>JGI20214J51088_10001738_pt1 | contig 14782 bp, 16 predicted proteins | sample WetSurMetagenome_FD_51088 | JGI IMG/M metagenome (IMG submission 51088) | reverse complement strand
CCGGTGAAACCTCGCCGCCCGCCTTCGCTGCCCCTTATCTGCAGAGTCTTTCCCGCACACTCTTCGTTTTCTGTTTTTAGAGGGACCCCCATGGCCTGGACCATCCATTTCAAAGAGCTAAACTGTTACAAACGACTGTATCCAATGGAGGAAGCTGCTTATGAAGCCGTTAGAGGTTGCAAAAGGAATCTACTGGGTTGGCGCCATTGACTGGAACATCAGAGACTTCCACGGGTACTCCACAAAACAGGGGACGACCTACAATGCGTTCCTGATTGTAGATGAGAAGATCACCCTGGTGGATACGGTCAAGAAGGAGTTCGCAGACGAACTGATCGACCGAGTCAGCCAGATTCTTGACCCCAAAAAAATCGATTTTGTCATCAGCAATCACACAGAAATGGACCACTCCGGCGGGCTCGCGAGGGTGATGCACCGCATTGGGGAAGACAAACCCGTTTATTGCTCAAAGACCGGGTTCAAGAACCTCTCCAAACATTTTTCCCAGAAATGGAATTATAAACCCGTGGAAGACGGGGGTCAGCTCAATCTGGGGAAGAAAACCCTGGTCTTCATGGAAACGAGAATGGTTCACTGGCCTGACAGCATGTTCACCTATGCCAAAGAGGACAAGATCCTTTTTTCCAGTGACGGCTTCGGGCAGCACTATGCCGGCCTTGAGAGGTTTGACGATGAAATCGGTGACGCGATCATGCCTCATGCCAAGAAGTACTTCGCCAACATTCTGCTCCTCTACGCTCCTCTGATCCTGAAGCTCGTTCAAAAGGTTCAGTCCATGGGACTGCCGATCGACATGATCCTTCCCGATCATGGGGTGATGTGGCGAAAGGATCCCATGAAGATCGTGAAGGCTTATGTAGAGTGGAGCGAGCAGAAGCCCAAGCGAAAAGCCGTGGTGCTCTACGACACCATGTGGCACAGCACCCAGAGCATGGCAGAGGCCATCGCTGAGGAACTGGGCCAGCAAGGCGTGGACGCAAAACCCATGCACCTGCGCACCTCGCATCGGAGCGACATCATGACCGAAGTCCTGGACGCAGGTGCGATCATCGTCGGCTCTCCCACACTGAACAACAACATCTTCCCCACGGTGAGCGACCTCCTGACCTACCTCAAAGGGCTCAAGCCTCAGAACAAGGTGGCTGCAGCCTTCGGCTCCTATGGGTGGAGCGGCGAGTCCGTCAAGCTAATCACCAAGGAACTGGAAGAGATGAAGTTCAAGGTGGTGGACCCGGGAGTGAAGGTCCAGTTTGTCCCTGACAAAGAAGCGCTCGAGGCTTGCCGCGAACTGGCCAGGAAAGTGGCGAAGGAGCTGCCGGCGTAAAGCCAGTAAACAGTAGGCACCTACTCCTTACTGCATACTGCTTACTCACGTGTTTCTCAAAAAGGGAATGTTCGAATGCAGGGTCGCGGTTATAGGCCCGGGCTGACAGAGAGGGAGAAAGAGTGCCCCAAACACAAAGAAAAGAAAAATGCCCGGATTGTGAAGAGTGCCAGGTGTGCAGCGAGTCACGGTGCCGCTTGTGCAGGGGAGAGCACTGCAAACGAGCGGCCGGTGAACTCGGTTCGANCTTCACTTACGGAGACTATCTTGCGTGGAAGACCAAGAAGGCCGTTGAGACCAAAAAGGGACACACGANCCCTGATTCTGAACCCATGAAACCTACACGGATATTGAAGAGAAATCCTGCTATCGATCGATCCGAATGCACGGACTGCGAATCGTGCATCAGCCTCCTNCCTGACATATTCAAAAGGAACCGGGAGACCGGGTGTATCGATGTGGCCGAGCTTTCCGATTACCCCGAAAACGAGATCGAGCAGGTGATGAGCATGTGCCCCGGCGACTGCATCACCTGGCAGTAGCTCTGAATTGACTACGCCTCCATCCTTGTGATCCATTACCTTCGGACCCGATTGCTGTCCGAAACAAACTCCATATGGTGTGTTAACAATCAATGATTATCTTGGTGCCGTCAAATGGTGTATGGAGAGAAGTGAGCGAACCATGGCATCAAGAAAAACACAATCTCGACGATTATTTCTTAAAAGGTTGGGCCAGGGATTTGCTTTTTTGGGCATTGAGCGTGGNCCGTGGTTCTCGCAATGAGTGGAAGAGAAAAACAGGGAGCAGGTAAAATGCCTGAGAAAATATTCAAGACCGAAGAGGAATGGAAAAGGATGCTGACCCCCGAGCAATTCAATGTGCTCCGGAAAAAGGGAACAGAGCGGGCCTTCACAGGGAAGTATCATGATTTCAAAGGGAAAGGGGTCTATCAGTGCGCAGGATGCGATCTAGGTCTCTTCGACTCGGACACCAAGTTTGATTCCGGAACAGGATGGCCCAGTTTCTGGGCGCCCATTTCTGAAAACCACATCCTCAAAGNGGAAGACAACAACTTTTTCATGAGAAGGATAGAAGTGNTGTGCGCAAGNTGTGACGGCCATNTGGGGCACGTGTTCAACGATGGCCCGCCGCCCACGAAGCTGCGGTACTGCATGAACTCAGCAGCCCTGAAGTTTGTGGAAGAAAAGTGAAACGCGAACACAGAGTATTTATTGCAGCTGTCATCGGTGNCTGTTGCTTTCTGGCAGGTTCTGCTCAGGCAGCGCCTGCCGCGGCGAAAAAAAAGGAGACGAGGCGATCGCCAAAGCCCAAGAAATGGCGCTGAAGTTCTAAGGCTTGGGTGTAAACCCCTCCCCTACGCAGGGGAGGGGCAAGGTTGGTTGGATCTAAGGACAGATCATGCCTCCATACGACTTCGATATCGGAATCATCGGCGGCGGCGCAGCAGGGCTCACGGTCGCATCCGGCGCGGCCCAGCTGGGCGCCAAAACCCTTCTTGTTGAGAAAGAAAAAGTCCTGGGAGGCGACTGCCTCCACTACGGATGTGTTCCCAGCAAAACACTCATTCGCACTGCCCAAGTCTATCATCTCATGAAGAACAGCAGCGCCTTTGGTTTACCGGCCATAGAGACCCCACCGGTTGATTTTCAGGCGGTGAAGAAACGAATCCAATCGGTGATCGAAACGATTCAGAAGCATGACTCTGAAGAGAGGTTTTGCGGCCTGGGCGCCAAGGTGGAATTCGGTGAACCGTCGTTTGTGGACCAACATTCGGTCCGGCTGAACGGTGACACGGTTTCCGCCAAGAACTGGGTCATTGCCACAGGATCCTCCCCGAGCATTCCGGCCACAGAAGGCCTCGATCAAACCCCTTACATCACCAACAAAGAAATTTTCTACCTCGACGAGCTTCCGGGTTCCATGATCATACTCGGGGCCGGTCCCATTGCCATCGAGATGGCTCAAGCTTTCTGCCGCCTTGGAACAAAGGTGTCCGTAGTGCAGAGAAGCGGCCAGATCCTTACAAAAGAAGACAAGCACATGGCCGACGAGATCATGAAGGTTCTGGGTTCGGAAGGGGTGAATTTTCACCTCAACGCTTCGGTGCTCCGCGTGAAGGAATCGGGTTCGGAGAAGGAGATCATCCTCAAGGANGGGGAGGGGAAATCGGTTTCCTTGAAGGCAGAGAAAATCCTGGTCGCCATGGGGAGGGACCCGAACGTCAAGACCCTTGGCCTGGAGGCAATCGGTGTTGAGTTTGACCGGAAAGGCATCCAGGTGGACGATCGGATGCGGACGACCCAAAAACATATCTATGCTGCAGGGGACATCACGGGAGCTTATCAGTTCACTCACGCTGCAGGGTATGAGGGGGGGATCGTGGTGAGCAACGCGATCTTCCACTTTCCGAGGAGGACGAATTACACGTTTCTGCCCTGGTGCACGTACACAGATCCCGAACTGGCCAGTATCGGGATGAATGAAAAAAGAGCCAAGGAAGCGCGGATTGAATATTCGGTCTGGACAGAGCCCTTTGAGAGCAACGACAGAAGTCTGGCAGAAGGAGAAAGGGTGGGGAAAATTAAACTCCTTCTCGACAAAAACGAAAAGCCCTTGGGCGTTCAGATCCTGGGACCTCAGGCAGGCGAGTTGCTGAGCGAGTGGGTCGCTGCCCTGAACGCCAGGGCCAAGCTCTCCACACTGGCTGCAGCAGTTCATCCCTATCCGACGCTTGGGGAAATCAGCAAACGCGTGGCCGGGATGCTGCTGTCCCAAAAAATATTCTCGAACCGGGTCAGAAGGGGACTCAAGTTCTTTTTCAACCTCAAAGGGAGAGCTTGTGGAGGAGATTCCCCGGGAACTTGATAAAGGAAACATCAGGTGCAAGAGAAGAATTTGAACCAACCCAGGAACAGCAAGCTTGAAGCGGTGATCGAAGGCATTGCTCATGAACTCGGTCTCGTGAATGACAGGCGATTGGTCGATGATATNNTTGAGCCTTGCATTATCGTGATCATCGGTGCATCGGGGGATCTGGCGGGACGTAAACTCCTGCCCGCCCTTTTCAGTCTCTATCAGCAGGAAGGGCTCCCTACCCCTTTCACGATTCTCGGTTGCAGCCGTACCAAGATGAGTGATGAGGATTGGAAGGCCAAGGCCAAACAGGCTGTCGTTGATTCAGCCGGTCTTAACGGGCCTCGCTGGGACGCCTTCAGCGCCAACCTCTTTTACCGTGAACTGGAGTATGACGAACCTGAATCGTTTGATCGCCTTGCCGGGTTTGTGCAGCAGCTGGACCGTTCCAGAGGGACAGGGGGCAACCGGATTTTCTATCTTGCCATTCCCCCTACTCTTTATGAGACAACGGCCGAGAAGCTCGGTAACGCAGGTCTGTCAAAAGAAAAGGAGAAAGGGTTCGGCTGGTCAAGGATCGTTGTGGAAAAGCCTTTTGGACGGGATCTTCAGACAGCCATTGCCCTGGACCGGAGGCTTCATGAGCATTTTCAGGAGCATCAGATTTTCCGGATCGACCACTACCTGGCCAAAGAGACGGTTCAAAATATCCTGATGTTCCGTTTTGCGAACGCCCTGTTCGAGCCTGTCTGGAACAGAACCTACATCGACTCCGTGACCATCACCGCCGCCGAAACCCTCGGGGTGGAACACCGGGCAGGCTATTATGAGCAGGCCGGGGTTTTGAGGGACATGTTTCAGAACCACATGATGCAACTCCTGGCCTTGACGGCCATGGAGCCTCCGTCGATTTTCGAGGCCGAGCGGGTCAGGGATGAAAAGGCCAAACTCTACAGAGCGATGAGGCCTTTTCCGATAGACCGGCTCGAAGATTTCCTCGTCCTAGGCCAGTACGGCAGGGGAACACTCGACGGGAAAGAGGTCTCGGCCTATCGAGAGGAGCCGGGCGTGAATTCTGAATCGCTCACTCCCACCTTCGCAATGATGAAGGTCTTTGTGGACAACTGGCGTTGGCAAGGGGTGCCTTTTTCCATCACCTCCGGCAAGAGACTGGCCAAAAAGCTCACGGAGATTGCCATCCAGTTCAAGGAGATTCCCCACTCCATGTTCCGCAGTGTACTCAGAGAGCACATCTCTGCAAACCGCCTNATTCTCGGGATCTATCCTGAGGAGAAGATCGCATTGACCTTTCAGACAAAGAACCCCGGTGCCCGGATGCGGTTGCGCTCTGTGACCATGGANTTCTCCTATAATCAGGGATACACAGGACCGGTCCTTGACGCCTACGAAAAGGTGTTGCTGGACTGCATGCTGGGGGATCAGATGCTCTTTTGGCGTCAGGATGGGGTTGAACTGTGCTGGTCTTTCCTGACGCCTGTCTTGTGGGGCTGCGAGACATGCACCAATAGGGAGGAGATGCTCTCGCCCTATGAGGCAGGAACCTGGGGCCCTGAGGCAGCGCAGCGACTGATAAACAAATAGCAAAGGAGACGACCGATGGAGACCTACTACAAACCCGAAGACCTGCCGAAGTTTGAAGAGATCGGGAAAGAGGCCCCTGATCTGGCAAAAAAATTTTTTGACTATTACAATGCCGTGTTTGCGGAAGGCGCGCTCACGGAACGTGAAAAGGCGCTCATCGCCCTGGCAGTTGCGCACGCGGTCCAGTGTCCCTACTGCATTGATGCCTTCACTCAAGGGTGCTTGGAAAAGGGATCCAATCCGGCGGAGATGACGGAAGCGATCCATGTGGCCACTGCCATCCGCGGGGGAGCCTCTCTGGTGCATGGCGTTCAGATGCGCAACATCGCACAGAAGATCTCCATGTAAGAAGGTGGTGGGCGATGAACCCTGAGCAAACGCTGCCGGACATCGGTGGGGCAGAAAGGCCGCTGGAGCCTTTCCGCCAGACCCTTGCCAAGCAGGCTATCAAGCTGGAGCGCGGCAAGGCCAGCACGCTGCAAATCAATGTGGGACTCCTGTGCAACCAGTCCTGTTGCCACTGCCACCTCGGTGCAGGTCCTCATCGCCAGGAGACCATGAGTGCATCGACTGCAGAGGATGTCATCGCTTACGCCGAAAGAAGCCGGTTTGAAGTCATCGACATTACAGGGGGCTCGCCGGAACTGAATCCGAACATCGAGCCCCTCGTCATAAAGCTTTCCTCCCTGGCCCCGAGGCTCATGATTCGTTCCAACCTGAGCGCTCTGGAAAGTCGGAAAAGGGATGAATGGATCGGCCTATTGAAAGACCATGGGGTGGTCATTGTTGCCTCCTTTCCTTCGCTCGACGAAGCTCAGGCGGATTCCCAGAGAGGAAGGGGGATCTTTCAGACAAGCATTGGCTCGCTCAGAAAGCTCAATGCCGTGGGGTATGGACAGGAGGGGACAGGATTGGAACTGGATCTTGTCTCCAATCCCACAGGCGCGTTCCTTCCCTCTTCTCAGGCTCAGCTGGAAAAGAGGTTCCGGGAGGTGCTGAAGAAAAAGTGGGGAATCGTTTTCAACCACCTTTACTCTTTTGCCAACGCGCCTCTGGGAAGATTCCGCCAGTGGCTTATGCGGTCGGGAAATCTTGAGAGCTATTTGCAGAGACTTGCTTCCAGCTTCAATCCTTGTGCTGTGGAAGGGTTGATGTGTCGAACCCTTGTCTCTGTTTCCTGGGATGGATACCTTTACGATTGCGATTTCAATCTTGCTCGGGACCTTCCTATAGGAGGCAAAAGAACGCACGTTTCTCAAATGAAGGGACCCCCTGAACCGGGGAGTCCGATTGCTGTCGGAGATCACTGTTACACGTGCACGGCCGGAGCCGGGTTCACGTGAGGGGGGGCCATTACGGCGAAAGCCTGAGTTCAGGCTTCGGGAGTGATCGAGTGAAGGAAGTGGGTCAAGAAATGAAGCCGCTGGGCAGGAACCGTGGGATTGCCAAGGCAGCCATCCTCGTTGCGTTCGTCCTTGTTGCGGTTTACGTGGTACGGTTCACATCTGTAAAGGACTATCTCACTGCTGAGACCCTGGGAACTCTGCTTCATGAGGCCGGGATTTGGGCTCCCCTCGCTTTCATCCTCTTTTACGCAGTCGGGGTGTGCCTTTTTGTCCCCGGCACCCTGATCACCGCAATCGGTGCCGCTATCTTTGGCCCTTACTGGGGATTCCTCTACGTGTGGGTGGGTGCAATGATAGGGGCGAGCACGGCCTTTTTCGTGGGGAGAAGTCTCGGCAGAGAGTTCGCATCCTCCCTGATAGGGGACCGATTAAGAAAGTATGACGATGCGATTGAACGAAACGGTTTTGCCACGATTCTTTATTTGCGACTCGTTTATTTCCCCTTCACGCCCATGAATTTCGGGATGGGACTCACCAAAGTTCGGTTCAGGGATTACTTTTTCGGCACAGGCCTGGGGATCATTGTGGGCACCTTCATCTTCACTTTTTTTGTAGGCACTGTAAAACAGGTTTGGTCGTCCGGGAATTGGGGAGAGCTCTTATCTTTTAAGGTATTTTTCTCTGTGGCGCTTTTCATCTTTTCTTTCTTCATCCCCAAACTAATCACAAGGCTCAGAGCACAAGCCTAGGGGAATTGCGATGGAAAAGCGGAGACAGTTTCTGAAGTACTTGGTTGGGGGCTTGGCATGGGTAGGAACGGGACTCGGATCCTTGTTTTCAATGGCGAAATGGGTGCTTGCGGAAACGGGAAAAACCGTCCTGTCCAAAGGAACTCCTAGAGAAACGCTCATCGACAAGAACCCTGCTGAGCTTGATGCGCGGAATCTTGAAGTGACGCCTCTGGAGAACTTCGGAACCATGGGCCTGACCGACCATGCGGTCAGCCTGGAGAAGTGGGGTCTTCAGGTTGACGGCCTCGTCAAGAGATCTCTTCGCTTCACCTATGAAGAGATGAGGAAACTGCCGCCTGTGGAGAGAAAGGTTCTCATGATCTGCCCTGGGTTTTTCGCCAACCATGGGATCTGGAGAGGGTTTTCTCTGGATGCGCTGCTCAAGCTGGCACAAGCGGAAGATGGAGTGACCCACGTCACCGTGCGAGGACCTGACGGCAAGTATGAGAACTCGCAACGGTATCCGTTGGAGGATATCCTCTCAAACAAGGTTTTCCTCGCCTATGAAGTGAACGGGAAACCTCTCCCGCAGAGACACGGTTTCCCTCTTCGGGCCGTGGCAGAAGGATACTACGGCTATGACTGGGTGAAGTACGTTTACAAGGTCTCTGTCGAGAGGATTTAGAGAGAGCATCCGAAGGGATTGGGCCATATGAGGATCAAGAAAAAAGATGTGCTCGTCCTGGCAGGAGACATTGGGGGAACAAAGACGAGCGTAGGGCTTTTTGTGACGGGAAAGAAGCGGCCGGAATCGCTGGTCGTTGAGAGTTTTGCAAGCCGCGAAGCCCCCAATCTGGAGGACATCGTTGATCGGTTCCTGAAGAGCCATCCTGGTTCGATCTCCAGTGCCTGTTTCGGGATCGCCGGACCCGTGATCAACGGCCGATGCAAGACGACCAACTTGCCGTGGGTTGTGTCGGAAACCCGGATGAGAAGTCGTTTTGAGTGGCGCCATGTCCGTCTTCTCAATGATCTTGCCGCAGCCGCAATGGCTGTTCCTCTCCTGAGGAGGAGTGAAAAGATTTCCCTAAACAAGGGGGTTATGCAAAACAAAGGGAACATTGCTCTCCTGTCTCCCGGGACCGGCCTGGGGCAGGCGCTGCTGATCTATATGGACGGGGAATACGTTCCTCTTTCTTCCGAAGGGGGNCATGTCAGTTTCTCGCCGACCACGGAAATAGAGGTCGANCTGTGGCGATACCTCCGGAAGAAGTATGGCCACGTGAGCGTTGAAAGGGTGCTTTCGGGGCCGGGGCTGGTCAACATCTATTCATGGCTCAGGGATTCGGGCCGGTTTGAGGAACCCAACTGGCTCAAGGACATCATGAAGCGAGAAGACCCTGGAAGNGCGATCAGCGAGAATGCCCTTCGCAAGAAGCAAGCCCTCTGTGTTGAATCCCTTCGATTCTACGTGTCCATGCTTGGAAGCGTAGCCGGGAACCTGGCCCTGACCGGTCTGGCGGTTGGGGGCGTCTACCTTGGAGGAGGAATCCCCCCGAAGATTCTCCCTGCCCTGAAACAGGGGTCTTTTTTAAAAGAGTTCATGGCCAAGGGACGATTCGCTGATTTCCTGGCTCGGATCCCTGTGCGTGTCATCGTCAACGACAAGGCAGCGCTCCTGGGCGCAGCACACGCCGCTTTCGAGGCCCTGGAAGACTGACCGAAATAGGAAGCAGTGACCGGATTGCAGATCCTTGATGGTGGATGGCCCTGATGGCTCGAAGCGACCGACTGATCCTCTTTGGCCGGTACCCCGTACCCGGTGGAACGAAGACCCGTCTTATTCCCCTCATGGGCGCAGCCCGGGCGGCGGATTTCCAACGTGACCTCACGGAAAGCATATTAAGAACGGACAGATTGGTAGCGCGGAGACGCCCTGTCGACCTGGAAGCCTGCTTCGAAGGAGGGAGCCCCGCGAGGTTGCGGCGATGGCTGGGGCAGGATGTGATCGTCTCAGAGCAGCGCTCCGGGAATCTTGGCGAGCGAATGAAGGCCGCTTTTCTTCAAGCTTTTCGACAGGGCGCTCAGCAGGTCATCCTTCACGGAACCGACATCCCTGATTTGACCCCTCACCATATCGATGAAGCTTTTGATGCTTTGAAAGGACACGACCTTGTGCTGGGGCCTAGCACGGACGGCGGATACTGGCTCATCGGTCTTAAGAAACCTGCTGATCTTTTCGATCGCATGGAGTGGGGAAGTTCCTCGGTATTCGACAAGACGGTCGCTGCTGCGCAAGGCCAAGGGCTTTCCGTGCATGTCCTCACCCCCCTCACCGATATGGACACGGGTGAAGTGGTAAGACATCGAATGCCTGATTGGGCAAGGACGCGACCTTATGTTTCGGTGATTCTACCTGCTCTTAATGAAGAGGCTCACATCGAGGAAACGATCCTGAATGCCCAGAGCCCGGATGCTGAAGTCATTGTGGTTGACGGCGGGAGCGGAGACAGCACCGTCGAGAGAGCGGAGCGAGCAGGGGCTGCGGTCCTCGGAGGGCCAAGAGGTCGCGCTTTGCAGCAGAACGCGGGGGCAGCAGCGGCAGGTGGAAGCGTTCTTCTGTTTCTCCATGCGGACACGCTCCTGCCCAAAGACTATGTCGCCCAGGTCTTCGAAACGCTGATGGACAGAAGAGTTGCCCTGGGAGCGTTTCGCTTTAGGACGGACCTGGATCGACCCCTCATGAGAGGGATCGAGTTTACGACACATATCCGCTCCAGGTACTTGAGGCTTCCCTATGGAGACCAGGCGCTTTTTTTGCGCAAATCTCACTTTCAGGCGGCCGGCGGATTTCCTGAAATGCCGATNGCAGAGGATCTCTTTTTCGTCCGTCTGGTGTCAAAACAGGGGCGGATTGCCATTGCCCCGGCGCATGCAGTCACGTCAGGGCGGCGGTGGAAAGAGGTGGGACTTCTCAGGACTACCCTGATGAATCAGGTCATTCTGGCCGGTTTTGCTTTGGGGATCTCTCCCAAGACCCTTGCGCGCCTTTACCGCTAATCCCCCATCTTGGCCATATAATCGTCGTAAATGGTCTCAAGCTTGAGCTTGTGGGTTGCTTCCTCCTGAGAAAGCATTTTGAAGATTTTCACCAGTTCGGATTTGTCCGCCTTTGAGGCCAGGTCATTGTAAAGCTGAAGCGCCTTTTCCTCCCGTTTCATGGCAAGCCTGAGCATTTCCGGATAGGCCATGCCTTTTCTATATTTCAGATCTACCATGTAATCGCTTCTCTTCATGTCCGGGACCCATTTGAACTTGTAATTCCCGAGCTTCTTGTCGCCCTTGAGGAAGCCTTCTAAAAGGGCCTTGTGTTTTTTTTCTTCCTTGGCGAATTCCAGAAAGGTCTCCTTTCCCCCGGAATAGGGCTCCTGAGCGCCGGCGTTCTCGTAGAAAACAATCGCCTCTTTTTCTTTTTCAATGGCAAACTGAATGAGCTCCTCAAAGGATTTGAAGTCCATGAATTCCTCCTTATATTACATGACGTTGATAGAGCATCCTAAGAAAAAGCCGCAAGAAAGTCAAAACGAACCATGAGAAAAGAATCAACCCATGGACAGGAGGGAGAGTAATGACCGACTATTTGATTATCGGAAACGGAGTCGCAGGAATCACCGCAGCGGAAAACATTCGAAGGCTGGACAAGACAGGTAAAATAACGGTGGTCACGGAAGAGTCGACCCCCTTCTATTACAGGATGCGACTTCCCGATTTCATATCCGGGGACCTTGCTGAGGAGAAACTGAGAGGCAAGAAACAAGAGTGGTACAAAGACCAGGGGATCGACTTGAGATTGAACACCCGCATCCCGGGTGCCAACCCCGGGAAAAAAGTGGTCACGACTCAGAGCAACCAGGAAATCCCCTATGATCGTCTTCTCATCGCCACAGGGAGTCGCTCCTTTATCCCTCCCATGAAAGGGGCCGACAAAAAAGGGGTCTTCGCCCTTCGCACGATCCATGACGCCAAGGATATTGTTGCCTGGGCAAAGAACATCCAGAAGGTAGTTCTTATCGGCGGGGGATTGCTTGGCCTCGAAGCAGGGAACGCTCTTCGGAAGCTCGGCAAGAATTTGACGGTGGTGGAGTTTTTCCCCAGGCTTCTCCCAAGACAATTGGATGTAGCGGGCGGCGGAAGACTTCAGACGATCATGGAGGGAATGGGGTTTTCCTTCAGGCTCGGAGCAAAGACCCAGGAGGTCAAGGGCGAAGATCGAGTCAGCGGGGTGGTCCTTGAGGGCGGAGAGCTGCTGCCTGCCGAGATGGTGATCGTTTCAGCCGGAGTCAGGCCTGCCTTGGAGCTTGCCAAAGCGCTCAGCCTTGACCATGACAAGGGAGTCAAGGTGGACGAGCAGATGAGGACAAACCAGCCGGGGATTTATGCCGCAGGGGATGTGGCGGAGTTCAAAGGGATTCCCTACGGGATCTGGACAGCCGCAACAGAGCAAGGACAAATTGCCGGAACCAACATGGCCGGAGGGAATGCCTTGTATAAAGGCACTGTGATGGCGAATACCCTGAAGGTTATAGGAATAGATCTGGCTTCCGCCGGCAACATTGATGCGGAGAATAAGCTGGAGTCAAAGGTTCTCACAGACCAAAAGGTTTACAAAAAGATTGTGCTCGAAAACGATCAAGTCGTGGGTTGCATCATGCTTGGAGACACGAAAGGCTTCACGAAGATCACGAAGATGATGTCCGAAAAGCAGAACGTATCTCAGATCAAAGACAGACTTTTTTCAGAATAGAAAAATTCCCTCCTCTGCCGGAGTGGATCCATAAAGAGGGCCTGAAAAAAGCTGCTGGCCTTCGGAGCCGGAGAAGCGTATAATGTCTTCACTGGGTCTGGAGGAAGGCGGCGAGTTGGCGAACCGAGAGCTGAAGCGGAACAATTCTGCAGAAAATCACACAAATTCTCAAAAGCCTGAGCAAACAAAAACGGTTCACATCTGGCTCAGGCTTTTGATTCTCATCCTCATCGTAGGGGGTCTCACGGTGATCCTCTACGAAACGGGCGTCATCCAGTTCTTCCTTAACAAGAAGCGAATGGCCCATTTTCTCGACTCCCTCGGCCCTTGGTCGGTGCTTGTCTTTATCTTGCTTCAAATCGCTCAGGTGGTTGCCGCACCTATTCCCGGTGAGGTGACAGGGTTTCTCGGAGGATACCTTTTCGGTAAGTTTTTCGGTGTCGTGCTCTCCACCATCGGGCTCACCCTCGGTTCCTATGCCGCCTTCATCCTCGCGAGAACATTCGGACGGCCCCTCATAGAGAAGTTTATCCCCAAATCCACCATGCAGCGCTTTGACTATCTCCTACACCACAAAGCAGCTTTCCTCGTCTTTCTCCTTTTTCTGATCCCGGGCTTTCCCAAAGATTGGTTGTGCTACATTCTTGGCTTGGGGCACTTGACCACAACAGAGTTCCTTGTCATTGGAGGCACAGGAAGGCTTTTCGGGACGATCCTGCTTACACTGGGGGGAAGCTACCTGAGACATCACCAATATGTCCGGCTTTACATTCTCGTGGGGATCGGGATCAGCGTGGTCATTGTGGCGCTGGCTTACAGAGACAAGCTGGACAGGCTTTTCAGATTCTGGCACCTCAAGGGTCTGCGGAAAAGGCGGCAGTCAGAAGCCACTCAGCGCAACTTGGCGAATCACTAAGTCCTGCTTCGATGAATACGGCCGAGCCTCTTCAAATCATCCAACCAATCCCCCAGTTCTTTGAGGCTGGTCAGAATTCTGGTCCACATGCTCTGGGACCTGCCCATAGACGGTGCCGACGTTTGGATAACTTTTATGGGGAACCCTCTCTTGATAAAGAGACTCAAAGAGGAGATCATCTCTGAAATCAGATCCTCCTCTGCAATATCCACCTCAAATACAAAAGCTCTGCCCTCCAACCTCACAACCACATTTTTCGCTTCTTTCATCACTCGTTTCCCGCCCTATAATGCTTTCTTCGCCCCTGCTTCAGCTCTGCTTTCAGCAAGCAATGGGCTTTTGCCCAAACCGATCATCAACGCAAGATCAGGTGGAATTCCTTACCCCGCAATCTCATGAGAGGGATGGAGGCGCTGCGAAGTTTTCCGCAACAAGTTTTCTCGATTCAAGCCCGAGCTCAATATCTTCCGGATCAACGTTTTTCTCCAGCCATGCGATGAGCTTCGATGCGATGCTGCCGGGGATGCCGGGGCTTAGAATCCTGAAGCTCCGAAGTCCTGTCCTTCTATTGTATTCGAATACCACTCTTGCAAAAATCCCCCGGTGGAATTTGCAGTCTCTGCAATCTCCAGGTCGAACACAGACATCATGTTATTCACAAACCTTCTGCTTGCCATTCGTGCAGCCCTCCGGTTTTCTTGATGCGAGCCTCTCGACAACGCGTTTGCAGGTCAGTACGCTCTGGAGCGGCCCGCAAAACGCTTGAAGATCGCCCGCTCGTAGACCTTACAAAGAACAATCGCGACGCCTTTTGGGACGCGAATATCGCGCAAGCGGCAATAGACATGAAGCGGATTGAGGTAATGCTGGAACGTGTTAGTCATCTCTCACGCAGACTTCCCGCAAGCATATACTCAGGTACATTAGCGAATATCGTGCCAAAAGGATGGAGGCTGGTTTTCAATGTAATTTCAATGTGCTATGTATTTGCGAGGGAGACCATTCCCGAAAGTGTGTAAAAAACTGCCATTTCCAATGCTGATTTCTTCTGATGATTGGCAAAAGTTTACACATAGGAAGCGCGAAGACAGTGCCGTGAACCGTCCACCTGCCGGATACTGGAGCTCGGGTTGTAAACCAGGAGAGAGTGCATGGAGTCAA
>JGI20214J51088_10001737_pt1 | contig 14786 bp, 13 predicted proteins | sample WetSurMetagenome_FD_51088 | JGI IMG/M metagenome (IMG submission 51088) | reverse complement strand
GGGAGCGAGCGCTTCGCTCTGCTCGGCATGGCCAAAGGGGGCACCGTCTCCATCGTCTGTGCCGCACGTCATCCGGAACGGGTGAGCGACCTCGTCCTGTGCGGCGCCTTCGCACGCGGCGGGCTGCACCGCGAACCGAGTGCTGGAGCAGCGCGACGCGCGCGTCGCAATGGTCCGCCTCGTAGAGCTGGTCTGGAGCCAGGACAATCCGGCCTTCCGGCAGACGTTCACCTCGCAGTTCCGTCCAGATGCGACGCCCGCGCAAGTCCACGCCTTCAACGAGATCCAGCGCCGAGCGGCTTCACCGGCCAACGCGGCGCGCCCGATCCGCCCATTCTCCGAACTCGATGCCACGCCGGCGCTGGCCCGGATCCGCGTGCCGACGCTAGTCTTGCGCGGCCGCCACGACAGCCGGGCGCCCTTCGACGAGGGAGGGTTCATCGCCACTTCCATGCCCGGTGCACGCTTCGAGCCCCTCGACGGCCGCAACCACGTTTCCCTCCATGGGGAGCCGGCGTTCGCGCAGCTTCAGGCAAGCCTGCGCGAGACTCTCGCACCGGGCGAGGGCCGCCATCGGCGCCGTCTTCGTGACGCACACGCCGCGCGAGCGCCGGACGCTCGAACTCCGGGCGCGTGGCCTCGAAAATGCCCAGATCGCCGCCTGGCCCAAACTTGCGGACAAGACCGTCCGCAACCACATCACCGGCGTGTTCAGCAACATCGGTGCGGGGAATCGGCCGCAGACCATTTTGCGCGCACGCGACGCCGGGTTCGGCACGGCCGGGATGCCCGCTGCGGGACCGGCGTCCCGATCCGGCCGTACGGATCGGCGCTGATCCGGGGCCACTGTCCCGGTGCGGTGCGGGCCAACCGGTGATCCACTGGATGAACCGGTTGCCGCGTGGTGCGAGCAGCGCGAGGCCTGGAACCCCAATCGCAGGAGTCGCAACGTGCCATTCACTAACGTGAAGGTCATCGAGGGCGCATCTCCCGCGGAGCAGAAGCCCCGCATCATCCGCAAGCTCACCGACGCGATGGTTGAGATCGAAGGCGAGGCGATGCGGCCGATGACTTGAGCGGTGATCGTGGAGGTGAGTAGCGGCAACAGGAGGGGTATCGCCGGAAAACCGCTCACCACCGCCGACGTGCTGGTGCTCGCCGCCTCGAAGCCGGCCTGAAGCGGGCCGCTGCCGGTGCTTTCGTTCGGTCCGATCGGCCTTCCCCTGCAGCGGGCGCCGATCCAGGCCGTCCGCTGGTGCAGCAAATACGGTGGCCGCCCCGGCTCGGGCGGGGTGAACCGGTTCAGCGCTTGTCAGCGCGCGCACGCCCGAGCGTTACGCCCCCTTCGAGTGCGCACCGTCCGTGCCGGCAGCGCTGCGGCCGAGCCAGGCCGCGCCGCGCACGCCGGAGGCGTCGCCGTGGCGTGCCGGGCGCAGCGGCGTGCGCACCGGCTCGGCCGGCCCGGCGCCGAAGACCCAGTTGCCCCACAGCGCGGGCACGCGTTCGTACAGGTGCGGCAGCCGCGACAGGCCGCCGCCGAGCACGATGACGTCGGGGTCGAGCAGGTTGATCACCGAGGCCAGCGCGCGTGCGAGCCGGCTCGCGTGGCGTTCCAGCGTGGCCGCCGCGGCCGCGCCGCCGCTCGCGGCCGCGGCGACGATCTCGGGGCCGTCGAGCCGGACGCCACTGACGCGTTCATGGTCGCGTGCCAGCCCCGGGCCGCTGACCAGGGTCTCGATGCAGCCGCGCCGGCCGCAGAAGCAGGCGGGCTGCGGGTCGTCGGCTGTGGCCCAGGGGAGCGGGTTGTGGCCCCATTCGCCGGTGAGGCCGTTCGGGCCGGCGAGCACACGGCCGCTCACCGCGATGCCGGCCCCGGTGCCAGTGCCCAGGATGACCGCGAAGACCGCTGCCGCGCCGGCGCCGGCACCGTCGGTGGCCTCGGACAAGGCCAGGCAGTCGGCGTCGTTCGCGATCGCCACCGGCTGGCCGAACAAGGCCTGCAAGTCGCGCCGCAGTGCTTGCCCGTTCAGGCACTCAGAGTTGCAGTTCTTCATCAGGCCCGAGGCCGTCGAAGTGCCCGGCGTGCCGATGCCGATGCTGAACGGGCCCAGGCCCGCGGCGCGAGCGGCGTCGACGAGCGCGAGCAACGCCTGCAGCGTCTCGGCATAGCGGCCGGCAGGCGTGGCGATGCGCCGGCGCCAGCGCTCGGCGCCGGCGGCGTCGAGCACGACGGCCTCGATCTTGGTGCCGCCGAGGTCGATGCCGAGCGAGTTCAACTCAGATCGCGGCCGTGCGCTCGTTCAGCCAAGCCAGCGCGGCGCCGGCGACGCGCGGCGCGAGGCGCTCGCGCACCGTCGCGTGGTAGGCGTTGAGCCATTCGATCTCGTCTGCACGCAGCAGGGAACGCTCGATGCATCGCGTGTCGATCGGGCACAGCGTGAGCGTCTCGAACTCGAGGAACTCGCCGAAGGCCTCGCCCTCGGCCGTGGCGGCGGGCACGTTGAGCACCAGGTTCTCGATGCGCACGCCCCACTGGCCGGGCCGGTACAGGCCTGGCTCGATGCTGGTGATCATCCCCGGCTCCATCGCCATCGTCGCGTCGGGGATCGCCTTGCTGATGCTCTGTGGGCCTTCGTGCACGTTGAGGAAGTAGCCCACGCCATGGCCGGTGCCGTGGCCGAAGTCCAGGCCCTCGGCCCAGAGCGGCGCGCGCGCGATGGTGTCGAGCATCGGGCTCGGCGTGCCGCGCGGGAAACGCGCGCGCGAAAGCGCCATAGTGCCCTTGAGCACCAGCGTGTAGTCGCGCTTCATCGCTGCGCTGACGCTGCCTATCGGCCAGACGCGCGTGATGTCGGTGGTGCCGCCGAGGTACTGGCCGCCGCTGTCGATGAGCAGAAGGCTGCCTTCTCCGCGCTGGGCCTCGATCAACGCGTGCGACTCGTCGGTGGCGCGGTAATGCGGCATCGCGCCGTTGGCGGCGAAGCCGGCGATGGTGCTGAAGCTCAGGCCGNCGAAGCCGCTGCGCTTCGCGCGCTCGGCGCTGAGCCTCTCGTCGACGGTCAGCTCGGTGAGGCGTTCGCCGCGCGCCAGCGCTGCCTCGAACCCGGCGTAGAACTCGCACATCGCGGCGCCGTCCTCGGCCATCGCCTCGCGCACGAAGGCGACCTCGGCCGCCGTCTTGCGGCTCTTCGCGAGCGTGCTCGGGTTGATCGCCTCGACCACCGTCACGCCGGCGCCAACGCGTTCGCGCAGACCGAGCGTGATGCGCTTCGGGTCGACCAGCAGCACGCCGGCTTCTTCCAGTGCGGCGAGGGCGTCGCCGGCCTCGGCATAGGGCGCCAGGAGGATGTCGTCGGCGGCGAGCTCGCGTTGCAGCGCGGCGTCGATCTTGCCGGCGCCGACGAACAGCGTGGCGCTGTCGGTGGCAAGCAGCAGGTGGGCCAGGAACACCGGGTTGTAGCTGACGTCGCTGCCGCGCAGGTTGGTGATCCACGCGATGTCGTCGACGGTCGAGACGAAGTGATGTGTCGCGCCGTGGCGCGCCATGGCCTCGCGCACCGTTGCCAGCTTGGCGCGGCGTGCGGTGGCCGCCTGCGGCGCGCGGTGTGCGTAGACCGGCTGGGCCGGCAGCGCTGGGCGGTCGGGCCAGATGGCGTCCAGCAGGTCGAGGTCGGTGCGCAGGCGCACGCCGGCAGCGTCGAGCGCGCCGCGCAAGGCCTTCGCCGCGGCCAGGCCCAGCACCTGGCCGTCGACCGCGACCGTCGCGCCGGCGGGCAGGTTCNGCACCAGCCAGTCGAGGTGCAGCGACGAGTTGCCGGTCGGGATCCGGACGAGCTCGATGCCGCTGCCTTCGAGCTCGGCCTCGGCCTGCACCCAGTAGCGGCTGTCGGCGAACAGCGCCGCGCGATCGAGCGCGACGACCAGCGTCGCCATCGAGCCGGTGAAGCCCGACAGCCACTGCCGGCCCTGCCAGCGTTCGGGCAGGTACTCGCTCAGGTGCGGATCGGCCGAGGGCACGAGCAGCGCGTGCGCGCCCTCGCGCGCCAGCACCTCGCGCAGCTGGGTGATGCGCAGGCGGATCGGGGAGGTGCGGGTGTCCATGGCGGGCGCCTTCGGTCGCTGGAGGAGGTCGGATTTTAGGTGGCGCTGCTCGCCGCCTTCGCGCGGGGGGCAGCCTGAGCGAGCAGCCGCGCGCGCACCAGCTGCAGGTGGCTGCGCAGCTCGTACAGCTCGTGCGCATAGGCGAGCGGCACGCCGATGCGCTCGGTCTGCGCCTCGACGCGGTCGAGCTCGGTGATCAGCCGGGTCAGGTCGGCACCCGGCTGGGCGAGTTCGTGCTCGACCGCGCGCAGGTGCGCGTACCAGCGGAACACACGCGAGCGCAGACGCAGCTCGACCAGCGGCGGCAGCACGCGCGACAGCGGCAGCAGCGCGGCCAGCAGCGGCAGCAGCACGATCCACATCCTGTCGATGAAGTTCGCGAGCCAGAACGGCAGCACGCGCTGCAACCAGGGCGGGCCGCTGCGGTACAGGCGCTCGGCCTCGGGCGCGAGCGTGAAGCCCGGCGTGTCGGGGTTCGGAAACTCGCCGCGGCGCGCGAACCAGCCCGGCGCGCCNTGCACCTGCTGCGCCGCCTGCACGAGCAGCTGCACGAGCGCCGGGTGCAGGTCGGCGCGCGCGACCAGCTGCGCGGTCGCGGCCATCAGGTGCAGGTTCCGCGGCGGCCGGTCGGCGGCGAAGTCGATCACGCCGCGCGGCAGCACCAGCGGGCGCAGTGACGGGAAGCGGCGCGCGTAGGCCTCGGCTTGGACGAAGTCGAACAGGCGCACGCCGGGCGTGGTGAGCAGGTATTGGACCAGCGGCGCGTCGGCCGCCGACACCAGCGCCAGCGCATCGACGCGGCCCTGCACCAGGTCGACGACGCCGTTGACGGCGAGCGGGTCGCCGGCATGCAGGTCCCGCGCCGGCAGGCCGCTCGCGGTCGCGAGCTCGCGCAGCAGCGGCCCTGAGCCTCCGCCGGGTGGGCCCGTGTCGACGCGCCAGCCGGCGAGCTGGGCCAGCCGCGTCGGCGCCGTGCCCTTCAGATGGCGCCGCGCGCTGTCCTCGCGGTAGAACAGCCACAGCGGCTCGTAGGCAACGCTGCCCAGCGAGACCAGCGCGGGCGCATCGGCCGACGGCGTGTCGTCGATGCCACCCTGGACGAAGGCGACCTGGACGCCCGAGCCGGGCGCGCGCAGCAGGGCCAGGTTCTCGCCCGCGCCCTGGGTAGGCCGCAGCTCGAGCGCGACGCCGTTGGCGCGCAGCAGCGGCAGGTAATGCTTGGCGAACTCGGCGTATGCGCCCTGCGCCGGGCCGGTGGCCATCACGATGCGCTTGACCGGCGTCGGGTCGAGGATGCGGTAGCCGAGGTAAAGTGCCGTTGCAAGCGCGAACAGCAGCGTCGCCACGGCCAGCGGCCCAGCGGTGACGAGCGCGTCGCGCCAATGCCGGCGCGGTGGCACCGGATGCGCCGGTGGGGGCGGGGCGGGTTTCATGCGGGGCACGATAGCGCAGCCCCGGAGCCGCTCACAGGTCGGTGCGCAGCTTCCAGATCTCGGGGAACAGCACCGTGTCGAGCATCTTGCGAAGGTAACCGACGCCATTGGTGCCGCCGGTGCCGCGCTTGAAGCCGATCACGCGCTCAACCGTCGTGACGTGGCGGAAGCGCCAGAGACGGAACGCGTCCTCGAGGTCGGTGAGCTCCTCGCCGAGCTGGTACAAGTCCCAATGCGTCTCGGGCGCGCGGTAGACGACGAGCCACGCGGCCTCGACCTCGTCGCTGCTGGCATAGGGCTGAGTCCAGTCGCGATCGACGTGGCTGGCCGGCACCGGCAGGCCGCGGCGCGCGAGCAAGCGCAAGGCTTCGTCGTAGAGCGACGGCGCGCGCCACGCTGCCTCCACGTGGGCGAGCAGGTCGGAGCGGTGGACGTGGGGCTTGAGCATCGCCGCGTTCTTGTTGCCCAGGCCGAACTCGATGCAGCGGTACTGCCAGCTCTGGAAGCCGCTGCTGTTGGCCAGGTACGGGCGGATCGCGCTGTACTCGGGCGGCGTCATCGTCGCGAGCACGTCCCAGGCGTGGACCAGCTGCTCCATGATCTTCGAGACCCGGGCGAGCATCTTGAACGTGGCCGAGAGCTGGTCCGCCGCGACCGCCGCGATCGCCGCGTGCAGCTCGTGCAGCATCAGCTTCATCCACAGCTCGCTCGTCTGGTGCTGGACGATGAACAGCATCTCGTTGTGGTCGGGCGAGCGCGGGTGCTGGGCGTTCAGCACGGCGTCCAGATGGAGGTAGTCGCCATAGCTCATTTCGGCGCTGAAGTCGACGAGAGCGCCGTCGGCGGTGCGCTCTGCACCGGCCGGTGCACCTTGGTGTTCGCTGTTCATGTGACTGCTGCACGTTGGTTGAATTCGGGGCGGCGCCATTCGCCGCTCGCGAGCACTTGTTGCAGGTGCTCGGCAGCGTCGAAGACGTCGACGAAGCGCAGGTAGAGCGGCGTGAAGCCGAAGCGCAGGATGTCGGGCGCGCGAAAATCCCCGATCACGCCGCGCGCAATCAGCGCCTGCATCACCGGGTAGCCGATCTCGGGGTGGGCGAAGCAGACCTGGCTGCCGCGCGTGGCGTCGTCGCGCGGCGACACCCGCGTCAGCTGCGGGCAGCGCGCCTCGACGAGCTCGGCAAACCACCGTGTCAGCGCCAGCGACTTGGCGCGCAGCGCGGCCATGCCGCCGTAGGCCTCGGCGGCGAGCACGGTGTCGACGCCGCACTCCAGCGCCGCCAGCGAAAGCACCGGCGGCGTGCCGGCGAGGTAGCGCGAGATGCCGGCCGCGGGCCGGTAGCCGGGCGTGAATTCGAACGGCGAAGCATGGCCCATCCAGCCCGCCAGCGGCTGCCAGAAGCGGTCGGCATGGTCGGGGTGCACCCAGACGAAGGCTGGCGCGCCGGGGCCGCCGTTCAGGTACTTGTAGCCGCAGCCGACAGCGAAGTCGGCACGCGCCGCGTGCAGGTCGACCGGCACCGCACCGGCCGAATGCGCCAGGTCCCACAGCGCCAGCGCACCGGCTTCGTGCGCCGCGTGCGTCAATGCGGCCATGTCGTGCATGCGGCCGTTGCGGTAGTTCACGTGCGTGAGCATCAGTACCGCGACCCGGTGGTCCAGCTTCGCGCGGATCTCGTCGGCCTCCACGAGAACGAGTTCGAAGCCGCGCTCGCGCGCCAGCGCCTCGGCGATGTAGAGGTCGGTCGGGAAGTTGCTGCGCTCGGACAGGATCACGCGCCGCGACGCCGATTCCTCGTGCGCGATGCAGAGCGCCGCGCTCAGCACCTTGAACAGGTTGACCGAAGTCGAGTCAGCCACCACCAGCTCGCCCGCGTGTGCGCCGACCAGGCGCGCGATCTTGTCGCCTATGCGTTGCGGCAGCGTGATCCAGCCGGCGCTGTTCCAGCTCTTGATGAGCTCAGCACCCCACTCGGCGCTCACCACTTGCTGCACGCGTGCGGCGGTGGTCCGGGGCAGCACGCCGAGCGAATTGCCGTCGAGGTAGATCACGCCGGGTGGCAGTGCGAACTGCTCGCGCAGCGCTGCCAGCGGGTCGGCGGCGTCGAGCGCCAGCGCGTCGTTTCTCGTCATTTCATGGCCTCCGGCGGTTCGCACCCGCGTCGTGTATTGATCGATTCGGTGGCCGCGTGGTTGGCCACTGTCTGCCCGATTCGGCCGTTCGCGGGCCGCGGCCTTTCACGGGTAGCGTCGACACGGCGCGGCCGGTGTACCCCGGCCAGTGTTCGGCGTTCGGGGTTCGGTGGTCTGCGCTGTGCGCGGACTGCGCTGCGAGGCCCGCTCCGGGGTTGTGCCGCACGACTCGCTGCGTTGACTGCGCTCTTTGCGCTCGCACGGACGCGGCTAGTCATTTCACGAAGCGCGCCGGCGCGCGCCGACCCCGAACCTGCGCTTCTCGCCACGCCTTCGTTCATCCCGGCCTGGCACCGCTTGCTGCGCCGCCACAGGCTTTGGCATTCGAGCCGAACACGACCGGCGGTGCCGGCAAAGGCACGTGCGGGCAGGGCGCAGCGCGCATGGGAGGCGCCGAGCATTGCAGGGTTTGCGGCCGCGCGCGGTCGCGCGCGCTTCGTCATCTGGCTCGTCGCATCTGTGCGAGCGCGAAGCGCGAAGCGAGTTCGGCGACGGGCCACGAGGCCGACGAGCGCCGGGCGGTCGCGGCGCGGCGCAGACCGCCGAGAATAGGTGCTGCGGCCGGCCCACACGCGCCTTTGCTCGCTCGCAAGCAGGCCCGCGAACGGCCCCAATGGGCCGCATGCCGCCGTTTGCATGCCGTTCATCGCCACTCCCTCAGCACCGCCCGCACCGGTGACGCATCGGCGGTGGTGAGCTTCAGGGGCAGGGCGATGAGCTCGTAGTCGCCTTCGGGCACCTCGTCGAGCACCAGGTTCTCGAGCACGCGCAGGTCGCGGCGGCGGATGACCTGGTGGCTTGGCAGCGTCTTGCTCGCGGCCGGGTCGATGCTCGCACTGTCGATGCCGATCAGGCGTACGCCGAGGTCGGCCAGCTGTTCCACCGTCTCGGGCGCGAAGGCGGTGAGGTCGGGGTCCCAGCGGTCAATTGGCGCGCGGCGGCAGGTGCGTACCAGCACGCGCTCGGGCAGGCCTTGCGCGGCGTGGGCGAGGTGTCGCCACTGCACCAGCGGGCCGCAGCCGATGGCGTGGACGACGCGGCAGCGGCCCAGGTAGGGCGCCAGGTCCAGCAGGCCGATCGCAGCGCCGTCGTCGTCGTAGTGAAGCGGCGCATCGGCATGGGCGCCGGTGTGCGGTGACAGCGTGAGCGTGCTCACGTTCACCGGGCATCCCGGGCCGATGCGCGCGGCCCAGACGCTGGCAAAGGGCGCATCGCCCGGGAACACCGGCGCGCCGGCGTGCACGGGGGGCGAGAGATCCCACAAGCGCAGCGACATGCCGGCGATGATAGTCGCGCTGCCTCCAAAATAGTTGACAACTAAACTATCGCGTCGAAGAATGACCTTCATGCGTGGCCCCGACCCTGCCCCGAGCGAGCCTTTCGACAGCTTTGCGCGCGACCACCTGCCGGCGTCCGAGGCGCTGCCCGAATTCTTGTTCGAGCGCCCGGAGCTGCAGTTCCCGGCGCGGCTGAACTGCGCCACCGAGCTGCTCGACCGCTGGGTCGAGCGCGGCCATGGTGATCGGCTCTGCATCCTGGGGGCGGGGCTGCGCTGGACATATGGCGAGCTGCAGGCGCAGGCGAACCGCATCGCTCGCGTGCTCGTCGACGAGCTCGGCCTCGTGCCGGGCAACCGCGTGCTGCTGCGCGGCGCGAATTCACCGATGCTCGCGGCCTGCTGGTTCGCCGTCGTCAAGGCCGGTGGCATCGCGGTCGGCAGCATGCCGCTGCTGCGTGCGCGCGAGCTGACGCAGATCGTCGTCAAGGCGCAGGTCACGCATGCGCTGTGCGACGCGAGCCTCGCGGCCGAGCTCGACGCCGCTCGGCCCGACTGCCCGACGCTGTGCCACGTGCTGCATTTCGGCGGCGAACTCGAGGCTCTCGCGGCGACGCGGCCGGCGCGCTTCGACAACGCTGACTGCGCCGCCAACGATACCTGCCTGATCGCGTTCACTTCGGGCACCACCGGCGTGCCCAAGGGCACGATGCACTTCCACCGCGACGTGATGGCTGCCTGTGCCTGCTGGCCGCCGCACGTGCTGCGCGCGACGCCGGACGACGTCTTCATCGGCAGTCCGCCGCTGGCCTTCACCTTCGGGCTGGGCGGGCTGCTGCTGTTTCCGCTGTCGATCGGCGCTTCGGCGGCGCTGGTTGAGCGCGCGTCGCCCGAAGCGCTGCTACCGGCGATCGGGCAGTACCGCGCGAGCGTGCTGTTCACCGCGCCGACCTCGTACCGGGCGATGGCGTTACAGCTCGCTGCGCACCCCGGCAAGTACGACCTGACGTCGTTGCGCAAATGCGTGTCGGCTGGTGAGGCGCTGCCGGCGGCCACGCGCGCGCTGTGGAAGCAGGCGACCGGGATCGAGATCATCGACGGTATCGGCTCGACTGAGATGCTTCACATCTTCATATCGGCCGACGAGACCAGCGCCCGGCCCGGCGCAACCGGACTGCCGGTGCCGGGCTACCGCGCCGCAGTACTCGGCGACGACGGGCGCGAGCTGCCGCGCGGCCAGGTCGGCCGGCTCGCGGTGAAGGGGCCGACCGGTTGCAAGTACCTCGACGATGCGCGCCAGTCGCAATACGTGCAGGGCGGCTGGAACCTCACCGGCGACGCCTACCGCATCGCCGAGGACGGTCAGTTCGAGTACCAGGCGCGCACCGACGACATGATCATCTCTGGCGGCTACAACATCGCCGGGCCGGAGGTCGAGGCCGCGCTGCTGCTGCACCCGGCGGTTGCCGAATGCGGCGTGGTCGGCTGGCCGGACGAGGCGCGCGGCCAGATCGTAAAGGCCGTCGTCGTGCTCAAGCCCGGCGCCGCCGCCGACGCGGCGATGGCGAAGGCGCTGCAAGACTTCGTGAAGACTAGCATCGCGCCCTACAAGTACCCGCGCGAGATCGAGTTCCGCGCCAGCCTGCCGCGCACCGAGACCGGCAAGCTGCAGCGCTTCAGGCTGCGTGCGCCGTGACTCCGTTCGCGGCCACGCGCACGGTGCGCTTCTCCGACTGCGACCCGGCCGGCATCGTCTTCTTCCCGCAGTACCTGGTGATGCTGAATGGGTTCGTCGAGCAATGGTTCGATGAGGCGCTGGGCATCCGCTACGCGACGCTGATCGGCGCGCGCCGCCTCGGCCTGCCGACGGTCCGGCTCGAGCTTGACTTCACGGCCGTGAGCCGGCATGGCGACGCGCTGCGCCTGCAGCTCGAGGTCGAGAAGCTCGGCCGCAGCTCGCTTGTGCTGCGCCACGAATTCCGCGCCGCCGACGGCAGCGACGAGCTGCGTCTGCGCGCGCGCCAGGTGCTCGTCTGCACCGCGCTTGCCAGCCACCGCGCGCAGGCGCTGCCCGACGACGTGCGCGCGGCGATCCAGGCCCGGGCGTCGCCGCCCTGAAGGGGCTGCCAGCGCTCGGCCGGGTGACGTGATCAGGCGCGCACGACGGTGACGGTGCAGTCGGACTGCGCTACGACCTGCGAGCTGACGCTGCCCAGGTAGCGCCGCAGCGTCGACGCGCCGCGCGCGCCCATCACTATGTGGTCGACTTGGTTGCGGGTCGCGAACTCGACGATCGCGGCCGCCGGGTCGCTGGCCTCGAGCACGTGGAAGGTGAGCCGTCCGTCACCGAGATCAAGCGTCTTGCTGATCGGGCGAGCCCAGTGCTTGAGGCCGACGAGCTGCGTGACGTGGCGGCTCTGGCCCGCGTCGTCGAGCTTCTCGTCGATGCCCAGGCGCGCAGTCTTCATCACGCTCACGCAGGCCAGGCGCGCACCGGGCTCGGTGACCATGATGCGGCGGACCGTCTCGCGCAACTGCTCGAGCAGCCCGGCCGCTGCGTGGTCGACGTCGACCGCGGCGAGGATGATCGGGCTCTTCATCAGCTGGCTCACGGCGCCTAGCGGCGCGTCACTCCGGGCCTCGGCGCCGAGGGCGAAGAACCAGCGCTTGAAGGTCTTCAGTGCACCGTTCTGGCGGCTGCGTTCGGCGCGCGCCGTGAGCGCCACCTGGCCCGGGTTCTGCAAGTCCAGTGCGAGTTGCGCCGCGCTCTGGTAGCGGCGCTCGGGCCGGACCTCCAGGCACTTCAGGATCACCTCCTGAAGCCAGGGCGGACAGTCGGCGCGCAGCGCGCGCGGCGGCACCGGGTCGACGTAGAGGCGGCGGCGCAGTCCGCGCACGCTGTTGGGCGCGCCGAACGGGCGCGCGCCGGTGGCGAAGTGGTAGAGCATCACGCCGAGCGCGAACAGGTCGCTGCGCGGGTCGTTGCGGATGAATTGCACCTGCTCGGGCGACATGTACGGGCCGGTGCCCATCGGCAGCGTGAACTCCTCTTCGAGCAGGTCGGGCAGCTGGTCGTGGCGCGACAGGCCGAAGTCCACGAGCACCGCAGTGCCGTCGCTCCGGAACATGATGTTGCTCGGCTTGATGTCCAGGTGCACCAGACGCTGACGGTGCAGATCGTGCAGCGCGGTCGCGACGCGCGAGCCGATCTCGATGACCTCGTCGATCGCCAGCGGTGCGGCATCGAGCCGTGGCCGCAGCGATGGCCCGGGTATGCGCTCCATCACGATGTAGGGCTGGCGCGTGAAGTCGCCGCGGGCGACGAACTTCGGCACGTGCGGGCCGCTCAGTGCCGGCAGCAGCATCTGCTCGACCTCGTAGCCGACGATCGTTGCCGGATCCTCGCCGCCCTTGATGCGCGGCACCTTCATGATGAGCGGCATTGCGTCGGTGCCTTCGCCTTCGCGCGTGACGCTCCACAGGTTGGCCATGCCGCCCTGGTGCAGCCGCTCGCCGAGGTGGAAGCCGTCGATCACCTGGCCGGCGGTAAGCGCGGCCGGCGCGCCGGCGCCGGGTGCAGGCTCACTCGCCATCGAGTAGTCTCTCGGCCAGGCGCTGCGGCAGCTGCGCGGCGCGGATCTTCGCGCCCGCGGTCTCGGTGTCGTAGGGCACGCGCCAGTAGGTCAGCTCACTGCGCTGATCGTCGAAGACCGCGTAGCAGGCGGCCGGGTCGCCGTCGCGCGGCTGGCCGGCCGAGCCCGGAATCACCAGCCACTGGCGCAGCCCGGTGAGCGGGATCACGACGCCGGGCGCGGGCAGGAACTCGCCCGCCTTGCCGACGGCCGACAGGTGGTACAGCCGCGGCTCGTGCATGTGGCCGCAGAAGCTCAGGCGTCGGTTCGTCGCGTGCAGGCTGCGCACCGCTTCGCTGCGGTTCTGCACGTACTCCCAGTCGCCCGGCGCCCAGGCGTTCGCGTGCACGTAGAGCGCGTCGCCCTCCTCGTGCGTGAGCGGCAGCGACGCGAGGAAGTCGAGCTGCGCCGGCGCGAGCCGCGCGCGCGACCACTCGACCACGTAACGCGGGTCGGGGCGCATCGACGGCAGCGGCCCGCGCACGACGGCGGCGTCGTGGTTGCCAAGCACCGCGATCGCGCCGCGCGCGACGAGTTCGCGCGCGCGGTCGACGACCCAGCCGGGGTCGGCGCCATAGCCGACGAAGTCGCCGAGCAACGCGTAGCGGTCGACGCGCTGCGCGGCGGCATGGTCAAGCACGGCCTGCACCGCTTCGCGGTTGGCGTGCAGGTCGGTCAGGATCGCGATTCGACTCACGGCCCGAGAGTAGCGCGTTGCGCTGACGGCCGGCCAACAAGGACCGGACGCGGACCCGGCGCGCCCGGCCTCACATCACCGCGCCGAGCTGCCAGGGCACGAACTCGTTCTGGCCGTAGCCATGCCCTTCGCTTTTGGTCCTGTGCCCCGACGCAGTGGCGAGCATCAGCCGGAAGATGCGCTCGCCCGCTTCGTCGACCGTCTCGAGGCCGTCGACGATGCCGCCGCAGTCGAGGTCGATGTCGTCGCTCTGCATCCTCCACAGCGCGGTGTTGGTCGAGAACTTGAGCGACGGGCTGGGCGCGCAGCCGTAAGCCGAGCCGCGGCCCGTGGTGAAGCAGATCAGGTTCGCACCGCCCGCGACCTGGCCGGTAGCCGAGACCGGGTCGTAGCCCGGCGTGTCCATGAAGACGACGCCGCGCGCGCCGACGGCCTCGGCGAACTCGACGACGTCGACCAGGTTCGTCGTGCCGCTCTTCGCGATCGCGCCCAGGCTCTTCTCCAGGATCGTCGTCAGCCCGCCCGCCTTGTTTCCGGCCGAGGGGTTGTTGTCCATGCGCATGCCGTTGCGCGCGGTGTAGGCCTCCCACCAGGCGATGCGCGCGAGCAGCTTGTCGGCGACCGCGTGGCTCACCGCGCGGCGCGTGAGCAGATGCTCGCCACCGTAGATCTCGGGCGTCTCGGACAGGATCGCAGTGCCGCCGTGGCGCACGAGACGGTCGACCGCGGCCCCCAGCGCCGGGTTGGCGCTGATGCCCGAATAGCCGTCGCTGCCGCCGCATTGCAGACCCACCGTGAGGTGGGACGCGGGCACCGGCTCGCGCCGGACGCGGTTCGCCTCGGGCAGCATCGCCCGGACGAGCTCGACGCCGCGCGCGACTGTCTTCGTGGTGCCGCCGCTGTCTTGGATGCTGAAGGCGGCCAGGCGCGCGCCTTCGGCCAGCCCCTCCTGCGCGATTAGGCCCTGGATCTGGTTCGTTTCGCAGCCCAGGCCGACGACGAGCACGGCGGAGAAGTTCGGATGCCTGGCGTAGCCGCCTAGCGTGCGCCGCAGCACGCGAAGTTCTTCGCCGTCGGACGCGGTCGCGCAGCCCATGGCGTGCGTCAGCGCGACGACACCGTCGACGTTCGGATAGTCGGCGAGTGGGTCCAGGCGCCCCTCGCCCGGCGGCGGGCGGCGGAAATGGTCGGCGATCGCGCGCGCCGCGGTCGCGGAGCAGTTGACCGAAGTCAGCACGCCAATGTAGTTGCGGGTTGCGACACGGCCGTCGGCGCGCACGATGCCGTCGAACGTGGCCGGCTCGGCGAACGGTGCGGTGGGTGCGGCGCCCGCGCCGGGTTCGTGCGCGCGCGTGAAGTCGCTGAACGCCAGGTTGTGTGTGTGCACGTGCTGGCCCGGTGCTATGGGTTGCGTCGCGTTGCCAATGATTTGACCGTAGCGGCGTACCGGCTCG
>JGI20214J51088_10001736_pt1 | contig 14794 bp, 12 predicted proteins | sample WetSurMetagenome_FD_51088 | JGI IMG/M metagenome (IMG submission 51088) | reverse complement strand
CCATTAAATATACTCGCCATTCGACGAGACTGAGGACTAAATGACAAGTTCTCAAACATCTGGACAGTTTTAAAATTAACCCTGCATATAACACGGACGGTAGGGTCAATAAGCTCGTCACAGTTTTTGCAAACTGTGCCATCTATAAGCTTAATTACCTGTTATTATACCCGGGTACGCGCACCTGCCCACAATCAAATCCTCGCATCGTGACAATTTTCTGGCCCGCCAGCTGGCGGGTACCAGGATTCTGTCCGATGCTTCGTCGGGCAACGCAACGCCCTCGCGGCAGTCTGGCTCCTTCGCTAAAACAGCCCACAGGGCTGTTTATTAACGCTCGGCCCTATTGCCGGGCTGTTATATTTAAGCCATCGTGCGACCTGAGAGAAAGACAATTACACCCCAATGACCTGAATATAACTCTTAAATAATTGAACAAGTATTATCTAACTTGAATTTCATTTAGAGATACGGCACATATTAATCATTCTCAGAGTGAAATAAAATAGATTATGAACTTATTCATGTTAAAAATGTTAGTATACAATAAGTTAATGCTGATGAGAATAATAAAAATAAACTTCCTCGCTAATACCGAACAAAATGGAAGACATCAAAAAAAATACTGGAAAACCAGACATGAAAGTGAGACTATCAGCATTATGGTTATTTGCTATGCTCACTTATACTTATGGTGATGTTGTAACATTAATGGATCCTGTTAAACACGGGTCGATTCAATTGACTGAAGGATTCCTGTTAGGAGGCGCCATATTCATGATGATTCCGATTACGATGGTTCTTTTGTCTCGAATATTAAAGTATCGGGCAAATCGCATGACGAGCATAATAGCTGGCACGATAATGACCGCTGTTCTGCCAGTGACATTATTTGTATCAGTGCCAACTTCGTATTATGTATTTTTCACAGTTATAGAAATTATAACTACTGCATTAATTGTCTGGTATGCATGGAAATGGCGTAAACCTGAGGGCAATTCCGAATAAAACCATATGAAAGCAATTGTCTATACAAAATACGGATCACCGGAAGTTCTTCAGGTCAAAGAGGTAGCCATGCCAATACCCAAAGACAATGAAGTACTTATAAAAATATATGCAACAACTGTTACATCAGGAGATTGCCGTATGCGAAAGGCAGACCCATTTGCGGTAAGATTTATTAATGGCTTCACAAGGCCAACAAAAATAACAATCCTCGGGAATGAGCTGGCCGGAGAAATTGTAGCAATGGGCAAAGACGTAAAACTATTTAGTATAGGCGACCAAGTATTTGGTCAANCAGGATTGAGACTTGGTGCTAATGCTGAGTACATTTGTCTGCCTGAAGAGGGTACACTTGCAATAAAACCGACAAATATAAGCCATGAGGAGGCAGCCACCATTCCTTTTGGGGGAAATACAGCATTGCATTTTCTAAAAAAGGGCAATATCCATAGTGGTCAAAAAGTTCTCATATATGGGTCTTCCGGTAGTCTAGGTACTGCTGCGATACAAATTGCTAAATACTTTGGGGTGGAAGTAACCGGAGTATGCAGTACCACTAATTTAGAATTAGTAAAATCTTTAGGAGCCGATAAGGTGATTGATTACACAAAAGTGGATTTTACCAAAAATGGCCAGACCTATGATATTATTTTCGACACGGTAGGTAAAAGTCCGTTTTCAGGTTGTGTAAAATCACTTAAGCGAAAAGGAACCTATTTAAGAGCTGTTCACTTGACAGTACCATCGATTGTTAGAGGTCTTTGGACTTCAATGACAAGCAGCAAGAAAGTCATAGGTGGGGTAGCAACNGAACGGAAGGAAAATCTCGTATTTCTCAAAAAGCTTATTGAGGACGGAAAGCTAAAACCAGTCATAGACAAACACTATCCATTTGAACAAATCGTTGAAGCCCATAGGTATGTCGACAGAGGCCACAAAAAGGGGAACGTAGCTATCAAAGTCCAGAGCCACCAGTCTTGACACAGATAAAAAAGTTAAGTTAGTTTTCATGGTTTCTGCATTTCTTTCCTGCCGGCAGGCAAGCTTGCACCGTGACAGCTTACCGGCTAAAGAATCCGGACTCTGACCGGATGCTTCGTCGGGTAACGTTTACTCCCTCAATCGCCGGGCCGTTGGGCTTAATTCTACTGCATGCCAACAGAGAAAAATTGGATAATGCTTGACAATTCCGTAAACAAAAAATAAGGCCCGAAATGCTAATAGAAAAAATAATTTAGCACCATACTTCTCTAATTAAATTCCATTACCCTTACCAATTGCCAGGTTAATATCTTTGGTATGACAGATGTTGTTACTTCTTATATTCCAATAAATCCCCTGGCTGACATTCCAGAGCCCTGCAAATTGCCTCCAATGTTAAGAAGCGAATTCCTTTTGCTTTTCCGTTTTTCAACACAGAAATGTTGGCCATTGTGATGCCGACTTTTTCGGTGAGCTCGGTGACACTCATCTTACGCCTCGCCAGCATAACATCGATGTTAATAATAATTGCCATATTATTAAACGATTAAGTCGTTCTCAGATTTGATATCCAAAGCTTTTTGCACAATTCTTTCAAACACAGCTGCAGCAGCGACGATTATTACAGAGACAAGAATCATAAGGAGACCTATCATTACTCCGCCCGAAATGTCTTCCTTACCACGCTGGAAAATAAAAAAGTAGGCTTCTGCTCCCACAATAAATGCAATAATAGTCATTGAGCAGTATTTTATTGTTCTCAAAGCTTTCACTGCTCGATGTGAAAATATTTCATTATGTCGGATGTACCCCAATAGCCTGATCGCCTGATATAGAGCAATGAAAAAGGCAATAGATGCTAAATATACATAGGCGAGAAAAGGATCTTTGAAATAAATCTCAAAGAGGCTTGCATTCGCATTCCTACCCTCAATGTGAGGTTCCCAAAGCAAAAGGGCAAGAGCGCCGATGCCTATGAGCACAATGACTACCTGAAGAAATATTGTTGAGCCTTTTTTCAATGGAATTGATTTTAATGTCTCCATAATATTTTTGGTTAAATTTATTTTACAAATATAATATATATTTATTGATATACAATATATATATCATGTTATGCAATATATTTATACTGCTTATCTCCTTTAAACAAGTAGCTAACATCGTTTATAAAATTGCTTCTATACAAGGTTATTGGATGGGGATTACCTTCGGTGAGCACACCCCGCATCAGGGCGGGACTCGGTTACATAGTTCCATGCCACTATTATACTTTGCAGGAACGAAAATTAGTTAAGGTCCAAAGCCCTGTCATGGGCTTGACAAAACAGTCATAAAAATGACTGAATATGAATAACCTCCTGTGAAACCGGAGGTATGGCAATCTCTCCGGATGTTAAGCCCTGAAAGGCCTTAATATACTTGCATTTTAAGAGCAAGATTTATACCTGCTCTTGTCTCGTTGTATTATTAATTTAATTTTTATTACCATGTCAAGCTTTCGTCAATTGCTGTATCACATTGTGTTCAGGACAAAAAACAGCATACCTGGTGTAAATTCAGAGCATGCTGACCAACTCTTCTCTTACATTACAGGGATAGTAAAAAACAAGAACAGTCATCTGTATCGTATTAATGCTACTGAAAATCACTTGCATATCCTGACGGATATTCATCCCTAAATTGCACTATCAGATTTCATGCGGGAACTGAAAGTTTCAATATCTGTATGGATGAAGGAAAGTGTACTTTTCCCGTCATTTAACGGATGGGCCAATGGATATGGATCTTTCACCTGCTCATATATGGACCTGGGAGATCTGATAAACTATATCAAGAACCAGCAGGAGCACCACAAGAAAAAGAGTTTTGAGGAGGAGTACAGAAGCCTGATTATGCAATCCGGTTCAAAAATAGATGAGAAATATTTCCCGTAAACAAGATATTCAGCTCCTTCAGAGCTGAGAAATGTGAGGGGATTACCTACCTCCGGTTTCACCGGAGGTTATTCACATATCGCCACAAAAGTGGCTTTCTTGTTGTAACCGCTCCGCGATTTTTGAGATGTTTATAAAGAGTAGTTAGCTGGAGGGATGGGGTAATAAATATACTTGTACAACAATTGAATAATTCATGATTACCGATTGTCATATAATATTTTACTTGACCGAAAGGGATAAGCAGTAATTAATTTATGTGATACTATAAATATTTAACCTAAATCAATATTTGATTACAATGGGATCTGACTAACATCAGGTCGCTCCCCGCCTAAGCAGGGCAGACTCTAAGGAGTTTTGGCGTTTCAAGTCCCGTCAGAGACTACCTATTTGTAGAAATAAATCCTAGCAAGAAAATTAACCTCATCGGGGTGACCTGTTTGTGATTGATTTGAATGTTCACCGGTTACCGGTTATAAAACCGAAATTTTTCTCAGATACTGCATTCTTCTCAGAGCAACATTTAAAGATTCTAGATAGCTCCCGATATCTTTAATTTTGGTAGTATTTTTAATCACAAGCGGTATTACTCCGATTGTTTGAGTGCCCTCTGTTTTATTGTTAATTGTTTCACAGACAAAGTACATTTGTGAATCTATTTCCAGCGGGTCCCCTTCAACCGGAACCCTGTCCACAGTAACTTCCGGAAGCTCATTCCGGTCGACTACGTTAAATGGTTTGATTTTTATTCGCATAAAGATTCTTTTTATCATCTGTTTATCACACAAATGTAGGTACTGAATTGACATATTAAAGACATGCATATCTTTAAAAAGAAAATTGAGTTCTTATCACGAAAATGAGGATCACGGAAGTATCCNAATCATGTCCAGACGGTGAACTGATACATGACAACAGACTGCTNATACTTTCAGTATTTTACATGACTATTATNTTTCCTGATCTTCTTATTGTCTGGTCTGAGCTTGTAACGGCTTCAACCTCCCAATTGTATATTCCCTTTGTAACCTTATTCTTTGATGAATCAGTGCCATCCCAGATCACTTCGTTTCCCTGACCGGAAAAAACTGTTGCGCCTGACAGGCTTTTTATAACGCATTTATAGGAACTGACGTTTCTGCTCTTTAGTCTGAAAACAGGATCTTTTGATTTCTGCCTGTATGACAGCGGGATATTAATGCCCAGGTTTTCAATTGCAATATCTGAGACTTTTTCTACTATCTTCTTCGACAGGGTATCTACAATAGCCTGCTTTACTGAAGGCTCCTTCTTAAGTTCATTAACCGGCTCATCAGCCTGCTCATTAACAACCGGCTTTCCTGACAACTGGTTATCAAATCTCTCGATCCTTGCCTTGGACTGTGGCATCAGGGTGACATATTCCTTTACCCAGTTGCTTAATTGCTGGCCCAGGTCGGGATTCATCAAGCTGAGTAATCCTATCGCTTTTGTTTGCTTTTCCGGATCAGCTGAGCTGATATCCTGATAAAACAATTCAAGATACTTCAGCTCCAGCTGTCTTTTGGAATCTTCAGCATCTTTTGCATTTTGAAATTCAATCAATTGCGTCTGCTGCTTCGAAATCTTATTTCCGGAGCTTGCCGTATAAAATGCAAGAAGACCCAGAAACGCCGGAACAATAAGTTTTTCAAGAACCAAAAAGAATTTATTCATAGAAGTAAAAGATTAAAGTAGAACTAATATGTAAATAATCTCTTTATATATATCGCCAGTATCTCCTGATGTTCGGATTTGTGCCTAAAGGTTTAAAAGTAGCAAATTCGCGTTATATAATCCGATTATTTCAGCTGATATCTTAGCTTATAAACAGGCTGTGGAGTTACCGTTCCCCAAAACGAGCTTTTGGAAAAACAAAAACAGAATTGTATATATTATTTTGATANTTTNGTAAATCAAATTATTAAAATGAAAACGCAAATTTTCCGTCAGCTGATACTCAGCATCATTCTGATAATTTTTTCAGTCTCATTGAAAGGAAACATAAAACTTCCCGGATTGATAAGCGATGGTATGGTCCTGCAGAGAGATACTAAAATAGTAATATGGGGTTGGGCCTCTCCCNGAGAGAAAGTGCTTCTAAAGTTCAACAATAAAACGACCAGTGCCATTACCGATGCCAAAGGTAACTGGAAGATTGTTTTGCAGCCCATGAAGGCTGGCGGACCATATAACATGGTGTTGAAAGGGAAGAATACTATAACAGTAAATAACATTTTAATAGGTGACGTCTGGTTCTGTTCGGGTCAGTCCAACATGGTTCTTAATATGGAGAGGGTAAANGAGAAATATCCTGAAGATATTGCCGGTGCAGATTTTCCGGAAATAAGGAATTTCTTCATACCCACAGCATCAGATGTGACATCTGTACATAATGATTTACCTCCCGGGAAATGGATATCAGCATCGCCTGAAAATGTCCTGGGATTTGGTGCTGTAACGTTTTTCTTTGCCAGGAACATTTATAAGCAATANAAAGTGCCGGTTGGAATAATAAATTCAAGTGTGGGTGGCACTCCGATTGAAGCCTGGATAAGTGAGGATGGTCTGAAAGAGTTTCCCCGGCTGATATCCAGAATTGATCAATTAAAAGATACTTCCTGGCTGAATCCGGTAATCAGGGCATCAAAAAGAAGATCTGAAACGGGTCAGATATCGCGGACAGATCCATGGTCAGTGGACAAAGGTACCAGCGGACCAGTAATGTGGTACGACAATAAATATATACCCGAAGGCTGGCATAAATTCTGGCTCCCGGGATATTGGGATGACCAGGGTGTAAAAGGNCTTGACGGNGTTGTCTGGTTCAGAAAAGAGATAAATCTGCCAGCTGGCATGGCCGGAAAACCAGCAAAATTATTTCTCGGAAGAATAGTAGATGCAGATAATGTATATGTTAACGGAGTTCTTTCAGGATCTGTAACATATCAGTATCCTCCCAGGAGATATAATCTGCCATCGGGATTATTGAAGCCCGGGAAAAATACAATAGTGGTCAGGGTGACGAACAATTCGGGGAAAGGCGGGTTTGTACCTGATAAACCTTACTGGCTTGTGGCCGGAAACGACAGCATCGATCTTCGAGGAGAATGGCTGTATAATGTTGGNCAGGTATTCAGGCCTGTTGCTCAGGGGCCGGTGGCACNAACACCGGTTTTATCAATGCAGAATGAACCAACGGGTCTTTATAATACAATGGTTGCACCTCTNATAAACTACCGGATAAAAGGCATTTTATGGTACCAGGGTGAATCAAATGCAGGCAAACCACAGGAATACGCGAAACTTCTTCTTNCTCTGATTAGTGACTGGAGANATAAGTGGCGGCAGGGAAATATTCCGTTCCTTTATGCACAGTTGCCTAATTTCATGGAAGTCCAGTATTTACCATCTGAGAGTCAGTGGGCTGAATTAAGATTCTCTCAACTTAAGGCTTTGTCAGTGGTGAATACTGCAATGGCCGTGACAATTGATGCCGGTGAATGGAATGATATACACCCGCTCGGGAAGAAAGTTGTTGGCGAAAGGTTAGCTCTTGCTGCAAGGAAAATGGCTTATGGTGAGGAAAAAATTATTTACTCCGGACCAATATATAAATCATCAGTAAAAGNNGCAGACAGCATCATAATCNGTTTTGANCAGATTGGCAGCGGACTGACTGTGAAAGGAGGAGGCGATTTATACTATTTTGCTATTGCCGGAGCTGACAAAAAGTTCGTCTGGGCAGAAGCCAGAATCCGGGATAACAAGGTCATCGTCCGGAGCGATGAAATAAAAGACCCTGAATATGTCCGGTATGCCTGGGCTGATAATCCGGAAGGTGCAAATCTATGTAATGCTGAAGGATTACCGGCTTCACCTTTTGAAGCTGATCTGAACAATAAGGATTTAATGAATTTCAAATAACATTTAAGTTTACATAATATTATGAAGTATTCTGCTGATGAAAACCGCTACAGTCAAATGACTTACCAGAAGTGCGGGAAGTGGGGACTGAAGCTTCCGGNCATTTCCCTGGGTTTATGGCATAATTTCGGNGGAGTTGACGTGTTTGAAAACGGNCGTTCAATGTGCCGTCATGCCTTTGATATTGGCATCACCCACTTTGATCTGGCTAATAACTATGGTCCCCCTCCCGGATCGGCTGAAGAAAATTTCGGCAAGATTATGCAGCTCGATCTGGCTCCTTACCGTGATGAACTGATAATTTCAACCAAAGCCGGGTATCTTATGTGGCCGGGCCCATATGGTGAATGGGGCAGCAGAAAATATTTGCTTTCAAGTCTGAATCAAAGCCTTAAAAGAATGAAACTTGATTATGTTGATATTTTCTATTCACATCGTCCCGATCCGGAGACACCGCTTGAAGAAACCATGATGGCCCTTGATCAGGCTGTCCGCCAGGGAAAAGCACTATATGCAGGTATATCGAATTATCCGGCTGAAATGACTACACGGGCATCATTAATATTAAAGGAACTGGGAACGCCATGCCTGATTCATCAGCCAAAGTATTCGATGTTCGAACGCTGGGTTGAAGGAGGGCTCCTTGATGTTCTTGAAAAAGAAGGAATTGGATGTATTCCTTTTTCGCCGCTGGCTCAGGGGCTGCTTTCAGATAAATACCTGAATGGAATTCCTGCAGGCTCAAGAGCGTCTAAATCGTGGGGCTTTCTGAAACCTGAGCAGGTTCCACCGGCAATCGAAAAAGTGAAAAAACTGAATAAAATAGCAATTAGCAGAGAACAAACCCTGGCTCAAATGGCAATTGTATGGCTCTTGAAAGACAACAGGGTGACTTCGGTTCTGATCGGAGCCAGTTCGGTAAAACAGCTGGATGATAATGTTGCATCTCTTAGAAACAGAGCGTTCACAAAAGAAGAACTTGCCTCAATTGAACAGATTCTTGGGGTATCAGAGCGATAGAGCGGCGGGGAATAATTAACTTTATCTCAAGATATTGCTTACCTTAAAAACCACAGAATATTGCGAAGGCACTTTATTGTTCTGACTTTCATTTATCAGGATTTTAAAGAAGTCTCCTTCAGATATCCATTTAAGTGAAGTTCCTTTCCCTCCAAGCAAGCTTATTTTTGCGCCTTTGGCTGGCAAAAATCCTTTTACACTTATTTCTTCCGGAAGTTTCTGGTTTTCATCAAGAAGGTAAATTATGTAGGCTGAGCCGTCTTTGCCACGGGTAAAACGTAATTTGCCATCGTAATAAGGTGCAAGGGTGCGTGTGTTATAAATTGCCTCACCATTTATTTTGAGCCAATCACCTAGTTCATTCAGCCGGATGTAGGCCTCATCGTAAAGAGTTCCGTCGGGACCAGGACCAATGTTAAGCAATAAGTTCCCACCTTTTGCCACAATATCCGAGAGCATGTGTATAACTTTTCGGGCGGGCATCATTCTGGCATTAAATGAATACGACCAGCCACCTCCGAGAATCATGCACGATTCCCATGGGTAAGGCAACATTCTGTCAGGAACAGTATTCTCCGGAGTAAGATAGTTTTGATTTTTGCCTTCGACAGCGCGGTCCACGACAATTGCATCCGGTTGCTTAGCCCTTATCTTTTCAACCAGCTCATCCATTTTAATATCCATATTGTATGGCTTTTTTACAATGAAATTCTGGATATCCGGAGTTTCACTTTTTATCTCCTTTTTCTGCACCCAGCCTCCGTCGAACCAGAAAAGGTCAACTTTCCCATAGTTGGTACATAGTTCCATTACCTGGTTATGAGTATAGTTCACAAAATTATTCCAGCGTTCAGGATAAACGGACGGATCATAATTCACATTCCTGTCTTTTGGCGGAAATTGAGGCCACCAGAAATCGGGGCTGTGCCAGTCGGGCTTTGAGAAATAAGCACCTACCCACATACCCTCATTTCTAAATGCATTGAAGATCTCTTTGGTCACATCAGCTTTGGGGTTAGTGTTGAACGCACAATCTTTTCCGGTTATTTTATAATCCGTATATCTGGTGTCGAACATGCAGAATCCGTCATGATGCTTCGTTGTAAAAACCACATATTTCATACCTGCATTTTTGGCTGCCTTAGCCCATTTTACCGGATCGAATTTTAACGGATTAAAGGTTTTCCCAAGGTTCTCATATCGTTTCTTATATTCAAAATAGTCTTTCACGGTATCCGGCACACACCAGCCTTCGTCTTCCGGACAGATTGACCAGGATTCAACTATGCCCCACTGGCTGTAAGGTCCCCAGTGCATAAGCAATCCGAATTTAATGTCCTGCCATTGATCTATTCTTTTTTGAATTAATGGATCAGGATCAGGAATATAGATTTGTTCTTCATGTTGGCCAGATACTCTCAGTCCGGTCAGTACCAGAATTATTAAGAGAAGTCTTATTGATTTCATACTTATTGAAAATTTATGTATTCTTTATCTTACAACGAATGTTTTATTGAGTGATACTTTTTCTCCGGTTGATGTTATCCCCCGGATATTTATGGTATATGTACCTGGCAGGTCTGATGTCCAGAATCCGGTTTCAGCCTCTCCCCTGCTGTTTGTTTTAATCGAGGGATTCCAGTAAAGAGTATTTCTCAGGTCAGGCATTCTTTCCTGGTTCTTACGTTTGTCAGAATATTCAGGTGCAATAAATGAATCATAATTATCAATTACCCTGTAAGGCAAAACAACTGTATAATCGGGTAAGGTTATATTGCTGAAATCACCCGAGCGTGTAATAACATTTACAATACCATGCAGCACGAGGTCACCTATAAGATAAGGTGTTTTAACGACTTCTATTTTTTCAACTTTTTCAGGATTGAGATCACCCAGTACAGTCAGATCATTGATTATCACCCCATCAATCATGACAAGTGGCGGCTCTGCATAATAGTTGCCGGTAAGAGGATTTATAATTTTCACGTCATAACCCGACTTTATCGATCGGAGCAGGACTCCAGGAACGAGTTCAAAAAAGACCTCCTGCATAACCGGAAGACTGATATAATCGTCCAGAAATATTTCCATCTCGGGTATGCCGTAAAATCTTTTCTTTTTATTATTATTTTCCTCTTTTTCTACACGCTCTTTTTTCAGGCCTGTACCATAAATTTTACCGGCCTGGTAATTAAAGCTCAATTCAGAAAATTCAGAGGTGAGTGAATCGGAAATTGACTCTTTAATGACCTGTGAAACAGGTAATCTCCGGGAAAAAGATGGTTCAATTTCAAGAATCATGTTATTATTCGCATTTTCAGGCTGAAGAATCAGATTTCTGGATTTATTATCAAGGGGCATGATAAAAGTGAAACGGCCTGAAGTATCAATGACCGCATAATCAAATTCAGCCACCTTGCCCTGAACTGACATATAAAGGAAATGTGATGAATTTGCTGTATTGCTTTCCCTGTATCTTATTCTTCCGGAAAGATAATGTTCATTTGTCTCGAACCTGATTTGTTTTGGATATGGAACCGGAACAGAAAAATCATTTAACCATCCTGACGAAAAAGAAACATCAGCAGGTGCAACTGAAATGCTCAGATCAGAGATTCCTGCCAAAGCGGAACTTCCGTTGAGAATACGGATCTTCAAGGAAACCTTCTCCCTCCTGCCAAAAGTTGAATCAGTTTCCAGAAATAATTTACTTTCCTTTTTGCCGGTTAATTGTGCCTGGGTTTCAGATGATGGACCTTTACCATCTGTATTGAGCCAGAAATAGCGTTCCCCGAATGGATTGAAAACATTGATTTCATATATAAAGCATTTATCGGGGAGAAGATTTTCCATCCATCTTGTATAAGCCCGGACAATGTAAGTTCCTGAGCTGATTGAGTCGGGTAGCAAAAAATTTCCTTCACCCTTTCCGTCAGTAAGCTGGAAACGTTTCTGTATCAATGGCCTGTTCCATGGATTTATCAGTTCAATATACGCAATTGAACTTTTTGAGGAGAGCTTTCCCAATACCGGATCAACAGAGTAAATACTGAACCATACATCTTCACCTGCAATATATTTGCTTCTGTCGATATGTAAATATACCTGAGCCTCAAGCCTGTATAATGAAAAAAGGAGCTCCAGGAAAAAAAAACTTATTATGGTTATAATCCATTTCATTGTTTACCATTTCTGAATTCGTGCCAGAACGGCGGCATAACGTTTGTTCCCCTGGTAGTGCAATCTGCGCATTCCCTGAATGTCGAAATTATCCAGAACGGAGGAATTTCATCGCCATAATCTTCAATTACCCAGTATTCGCTGTTCAAACCGGCATCAGGCAGCCTTCCCCTGAGAGTGTCGGTGGCGCAGTAAATAAAGAAATTTGGTAATCCAAGGAAATTATCCCTGATAAACAGCCTTTTCTGATTGACTGCCGAAACGCTGAAATAACCCAGCACTCTTTCATCCGGATTTTCACAGCACTTTATATTGCTGGGGATAGCCATTGGTGACATATCATAGAGATTTCCAACTTTCTGCGAAATATTCTGTACTCTTGCCCAGAAATCATATTCAGACTCATTCAGTGAATACTGATTTACAAGTATGCTGTAAGTTTCCTTCAGCCTGTCACCTTCATTTGATATAAACCGGATCGGGTATTTTGAGACTCTGGCCTGGCTGTAAACTGATGTATTCTTTATCAGGATTTCGTCTGACCTCTCGGTGACCCAGCAGACTTTATTTTTGACAGCGTATGGAATACGGTATTCCCAGGTTTCGACATAATCCCATCTGTAAAACAAGCATTTACCTGTAGGATCATAACTGTCAACATATATCCTGCATCCTTCATCAATATCATTTGAATCGCTTGACGCGGTAATCACCTCTTTCTTATAATAGAGCGAATTAATCAGAGGGACAGGTTTCATTTCAATAAAATCGGTCTGATAGGTTAAATTATTGATCCTGATTGTGAGTGAATAACTTCCCCCGATCCGGCCACGGAATGATAATGAATCGGTTGAATATGTACCTGCCGGTGATTCTGTGAGGGTCGTAATAATTGCATTCTCATCTGTAATTGTAACAACAGCACCCTTTACAGGCTTCCTAAGTATAGGTTTTCCGACAGGAAGTGATCTTGATAGCCTGATCCTGTTTATCCGGTTTTGATCGGTGATCATTCCTTCTATGACAAGCTGATCTTTAATATCCTCTGTTTCAGGAATGAATTCAACGCTGCATCCTGTAATAAACAAAAGTAATAAACCGAATCCTATGATCCTTTGACCATTCATATTAATCTAAAAATCAAAGTTGAAAGAAATAGAGGGAATAGGTCTCCCGAAAACTGACAGATAGTAACCTCTCACAGTGTTTCTTACATTCTTAAAATAGACTGAATAGACATTTTCACGTCCGGTCACATTATAAACAGAAAATATCCAGTAAGGGTGGGCTATTCTTTTCGATTTAAGGTCGCCGCTGACTTTAACCGCGAGATCAAACCTTGAATAAAATGGTAACCGGTACTTATTCCTTTCCGAATAATTTGTAAGAACAATATCTCCGATTGTAAAGAAGGATATCGGGTAGGTTACAGGGCGGCCCGAGCTGAAATTATAGTTTGCTGAAAAGCTCACACGCCTCGAATAGAGATAATTGAAAGTAAGAATAAGGTCGTGTGGCCTGTCAAAATTGGCAGGGAACCACTTGCCTGAATTAATCCGCTCTTCATCGAACGATCCTTTGCTTCTNATTAATACCCTCGAATATGTATAGCTGAAGCTCCAGCGTATCCTTCCCTCCGGCTTTTTCACAAGAAGCTCCAATCCGTAGGCTTTTCCATATACATTAATCAGATCCCTTTCAACATATTGGTTCATAACAAGATCGGTGCCTCCCTTGAAGTCGGCCATGTTGTTAATCCTTTTATAGTAGATCTCGGCAGATGCTTCAATTTTATTTTTATTGAGCATCCTGTAATAACCGGCAGCATACTGGTCACATGACTGTGGTTTCAGATTAAAATCACTGAGTTTCCATATATCGCTTGGAGATATCGAAATTGTATTTGAAAGCAAATGAAGATATTGATATGTACGATTGTAGTTCAGCTTAACTGAACTGTTATCGTTCAGCCTGAAGTTCGCTGATAGCCGTAATTCAGGGCCAGAATAGGTTTTGTAGTTCTTAAGCCTGCCAAATTTGATTGTGTCTGTAACTGATGACACACTTCTAGGATAAGATGGATCATATATTAAAACCGTCTGAGGACCCATCGCAAAAAATGAAGCAACCCTCAGTCCGGCATTTATTGAAAGATAATTTGTCACGATATATTTATCCTCAACATATAAAGCTGTCTCGATNGCCCTCTGCCTTTCAACTGAACTGGGAATTACAATCGATGAATCATCTGCTGGCAGATAATTGCCAGGCATTATATCGTACCTGTTAATATCCGATCCGAAATTTATTTCATGCCTGCCGTTAAACAGGTTGAAATCAGCTTTAAGCCCGCTGCTGTTTACTCTGTGGGTGAGGCTAAAAGCTTCCTGTGGGACCCTGAGGCTTGATATATTGTATCTGTAAAAACTGTTGTTTACAATAAATGAGGAGAAAAACCGGCTGCTGAAAAAATGACGCCAGCGTAAAGAGGNAATATTGTTCTGATAATTATAAGTTGAATCGGAATTCAGCCTGAATGAGTCATTACTGTAATAAGNCGAAAAATCAATCTTATTATTCCTGCCGATATCATAAGCGATTCTTGCATTAAGGTCATANAAGGATGCCCGGCTGTTTCTGAGGGCTGGGTTCTCAATGATTCCGAGAATCCAGTTTGAATAGGTTGTCCTGCCGGCAATAAGGTAATAGAGAGTATCCTT
>JGI20214J51088_10001735_pt1 | contig 14812 bp, 11 predicted proteins | sample WetSurMetagenome_FD_51088 | JGI IMG/M metagenome (IMG submission 51088) | reverse complement strand
CGTCCGTCGAAGTGTCGACTGTAATTTTCCATGCCAGCACAGAAACCCACTTCCTTAATCATTTCTAGATCATAGTTTGTGCGTTGTTTTAGCCTGTGGGCTTCAAGCGGAGGCAAACTGGGCAACCTCGCTNCCAATTCCTGTTTAATAAGCTCAAGCGCCAAAGCATGCTTCTCTTCAGGCACAACATATTGACGTGCAGGATAAAGCGTAAACTTATCCAACGCCGTCTTCACATCGCCATTTAACAGGTTAACCTCTTTTATTTTCTTGATTATGTTTCCTTCGAGTTCAACGCGCAGAATTTCGTTCTCGTACGAGGGCACAACATCCACGGTATCGCCTCGCACACGAAACCTTCCTGCTTCAAGCACCATGTCATTGCGTTCATACTGCATATCTACGAGTTCACGGATAAGCTGTTGCCTAGAGATTTGTTTCCCAACCTCAAGTTCGGCAGCCATGGTTCTGAAGTCGTCAGGGTTGCCCAAGCTGTAGATACAGCTAATGCTTGCAACAATTATCGTGTCGTTTCTGCTCACAATGCTGGAAACGGCATGCATACGCATCTTCTCAATCTGCTCGTTCACGGTGGAATCTTTTTCAATGTACATATCCTGCGCTGGCAGGTAAGATTCTGGTTGATAGTAATCATAAAAACTGATAAAGTATTCAACTCGGTTCTGTGGAAAAAGCTCTTTTAACTCTGCATAAAGCTGCGCTGCCAATGTCTTGTTATGTGCAATTATCAGGGTTGGTTTTTGAAGTTTGTTGATCACGTTTGCCATAACAAATGTTTTGCCGCTGCCCGTGATGCCTAGAAGTGTTTGTTTTGGTTTTGTCGAGAAGTTCTTCACTAACTGTTCTACCGCGGCTTGTTGGCCTGGCGAGATTTGGTATTGCGCGACAAGTTCAAACTGCACTTTGCTTCCCCACAAACAACAACAAATGACCAATCAGCTGAATTAATTAAGTTTTTTATAACGATTAGGTTAATCCAGGCGTTTCTTTAGAGTTCAGGAATTTGATTTAATGAATGTGATTTTTTTTATCAATTAATGCGCGGAATTATTTTGTAAGACTTTTTCATGCGAGCTTTTAATCGATTGAACTGCCAACGTTTCAAAACAAACGCAGCTAAAGCAGCTACAAACAACCCATCATAAATAACCACGATGAAGCCATTTCTAAAATCGATACCCCACAGGTTAGCATGAACAACCCCAAAGAATAACGCAACATACATCAAAGCGTGAAAGTAACGCCAATACGCTTCCACCTTTCTTCTCAGAAGCACCGCTCCAAATGCAGTGTAAATAGCGATTAAAGCGATGCTGCCACCCTGGAAGAAGAAACTGGAGAACGACTCAAAGTTTGGCAACAATATTCCTGGGTTCATAAAATAAATAGCAACACTAATTGGGTGCATGGTTATAAGAAGCAAACCCGCCGCGGCGAAGTAATGGTGAACTTTGATGAAGGACTTTTTGAAAAAAAGTGTGACCTCTTTGATAAAAGGCGTAAGTACCGCAGCGATGCTTAGGGCTACATACCCGTTTAGTGCAAGTAAACGTATGCTTACATCCATCGCGTTGCTATCGTCAATGTCAAGAGCAATAATGGAGATAGCGGCTGCAAATAGGATTACTACAACGTAAAATGCTATCTCTTTTTTTAAAACCATAGCCATTACTAAAATAGGTCTTGAATAAAACAATTTCCCAACAAAATCAACACGGATTTCTTACGTGTGCCCAACTTTTTTAAGTTTTATTGGATTAGAAAATCGCCAACACACATTAACCTCACTTTAGCGAAATGGCAAATCTGCAGGCTTCTGCATTATTATCCCCTGATGATTCAAAAAGGTTTGTTACAAACAAGTTGTGTTTGACTTTAAAGAAAGCAAAAATGTTAAGTGTTAAGCCCTCTAAAGGGCTAACGGAAAATTACTCAACTGTTAATTTGCCAAATTTGCCGACGTTGAGTTGAATTTCACTCTTAAAACTTGTAACGTAGCCGTTTTCGATCTTTATGTTGTCGCCAACGTTGATTTGGTCAATTTGTTCATTCCACAGCGTCAATTTTACACTGCCTGTTTCGTCTGCGACTACGGCGTCGACTATTCGGTAAGTTTCATCTTTGAATCTTGATTTAACTTCTCTTGGGTCTCCTTTGTCAACTACTTTGGCTTCAACGCTGACCCGTTTCATGCCATCTTGTAAATCTTTTATTGCAGTCATTTAATTCACTTCTAAACTGTTTACTAACAGTCGGTTTTCAATTGCAAAGGTGACCTGCAATCATATAAATCTTGCTAACTAAAAAAGAAATGAAAAAATATGTGGCAAACGCCTTTTGGGCGTTGCTTAAATTGATCCGACTAGGAAGATGAGGAGCAAAACCACTATGGCTATGCTGCCTGCTGAGATGGCAATTCTCTTTATAGTTGAGAATTCGGGTTTGAGTGCTCCTATGGCAAAGGCAACTACTGCACCCAGCCACACATAGGAAACTATGAACATTCCTGAAACTATATCCCTAAATGCGAGTGTTGCTGAGTCGATGTTGTTGAAAATTGTGTGTGAAGCTGCAGGTAATGTTCCTAGCGCGTCTGACGGGTAGTACAATGCTGCAAAGGGATCAAACCGTGCTCCCAACGATAGGTCGTATGGGTAATAGACGGTTGGCAGGACAAGTGTTGCACCGAGATTAACTATCGCTCGAATAACCATTATGACCATTGCATAGCCTATTGCTGTAAAGAGCGGTTTCCAGAGCATGGGATTTTTCTGCAGTCTACAGACTAAGTAGATTATGCCCGTTAAAATGAACCAAGCGAAAATGAATTGCAACGAGAATAATTGTAAGAACTGGAGGAGAAGACCTGTGCTGTTGTATTGGGTTGGGGTTTGGTATTCACCATGGAAGAATAGCGCACCGACACGGATAGTTATGTCTGAGCTGGTTGGATAATTGAAATCAAGTCGTAGAGAAGTTATGTTGCCCCATGCTGGGTTACCTTGACTTGTCCAGCTTGCTGCGTTTGGTCCAAGTGGGATAGTTAGGTTGGTCCATTCATTAGTCTTTTCATTCGATAACAATGGCGTGAGGTTGTATTGGTATAGATCTGATACCCCACCATTTGAATAGAGAATTAAGGTGGCGTTTTGGGGAACCGATTGAGGTGTCACCTGCTTTAGGGTTAAGGAGAGATTTTGGAAGGCAGATGGGCTACAGTCAACAGTTAAACTGGAAAGAGGAGTTACCTTTTGAGCGGCTAGCGTCTCGTTGATACTTCTTAAAGCTGTTACAATGTCCAAAGACGAAGTTAAGGAATTTGTGTTGTTGGCTGTCATTTGCAAACTGAAGTTTCCAAAGAGGCTATAGTAAGCATTTGGATCTGTCGGCGGCAAACCAAAACCTGCCACATAGATGCTGTAGTTAAAGGGATCATCGAAATTGTTGGTTAACAGGACGTTGGAGCTACTTCTCCATGCTAAAGTGCTATCGCTTGTCCTTGCAGTTGCATTGTTAAATGTTTGCAACTGGTCAATGTTTGGGGTTGTTAGTTCAGTGTAGGTTTTAGAGAATTGTGAATATTGATAGCCTATTTCTAAGCCTACAAAGAGAAGTAAAATAATTAATGCGCCAAGATATTTTGGGTTTTCAACGATGCTTTTGAATGCCTTGTGTGGCGCGTAGATGACCTTTAAAATGTCGTCAATAATCAATCTTTTCGCTCCCTTCGCAATGTGAAATTGCTCGGCATTTATTAAGTGTTGTTCAAGTCTCCAATTAAGCTAACGATAAACCGCTTAATTTAGTAAAATGAGTACAAAAAAGAATAGAGATTGCGTTACATTCCTGTTTTTAGTCGCCTGTAAGTTGTGTAATCTACATATTCTATGAATGGGTTTTCTGACTGGAATTTAACGGTTATTTTTTGGCGTTTGCGTTTGTCAAGGATTTGACTCGTTGTCCTTAGCACGTATGCGTCGCTTCCAGCGCCTGAACCGTAACTTGCAACCAAAATACGTTCATTAGGTTTTGCAACATCAAGCACTGCTGCTAAACCTACTAGTGCAGCCCCTGAATAAGTGTTCCCGAATTTAGTTATCTGAATCGCGGGCAAATATTGTTCATCCTTAAAGCCGAGTTCTTTTGCNATTCTGACTGGGAATTGAGGGTTAGGTTGGTGAGGTACAAAATAGTTCAAGTCGGCTGCTTTTACGTTTAGGCGTTCCATAAGTTTGGTGGCTGATTTGCGTACGTGCTTAAAGTAAGCTGGGTCACCTGTAAATCTTCCACCATGCATAGGGTATTGTTCGCCGTCGCGTCGCCAGAAATCGGGAGTGTCAGAGGTACAAGAGTACCAACCTTCAACTTCAGCAATAACATCTTGTTTTCCAAACAGAAAAGCTGCACCGCCGTAGCCAACATAAGTATCCAATTCTCCTCCTGGACAACCTCTGGGTGCTGCTTGAGAGTTGTCTGCGCCGATGACCATGGCATATTTGATGCATGAGTTTGGATAACTGACCAAAGCAGAGGCGTCTTTGAACATACTTGTGCCGGCTTTACAAGCAAACTCCGTATCCACGGCATCAACTCCTTGAATGTCGCCTTCTTCTTCGCCCAGCTGAAGAACTTGAGCTACTTTTGAGGCAATTGGTTTAACAGCATACGGATTTGATTCGGAACCAACATAGACTTTTCCAACCCAAGAACTATCTATTCCCGAATGAATAAGTGCAAGTTTTCCAGCTTCAACTGAAGCTGTGATAGAGTCTTCGTCAATGAAGGGAACAGCACGTTCCAATCCGTTTTCTTTAATTCGGAAACGGGAAGCATAAGCACCATAACCCACAATGCCTGGCAATTCATATTCTTTAGTTGGTTGAATTACTTTGTACACTTGATGTGGGTAATATTCGTCGGCTAAAGTGAAAGCCAAAGAAATTGTTGGAATAACTTCTCCTTTACCAACAGTATATCGCCTGCGGAAACGTGGAATTACATCCCTGCCTTCGAGACTTGCTAAATCGACATCATCGCCGTCACAAATGAGCTGATCAGTTATCCGTGCGGGAACACGGATTTTACCATCATGGAAAGACACTATACCGTAAACGAAACTGCAAAGTTTAGCGAATTTATTTGTTGGCTCATTGACGTAAGTGCAAACTTCTAATTTGCCCTTATCATAGAACAAGTCTATGCTGTCCATTTTGCCAAAACTTTTTCTGCCACAGTTACTGCAATAATCGCGCACTTCAAAATATTCTTTACCACAACATAAACACCGACAAGCCTTCAAGCGGTCGCCTAAATAAGAAACCCGTCTCTCTATGGGTTCACTACTCATCCTTACTCTCTCCTAAGATGCTAACATATGCTTTAGTTCCAAAACCCTCAAACTCCAGCACAGCGCCGGTCTTGGGTGAACCACCACTTACTGTAACTTGTCTTTCTCCCGCTTCACCGCGAAGTTGACGATAAATCTCAAAAATCTGAGCCCCTCCAGTTGCACCCAACGGGTTGCCATCTGCTTTTAATCCGCCGTTGGTGTTTACGTAAAGTGGTTTTCCATCTATATTGTAGCAGTTTTCGCAGCCATGAATACTTTTCCATGCAGTTCCAGGTTTGCAAAACCCTAAGTCTTCAAGTGAAACCATCTCCATTACGGTAGATTGGTCGTAGACTTCGAGAACTTGTAAATCTGAAGGTTTAATTTTGGATTTTTGTGCTGCGCTTTTCATGGCGAGTTCAGCTGCAACAAAACGGGATAAGTCTTCTCTTTTTGGATAGTTAAGGTAGTCTGTTGCTAAACCGCAGCCTAAAACGGTGATTGGCTGCTTGGTCAATTTTTTGGCACCCAAGTTGCTTGTGAGAATAAGGGCTGATGCGCCGTCGGATATTGGGGCAAAATCGTAGAGGCCCAAGGGTTTATGAGCTGTTTTTCTTGCGCTCAGAACCTGGGCAGTAGTAATTTTTCTTTGGTATTGGGCATACTTGTTTTTGGTTGCGTTTGCATGGTTTTTAACACTAATCTCTGCCAGAGCAATGTTGAGTTTGTCGAGGTTTTCGCCTGTTATTCCATGTTTTTTTATGTACGCGCGTAGCATAAGTTCATGATTTGATTCTGGTGTGCCACCTGCATAGTAACTCCAAGGGTCATCGAGAAGCATGAGGTCGTCGCGGATTTTGTCCCAACGATCCGTCATTTTTTCTATGCCACCCACCAGAACCGTATTGTAAATCCCGGCTTGAATTGCATTGCAAGCTGTCATTAAGGCGGCGCTAAACGAGCGTGTAACCTCCATGGGTACATGCAATTCGGTTAATTCTGAAAGGAACCCTTCTTCAAGACCCAACTTATTTGTAATGGGAAGAAGACAATCAGACATGTAACATGCTTCTAGATCTTTGCGTTCAATGCTGCATTCGTTTGAAGCGGCAAGCCAAGCTTCCTCAATTAGTTTTTCTGGCTCTTTACCGTAATGTTCTCCAAACTTGGTGCGGCCAACAGCAACTATAGCTGGGCGGTTTTGCATTCAAGGTCTCCTTTTTGGATAGCATAAAAGGTTTTTCAAAAAGACTATTAAGTGTTTGCCATTTACCCCAAAAAATAAGAAAAACAACGTAAATACCTAACCGGAAAATACGTTTACAGACGTTTAATACATTAAAGAAAAAGAGTCTAGTAACTTCTCTTTAGAAGGTTCTATCATTAATTTCGTTTTTAGTTAACTGAAGCGTCGTTGTTTTTACTAGCTCCTGAAGCTTCTCGCTTAATTCAACAGTAAATAGTGGAGCATTAGTTAACGTTTTTAACTCTGCTGGAAGCTTAGAGAGGCTGTCTGAAGCTTTAGCGCGAATTTCGTTAAGTGAGGGCTGGCGATAGTTGAGTTTGCCCTTATCAATTACTTTGACAAGTAACGGCTCACCGTCTATTTTCTCATCGGCCAAAGCAATGATATCGTTTCTAAAAAAGCCTTGAGTGTCTTGGAAACGGTAAACCTGCTTTCTTCCCGGCAAAGTAAGTTTGTCTTTGCTTAACTTCATTATCGCTGAGAAACTACCATCAGGCGCCATGGTTTCACAGAGTTTATAGATGACATCCAAGTAGGGGCGATCTGCAGAAGTACCCATCTTTGTGCCAACTCCAAATGAATCAATATTTGCACCTTCATTGAGCAATTGAGTGATTTTGTATTCGTCTAAATCTCCGCTGACAAAGATCTTTACGTAATTCAAATTATTTTTATCTAGGATTTTTCGGATTTTTTTGCTGGTTTTTGCCAAGTCTCCACTGTCGAGACGTACCCCGCCAAGCTTGAATCCATTCGCTTCCAGTTCTTTTGCAATTGTGACCGCTTTTTCTGCACCTGCTATATCATCGTAGGTATCTATCAGGAAGGTTGATTTGTTTGGAAATGTTTTGGAGAAGGCACGAAAGGCATCAATTTCTTTAGGGTAAGACATGATGAAAGAATGCGCCATTGTGCCGAAGACTGGAATGCCAAATACCATGCCTGCTAAAACGTTGCTGGTTCCTTGGCATCCTGCAATGTAGCTTGAACGCGCCACCTTCATTCCGGCGTCTATACCTTGTTCACGTCTTAAACCGAACTCAATCACCGATTTACCTTTTGCAGCATGAACAACCCGTGAAGCTTTGGTGGCTATCATAGTTTGGAGATTAATGGTGTTTAAAAGAAAAGTCTCAACCAACTGCGCTTCAATAATTGGCGCGGTCACTCGGATTAAGGGTTCATTTGGAAAAGCAACCGTTCCCTCTGGGACAGCCCAGACGTCTCCTGTAAACTTAAAATCGTGGAGGTAATCCAGAAAATCCTGTCGAAAACCCTGCTTCTTTAAGTAAGAAAGATGTTTATCTGTGAACTTAATATTTTGCAGATATAGCAATGCATCTTCCAAGCCTGCGAATAGGAAATAAGAGCGGTTTTCAGGCAGACGCCGAATAAAAAGATCGAATGTGGCAGGCTCAAAGTTTTTGTTATCAAAGTAGCTTGCACACATCGTTAACTCGTAGTAATCAGTAAATAGGCTCATGTTTTGCGCTTTGAGATAGCCAAGAAAAGAAACCATGTGCTATTAGGGGAAACTTGGCTGATTTAATGCTTTCTAGCTCCAGAGTAATTTCATCTAATCCCCACAGATTTGTGCAATGATATCCTATGTCCTAATATGCCGCCGTTGTCTTCATAAAACATGAGAAGCAGCTGCGCCGAGTGCACTCCTTGTTAACAAAGTGTTCTAATGAGTAGATTTAAAAGCAGTTCAAACAATCAAGGAATTGATATCCAATGCCGCTAATGTACCCTATCAAACATGTCTTCCGCAACTGGAAACTTTTCACCGCCCTCTTGATTGGCATAGCCCTTGCAGCAACTTTTTTCGCAGCCATAGGCGTGAAATCAAATTTAGCTGCTGAACAAGCAATGGACAAGCAACTCAGCAGTGTATTAACTGACATGGAGTTTACTGCACCTCTAAACAAGTCTAACCTTGCTTTGGCCTACCAGAACATAATCGACGTTGATGGAGTGAAGAAGGTAGATTTGGTTGCTAGAATAGATTCGTCCCCAATTAGATTATCTAACGATAATTTTTCTATTCCCTGGTTTCCGCAGATAGCTACTTTTCCAAATGATTCCAGAATTTATGAGGAATGGTTAAACCAACCCATTGGCGGTATCCCAGAAAACTACACTTACCTTATAGCAGGAACCGATCTCGCCAAAAAAGTTGCCGTGGGCGATAACATAACAACGATGATTCAGTTTAACACCCCCAAATACTACAATATCAGTACCATTTACGTCAACCTGACTGTGGCTGGCTTTGCTGAATTAACCGATAATGGATACCAGCTTTTGTCAGGCAACGGCGGCAACAGGATTTACTACTCGCCTCCACCATCAATGTCATTGAGCGTTGTAAACGGCGTTCAATTCATTAGTCCAAACTTCGGTTACAGAGGCGACACATTGATTGTCAGTTGGGACAACACATTCAAAAAACTCTGGAACACTACACTTGAGAGCAGCACTGCTCAGATAACTTTTTCAATAGGTATTGATCGCAACACACTGATTAGCCCATGGAACATTCAAGGATCCATTGACAAAGTCAACGTCATAGGAGACAAAATACAGAATCAGATTATGGCAAAGTACTTTGTCCAAAGCAACTTAAACAACTATCTGAGCAATTCACTCAATGGACTTCAGATTAATTTCTCACAGACCTTAATAAGTTTCATAATAGTTTGTCTTCCAGTATTCTTTATAGCTTGGTATCTCGGCGCAACAGTTTCAGATGTATCATTTAATATTCGCAGACGCGAAATCGGATTATTATCAACCAAAGGACTATCCAGTGGACAAATACAAAGAATGTTCTTAACCGAAGCCTTAGTAATAGGCTTAATCGGTGGAGCATTAGGCGTAGTTGGCGGCTTAATACTAAACCAGTATTACGCTGGCACAGTAGACCTAAACAACCTATTAAATTCCCAAATATACGACCCAACCATCATGGCAGTCACAATTATTTTTGCTGTCATTTTAGCACTTTCTTCAGTGTTTTTGTCTTCCAGGAAAGCTGCAAGAATGCCCGCAGTAGAGACGCTAAGAAATTACATGCCAATTGATTCAAATAAGCCTCGTCAAAAAATATTGCCGTTAATAGCATTAATTCTTGGAACCTACAAAATTGTAGTTTTTATATTAGGAATAAATGTTCAAATGGCACTTATTCGATTCTCATCTGCCGGAGGCTTCTATCTCTCTATTGTCCAGGCACCGCTAATAATCTTTGATGCAGCAATGACCTATATTGGTCCGTTGCTGTTTCTGTGGGGTTTAACAAAGCTGCTGATTAAAGACTCAACTAAATTTCAGCAGTTTGCATCTAAAATTTCCTCTTTCATGGGGGACTTAGGGGCTTTAGCTGCGAAAAACGTTCGCCGAAATCCTGCCCGATTAGCAGCTATGGCTTTCTTAATTGCGTTAATCATTGGGTACAGTGTGCAGGTTACGGGTCAAATTGCAAGTCAACAAGATTATACCCTTCGCACTGTTCAAAACGATGTAGGAGCTGACGTAACAGTTAGCGTGAAAAACGCAACAAAAGGTCAATTTATTTTGGATGATATTATTGCGAATGTTTCAGGCATTAGGAATGCATCAATCGAACGTTCCCTTACGCCTTCGCTTAGTAGCAATGTCTACGGGTCAAGTTTAAGCATTAGAGCTATTGATCCAGCTAACTGGAGTGCCTCAGCTTATTATGAGCCAGGGTGGTTTAGCGGCGTTAGTGTGCAGCAAGCATTAAAAGATCTCCAAGCAAGCAATAACACGATTATTTTAGACCGCGCCTACGCTAAACAACTGAATCTAAAATTGTATGATGAAGTAGCCATTAACTTCAACTCATATCCTCGCACACTGCGCATTGTAGGTTTCTTTGGTCCTGAACCGTCGGGTGACTCTAGTCAAGTTATCAGTTCTGGATCGTTTGGCAATTCTAAACCTACGATTTATTACTATTCCCCGTATTATTCGTTCGTGCCAAACAACCTCTTCAACGTAAGCAGCCCCTTCAGCGACGCCTACAAAGTCGAGCAATTTGGCACAACTCTCAGAATCAAACTTGATCCAGGCATCAACGGAACAGCTGTGGCAAGGCAGATTCGAACGTTGGAAGGCAATGAACTCTACAGTGTCACTTCTTTCGATGAAACATGGCGACTATCAGAATCAAGTAATTACCTTGCAACGGTCGGGAACTTACAGACCTTAGATATTCAAGGGTTAGGACTTGTGTTTGCTGTTCTCTCTGCTTCAGTTGGAACAGCCCTAATAGCTATCGTTAGCTTGAAAGAACGCAGCCGTGAAGCGACATTGATGAGCGTTCGTGGCTTATCCTATCGTCAGCTAGTTTGGATGTTTCTCACAGAAAGTATGGCTATCATTACCTTTGCAGTAATACTCGGCGTAGCTGTTGGGTTAATAATCGTTTATGGCACTGTTACATCAGCCAACTCTATCTCCAATATGTCCCTTGTTACCCAACGTCTTATCTACCCCGCAAACGCCTTAGCCACAATAGGTACCTACATAGCTCTAATTTACACAGCCTCAATAGGCGCTATCATAGTAATGACAAGTCAATACGTAACAAAACTTGAAAAGATGGTTAGATCAAAATGAGCGGACTAAACATAAAAATTAGAGACCTAGTCAAAGTGCACCACACCGGCAAAATAGAAGTACAAGCCCTCAGAGGATTAAACCTAGACATATCATCGGGCGAATTAGTTTCTATTATTGGACCAAGCGGAAGCGGCAAATCAACCCTCCTAAACATCATCGGTGGCTTAGACAAAGCAACTGCAGGCACCGTTCAAGTTGGAGAAAAAACCGTAACAAACCTATCAGTTAGGCAACTTGTTGATTACAGAAGAAAAGTGGTCGGTCACATATTCCAAAACCTAAACTTAATCCCCACTCTCACAGCTCAAGAAAACATTGAATTCTCAATGGTTGCTTCAGGTGTCAAAAGGGGAAAACGCAAACAGCGTGTACAAGAACTTCTAAAAACTGTAGGTCTACAGGAACGCGCAGACCATAAACCGGAAGAGCTAAGCGGCGGTGAACAACAAAGAATCGCCATAGCAGCTGCATTAGCGAATGATGCGCCTGTTCTGTTAGCTGACGAACCGACTGGAGAGTTGGATACTGCAAACGCAAGAATCATTGCAGAGTACTTGGTTAAGGTGAACCAAGATTTCGGCAAAACCATTATTATGGTTACTCATGACCCAAGTGTTGCTAGAGTTTCAAGCAGGATTCTGCGCATTGAAGATGGCTTAATTAAAACGTCGTTGGCGCCTTCAGAAGTTATTGTTCAAGAGAGGGCGGTTTCTTATGTTGACCAGCTTAAAGACAGGATTATAGAGATAAATGGTGAGTTGGAGCAACTAGATCGGGATTTCCGCTCAGAAAAAGTAGGCGGCGACGAATACGTGCAGAAAAGGCAGAGCTTAAAGTTGATTAGAGATAGCCTTAAAGAAGAACTGTCAAGGATGGGCGTAATTCCGCCTTAATAACTCTGTTTTAAACCAAAAAATTCTTCATCCCCATCAAATATTAAACCTTTTCAGATCTCTCTGAAAACTGTAGAAAGTGTATTCACTTCCAATTACCCCTCCCCTGCTACCAAGCTTTGTTTATTCGCTTGTTTTAAATATCCCAAGCAATACATCAACCTAAAAGTGTGAAAAGTAATGAAAGAAGACTCCGACATAGAAACACAGGAAAGCAACGAAGAACCAGAAGAATCTATACTGGAAACAAACAAGAAAAAATACCAGTTTATAGAAGACCTTCCAGGCGTTGGTCCAGCCACCGCTCAAAAACTTAAGGAACTGGGCTACCACACTGTGGAATCCTTGGCAATGGCAACCAGCCGTGAACTTGAACCAGTCGGAGTAAGTGAGAAAAAAGCTTTCCAAGTCATCGAAGCTGCACGTTCATCCATCGGCATCTCATTCATCCGAGCAGATGAACTCTTCAAAATGCGCCAAACTGTCCTTCGGGTAACTACAGGCAGTAAAGCCTTAGATAAAATCGTGGATGGCGGCTTAGAAACCCAGACCATAACAGAGTTTTACGGTGAATATGGTAGCGGCAAAAGTCAAATGTGCCACCAATTATGCATCAATGTGCAGTTGCCTCCAGAGAAAGGCGGACTTAGCGGTGCAGCATTGTACATTGATACCGAGAATACATTCAGGCTGGAACGCATAGTGCAGATGGCGAAGTTCGCAGGTTTAGATCCAGCTGAAGCTGTTAAAAAAATCATTTATGCTGAAGCCTACACATCAGACCACCAAATGTTCCTGCTAGAAAACGCTGACGAAATAATCAAAGCAAACAACGTCAAACTAATAATTGTAGACTCGTTAACCGCTCACTTCCGAAGCGAATACATCGGAAGAGAAATGCTCGCATCAAGACAACAAAAACTCAACAAACACATGCACAAACTCATCGCCTTAGCGAGAGCATTCAACGCAGTAGCAGTTGTAACCAACCAAGTAATGGCAAAACCCGACCAATTCTTCGGCGACGCCATTCACCCAATCGGTGGAAACATCGTTGGCCACACAAGCGCCACAAGAATCTACCTCAGACGCGCTTCGCATGGACCAATACGCATAGCGAGGTTAGTCTCAAGTCCATATTTGCCTGAAGGTGAGGAAATCCTTAAAGTAACCGAGAACGGAATAGAGGATGTCTCTGAAGAGGAGAAAGCAACTAAACCGCGTGGACGCTAAGTATGCCGATTTCACAAGCCCTAGTAACCAGGTACTTTCAGCTCATAGTTAGCAGGCAATTCACCGAAGCAGAACGTGAGCTGGAACGAGTTAAACAGAAAATGCAGAAAACCGAATGGAACAGAGGATACTTCAGGGCACTTTACGGCATGTACCTATCACGCAAAAACAGCGCCACAGACGACTACGCATTTTTCTCAAAAGTAGATTTATCAGACAAAGTAAACTTGCACGCTTACCGAAAAGAGTTCCTCGAACATATGGGCAACGGTTTACATGGAGATTTCGACCGTGGATTCTTTTCCGCTTGGGCAGACTGCATGCGCATTATAGCCCGCATGGATGTTCCAGCTCCTCAGAATGGCAACAGCAAACCAGTTGGTGAAGAAAAAATTGAAACACTCAGAAGCGACAAAAGTCAAGCTACCATAGCGAATTTTCTGAAGAACCAGCCCGAAAAAGAAGAAGAATAAAAATTAATTTTTTTTAAACCATGACTTGACGGATTACGGTATAGAACAGCACGAAGAATGTAAGCCAAGCAAAGAAGTACATGCCTATGGCAGTACTGAGGATTTTAGATTGTTTCTCTATTTTATCTTTGTAGTAGCCTCTAGTGATGTAGTATGTGACGAAGTAGATAAGCAAAGCCAATGTTACGCTGTTTAGAAGAGTGGTCAGATCATCTATGTTGCCGAAAAAAGCCAAAACCGCAGTTATAGCCCCTGCAACCATGCCTAATACTACTCTTAACCAATAAAGTTGAACAACGGGTGTCATTTGAGTCTAATCCTTGCTGTGTATATTTTGTTCTTACTTAAAAAAGATGCCTAAGTATTAATCGTTTCTGCCAACCAAAACATGTTTTAAGCATTTTCTTGTTTTTTTGGGTAAAAACGGTTATTTCATAGCCCACTTAGATATAGACTTGTAAACATGGTGGATGGATTGCGCAAAAAAGAGTTCTCAAGCTTTGACATTGCCGCGGCAATCAAAGAACTAAAAACAACATTATCTGAATCCAGAGTGAACAACATCCATCAACTTGACGAAAAAACTGTAATCTTCAAACTCCACAAAACCGACCTACCCCCAATTCGACTGGTAATAGAAGCAGGTAGAAGATTACACGCCACCAGCTACGCGGAAGAAAACCCCGCTGAGCCCCCAGCATTCTGCATGATACTGAGAAAGTACCTACGAGGCGCCTGGGTAGCGGGTATTGCCCAGTATGAATTTGAAAGAATCGTAACCGTTAGCTTTCGAACCAAAACTGGGTTACTCAAACTCGTGGTGGAGCTTTTCGGCGACGGCAACATCATATTAACAAATGAGCAGAATGTTATTATTCATGCATTAGCTTTCAAAAAAATGCGGGACCGCGACATCCTCCACAATGTAGTTTTGGAGCTTCCGCCTTCAAGTGGCAGAAACCCCTTC
>JGI20214J51088_10001734_pt1 | contig 14818 bp, 15 predicted proteins | sample WetSurMetagenome_FD_51088 | JGI IMG/M metagenome (IMG submission 51088) | reverse complement strand
AAAAAAAATGAAAATCGAAATCTTAGGCGCGGGTTGTCCGAAATGCAAGGCAACCGAGAAAAACGTGAGAAAAGCTGTTGACGAACTAGGGATACAAGCAGAGATCGTCAAAATAGAAGATCTTCAAGAGATCGTTAACCGTGGGGTGATGATGACCCCGGCTGTGTTTATCGACGGACAAGCAAAGATCGTTGGACATATTCCAAGTCCTAACGAGATCAAAAAACTCCTTCAAAAGAAGTGAATGACTGATGAAAAAAGACAAATGTCTCTGTGAGACTGACGAGGTTTTAATCTTCCCTTGTTCTGGTGGATCAAATGTTGGACAAATAGCAAACGAAACAGCAAAGAAACTATCAAGTCAAGGTATCGGTGGCATGTCTTGTCTCGCAGGTATTGGTGGACATATCAGCGGTTTTGCAGAAGCAACAAGAGCGGTTAAAAAAATCGTTGCTGTCGATGGCTGCCCCGTACATTGTGCAAGAAAAACCCTAGAGCATGCAGAGTGCCCTGTCACTATACATCTTGTTGTTACAGAGTTAGGTATTCGGAAAACATCAGATTTTCATCTTGAAGACAAAGACATTGTTAAGGTTGAGAATGCGGTTAAGGAGAAATTGAAAAAATGAAGAATAAAAAATCATATGGGGTCGCGGCATCATTATTTTTTATTGCAAGTTTTGTGTTGTTAAGCGGGTGTACAAGTGATAATTCCAATAATAACTCGAATGGTTCATCATGGATGAATAACTATACACCAGCGTATTCAGTAGGAACAGGATCTGACAATTTCTGGATTAATTTCCCTGTCGGTGGTCCTTCTGCTGGTCAAAGTGTTCAACATCTAACATGGATTACAGAAGACTTAAAAGAAAAACCAGTAGTTTTTGTATGCCACAGAACAGGATGCGCTGCATGTACACCACAGGCAGACCGTGTTAAAGCTCTTAGAGAAACATATGGAGAAGATGCAGTATTTTACGACCTTGACAACCCTTTTGAGGGTTATGGAGTTGCTACAGAAGATATTTTACAGAAATTTAATGAAGCGTTCTATTATGATTCAAATGGGGAACCGCACTATATAGCATTCACTGGTGTTTTTACCCGTATAAATGATGGAGGAGAAGTAAAAATTGGTTGGCATAGCTGGGAAGGAGACGTCGCAGATACGGAAATGGAAACCTGGATTAAAGACAGCATTTACTATTATAGTGTAAATAGTGAGAAATGATTCAATGAAACGATTAGCTACCTCATGTTATTTTTTGCTTATTATCATCATGCTAGGGATTGTTTTTTCACCTTCTCTCATTGCAGAAAATCAAACCCAGAAGACATCTGCACCGGATTTTACCGCAACTGATGAGAATGGTGTAGAATTTTCTTTACATGATTATGCTGGAAAAGTAGTCATCCTGCATTTCACTGGAGTAGAAGATCCTCTTTGTATTGAATGTCTGGGAGAAATGCAAGGGCAGATTCACGAGCTTGAAAAACTCGCCAAATCATCCGATAACATTAGCATCATCACGATTAACATCAGAAAAAATCCTTATTCAATCAGTGGACACGAAATGGCGGTCAATCATTTTGGTGCGAATATCTCGTGGCATTGGGTAGAGGATTTCAGTCCATTCCCTATTGCAGGTTTGTATCAAAAATATTGGACTGTAGATGGAGCGTTTTCTAATCCGTCACTTGTCCTCATTGATACAAATCAAAGTATTGTCGGAGTCTACCATGTATATTGTATAGGAAAGGGGTCAATTGATGGGATTCAAACTGCCGAATCACTTGCAGGAGATGCAAGATCAATTGTAAATGGAACATGGAAAGGGTTTGGTAAAAATTTAGATGATGAAGGGTTAACCTTTGCCGGTATTTTTGTTTTAGGTATTTTGACCTCAGTAACGCCCTGTTCNCTTGCACTCTTGATTGCCATGATTTCGTATGTTGGCACCTTGCAGAAGGATNCTGAGAAAAAGTTAAAGAAATTCTCCCTCCAGGGATTATGGATAGGAGTTATTTTCACACTTGGTATGTCTCTCGTATTTTTTGTGTTCGGAATGATTCTTTCATCAGTCGGTGTTTTTCTTCAGGCATCAACCGTGTTTTTCCTTATCGCCGGTGTTATTCTTGTTATTCTGGGCATCAACATCTTCAAGCCTTTTAGCGACCTTCTCAAGAGGAAATCTGAAGGGAAAACAGGTATAGGGTTTATGGAAAAGGGGCAGGGATTATTTTTTAAACTGAGTAAAAAATCAATTTATCTTGGAGCGTTCTTCTTAGGAATTCTTTTCGCGATCGGATGGGCACCATGCGCCCTGTCGTTGATGATGCCGGTCTTTATCCTCACACTCACACAAAAGATTTCTATCATTATGGGTGGACTATTATTGTTTGTCTTTGGCCTAGGCCACGGAGTACCAATAATACCACTTTGTGCGGCTACAAGCAGCATTCGTGGTAAACTTGGGAATAAATATGTAAATGCTGGTAAATGGATGCAGAGAATCTTTGGCGTCATTATCATTGCTATCGGAGTAATTATGGCTATCAGATTCTGGGGGATTAAATTCTGGTAAAAAGCGTTTTACTCTTTGCTTTCGTATTTCTGTTCGTTTCAATATTTATTCCTACGGTTCTCGCGGATCCGACTGTTGAACAGGTAACTATCAATCCTTCGGAACCTCTGCCGTTATCAACGATCACATTCAATACAACAATCCTAAGCAACGACACCATTGATGAGGTACGATTATTTGTTCAAGAATGCAGAGTTGATTTGTGTTTTGTGCACGGTTTTAACATATCGATGGAAAAGATAACCAATGACACCTATCAAGGACAATGTACCTTGGTTGAANAGGAGGCGACACAAATCAAATACCANCTGAGAATCGCCTGCAATAAAACCTGGTATACCTCCAATATAACCTTCATTCCACTTGTAATTGATGCACAAAAGAATACATCACAAGACTCTCACGATCCGGTTTCGACTCCAGGTTTTGAACCATCTATCGTTATTGTGTCAATTGCATTTATTCTCTTTTTCAATCATTGGATTAAAAAATCAAATAAAAAACCGTAAATTATGTCAACAAGCACAAATTCCATATTATTGTGGGGACACTTTGGAGCGTAACAACGCAATACCTTCGGTTCGAGCATGCAGCACATCAATCATCGTGATTCCTTCCATCTCTTTTCTTATCAGTATATGATTTTTCAGGGCTTTTTTATATAAGAAGTATTCATCCTTTTCAGAAAAGTTTGGTATAACCTTCTCGGTGAACAGAAATTCTTCAATCGAACGGTTCTTCCCGTTGTTATTACCGACAGTTAAATCGACCCGATAAGAATCGTATATCAGGAAACAATGAATCATCGGGAGGTACGGTAAATGATACTTCTCCAGAATGCGATTTGTTCCGGTGACGATTTCCTCACTCATTGTATAAATCCCGATCATTTTTTGAACAGGGATGTTCAGTTCTTCTGCAAGAGTTGCAATGACAGCGTGTTTTGTCGTACATGATCCATATCTCTCTTTGAATATTATCAAAATATCATCTGTTGTAGAATTGTATCCATAGGGTAACGCATGCACATAAACACAGGCTTCCCAAAAGGTTTTGATACCCATATTGATGAAGTTTTCTGAGATAACTCCTTTTTTATCAATAGCCGGGTTTGGAAAAACTGTGTATTTATCCATTTAATTATCCACCTTGTACTAGTAAAACAATCTTTTTCTCGTATATATTTGTTGTTTCATAAGGGAACATCCGATGTTGATAAAGAAGCTATAGTTTCTTCAAACCATAATTTTAAAAGTATACGCGAAATGTGGCATAAGAGAATGGNAAGGAGTTTGACTTATGGGGAGCGATACCATAATAGAGGTATCTGATTTAACAAAATCCTATCGAGATTTTCTGGCTGTCAATCATATCAACTTCGAAGTGAAACGAGGGGAGATTTTCGGCTTTCTTGGACCAAATGGAGCTGGGAAGACCACTACGATAAAAATGCTGACAGGGTTGATACAACCAACTGAAGGAACAGCGACGATACGAGGAAAAGATATACGAACACAGATTGTTGAAATCAAAAAAACAATCGGCGTGGTCACCGAGGATTCCAATCTGTACGACGAACTCAGTGTTTTTGATAATCTTCGGTTCGTAGGACAGCTGTACGGTGTATCTCAGTTGGACCGGGAGAAACGGATAGGAGAGTTACTGAAAAGATTCGATCTTGAATCGAAACGAGAGGCAAAATTTGCTACACTGTCAAAAGGCATGAAACGAAAGGTGACCATTGCTGCGGCGCTCATACATTCGCCACAGGTAGTATTTCTCGACGAGCCGACAACTGGTTTGGATGTGCTCTCCGCACGGATTCTACGGGCAATGATTAAAGAATTGAAAGCATTAGGAGTCACTGTTTTTCTCACCACACATTACATTGAAGAGGCAGAATTACTCTGTGATCGCGTAGCAATACTGGTGAAAGGCACTATAAAAACAGTGGACACGCCAGGAAATCTCATAGCAACGACGAGCTCGAAAAATTTGGAAGAAGCCTTTATTGAAATCACAGGGCTGAAAGAAGAAATTATGTTAGTTGAAAAAGAAGGGAAACGATAATCAATGTTTAAAGAAGAAGTTAAAGGATCGCTGTACATCGCGTTGAAAGATTTGAAAATGTATTATTTCAAACCCCCGAACCTAAGCTGGGGGATCATGTTCCCTATTGTGATGGCGCTCGCATTCATCCTGAGAAATCCATCAGGTGTGAAAGATTTAGCATCTGGGTTGATTGCGATGTCAATCCTTTTTGCCGCCACGTCAGCAGAAGCGATTGTTATCGTCTTTGAACGGAGGACAAAGACGTTTGAGCGATTACTCCTTGCACCGCTGTCTCTTCAAGCGATTTTATTTGGAAAAGTCATTGGTGGTGTCATCTTCGGATTTCTCATGTCAAGCATATTTTTGATCGGATCGGTTATCTTCTTGGGGGTTCCATTCTCAAACATATTATTTTTACTAGCATCATTAGTACTCTCCGCGTTCGTCTTTGCAGCGTTTGGAACCCTGGTCTCTGTGGCTGTAAAAGAGATCTTTGACGCGATGACCTTAGCGAACTTTTTCCGTTTCCCAATGATTTTCCTCTGCGGCGTCTTCATCCCCGTAAGTGCCCTGCCGTCGTTTCTCCACCCGCTGGCATATGCGCTTCCTCTGACGTATTCTGTGGATTTGATTCGATTCTTCATCACAGAGTCATATGATCTGGTTCATCCAGTAATATGCATGGTCGTTCTCATCTTCTACTCAATCGTTTTATTCTATCTTTCTGTTTGGGTATTAAAGAGAAGAATTGAACAATAAATATCAGTTGGATGCAAAGGAGAAGTAATACGAAAAACAAAAGCACATCTGACTATAAGGAAATCTCCATTGAAGAAACAATCGGACTACTAAAAACTACAATGGATGGACTAACAGAATCCGAGGCAAAACATCGTATTGAGCGTTTTGGATACAACGAAATTAAGGAAGAAAAACGACATCCCTTAATTGATTTTTTTTCACGGTACTGGGGACCTATGCCTTGGTTATTAGAAATAGCGATCATTCTATCATATTTCCTCGGCCATTATTTAGAAGCGGTAATTATCTTTATTTTGCTCACGGTAAATGTTATCATTGGTTTTGTTCATGCGCGCCATTCGCAAAAAGTCCTTTCTTTATTAAAAAAGAGGTTGGCTGTCAAAGCCAAGATTCAGCGGGATGGCGTATGGGTGATTAAAGATGCACGAGAGATTGTACCAGGTGACATCTTTGTGCTGGAACTTGGTGATTTAGTACCTGTTGATGCCAAGATTATAAAAGGGGAGATTTCTGTTGATCAATCAGCATTAACCGGTGAATCGTTACCTATCGGCGTCCATCGATCAGATATCATTTATTCCAGTACTCTGGTAACACGAGGAGAAGCCTTCTGCGTAGCAGTGAATACAGGAGGAAACACTTCCTTTGGTCGAACCGCTGAGTTGTTACAAGCAGCCAAACCAAAATCTCATCAAGAAAAAATCATCATGACCATTACAAAATATATGCTGTATTTCGGCATAGCGGCGTTAATCGCAGTAGCAATTTTTGCGTTGTTCACCGGTATCACGTATATTTCGATTCTTACGTTCGTCGTGATTTTTCTCATGGGAGCAATCCCTGTGTCTCTTCCAGCAGTCATCACCATTGTCCAATCAGTGGGTGCAATGGAACTTGCGAAGAAAGATGTGCTCGTCACTCGACTGGACTCTATTGAGGATGCGGCGTCGATTGATGTGCTTTGTCTCGATAAAACCGGTACCATCACCCAAAACAAGCTATCGGTCACCGATATCCTCCCATTTACAGGGTATACAAAAGAGGATGTAGCGTTGTTCGCGCGATTAGCATCGCTCAAAGCAAGTAAAGAAAGGATCGATACTGCGATAATCGATTATACAGAGTCATTAGGGGTTGATGTTACCTCTTATAAAAAGATCCATTTCACTCCGTTCGACCCTTCGATTAAGAGAACAGAGGCACTTATCGAGAAAGACAACAGACGCTTCACAGTAATGAAAGGATCACCACAAATAATACTAGATTTGTGCAAAGAAATAGACGGAAAAAATAGAAAAAATGTTGATACATCGATTGAAGACCTCTCGAAGAAAGGATACAGGACGCTTGCAGTTGCCCGGTCAACCGGCGATGACGTTGACCATCTTCAGTTTTTAGGATTAGTCGCATTAGCTGATCCCTTACGACCAGATTCCAAGAGTATGATTGAAGCGGTAAAACAACTTGGAATCAAACCTCTAATGCTAACTGGTGATAACATCAACATCGCCAAAGAAATTGCTCTTCAAGCATCGATTGGAAGTAGGATTATTCGCATGGGTGATCTCAAAGATTTAAGCGAGGAAGAGAAAATAAAAATTTGTGAAGAATACGACGGATTTGCTGAAATATATCCAGAGGACAAATACAAGATTGTCACGTTGTTGCAATCATGCGGCCATGTCGTTGGGATGACCGGGGATGGAGTCAACGATGCACCAGCGCTCAAACAGGCGGAGATGGGGATAGCGGTTAGCAATTCGACTGATGTCGCAAAAGGAGCAGCTAGCGTCGTGCTTGAAGAACCAGGTCTTGGTGTGATTGCTGATGCGATACGGATAAGCAGGAAAACCTATCAACGGATGCTGACCTGGGTCATCAACAAGGTCACCAAGACGATTGAATTTATCGTTCTATTGACGTTAGGGTTCTTCTGGCTGCATAATCTTATCCTCACACTTTTAGGCATGGCGCTTCTCTTGGTCGCCAATGATTTTGCAACCATTTCGCTGGCAACCGATAATGTGAAGGATACACGTACTCCGGATACGTGGAACATCAAGAATATTACTTTAGCATCCCTCGTCGTTGCAGTACCGCTCGTGATTCAAAGCGCAATCACCACATATCTAGGAGTAACCTACTTCAATCTCACTTGGGTGCAACTCACGACGTTTGTCACCTTGACGCTTGTTTTTCATAGTTTGTTGAAAGTTGCTATTGTGCGAGAAAGGAGACATTTCTGGTCTTCACGACCTGGAAACGGATTAATGATTTCAATCGTAGTAACCATTGTAGCATTCGTATTATTGGGCGTCTATGGTGTCATTATTCCGTCGATTTCTCTTAATCAAGTGCTTTTTACGTTGGGATTCTCTGCGCTCTTCATCTTCGTTGTTTTAGATCCTATAAAATATTGGGCATTCAAAAAATTCTGCTTATAATAAGTGGTCAGTTTATTTGTTTTTATTCGGGGGAGTTCATTTTCGCGAGAGCAAGAGCAAATACACCTATGGATAAAAGGATGATAGGAATTCGTATGTAGTGTTCATCTAACCAATACCCTGCAATGCCCAAGACTATACTCGCAGCCGCCATTGCCAGTGCAATCATATAAAGAATCGGTTTCCCTAAATATTTCGATTCCATCTTTTTCACCTCAATAATTTTAATGAATTTTTTNCATATAAAAGTAACTCAAACAATTTGAAAACATTGTTATAACCTAACTACTGTTTGGCAAAAGTTTTATAACATTTCCGAGATTCAAAGGGCACGTACGAAGGCAGAAGGAATGAATGAGTTTGAGGAATGGTTATATAGAGTCATGAAGTTGGTAGATATAAAAGGATGATATTTCGTAATTTAAGAAATTTGATTGGTAACCTATATTTGTGGTATTATGAAAAAAATAGCGATTATAACACGAGATTGTGCCGGAGTAAATGCTGCGATACGGTCCGTAGTACGAACAGCGTGTGGCTATAACATTGAAGTCGTTGGTGTTTTGAAAGGGTATGATGGTTTGGTTGATGGGAAATTTATTCCATTAAGCCGGGGCTCAGTTTCAGGTATTATTAATTTAGGTGGGACCTTTCTCAAAACTTCCCGTTCGAAACGATTTCTCACAGATGTTGGTCAAAAACAAGCTGTTAATAACATCCAGGAACAGAAAATAGAAGGCATCATTGTCATCGGTGGGAATGGCTCTTTAAAAGGAGCACATGTCCTTGCAACGAAATATAAAATTCCTGTTGTTGGTATCCCAGCGACAATTGATAACGATATATCTGGTGTTGACCTATCGATTGGTGCCGATACCGCAGTCAATGTTGCGTTAGACGCGGTAGATAAAATTCGAGATACTGCAACGAGTTTGGAACGAATTTTTATTGTAGAAGTGATGGGTCGTGAAAGCGGATACATTGCATTGCAGGTTGCTTTAGCGGGAGGTTGTGAAGAAGTATTGTTCCCTGAAAAAAAATTTACTATTGAGGCGATGTGCACAGAAATACAACAAGGGAATGTGAAAGGGAAATCAAGCTGGATTATCATTGTTGCAGAGGGAAAAGCAAAGGCTCATGANGTCGCTCGTATTATTACTAAAAAAACGGGTTTTGAAACCAGGGTTGCTGTGTTAGGNCACATTCAACGGGGAGGTCATCCAACCGCTGTTGATAGAATTCTTGCATCTCAGCTTGGAAGTTATGCGGTAAAGGTTTTACGAGACGATCAAACCGATCTTTGTGTGAGTATGAAAAATGACAAGTTTATTACCATTCCCTTGTCTGTGGCTATCCAGCCGAAAAGATTCAAAGTTGCAGAGACCTATAAACTGATAAAACTTCTCACAAAGTAAAAAGAAATTGATTCAACATGAAAAGGCATTAACCTAAAAATTCGAAATTTGAAAAAAAGGAACATAGTATGCAAAATATTAAAAATACATTATCAGAGATTCCAGAGAGAATATCCGGTCTTTCAGAATTAGCGTATAACTCCTGGTGGAGTTGGCATCCAGAAGCACGAATGCTGTTTAAAATGATAGACAGAGCGTCATGGAAATTAAGTGTTCACAATCCTGTTAAAATGCTGCTCTCTATCGATAATACCATACTGAAGAATATGGTGAAAGACCAAAAGTTTTTACGGCAATATGATTCGGTTATTGCACACTTCCATGAAGATATGAAAACAAACATCGGCTGGTTTATTGAAAATATTACGCCCCAGGATGATCTGTCACTTGCATTTTTTTCTGCGGAATATGGTCTACATCACTCCCTTCCATTTTATGCTGGAGGACTTGGATTCCTCGCAGGAGATCTACTAAAAGAAAGCAGCGATCTCGGAATCCCTGTTGTNGCCGTCGGATTCATGTATCCAGAGGGGTACCTACAACAACGAATCAACTCCGATGGATGGCAACAAGACGACAATGAACCTATCGAGAGAGAATCAGCCCCCATCACCCGTGTATTGGATGCGAAAGGGAAACATCGAGTAATTAAAGTCCCTTTTATAGACCCTGCTCTCTTCGTGGAATTCTGGAAGGTTCAGGTTGGTCGTATTGAACTATATCTCATGGACACCGATATCAATGAGAACGAGCCATGGAATCGAGGGATTACTTCGCATTTGTACATCGGTAGCCCCGAACAACGTCTTCGTCAAGAGATCGTCCTTGGAATCGGCGGCGCAGAAGTACTTCGACAAATGGGGAAGAAGCATTCAGTGCTTCATTTAAATGAAGGTCATACCGTGTTTGCTATCTTGGAACGAATCAGGGAGAAAGTAGCAACAGGCATGAGTTTCAATGAAGCATTTGAACAAACACGGTCTACAACGATTTTTACCACTCATACACCAGTTCCCGCAGGAAACGATGTCATTCCATTCCCGCTTATGGAAAAATATTTTTCTGGTTATTGGCCTGCCCTTGGTTTAGATCGGAACTCTTTTCTCGCATTAGGGATTGACCCAAAGGATCCGAATGCAGGATTCAATATGACTGCTTTCGGGTTAAAAGGATCACTCTACCATAATGGCGTCAGCAAACGCCATGGCGCAATTGCTCGAAAGATGTGGCATTCGCTATGGCCAGAAGAATCAGAACAAAAAGCCCCTATTGATTCTATTACAAATGGAATCCATGTTCCGACATGGATCGAACCAAAAATACAGCTTCTTTTCAATAAATATCTTGGGTCAGATTGGGTCTCAAAGCACGATGACCCAGAGATTTGGAAACATATCGATGATATACCAGATGAGGAACTCTGGCAGACCCATTATTGGCTCAAAACAAAATTGGTGATGCGCATTATGGATCGCGCACGTCAACGATGGATGAATGAACAACCGGACCCTAAGATTATTCTCTCATCTGGTGTTTTACTTGACCCGAATGTGTTGACTATCGGTTTTGCCCGCAGATTTGCTACCTATAAACGAGCGACTTTGGTTTTCCAGGATATCGAACGTCTCAAAAACATTATAAATGATCGTTGGAAACCTGTTCAAATCATTTTCGCAGGAAAGGCACATCCAGCTGATGACCAAGGAAAACGACTTATACAACAGGTGTTCAACATTGCAAAAGATACTTCATTCGGTGGACGAATTGCATTTGTTGAAGATTACGACGAAAACCTAGCCCAATATTTAACCCATGGCGTTGATATCTGGTTGAATAATCCTCAACCTCCCTATGAAGCGTGTGGGACGAGTGGGATGAAAGCCTCGTTAAATGGCGTTCCGAATCTGAGTATTTTTGATGGGTGGTGGATCGAGGGATATAACGGTAAAAACGGATGGGCATTCGGGGATAAAGAGGGAAATCGAAGTGATAAGGAAGACGCTACGGACATATATCAACTTCTTGAAAAGAAAGTCATACCACTTTTCTATGATAGCGATGATGATGGACTATCTGTCAAATGGATAAAACTTATGAAGGAAGCGATTAAAAGCACGGCCGCACCTTTTAGTGCACGCAGAATGATGAAAGAATATGCCAAGAAATTTTACCGACCTGCATTGCAATTTGCCTCCGATATTCAAATGGTGAAAAAAACCACCTAAGGCATCATTAAATTATTCTGCTCCAATTGTAAGGATTCCAAATGAGTCTGTCCCACCAGGTTTTTTCGAAAATCTCCGCTGAGTGAGTATCACCTTATCATTCTTTTTAACAAGACCAGCATCATTTATAAATTTAAGAATGGGAATATGCCAGCTCTTAGTCTTGTTTGCCATAAAAAAAGGATATACACCAGAGGAGAGATTGAGGAACTGGCAGGTGCTTTTCTGTCCGCTAAAAGCTAATATCCAGCACTCGGGTTTAAATCGTGAAATACGTCGAGCGGTATTTCCACTTGCAGTCGGTGTGAGAATATATTTTATTTGTAAGGTCTCTGCAGCTTCTACAACATTCAGTGATATAATGTCTGTTACGCTGCGATGATCATCGCTTACGGTACGTCTCAAGATGTTCTGAAGGTTACATGATGATGGAGATTCTCTCTGTTTCTGTTCCGTTGCTTTAGCGATTTTTCTCATCATCTGAACGGTCTCGATAGGGTATTTTCCGATCGCGGTTTCTTCAGAGAGCATGATCGCGTCAGTACCGTCAAGAATAGCGTTTGCGACATCGGCGACTTCCGCTCGTGTCGGACGGGTGTTTTCTTTCATCGACTCTAACATCTGTGTCGCAGTAATGACAGGACAACCTGCGAGATTCGCTTTGTTGATAAGTTTTTTCTGCACCGATGGAACGTCTTCTAAGGGTATTTCAAGCCCAAGGTCACCCCTAGCGATCATAACTGCATCTGAGACAAGGAGGATTTGTTCAAAATTTTTTATTGCGTCTTTTCGTTCGATTTTCGCTACCGCATATATTGTTTTTCCTTTTTTCTGAGCATGTTCTTTTACTTGAAGGATATCATTTGCATTTTGGATAAATGATACACCGAATGTGTCAACTCCTTCTTTTAACCCGAAATCAATAAACTCAAGGTCTTTTTGTGTTACAGCATCTAGGAACAATCTTGCTCCTGGCAGATTAACTCCTTTCGATGAATACAACGCTCCACCGATAATTACATTGCATCGAACTTCATCGTTTACAACAGCCTGGACTTTTAATTGAATAAATCCATCGTTGAAATAAATTGTTTGTCCTTTGGAAACACTTTTTAGTAATTGACTGTATTTCACTGGAATGATCGTGTCCGTCCCATGAACATCCTGTGAAGTGAGTGTAATTTGTGTATTTTTTTTAAGGATGATAGGTTCGGATTCTAGCGTTCCTATTCTGATTTTTGAACCCGGAAGATCGATAAGGATCGTTATTGTTTTCTCTAACTCAGCAGCTGTTTTCTTAATCAGTCGAATATCTTTTCTATGCTCAGTAGGAGTACTAAAAGAAAAATTGAGCCGGGCGACATTCATTCCATTTTGTATTAATTCTTCTAATACCTCATGAGATCGAGATGCAGGTCCTATCGTACATATGATTTTTGTTTTATGGGATGGCAATTTTACTTTCCGATTTACTCTTTTATCAGCCATGTAATTCACTATTTTAGGAACTGACACGTATGTATCGTTTAAATATTATGCCCTGCAGAATCTGGATGGCATATTTTGTTCATTTTTTTATAGTGAAAATGGTAAATGATTGTTCTGATAGAAAATCGTAACTTTTCTGTATCAAGTATCCTGCTTGTTTCATTTCCTCAAGGAGAATGTTCGGGGGAACGAAATGCCGATGGAGCCTCTGAAAACTGAAGAATCCTCCTCTCCCATCAAATTCAATGATGACAATTTTCCCATCTGTTTTTAACGTCTCTTTTAATCTCTGAAAATAATTGACTCGATTCGGCAGATGATGAGAGACATTTCGCAGGAATACATAATCAAACGTGTGTTTTGGAAGTTCTGGATGTTCGGATGCAGTGTGCATTGTAACAACATTGGTCAATCCTTGTTCTGTTGCTTGTTTCTTGATGAATGCTAAGAATTCTTGGTTGGTATCCACAGCATAGACCTTGCCTGTATCTCCTACTGCTTTTGCAAATCTGTAGGTAAAGTATCCTCCTCCTGATCCGATATCAGCTATTATTTGTCCAGGTTTCAATGCAAGGGTTTCCATGATTTGATCTGCTTTGTTTTTTGGTTTCGATGCTTTTTTGTTGAACATCTCTGGTCTTTTTTTGCTCATAGGATATCCTGCTCTTTAGATAACATCTTCATTTTTTCTATTAATGCAGTTTATCAAGTCTGTTATTTAATTTATGTTTTAAATATTGATTTACCGCATCAGTCACAGTTCTTTCATCAGTGACAATTGCCAAAATATTATTCTTCAGTAAATCATTATAAATCCTCTGCCCCATCCCATAACTGATGACGACAGCGCAATCTTTGATATTATTAATCATTGTATCATGATCGCAACTATGGCATTCTCCAGTGCTTTTTCCAATGTTTTCCCGATATTCTTGTTTCAGTATAGTATTATTCTCTATTTCAAACACCATAAAACCACATGCTCTTCCGAAATGCTCGGAAATGCTTGTCTGGTCGTCTGATGCAACTGCTATTTTCATTTTTGTTCACCTCTTCGATAACATCTTCGTTTCCTACTTTGTTGAGGGCTGATTTCATAGGTTCCTCCCTCGATTTTCAATGCCTTCCCATTGACGATAACATCTGCTATTTTTCTGCGTGCCTCCAGATAAAGGCGGTGAAATGTTGGTTGCGAGATGTTCATATGCTGGGCGCATTGTTCTTGTTCCAATCCGTCAACATCTTTCAATCGTATAGCCTCGAATTCATCAACCATCAGAACGACTTCGTCTAAGTCAGTCATTGGTACCCCTGCTGGTTTAAAGTAGGTGATACCTGGTTCAAAGCACACCCGTCTGCAACGTCGTGGTCTCGGCATTTTTTACCAGCCTACGCCCCCAATATTATGAATATATATTCATAACTATGATTTAAACTTTACTATTAAATCCATTCTCCTGCACTTTTTTATACCGGATTTGTTCCAATAAAATGACCAATTAAAAACCCAAGAAGGCCTGCGAATAAACCTATGACCGCCATCTGTAACCCAGATCTCCACAAGGATCCTACCGTTGTTTTCGCTGCATACCACCCGATGAGAAACAGAGCAATGCCACTAACGATAACAGAAGTAATGGCTCCTGTGACGACGTCACCACCAACGAAGATGAACGGTACCAGCGGAATCAATGAACCAGCCACCGTAGACGCACCAACAAGAATAAAACTACGCCGGGGCTCAAATATTTGCACCGGGGCTAGTTCAAGCTCATACGACATCATAAATTCAAGCCACGCCTTTGGATTACCGATGATTCGCTCAACGAGATCATCTAAATCTT
>JGI20214J51088_10001733_pt1 | contig 14825 bp, 13 predicted proteins | sample WetSurMetagenome_FD_51088 | JGI IMG/M metagenome (IMG submission 51088) | reverse complement strand
GACCAACAGGCTGCAAAGGCTCCAAAGTACGGAGCGCCTCCGGGTACGCCATGAGCGGAGCCCTCCTTCGCCTCGATTTCATCAATCGTCACATGACCCATGAATACCAAATCATAGTGATTCATTTCGACTCCTGTCTCTCGACCCCAGCCAAACAGCCTACCCCACTCGATACCCTTCTTGGCTTGGCCGGGCCCCGATGCGATTGCAGATGCTTTCGGACAACTCAATCAAATACAATCACATTCCGCAAAGCCTGCCCTTTTTCTACCGCTTCTATGGCCTCGTTGATTCGCTCCAGAGGATAGCGAGCGGTGATCAGTTCGTCCAATTTGAGACGGCCGTGCTGATACAGATTGATCAAACGCGGAATGGCTACACTCACGCGGGTGGATCCCATGAAGCTGCTCAGAACCCGCTGCTCACCACGTACAAAGGGATTGAATTGAAACGATGCGGTTGCTCCGGGCGCCGAGAGACCAACGAGGATGACGGTTCCTCTTCGGCGGGTCAGAGCAAGAGCCTGAGTCACGGCCGCAGCATTGCCAACCGTAACAAACACGTAGTCAGCTCCCCGACCGGAGGTAAGCTCCTTGACCGCCTCTTCCGCTTTCTTCTGGTCAGCGGCATTGACGAGGTGTGTAGCGCCGAAAGCACGCGCAGCCTTCAACTTATTGTCCAAAAGGTCCATCGCGACGATGGGGTGTGCTCCGGCCAATGCTGCGCCTTGGACCGAATTGAGCCCTACCCCGCCGGTTCCTATGATGACGACGCTGCTGCCGGGTTCAACTTGCGCCGTGTGGATCACCGCCCCCACACCGGTAATGACCCCGCAAGCCAGCAAGGCGGCTCGATCCAAAGGCAAATTTTCAGGCACTCGCACAACCTGAGATTGATCGACGATGCAATACTCTGCAAAGGCGGCCGTCCGCACACCCTGGTTTACCACTTCACCACGCCTGTTGCGCAACCGGCTCTCCCTGTTGAGGGCAAACTGCCCCTCACAGAGGTGCGGAAAACCAAGCGTGCAATAAAAGCATCGGCCACAGGATCTCAAGGGACACACCACAACACGGTCTCCAGGCTTCGCCAGACTCACATTTTCGCCCAATTCTTCAACAATGCCGCCGGCTTCATGGCCGACCACAACCGGCACATTCGTAGACCCCTCCCCTCTGAGGGCGTGAAGGTCACTGTGGCAGATTGCCGTCGCGGCCAGCCGAACTCCCACTTCGCCTTTCTTAGGCGGATCAATCTCCAGCTCTTCGATCGTTAAAGGTTTTCCAAATTCATAGCAAACAGCAGCTTTCATCGAGACCTCCTTTTTCCCTTTCNGTATAGTTGNCTGGTTTCCCGGCCGCAGCCGCAGGCCTCCGCTTTGCTTACCATTCCTTTCGGTCCAGGGGCTTGTTTTGAGGTGTGCGCCGGAATGTCGCACGATCAAAGCCAAGGGCGGCAGCCTTGTCGAGCGCTATCTGAAGCAAGGCGTCATCCAGGGCCGGTGTTCTCGATAACACCCAACCATATTTCCGGCTTGGTTCACCGATTAGAACCCACCGGTAATTGGGATCGAGCGCCAAAATCCAGTAGTCCCCATAAAAGGGGCGAAAAAAGCTGACCCGCAGCTTCGCGTTGCGGCTGCCTTCGACCACCTTCGCAAGGCCGTTGGCTTCTTCAATTCCGCCATCCGCCTTGCGGCAGCGATTCCGCACACGGACAACATCGCCATCCAAACGATAACTCGCCTGAGTGTCAGCCACACACATGGACTGAAAACTGTTCGGTAGGAGGGCGATTTCATACCACTCGCCCATGTACCGGGCAAGGTCGACCGATTCGGCCGTGGGTAACGGTACGGGAGGCCCAAGCGTGCAGCCTGCCAAACCCGCGAACAGGAGGGCTACGGCAAACCTGCAAATGCGTGTAAAGAGGATCATCGCATCTCTCCTAATGCAAGCGATTAGGCGCAGACCCGACGATACCAGATTTCATAACCGGCTTCCACAGAAGTTCTGCCCGAGTAATAGTTCTTGACACGAGCCGCTAATGGCTTTATATTAGAACGACTTTAGATCCGGTTTTGGTTGTCATTCCCAGAGCCTACAGAAAAAGGCATCTGGGATTTTTTTAGGGAGGAACATGGCAAGGCAGAGTAAAAACAAGTTCTTGAAGCGTCAAAAAGAGTTTGACCGCATGAAAAAAGCAAAGGAAAAAATGGAACGCAGGCACGGCAAGAAAGATAAAGAAACGGAGGAGACCGTCGCCGCAGAAACCCTCGATCAATCCGATCAGGCTTAGAACAGCTTCAATCCATCAGTGTCCATCCAGAAATCAATAATTCCCGAATGAGCACTAACGTCTTCCGCCCCTCTTGGGCCGGCAGGACCAGAAAAACATCTCACTTAGATCAGAAAAAGGAGTATTAGTGAATTTCGAATCATTTCAGCTACATCATCGAATCGAATCCGGCATAGAAGCCCTCGGCTACACAGAGCCCACATCGATTCAAACTCAATGCATTCCGTCCATTCTCCAGGGCAGGGACCTCATGGGGATGGCCCAGACCGGCACGGGTAAAACAGCCGCGTTTGCGCTTCCGATTTTGCAACACCTGCTGTCAGGGCCGCGAAAGGTTGTCCGAGCCCTGATCATCGCNCCGACACGGGAACTGGCGGAACAGACCCGGGAGGCTTTCGGCCAGCTGGGCGGATACACAAAGCTCAAAAGCGTCAGTGTTTACGGCGGGGTGGACAAGAATCCCCAGATCAAGAAGCTCCGTGACGGAGCGGAAATCGTGGTGGCTTGCCCGGGGCGCCTGCTTGATCTCATGGATCAGCGGGTGATCGATCTCACCCACGTTGAAATCCTTGTATTGGACGAATCAGACAGAATGTTCGACATGGGCTTTTTGCCGGATGTGCGGAAGATCCTGAAACGGATACCTGAAAAGCGGCAGACGTTGCTCTTCTCGGCGACCATGCCTGATGACATCCGGCACTTGGCGAGAGAAGTCCTCCTCGACCCAGTGATTGTTCAAGTGGGAGAGAGCGTCCCGGTGTCCACGGTTTCTCATGCTGTTTATCCGGTGGAGTCGCACCTCAAAACAGCGCTGCTCATGAAAATCCTGGAGCGCACAGAGGCGGAGTCCGTACTGATCTTTACCCGCACAAAAGACCGCGCTACACGGCTCGCGTCGCGGATGAAAAAGGCCGGATTCCCCGTAGCGGAACTCCAGGGTGATCTGTCGCAGAAGCAACGCCAGAGAGCACTCAACGGCTTCCGTGACGGTACCTACCGGATGCTCGTTGCTACGGACATCGCAGCACGCGGCATCGATGTTTCACGGATATCGCATGTGATCAATTACGACATGCCCGACACCGTGGATGCCTACACCCATCGTATAGGCCGAACCGGCCGGGCTGCCAGAACCGGCGACGCTTTCACTTTTGTGAGCCGCAAGGAGAGCGCCTTTCTCTGGAGCATTGAAAATGTTATCGGAGAAAAGCTGGAGACACGCACTCTGGAGGACTTTGATTACGCGGTGCCTGCTCCGAAAAGCGGCGGCGGCACCAGTGGTTCCCGATACTCCGAGGTCCGCCGAAGGCCGGCTGTTTCCCCGCTGGGAATCGTGCCCGCTTCAGGTCCGGCCAAAGGTTCGGAGAGCCTTTCAAAGAGAGCGCCNTTNGTTTATTCTGCAAGACCCAGAGGCCGCCGTTCCCGCCAGATGCGGGCATATTGAGTCCGGGCAAGGAATTGTGGTTTTTGATGCAGAAAAAACTATAAAATCGTATAAATANTTGTTATGATATTTCGAATTTTTTGAGAGGAGAGGCGATGAACATTTACGTTGGGAATCTATCTTACAGTGTGACGGAAGACGATTTACGACAGGCTTTTGAGGCATTCGGCCAGGTCGCGTCCGTTTCCATTATCAAGGACAAGTTCAGCAACCAGTCCAAAGGATTCGGATTTGTGGAAATGCCCTCGCAAGAAGAGGCTCAGGCGGCCATTTCCGGGATGAACGGCAAGGAATTGAAGGGGCGGGCGATGAATGTGAACGAGGCGCGGCCCCGTACCGACGACCGCCGGAGCGGTGGTGGCGGCGGCGGTGGCAGGCGGCCTGGGGGCAGATCCCGTTTCTAGCAAACGGTCTTCTCCCTTTTTTCCCTGCTTCTCTGATCAAGAAACGATAGCACGTTCTTGATGACAGGATCTTCGCGGCCTTTACCGGCCGCGCAAGGATTATCCTTGTCATCAAGGGACAGGAACGAGGGAAGGACAAGCTGCAGGCCTTGACACTCCTGGCTTGAGGATCATACTTTTGTGCAAGACAAAGCCCCGCCTCGCGGCGGGGCTTATAAGCTCGGCAAAAGCCGGGTTTTTTATTTTAGTGAATTCGAGACGAGTGTTCAAAGGAGCATTGGAGAGATGAAGATCGGACTCCTTGGTTTACCGAGGTCAGGAAAAACAACAGTTTTCAACGCGTTGACAAAGGCGGAAGCCCCCATGGCTCACTCCAATGGGAAGGCTGAACCAAATATCTCAGTGGTCAAGGTGCTCGACGAACGGGTNGACCGCCTGTCCGAAATNTACGATCCCAGGAAGACTGTCTATGCCACCGTGGAATTTGTAGACTTTGTCGGGCTTGCTGAATCCGCTGAAAGAAAAGACACCTTTTCCGGCGCTGCCATGGCTATGGTCAAGAACATGGACGCTCTGGCGCTGGTGGTGCGCAACTTCAGCGACGACCTGCTTGGCGTCTCAACTCCTCTGGAGGATCTTCGGAAGATCAATGACGAACTCACACTCTCTGATCTGATCGTGGTAGAGAACCGGCTTGAGCGAATCGAGAATGGCTACAAGCGGGGTCAGCGTACGGATGCTCTTCTCAGGGAGGAAAAGACCCTTCGGAGAATCTCAGAGCATTTGAACCGGAGCCAGCCGATCCGGGACCTTGACCTGTCCGCCGAGGAGGAAAGGGCAATTCGTGGGTTTCAGTTCCTCACCGAGAAACCGATCATGGTGATCTTGAATTCCGACGAAACCCGTTTTGGGAAGAACGGCTCTCTGATATCGGAAATCGAGAGTACGCACCGCGTCATCGAGTTTGCAGGCAAGTTCGAGATGGAACTGAGTCAACTCGGCGAAAAAGAAGCCGAGCTCTTTATGGAGGACATGGGTATCCCGGAATCCGCTTACCGCAGGGTGACCATCCTGGCCTATGAGATTCTGGGATACATCAGTTTCTTTACCGTGGGTTCTGATGAGGTGAGGGCGTGGAATGTCCGGCGCGGAGACACAGCCCTTGAAGCTGCTGCGGCGATCCACTCGGATCTTGCGCGTGGGTTTATCCGTGCGGAATGCTTCTCTTATGAGGCCTGTCTGCAATACGGCTCAGAAAAGCGCATCCGGGAAAAGGGACTCTTCCGCCTGGAGGGCAAGGATTACCGGGTCAAAGACGGGGATATTCTGAACATACGGTTCAATGTCTGAGCCTTTTGAGACGCTTAAAGCGACTGCACGGTGTCGATGCTGTAGCGTTTCGCAGGCATGGGCACCTTTTCTTGCGTTCCAAGCCTCCCGTCAGTCACTCCAGAAAAGGTACCCATACCCGCTCATTGCGTAGCGCTGAAGGCCGAGCGCTGACAGCTGTTTTATTCGTGAGAGTACTGCAAGTTCAGTTTTGATTTTGCCTTGGCCTTGACCATTTCCTCTCTGATCAGGAGAGGTTTGTACTGGAACTTGTTAAACATGTCGACTTGATCATCGTAGTGCGGGCTTTTTGTTCCGTCTCCTCTAACAAACCCGCTCGCTCCGGGCGGAACCACCATGACGCCCTCAGCCCCTCCCTGTTTCATTTCCACAATATGGTTCTCCGTGCCCCGTTCCATGAAGAAGGTCATCTTCACCATCGCCTGGGTTGTGGGGATGCCCATGATCGTGGTAGGTGCGTAGGGCATGGAGGTGACAGGCATTTTCCATGACGTCATGTCAGGGCAACCGAATTTCTTTTCCGCCCTGTCCAGACCCTCGATAAAGCTTTGAAGAAGTGTTTCGTCTTTCTGGCCGTTGAAATAATCATGCGAAAGAGGGTTAGGAGCCTTGTTGCCGAGAAGAGCCCGCAGGAAAAGAGGATGGCCGCCAGGATAACGCTTTCTCTTTTCCCAGTTAAAAGGCCCGCCCACNCTGCTTTCGCTAGCGCCCCAGTATTCTCCGAATTCGTCCTCGAAAGTGNTTTTCAAAGCAATGTCCCACCACGCATTGAAGATACTGAGACCCGGATCATCGTAAAGGCCGTCATCATTCGCATCGGACCAGGTGTCATCCCATGAAGCGAGCAGGTCATAAGCGATTGGAATCCGTGGGTCAGCGTTCATGTTCCGTTTGAGAACAACAAGAAGAAAGGGCTTGAACCTCTGTGCCCAAAGATGTCCGAGGGTAATGCCCTCGATCATTTTCTTCAGATCATCCACTGAAATCTTCTCTTTGCCCTTCACCAAGTCTGTGAGCAGAGTCACCCTGTGATCCAGGCCCCATCCGGCTGCTCCGCCGAAGACTCCACCCAGGTCTCCATTGGACCAGGTTTTGGCGGGCTTGTTGTTCCAGTTTGCGATGATTCCTGTGGATGGGTTTATTACATGAGGATTCTGGGCCGTGGGGAGAAACCCTTGCCACTCATACTCGCCGGTGCCCTGTGTAGGAAACAGAGGATTTGCTTTGCTGCTTCGCTTCGGATATTTCCCCTGGTGAAAGTACCCGATGTTGCCCGCTGTGTCCGCGAAGTAGACATTGACGGACAGGGAACTGAGCGCGGCCGCTTTATTGAACTCCTCNGGTGTCTGGGCCTTCATCAATTCGTAAAAAGACACGAACCCGCTGAGATAGTCTTCTTTGCAAGAGAGCTGCTTGCTGTAAGCGAGGCCTTTAGCCTCATCCGTCTTGATGACCGGTCCGTGAACTGTGTAGTAAAAGGTGGCTTCTTTTGGGTCTTCGCCCTTTACTTTGAAAACCTCTTTCCGCTGTTCCATGGCGCGCCATTTGCCCATGAACCAGTACTGCTTCGGATTCTTGGCATTGAGCTTTTCTTCGAAATAGTCCGTTAAGTTGTCAACTCCTGCTGTGGAAGAAAAGGCCGTGCGTTCCGTCTGACCGAACATGATAAAGGGATAGCCTGTGAGCGTGGAACCCACGGCATCGATTCCAGGCGCGTGGAGCCCTACCTCGTAGAGGTCAGAGGGGAGATGAAAGCCGAATTGAGGCCCTCCCATGAGAAGAGCANTCCCACTTGCAGATTTCTTGGCTGAAACCAGGAAAACATAGCTGGCAGAGGGTGCTTCGCCGGGAACAGGGATGCCCAGTTCTGCGTAAGCGGATTGAAGCGCTTTTGTCTCCTCAATGACTTCTCGTGCCAGATGGAAAGGAACGGAATTCGAAGCCTTCTTTTTGGCAGGTGCAGCTCCCGGGGTAACAGCGGGGATCGTCGTGTAGGCATAAGGATCATTGCCCACGACAAGGTCCGAAAAGAGCGTGCTGCCCTTCTTCTCTCCGTGTTTCTTGATGAGGTAATCGAGAAGTGCCTTGTTCTCCAGTTCTCTCGAGAAGTCCATGAAGACGCCCATCACAGAAAGGAACACAGCCGCCACATCTTCGTCCTTCCATTTCTCCGGTTCGATTCCGAAATTCTTGAACTCAGCCGGCAGGTTTGAACCTGGATCGGCTGTTGCTTCAGCGATGTAGGCATTAATCCCGTCGGCGAAAGAACTGAGAACAACCTGATATTGCCGATCGAGGCCGCTGATCTGATCTTTTACCTGAGCTCGCGTCAGATTGTCTCTTCGCATGGCCTTGTCGAACTCCAGAAACTTGGCTCCATGGACTTCAGACACCCGGCCCCAGTAGGTCCGTCGGAGCATGTCCATCTGGAACAATCGATCCTGGGCCGCTGCATATCCGTAGCCGTAGTAAAGCCCCTCCAGATCCACGGCAAAAACATGAGGAGCGCCGAACTCATCTCTGTAAATGGTGACCGGGGAAGTGCCTGAAAAGGAATCCGCGCAAGTGATACAAAGGACGGACCAAACCGCAAAGAGAAGAACCAACGCTTTTTTCATGGGACTGCCTCCTGCACAAGAAGGGTTCACGGATCGGGTGAGACAACAAGGAGTGGATACAAAGGGTGCTTTTCGCTGGACGGTGAGTATAGAAAGAACGTGTGCCGCGTGTCAAGAAACAAGGAACTGAAAGAGGTCACTCCTGCGCAGATTCAGAAGTGATAGGAGAAGCTGACCGAACCAAAGATGTCTCCGCTATCCTGTCCTTCAAATTCCTTGGTTCGGTATATCTGGGTATAGCTGATCCTAAAACGATTCCACTGGACCACCAACCCTGCCTGCAGATCGCCTACGAAAGTGTTCTTGTCTACCGAGTGACTGTCCGTGAAGGTGTTCCCATCCAGAAAGATAGTGTAGAGGACAGCGCGACCTTCCAGCCCTGCAAACACGTACCAGTTAAAGCCTTTCTCAGGGCGGAAATAAGCGCTGCCGGGCAGGCTCGGACGGATGCGCGGCGGCCCAAAGTCGTCATCAAGCTCGGATCCGAGTCGGACCGTGATGCCCGCAGCAGCGTAGGTGAAGATATTCCCAAGTGCCCCGCCGAAATTGGGGAGCACGTCAAAATTTAAACCAGGACCTACATTCTGTTTTTCAAATCTCCTCGTTTGCTGATAGTAAAGCTCTGCGCCCGGTTCGTTCTTTAACTGATTATCCCATCCCTTGGGCACTTGCAGGCCGAGAAGAGAATGCCAGAAGGTCTGCACATCTTCGGCGAAGGAGTATGGCCCGACCATGCCGATTTCGAGTTCAAGCTGGTCATAACGTTTGCTGCCTTGGTTGGCCACCAATCCGAATCCCATGTAGAGCCAACCCGCATAGGGCCTGTCCTCGGTGACGAGCTGAGTTGCCGCCGTATCTTCAGGGGTGTAGATGTTCTGCCCGAGCGAGAAACTGGCCCGCGCCTTGAGTTCGTCTTCCGGGTTGTTCCGGGCTCTTTCAGATCTGAACCACGGGAGCTTATCCGCTGCATCGGTCATCCACTGGATTGGGCCGGTCAGGCATTCAACACGTGTTCCGTGGGAGAAGTGGCGGTCTGTACCTCCTCCGAAAAAATCATTTTCGAACTGGATGCTGATCACATAATCGGGATCATCGGCATAGGCCGGCCCCATCCCGAACCCTGTGCCTATTGAAATAAGGAGAGCAACCAGAGCGTGCATCAGGAACAGAGTCCCTACTCTCTGCGAGCTCCGTGAGAGATCTTCTTTCATTCCCCGGCGAGTTTTCGGCCCAGTTCATAGGCTTCTTTCATCAATGCCTTGTTCTTTTTGATCTCCCCTGCCTCGGAGGCGCTCCCGTAGACCATTCCCACCAGATCGGCTTCGATGAACCGAAGCGCATCCTGAAAAGTGCGGAGCGCATTGACGGCACCCGAGAGAAAGGGGTCAGCATCCGCATAGCTCAAAAGGACGGCAAACTTCTTCCCGGAAAGCGCATACCCCTCCTCACTGCCCAGCCCATACCACCGGTCTATAAAAAGCTTTGTCTGGGCTGAGAAGGTGAACCAGTAGATGGGACTGGCAATGACGATGGCATCAGCACTCCTGAGCTTCGGATAAAGCTTCTGCATATCATCCTTGATCACGCAATCGACGTGGGTTTTCTTGCGGCACCCGCCGCAGGCGGTGCAGGGCTTGATGTTCATGCCGTGAAGGTAGAATGTTTCCACCTGCGCCCCAGCGGCGTTGGCGCCGCCAGCGACCTGCGCGGCCAAGGTTGAACTGTTGCCCCGCTTTCGCGGGCTCCCGACAGCGATCATGACTTTCCTTCCCATGTTTCTCTCCTTTACGCCATTCATGACACCTTCAAAAGTCCTATTGACGAAGAAACAGATTGATAACTATATGTGTAGAAACCACGATGAGGATAGACATGAAAATCGAATCCATGGAGTTGCACGACGGACGAACAACACTGCCCGAGGTGTTGATCGAATGAAATGACAAACGTTCCATCAAGTCAAGAAAAATCCCGGGAACTTCCCGGCTTGGGCTCGCGCAAAGGAGAGGTCATGAGACGCAAATCGAGATGGTCGCTGTTCTTTGTCCTGGCAGTCGCAGCGTTTGGCTTAATGGCATCCCCCGCATTTTGTGACGATCGGGACTATGTTCACCTCGTGCTCCTCTCCGATCCGCATCTTCCCGGCAGAATCCTGCCGGTGAAGGAGAAAGCCCTCCGAACGATTAACTCCTGGGCGGATGTGGACATGGTCGCCGTCGCTGGAGACCTCTGCAATGACCTGGGAACAAAGGAAGAATATGCCTTTGTCAAGGAATTCTTCTCTNGGCTGAAGGCACCTCTTTATCCCGTCACAGGGAACCACGACTATATCTATGAAGACGCGAAGGTCTTTGGCAAGCGGGTCAAAGCGTCACCCGAGGCGAGGCGGGCGAAGCTCGATCTTTTCAAGGAGACCTTCGGGCTTAAGGATTGGCGATACAGCAGGAAAGCAGGGCCTTACCTTCTACTTTTCCTTTCCGTGGACAGCCTGAGCAGTTCGCTGCTTGCTGAATTGTCAGAGGAGAGCCTTCGCTGGATGCAAAAGGAATTGAAGGAAAACGCCGAGTGTCCGGCGATCGTTTTTTTTCACGCGCCGCTCAAAGGAACCCTCATAAGCAACAACAGAGGAGCGGAGACGGCCGACTTTGTCGCGCAGCCGTCTTGGAAGATTTCGGAGATCATTGCAGCCCATCCGCAGATCTTTCTCTGGGTATCAGGCCACATGCACATTGCTCCAACGAATGCGAAGTTCAATGATCCGGTGAATCTTTTCGGGAACCAGGTCACCACTATTCACAATTGCGATATGGACGGACGCAGTTACCTGGCCGACAGTGACCTTGAAACGACGAGACACAATTCAGTGTGGACCAATTCCCTGTACCTCTACCGTGACCGGGTCCTTGTGAAGACTTGTGATCATGAGAAGGGGCAGTGGATGGAGGGTCTTGAAAGATGGATTAAACCTTGGAAGCCCGGATTCCCGCCTTCGCGGAAATGACTCTGGAATTCAGCAGGCCTGGCACTAATCAAGAACGGTCCAGCGCGATCCCTTGTCATAGGAGCGCCTGCAGGCCTTGGAGATCAACAGAGCCCATGAGACAGCGAGCTCCCTACAGACGAGGGGTCAAAGCCCGGCCCTACTTAACCTCAAGGCTAAGGGCGTTGTCCTCGTACCCCAACAGATGGAGCATCCTTTGGGAGAGCTCGACAACCTCCCTTGCAGTCAAGTTCACGTCCACATATATGCCGGTGCCTGCAATCTTTTCACAAGTCAAAAGCTGATAAGGGTTCTTGCTGAAGTACTCTTTGCCCGGCTTGGACAGGGTGAACAAGACATCGAGGTCGTCCTTGTGCTTTGGAAGAACCACTTCGCAGAACTTGAGGAACATGGCTTTCCACGACTTCACCTCGTATCTTATTCCTTTAAGTGTGAAGGACAGGATGCTTTTCCCCGTGTAATCGTCTCCCCGCACTGCGGCCTTTGCTGGCTGTGGCTGGGCTGCGGGCTTTGGCTGGACCAGGTTTTCGAGATCTACTTTCTCTTTGAACTTGGATGAGATGAATTCCTCTATCGCCTCTCGGTCCGGGTGATATCCGCACAATTCTTCGGTCACGGAACCGAGGATGTCGGCAAGCCATTTTTTTGGGTCGCTCATGATTTGCGCCCAGGCTTTGGGAAGAGTCTCTTTGATGAAGAAATCCCTCTGCCTTGCCGTGTAAATGTCTTCGGCCGCTTTTTCTGCCTCGCCTGAAAGGACGCTTTCTTTGGTGAGGAAGTTTTCGAATGTCTCAGAGGCTTCCTCAGCTGTTTGNCTCCCCATTTCTATGGTGAGAAACATCTTCTCATCAGCACTTCCCTGAACCAGAGGCAGGAAAAACCACCAAGTCAGCCCGTTCGTAAGAATACCTATCGGCACCTTGCCCTCGACGCTCAAGGAAAGGACTTTGTCCTGATGCTTGGGAAAATCCTTCTCGTTCTTTCTTACGAGGATGAAAACTTNGTTGGTCTTTGCTTTCTTCAGGCAAAAATCAACCCTGTCGCCCTGAATTTCGTATTCGGGTTGCACCTCGTCCACGTCAAAGGGATCCCAGTCCAGAAGTGAAAGAACCTTGAGAACCACCCCCTGTTTGATGGCGGCTTCGTCGAAGGTGCCGAACCGGTCATCCGACTGGATTTTCTTTATGAATTCAACAAGCTTCTTCATTACACGCCCCTCTCTCTCACTGGCCCGTTTAGAGAAGGAAAGGAACACTCCCGCTCATTTCGCCGGTCATGATTGAGGCAGGATTCCTTTATAGCTGAAAAGTATACTGAAATTGAATGCTTATGTCAACAGAACAAAAGGGACGCCAAGTTTGGTTTTGGAAAAGCAGGCCTTCGTTCGATTGCCCCGGGCGCATGGCGCAAGGCACAGATGTCAGTGACAAGTGACAAGTAACAAGTGACGAGATCAGAAAAGGAACTTGTCACTCGTGACTCGTCACTTGTCACTTTCTTTCAGCGACCTGCTAAACCGTGTAGTAGTAATCCAGCCCGAGATGCGTGATCTGTTCTTCCCCCATGAGGTAACGCAAGGTGTTTTTCAATTTCATGGACTGGATGAAAAGGTCGTGTTCCGGGTAAAGGTTCGGGGCACACTGAGGGCTCTTGAAATAGAAAGAGAGCCATTCCTGGATGCCCCCCATTTCCGCCCGCTGCGCAAGATCCATGAACAGAAGGAGGTCCAGGACCAACGGGGCGGCAAGGATGCTGTCCTTGCAAAGGAAATTGACCTTGATCTGCATGGGGTATCCGAGCCATCCGAAGATGTCGATGCAGTCCCAGCCCTCTTTGTCGTCTCCCTTTGGGGGGTAATAGTTGATGGTAACTTTGTGATAATAGTCTCCGTACAGGTTCGGATACACCTGAGGCTGCAGAATGGTGTCCAGAACGGAAAGCTTACTCGTCTCTTTCGTCTTGAAGGAATCCTTATCATCCAGGACAAGTCCGTCCCGGTTGCCGAGGATGTTGGTCGAATACCAACCGGCAAGCCCCAACATCCTGGCTTTCAGACCAGGGGCGAGAATCGTCTTCATCAGGGTTTGCCCTGTCTTGAAGTCTTTGCCGACCACAGGCAGATGATTCTTGTTTGCCAGTTCCACCATGGCAGGGATGTCCACGGTGAGGTTTGGAGCGCCGTTGATAAAAGGAATCCCGCTGGTCAGCGCTGCATAGGCATAGAGCATGCTCGGGGATATGGAAGGATCGTTCTTTCGCAGCCCCTCTTCAAAAGCGCTGAGGGAGGAGTGAACCGGACCGGCCTCGAGATAAGCTTCTGTGCTGGCGCACCAGACCATGACACAGCGCGACACTTTCTTTTCGCGTTTGAACGCTTCGATGTCGACCTTGAGAGCCGCCACAAGCTCCAGATGTGTCTTCTCTTTCTTGACGTGGTGGCCGTGCAGGTTCTTCACGTATTCCTGTTTGAATACAGCCGGCCAAGGTTTGATAGCCTGCAGCTCTGCGTGGACACGCTCGAGGTCCTCCTTCTTGAGAACCGCGGCCTGGCACGCCCCCTTGTAACAATCGTCTGGGAAAACGTCCCAGCCTCCGAACACCAGGTCGTTCAAACTTGCAAGAGGCACAAAATCCTTGAGCATGGGGATTCGGAACTCAAACCTCTTTCCCAGGCGGATCGTCCCCATCTGGGTCAATGACCCGATGGGAAGAGCCAGACCCTGACGGATAGCCGCCACACCTGCCAGGAAGGTGGTGCTCACAGCCCCTCCGATTCCCGGAATGAGTACTCCCAGCTTTCCTTCTGCTTTATGAATTTCTTTTTCCCGTTTCATCAGAACACTCCTCGCTCTCTCGTCCCGCTTAGAAAACACCTTGGGGTAATCCTCGCTGCAGGCTAGATCTTCTCGCCCCATTCAGCAAGGTCTATTTTGTCTATTTCTGTCCGCTCGGTTTGGAAAATGCTTTGGCCTTCACTTTTCCGTTCAAGAACTGCACATTGATCGTCCCTTCTTTTGCCACCCACTTTGAGGAAGTTCCGGAGAGCCCTCCCACGTTAATACTTGAAGACTCGGTGGGTGCACCGAGAAGGCTCTTCACCTGCTCTTCCGTCATGTCGATTTCAATTTTGGCGTAATTGCTTTCAGTTACTTTCGATCCGCACGCCGCCAGAACCAAGAGAAGCAGAAACAGGAACGTCACAATATGGAAAGCTCGAAGGTGATTCTTCATAGTCTGTCTCACTCCAGGAGTTGAATGGCTCCAACCACGGACATTCCACCGGGTCCACATCCGCCGTCTAGACCTTGATCGGCTTTTTATCCTTTCCCAGCCTCCTTCGTTCCTCGTCCCTGACTTCTCTTCTGAGGAGTTTCCCGACTTTGGACTTGGGAAGCATGTCCCGGAACTCCAGGTACTGGGGCACCTTGTATGCAGCAAGTCTTTCCTTGCAGAATTTGAGCAACTCAGAACCGCTCACGCCTCGGACGTCCTCCTTGAGCACCACGATCCCCTTGATCCTTTCCCCCACCTTGGGGTCAGGGACTCCGACCACGCAAGCGCCCACCACGGCCGGATGGTCCTGGAGCACAGCTTCGATCTCCGAACAGGACACCCTGTACCCTTTGTACTTGATGATGTCCGCACTTCGGTCTACGTAGTATAGTTCCCCGTGTTCATCCATGCGCACGAAGTCTTTCATGCGGTACCAA
>JGI20214J51088_10001732_pt1 | contig 14834 bp, 11 predicted proteins | sample WetSurMetagenome_FD_51088 | JGI IMG/M metagenome (IMG submission 51088) | reverse complement strand
GACCCTGGACGGGACCTATGTTGCCGGGGGGATAATAGATATGGGCTGGCCGATCTCATATGTTATGATCGGACTTGCTGCAATGTCACAGGTCGACGCCATTCACAGGGGCGAATTTTCCACATTCGTGAAGAAGAATGCCCATTATGGACAGCTCACCTGGCCGCTTTACCTGCCATATTTCTGTGCGGCAGGTGCATTTGCATTGCTCGTCTGGAGCCACAACCACGCCATTGGACTGTCCTTTGAGTCACTATCCTGGGCAGTCGCTTTGATAATCGGATTGACGATAGTGCGCCAGGTTCTCGCCCTCAATGAAAACTCTCAACTCTATCATGAGGCACAGAAGGAGATTATCGAGCGCGAGCTTGTCCAGCAGGAAGTCATCCGCCTCAATGAGGGTCTGGAGAAAAGAGTAGCAGAGCGCACCTTTCAGCTCGAGGCGTCCAATAAAGATCTGCAAAAACAAATCCAGGAGCGGCAGATGGTTGAAGATGCCCTTAAGGATTCAGAACGCAGATTGGCCGATATCATCAACTTCCTTCCCGATGCCACATTCGTAATTAATCGTGATGGCGTGCTGATTGCCTGGAACCGGGCGATTGAGATGATTACGGGCGTCAAGGCAGCTCAAGTTCTGGGAAAAGGCAACTATGAATATTCCCTTCTTTTCTTTAATGTGAGAAGGCCTATGCTAATCGATCTGGTCCTGCATCCCGACCTATCTCTGGAAAATTATTACGAGCAGATCAAATGGCAGGAAGACGGCACAATATTGGGAGACTCTTTTGTGCCTGATATGAATGGCAAGCCTGCATTTTTGTTGGGAAGCGCGGCAGTTCTCTATGACTCAGAGGGGACGATTTACGGCGCCATCGAGTCGATAAGGGATATTACCGATCGAAAAATGGCAGAAGAAGATCTGAAGAGCGCCAAGAATAGGGCGGAATCGGCTGCAAAGGCCAAATCGAAATTCCTGGCCAATATGAGCCATGAGATCCGCACCCCGATGAATGCCGTCATCGGCATGAGCGATCTTCTCCTGCAGATGGACCCAAAGGTCGAGCAGCGTGATTACCTGGAGACCATTCGCAGCAGCGGAAACGCCCTGATGGCAATAATCAATGACATCCTGGACTACTCAAAGATAGATGGGGATAAGCTCGAGCTGGATATCCAGCCCTTCAGCCTTGCCAAATGCATAGAGGTTTCAATCGATCTGGTGGCAGCCAGAGCAGCAGAGAAAGGTCTGGAGCTTACCTATTTCCAGGATGAGGCTGTGCCCACAATGCTTGTTGGTGACGAGAACAGACTGCGTCAGATATTGACAAACCTCCTGGGAAATGCGGTGAAATTTACCGAAAAAGGTGAGATCATACTATCAGTGAGCTCTTCTCTCCAGCAGGACGGCAAAGTCATCCTCAATTTTATCATTAAAGATACCGGCATTGGCATCTCCCAGGATAACCTGGGCAAGTTATTTCAGCCATTTACCCAGGTTGATTCATCCACAACCAGGTATTACGGAGGAACAGGCCTGGGCCTGGCGATAAGCCGAAAACTGGTGGAGATGATGGGCGGAGAGATCTCTGTAGAGAGCGCAGTCAGAAAAGGCAGCACATTCTACTTTACAGTCAAATGCGACGTTCCTTCTGAAAATGATGCTAAGGCAGAGGAAGGCCTGCCTCTGGCCAAAAAAAGCATTCTGATAATTGAAAGCAGCGAATCAGTGCGGAATATGCTCACAAAGGCGGCAGAATCCTGGAAGATGAAAGCTCTGGCGATACCAGGAGGAAAAGACGCAGCCAAGATCCTGCAAGGAGAAAAATTCGACTATCTGATCATGGATGCCATTCTGCCTGATATGGATCGAGCGCTCCTATTGAACCAGATCAGAGCCATGCCAAGCCATCCGTTTATTGTGATCCTGAGCCACCTGGGAAGAAAGATAGACCGCGATCCTCTTGTGAGCGGCTATCTCAGCAAGCCGATCAAACCTTTGAATCTCAAACGTCTGCTGGAGAGCATGCTGTTTCCAGTGAGCCAGGAGGAAACGCAGCCAGGGCGAAAGCCTCAGTCGGGCCAGCTGAAAAATCGCAAAGATAGCAAAGATCTTGCCATTCTCATGGCCGAAGATAATCCGGTTAACCAGAAGGTGGCACTGAGCATGCTAAAACGCCTGAATTACAGAGCAGATATAGCCAATAATGGCCTTGAAGTCCTTTCATCCCTGGATAAGAAGGAGTATGATGTCATTCTCATGGACATACAAATGCCTGAAATGGACGGGCTGGAGGCCACGCGCAGCATCCGGGAGCAGAAAGCGAAAAAACAGCCATGCATAATCGCCATGACTGCTTATGCTCTTGATGGGGATCGAGAGGAGTTTCTCAAGGCGGGCATGGACGACTATCTCAGCAAGCCGATACGAATAGATGAACTGAAAACGGCACTGGAAAAATGTGAAAGAGATCCGCAATCCGGCGGCTCAGAATAATATTGCGATCATCAGATCATACGATCCTCTTCCTTCTCATCGGTGTAAAGCTCCGGCAGAGCATTCATGTATTCCTTGATCATTATGGGAAAAGACCGGCTTTCCATAAAACGAAGGCCGAGCTGTTCAGCCCATCGCTGGATTCCCAGGTCCTGGGAGACTACCGCCGCGTCCAGCTCTTTTGCCAGCAGCAATACGTCGATATCCGGAGCGCTATCCAAAATGCCATAGCGTAATGCCGCTCTGTATTTCTCCCGAAATTTGCGTATTATGCTGCCCACGATCTCCCGCTCGATCTCATCTTTCATGCCCGCGAGACCATTGCCGCTCTCGGAGAGGGAGATGCATCGTGAAACGGATTCCCATACAGCCTCTTCGGAGATATTCATGCCCTTGTTTATGCGGCTTCTCATGTAATCGACGTACTCATAAAAGATCTTGGAAGGCACCTTCACCTTGTATCTATCCGGCGACTTTTTAACCAGCCATGTATCGACCTTGCCCAAAACTCGAGCATCGCAATTGTTGTGCCTCGCAAAATCCTTGATCTCATTATAGACGGATGGATACGGGATATAACAGCTGATTCCCAGGTGCAGCCTGCCTTCTGCCACCCGATCAAGTATGGCATTCATTCCCTCGCAGATGCTGGCTGCGCCCTCGCTCTCCCAGGCTAAAGAGTCCGTGAGTGCGGTGGTATCCAGCACGAACCTCTGGCGTAGCATTGACTATTGTAAGGAATAGGTGATATAAGATACCTTGCGATAAGCTACCTTGTGATAAGATTGCTCATGATAGGGTTCCTTATGATGGATTCCCTACGATGAGATTCTATGATATGATTCCCTGATAGCTATGGAAAAAATGAAGGACGATCAGGCCGTCTTCATCTTCGCGACTTCCTCCAGCCCCAACTCCTTGATCGACTGATCTCTCATCTTGAACTTCTGAATCTTGCCGCTTACAGTCATTGGGAAGTCATCCACGAATTTGATGTACCTGGGAACTTTGAAATGCGCGATCTTTCCTTTGCAGAAAGCCTTGATTTCTTCCGCGCTAGCCTCAGCTCCTTTCTTGAGCTTGATCCAGGCCATGATCTCCTCACCATACTTCTTGTCGGGCACGCCAATGACCTGGACGTCGCTTATTGCTGGGTGAGTGTAAAGGAATTCCTCTATCTCTCTGGGGTAGATGTTCTCCCCGCCCCGGATGACCATATCCTTGAGCCGGCCTGTGATCTTGCAGTAATCAACATCATCCAGAGTTCCCAGGTCGCCGGTGTGCAGCCATCCTTCCTTGTCCACGGCCTGAACGGTGGCCACCTCGTTGTTGTAGTAGCAGCGCATGATCATATAGCCGCGGGCGCATATCTCCCCGGTTTCACCGCGGTGGACCATCTTTCCTGTCTTCGGGTCCACGATCTTCATCTCAGTATGGGGCATGGGCCTGCCGACGGTTGAAACCCTCTGCTCCAGGGAATCATCGGTTGAGGACATGGTGATGCCTGGCGAGGCCTCAGTCTGGCCGTAGGTGATCACCACCTCTGTCATGTTCATTAGAGTTGCCACCTTCTTCATGAATTCGATTGGGCAGGGCGATCCGGCCATGATTCCGGTGCGCAGGCTTGAGAAATCGTACTTGGAGAAATCGGGGTGCTCAAGCTCGGCAACGAACATGGTGGGAACGCCGTGAACCGCTGTGCACCGTTCTTTCTCAATCGCAGACATGACTGAGACCGGATCGAAGTATTCCGCGGGCAGCACCATTGTGGCTCCGTGGGTCATGCAAGCCATATTGGAGAGCACCATTCCAAAGCAATGATAAAATGGCACCGGTATGCATAGCCTGTCTTTATGAGTGAATTTCATGCATTCGCCGATAAAGTAGCCGTTGTTCAGGATATTATGATGGGTGAGGACCACGCCCTTGGGAAAGCCGGTTGTTCCCGAGGTGTACTGAATGTTTATGGGATCGTCAAAGTCCAGGCTCTCTTCCCGCTCCTCTAAAATCTCATCAGGCACCTCGTCGCCCATCCTGAGCACATCATCCCAGGACCACATGCCCTGCGACTTTTCACCCCGGATCATCACTGCCGTACGCAGAAATGGCAGCTTCTCGGAGTGAATTTTCCCTGGCTGGGCGGTCTTGGCCTCAGGACAGACCTCATAGAACATCTGTGCATAGTCCGAACTCTTGAAGCGGTCCATTAGCAGCAGGGCCTGGGATTCCGATTGGCGCAGGGCGTATTCCAGCTCGTGAGTCCGGTAGGCAGGATTGATGTTGACCATGATTATGCCTGCCTTTGCCGTGGCGAACTGAGTGATTATCCATTCGGCCAGGTTCGTGGCCCAGATCGCCAGCCGGTCGCCCTTCTTCAGGCCCAGGGCGATGAAACCCTTCGCGGCGCGATTCATAACCTCTTGCAGTTCGCGGTAAGTGTATCGCGTCCCCTGGTGAAGAGAGACAATTGCGTCGTTATCAGGATATTTTTCCGCAATTTTATCGAACATTTCCCCGATCGTCATTCCAATAAGCGGTTTTTCCGAGCCGCGAAAAGCGTAACTGAATGAGACTTTGCCTGGCATGAAATTGTCTGTCAATCGCTGAGAAGATATAACATTATCTTAAGACAAGTTTAGAGAATGTAGCCATAATATGCACCGATCGGCCCGCAAAGATTAACCCGGATGAGATATTCTGATAGAGAGCTTTCGATCTCGGGACTGACAGAGAGAGTTCTGTGAGGGTGTTTTTTGCCGGGGCGATAGAATAGGAGACAAACCAAATGACAAGATTGTTTGCAGATAGAATGAGTTCCGTCCATAGGTCGTTTGTGAGGGAAATTCTCAAGGTGACTGAGAACCCGGAGATCATATCCTTTGCCGGTGGTCTTCCCAATCCCAGATATTTCCCGGTGCAAGAAGTCGCACAGGCTGCGGAAAAGGTTCTTTCCCAGTGTGGTGAGACATCCCTGCAATACAGCACAACGGAAGGATACCTTCCTTTAAGAGAGAAGATTGCGGAGAGGTACGCCAAGAAAGGCGTAAAGGTAAGCGCTTCTGAGATCCTGATCACCAACGGCTCTCAGCAGGCTCTCGATCTCATGGGCAAGGTATTCCTGAATAAAGGCGATGGCGTTATCCTGGAGAGGCCAACCTATCTGGCGGCAATTCAGTCATTCGGCTTCTTCGAGCCTGTATTTCACTCTGTGCCACTTGAGGAGGACGGAATCGACCCGCAGGAGCTGGAGAGGACGCTTTGCAGGAACGATAGCAAGCTCTTCTACTCCGTCCCCAACTTCCAGAACCCCACCGGCATCACCTATTCCCGGGATAAGCTCAAAGCGGTGGCGGAAAAGCTGAGCGAGAGCAGAACGGTATTCATCGAGGACAATCCCTATGGCGATCTGAGGTTCATGGGCGAGGACGGCCCGTCAATGAGAAACTATCTGGGCGAGAACGCGGTGCTGCTCGGGTCTTTCTCCAAGATCGTGGCACCGGGAATCCGCATGGGCTGGATCTGTGCCTGCGAGGAGATAATGGAAAAGCTGATCGTTGCCAAGCAGGCCTCAGACCTGCATTCCAATTATCTCTGCCAGAGGATACTGGATCAATATCTCATGGACAACGACATAGAACGGCACATCAGCAAGATCAGGAGAGCCTACAAGGATCAAAGGGATTTCATGGTAGAGACAATGGAAGAAACCTTCCCGGAGGATGTAAGCTTCACGAGGCCCGAGGGAGGAATGTTCCTCTGGGCGACATTGCCGGAGAGCATGTCATCTCTTCAGCTCTTCGAGAGGGCCATCAAGGATAAAGTGGCCTTCGTGCCCGGCCAGGCATTCTATGCAGACGGCGGCGGCAGCAATACCATGAGGCTGAACTATTCCAATTCGGATAAAGAAAGGATCTTCGAAGGAATCACGCGGCTGGCAAAGGCCATTAAGCAAGAGGCTCGCTGAGCCTCCAGCCTCAATTTTTAGCTATTCGGCAATCCGTTTCAAAGAAAAAGCATCGCCCGAGCGATTAATGATGGGGCGGTATGAACTTCCTTCTGCTATTGCTGTATTGCGTCTTCTGCAGTTCTTTGACAACTTGAAGGGCGTCGACTGTGTATTTGATATATGTTTTGCCGTCAGATTCATCGATGCGGATCAGTTTATATTCTTCAAGTCTCTTCAAGATGGCCAGGATCTGCTCTTCTGTGAGCCCGTCCTTCCTGGAGTATTTTATTATTTCAGAGACGGTGCTCTGGGAATATGGATCGCTCTCGCTTCCCAGGCTCCACATATCAATAACCCGGCCCATTACCTTTTTTTCCTCAACATCCAGATCTTTCTCGGATAAGACATTCTTGGCCAAATTGCCTTCCTCCTCTGCAATGATCTATCTATGGTTTTAAGCATTGTATATCAACTTAATGGAGTGAATTACCTCTTTCGGTCAGAAATAGAGGCTGGAAATAGTGGCTGGAAAAAATGATGGGGAAAAAGTGATGAGAAAGAGCGATGAGCCTCCCGGCTCAATTCCGAGATACAGACACCTTTTCCCATGTCCTTCGATCTTCAGGCGCTATCAAATCTCCAGCGTGAGGACAAGCCTCATCTGCATTCCCCTGTTGGGGATGGCCGTCCAGTAGCAGCCCTTCTTTATGGTCCTGGAATGAACTTCGTCCAGGAAATCATAAGTTTGATAGCCTGTTCTCTCAAGGCTCATCCTGTCGAAGAGGCTCAGGAGTTCCGGGTAATCCTGGTACAGAGAAGAGCTTTTATTGAATAATGCCTGCGATGGATCAGTGTCAAACAGGATTGCAGCATCTTCTGCCCGGCTCACCCAAATATTGGAATTTCCGGCCGGCTGAAATGGCTTGAGGACATTTCCAAAGAATTGGCTGCTATTGAACATCAGGCTGACTGTGCCGATGAGCGTTCCATTGCCATCAAATACGGGCATCTCTGAGTCGATTGCCTGCCATCCTTCCACCGCATTTATGAGATGGATTCCCGAATACATTCCGGTTCTTATTGTATCATTGACCTGGTTCTGCCCAATCAGGTTTTCCCCTTTCATGCTCTCGAATGATTGCGGCTGCACCTCACGCACGATACCGCTGGCATCAATGGTTACACAGTCGATTACCGATGGGTCTGCTTTTGTGAGGTTCAGCAGAACTGCATTAGCGGCAGGCCCGTCAATTCCGGTCTCAGTGAGTGCGAGGCTGGCATCTACAAGGGCGGCCTCCATTCTGGAAAGATTTGCGTTCAGGGCATCGGATGCGGTAAGCAGCCTCCAGAGCGGCTCTCCGCCTGTCGTTTGCGGCCCAAAGCTCTCCCCATCTGAGGCACATGCTGCGCAGCCAATTGCCAAAACTGCCACGAGGACTAAAAGAGATCCCGTTCTCAGGCTATTCGTATCATTCATAGTATTCACCTTAGTTCTCTAGATATTGTCCATAAATCTATAAATATTGAGCGCGAAAATGGAGTTTATGCTATTATGAACGAAGAAGCCGAAGGTTCAGATCCGTCGCAATCCAGATTTGAGGGAAAGGAAATGAGAGACCCGCTCAGGACCTACCGGGAGAAGAGGGACTTTCTCAAGACCTCTGAGCCATCCGGAAGCAGCTCTGCTTCGGCGGGAGCCATTTTCGTGGTCCAGGAACATCACTCACGCCGGCTGCACTACGACCTCCGCCTGGAGGTGGACGGAGTTCTCAAGTCCTGGGTAGTTCCCAAAGGCCCTTCCTCCGATCCCAGGGATAAGCGACTGGGCATACAGACCGAAGACCATCCGATCGAATACGCCCACTTTGAGGGCACTATCCCTGCTGGCCAGTACGGAGCCGGAACTGTAGCGATATGGGACAGGGGCTCCTACCGGAATATGACCCAAAAGGATGGCCGGGAGATCTCCATGAGTGAAGCCCTTAAGGGCGGTCACGCGGTCTTCCGGCTGGAGGGGGAAAAGCTCAAAGGCGGCTGGGCAATCACCCGAACCAAACGAGGATGGATACTGGTCAAGATGAAGGATGACGATCTGACAATATGATTGCGATACAGAGTTTGGCGTAAAGTATAGATAAGTTAGAATATGGGAAGCAACGCATGAAAAAAATTTTTGTGGCCCTTTTTATGGCGTTCTTGTGTGCCTGTGTCCTGGCATCGGCTGAAGAGATGAGCTTTCTATCGGCAAATTTAACTGATGGGACGGTTATCGGAGGACAGGTAAATCTCAATCAAAGCGAGTTTCAACCGGTTCAGGTCAATCTCATCGATCTTGCTCAACAAAATGCTGTGGGCACAAATGCCGGTCTGAATATAACTCAGGTGGCGTCTGGGAAGAATGCCAGTGTCAATTTGGTGCTGGGTCCGCCCGGTTCGATCCTGAAGATGCACTATCACCGGTACAGAGATGAGATCGTATATTGCATCAAAGGCCAGGCGGTCATGAATGTATCCGGCAAGGAATCGGAGATGAAAACCGGAGATATGATGTACATACCGGCTTTATTGATCCACGGATCTGAGGTAACCGGCAATGAAACTCTTCAGCTAATCTCTATCTTTGCGCCACCGTTTGACGGAAAAGACAGAATCTATGTTTAAGCAAGAGAAACTTTCCTTTTTTGGCGTTTCATACCTGTTCATTTCAATCTATTCATTACGATCTATTCAGTCCAAGCTATCCAGTTCGATCTATATTCATTCGCCTGACCAAGAGGTATTAATAACCGCCATAGAAAAGTCTGTAGCATGAAGACAATCATCATCCTTGCAAGCCTGCTGGCAGCCGTCTCTCTGGCTGCAGCGTATGCTCCGGAACAGCAAACCACCGTGGATGGCCTGCGTCTGTCCTTCCAGCTCGGCCAGGCATATGAGAAGGCCACCCAGGGTCAGGATATTCAGGGCTTCAATTCCCTGGTCGATCAATGGAATGCATGGGTCAGCAAGAACCTGGGAAATGATACTGCTCTGCTCATGGCGAAGATGAAAGTTCCAGTCGATCTGCAGAAGCCCTACATCGCTGCCGGAAACAATACCACAAGCAAAGGCATAGTTCATAATATAAAAGATGATGGAGAAAAATATACCACAAACGATGTCAACCTCATGTCGGATCATGCAATAGCAAAATATGCAGATTCGGAACAGGGGAAAGCCCAGGGGTCAGACTTCCTGGGTGGAGTTTGAGATCAATTTTTTAAAATTTTTTATTCATCAGAGTTCATCTCTGCCCTTTGGAGCGCTCTCTGATGTACTGTTTAACTTTTTAACCTTTGCCAGGCGTGCTTTCGTCGCCTTGATGGAGCCGGCCAGGTTTGAAGCCGAATCAGCGGGCGCGCTATCAGTGGAGACTTTCTCCTGCCTCGCGGAGACAAGGCCTCCCTCAGAGTCAATATTCATCGTCAGATAACTGCTATTGGAATACCTGTAGACCAGTTCCACCGGTCTGCTCAGCGGTGAGACTGAATTGAATATCAGGTTGGATCTGAGGGTCTCATTCTGCACCAGCACCGTTTCAGACAAGCCCTTCTTTATGTTGTTATCATATTCTCTGCTCGTATATTCCCAGCCCCACTGATCCTTGAGTGTAAAGTTATTGGCCTGAATCGCCAGCTTTTTTGTGCCATTATTGGTTATCGCCACATCCAGTTCGATCGTCTTTCGATTGGAATTGATAGAGGACCGGAGAACTCCGTAATAGAGCAATGCAACATCTTTATTGCTGACGTTGACCAGCTCGGGAAAGCGGATTGAAAACTGCTCTCCACCATTCTTGTCTGCAGACAGATCTACCGTCAGGCTCTTGGCGATAGTCTCCTTGGGGACGACAAAGCCGATCAGCCGTCTGCCCGGCTGCAACTCCTTTATATTTTGAGGACTGGCTTGAAAGATCCGATCATTTCCATCGGCAAGGCTGTAAGAAGCGCGAATTGGCTCTGTTTCACTCTCATTTAGCCTGCTCAGACGTGCATCTACAACCAGGACTGAATAGGAATCGGAATAAGCAGTTCCGGTGAACCCGGGATCCTTGAAGGAGCCGAAGATAGTGCAGTTGATGACGCCGTTGCTCATCTGTACAGGATAATCCTGGGCGATTACCGGCAATAGAAACACGAACAGGGCCAGAGCCAGCCATCTCATCTATAACATACCCCCACAGTTATACTACTCTGATGTTATGATATATTCTTTTGGGTGCCTGCCAAAAGATTTCCCTGAAAACTCCTGAGGACAGCTCTGCAATTGCCGTCCTCAAGAGCTTTTCTCCAGGCTCAGGCAGAGATGCTCGATGTGCTATTCGAGGCGTTGCTGGATATGCTGGCATTGCCGCTTGCACTAGTGTCCGGCGTTTGCTTATCCAGGCTCTCCTTGGTGGCGGCAAGCCGCGCCCTGCTGGCCGCTATCTTATCCTTGATAGAGGTGCCGATCTTGGCCGTTGCATTCCCCTTGGCCACCTCCGGCGCGACCTCGCTTGCTGCCGGCTGAGCCGCAACAGCCTGATCGGAGGCCGGCGGCGCGACTGCGGGCAGAGGCTGGGCGGGAGCCGTTGGAGCCGTGCCCGTTATGGCGTTGCTGCCGTAAACCAGCTCATCTGAGAGTGGCACATAGTCCCTGTCAAAATTTATGATGATCTGGCCAGGAGTCATATAGTCATAGGCCAGCGCAGCCGGGCGGCTCTGCAGCGAGACCCCGGTAAAGCCAAGCTTGACCCGAGCGGAGGTGGCATTCTGAGGGCCAACGACCTCCGGATCAAAGCCAAGTGTCGGCTGATAGGGCCAGCCCCATTGGTCCAGGAGCGTGAAGTTTTCCGGAGCGACTACGAGATCCTGGGTACCATTGTTCTGGACGCGGACCTGAACAACTATGCCCTGCTCGTCGGAGTTGATCAGCCAATCGGTGATTCCATAATACCTTACAATCAGATTAGCGTTGCTGCCTTTGGGCGTTGCCCACCAGTTGAGGTAAATGGGCTTGCCGCCAGCCGGCGTCACATTGACGAGCTTAAATAGGCGGTCGGCCTCGGTAAGGAACCATATGGTCTGCCTTCCGGAAGAGAGAGGCGCGTACCGACCGGCCGAATAGGTGATGTTATCGGCGTCAACCAGTTGGTACGTGGCATTTTCAGCGCCCATGAGGCCGACATCAACCTTCAGGATCTCCTGGGTGGCATTCTCATCGTCCACAGGCGTCCTGCTGAATTCAAAGAGAACTACAGTCGCGTTTGCATCGCTTCCCTGAAGCGGCACGGCATGGACCGTGCCCAAGGCCAGGAACAACAAAATGATTAGAGCAATCGATCTTATCTGAATACCCCCGTTGTATCTATTATCTTCCTGTTTTAATTCTCGCTCAGGTTATATACATTTTATCCAGGAAAGAGAGGACCGTCCAGGCTGGGAAATCTATATCTGCCCCTTTTATCATAAGCGGAAGCGGTGTTCTAGATTGTCATCGCCTATCCTTGTAACCTGCGGCCTACCCTATGCCAATGGCCCATGTCATCTGGGCCATTTAAGAACCTATGTACCTGCGGACATATTTGTTCGAGGATTGAAGAAGATGGGAAAAGATGTGCTCTTCGTATGCGGCTCGGATGCACATGGAACTCCCATCGTGGTCAATGCCGAGGCTCAGGGAATCACTCCCAAAGCGCTCGTCGCCAGATACCACCAGCATTTTGATGAGGTCTTCAAAGGCATGGGCGTCGATTTCAACTTCTTCGGGGACACTGACGATGCTGCCTGCCACAATCGCACCCAGGAGATCGTCCGGGCCCTGATGGCTGAAGGCCACGTCTACTCCAAAGATATCGAGCTGGCCTATTGCCCAAAATGCGAGCGCTTCCTGCCGGACAGATATGTGGAAGGGGAGTGCCCCTATTGCGGCAAGCCCGCCCGGGGCGACGAGTGCGACATGGGCTGCGGTCGCCACCTGGAGCCGGGAGAGATTAAAAACGCAGTCTGCAAGGTCTGCGGAGGAAATGCAGAGTACAGAACGCAAACCCATTATTTCTTCCGTCTCTCCCAGTTCAAGGATTTTCTGCTCTCCTATCTTGAAACGCTGGGCGGGACGGCATCGGCCCGCAATTACGCAATAGAATGGGTCCGCCAGGAGCTGAAGGACTGGTGCATAACCCGCAATATGGCCTGGGGAGTCAAGTTTCCGGGATATGAAGACCTGGTGGTCTACGTATGGGTTGACGCGCCCATCGGCTACATTGCCTTCACCGAGGAGTGGTGCGCCAAGAACGGCATGGACTGGCAGGCTTACTGGAAGAGTGATGCCAGAATAGTTCATTTTATCGGAGGAGACATCGTCTACCATCACTGCATCTTCTGGCCGGCAATGCTCAAGGGAGCAGGCTACACCCTGCCTTCGGCTGTGGTTGCCAGCGGCATGCTGAAAATAGACGACAAGAAGTTTTCCAAATCAAGGGGCAATGTGATCTGGGTTAAGGACGATTATCTGGAAAAGGGCCTTCATCCCGACCTGCTGCGCTACTACCTGGCCAGCTACACCGCTCACAACAAGGAGGTCAACTTCGCCTGGAAGATCTTTGCCGATAAGGTGAACACCGAACTCGTCGGAGCGCTGGGAAACTTCATTAACCGTGCCCTGACATTCACGGTCAAGAACTTCGACGGCCGGGCTCCGCAGGGTGAGATCGATCCGGCTGTCATGACCAGGATAAGCCAGACCATGAATGAAGTCGTATCGGGCCTGGAAGAGTACGAGTTCAAGAAGGCTATCGATAGTGTGATGGCTCTTGCAGACTACGGAAACATCTACTTCCAGAGCCATGAGCCCTGGAAGCTGGCCAAGAGCGATAAGGCTGCTACAGGCGCAGTTTTGAGAAGCTGTCTGCAGATCGCCAAAGCGCTGGTCATCTTCATGCAGCCGGTGATGCCCGCAAAGATGGAGGCAGCCGGAAAGCAGCTCGGACTGGAGGGATCGGTGGCGGAAAAGGCCTTCACTGAGGCTCTCGAACCCCTGGCTGAGGGCCAGCTGCTGGGCACTCCCGAGATCCTGTTCACACGCATGGAAGAAAAATTCGTCAAGGAGCTGGACGAAATCTTCAAAAAGAGAATACAGGAGGCGGAATCAAAGGGCAAGGCAGCAGATAAGTCTGCCGAAAAGAAAGCTGAGATATCATTTGAGCAGTTTGGATCGCTGGACTTGCGGATCGGCGAGATCAAAGAAGCAGGACCGATCAAGGGCTCAAAGAAGCTGATCAAGCTTCAGGTCGATATCGGTGGGGAGGTTCGTCAGGTGGTGGCAGGCATTGCCGGTGCCTACTCGCCTGAGGATCTGGTTGGCACACAGGTGGTGGTCCTGACTAACCTCAAGCCGACCAAGCTCTTTGGTGTGGATTCGCAGGCCATGCTCCTGGCAGCGGATGTAGAGGGAAAGGCTGTGCTGCTCCAGCCTCGCGAATCTGTGAAAACGGGAACTAAGGTAAGGTAGGGAGGTTTTTATTTTGCTCCAGATAGAACATCTGTCCAAGAGATATCAACTGAAGGACAGAGAGGTATTGGCTCTTGATGATGTCAGCTTTGCCGTCAGGCCGGGCGAGATTTTGGGACTGGTGGGAAAGAGCGGAGGCGGCAAGAGCACTCTCATGAAGATCCTGAGAGGCATGGAGGACTTTGATTCCGGGAGGATAATCCTGGATAATTTGACCATCACGCCCGATGCAAGCGACGAGGAGAAGAGGCAGCAGATGGCAGTGACCGCCATTCATCTGCAAAGGGACTTCGCCCTCTGGACGGAGACCGCCCTTAAAAACGTGGTGCGAAGGGTCAAAGCGAGGAGGACCGGATATGAGGCTCTGCCCATTCCCGAGGACGCCGACTTTGATGAGCTGTACGAGGAGGCGATGTATTACCTGCGTCTGGTTGGCCTGGCCGAAAAAGCGCAGCACCTGGCCACCATTCTCAGCGGAGGCGAGAAGCAGAGGCTGCTAATTGCCAGGCAGCTTGCCAAAAAGCCGAAGATACTGCTCCTGGACGAACCTGCCACCATGGCATGCCCTGCCACCAAGCAAGAAGTGCTCGACGCCATCAAGAATGTGAACAGAGAACTGAATCTCACCACCATCGTGGTCTCCCATCTTCCCGAGATTCATGAGTACCTGGCTGACAGGCTGATCTGGCTGGACAAGGGAAAGATTGTAGCTGAGGGAAAGCCGGGCGAGATCCTGGACCGCTTCATGGCAGGGATCGGAAAGATGGAGTCTCTGGCCTCCTGGCCCGACGCAAAGCCGATCATCAAAGTCAGGGAACTGTCCAAGAGAGGATGCCAGATCTGCACTGGAGAGGTCCTGAATGTTCT
>JGI20214J51088_10001731_pt1 | contig 14838 bp, 13 predicted proteins | sample WetSurMetagenome_FD_51088 | JGI IMG/M metagenome (IMG submission 51088) | reverse complement strand
TAATGCCTTCCTGGGCAAGCCTGGCAATAACAGTCTCTTTTATAAGCGGGAAAAATGTGCTTCTTCCTGAAAATACCAATCTATCAAGATGATGAACTTCCGACAGATCAATGACTTCTGATACAGCGTCCCTGACATTATTATAGATTATATCAATAAAAAGCTTAGAATCGAACAATGCACAATTGTTGTTACTATCTTTCCTGAGAAAACCAGCCATCCGGCTCTCTGTTCCGATAGAAATATCAAGTTTTAAATGACTTTTTATTATCCGGCTTAGTGTCGCCGGAGCTATTACAAAAGGTTCTTTTGGATTATAGTAATAGTTCCTCCAAAGATATATCTCCTTTATCTCTCGAGCCAGGCTAAGCAGGATATCCTTATGAGTGTCAATCGATACAGTTTTCAATTCCGGAAATTCATCAGAGAAACCTAGAATAAATCTCACCAGGCAATAGTCAATTGAGTCTCCTCCTACTGAATAACCTATCTTGCCCAGAATGTCGATGGTGAAATTTGCAGCCTGATCTTCCCCTGTATTTGTAACGCTCACCACGGTGGCATTAATAGTGGCACCCCCCATATCAAAAATCAGGATGACCTCCCCGTCAAAGGTTTTTCTTTCGGGATTAAACCGGCTGTAATTGCTCAGATAATAGAACAGGACTGCTTCTGCCTCATAAATATACCGTAATTCCTTAAACTGCTTCAGATAACCAACACTGTCAATTACATCCTGAACCTTGCTTAAGGTTGCGTTATTTGGTACTGCAACAACAGCTCTTCTGGGATTGAAGACTCTGCTGCCATTCACGTCAGAATAAAAGTTAAAATTTGCAGAAAGCCTCAGAAAGGACGTCAGATCATTATATATACCCTTTACAAGCAATCCTGACAAATCACTTCCTGTCAATTCAAGCTGTTTATGGTTCATAAATCCGACTATTCTTTTATCATTATAACCAAGTAGTTTCTTAAAGGACAGGAACTTTACTTTTGCTGCAGCCCAGGCATTTTCTGCCAGAACACCATGTGAGTAAACTGCTTCGGGGATTTTGCCATCCTGTGTATTAAGGACCTGATCCGTTTTAAAAACCAGTTTTGAAGGTATTATTGTAACCGGGGAACCATGTTCAATGTCTTTACCCAGAACAATATCATCAGCCTGTGTTCCGACCGAAATGCATGAACCCGTTGTTCCAGGATCAAGTCCCACCCATACATCTCCAAGATCATTTCCTATTTGGAATTCATATTGGATCTTCTCATTAATCTTTGACCGAATTAAAAAAATGGTCTGCCTGATCCTGGCTTCAATTTTTATCTTAAAGTGTTCTGGTTCCGCCAATCTCCGGGTAATATCATTTTGCCTTACGCAGATGAGGAATCTCAGGTTGTGCTCCTTATTTTGCCTGATGCTCATATTATTCCCAGCTGAGTACTCCTGGATTGCCTTACCATCTGGCTTTAATACCATGCTGAATCCTTCAGGTGAAACCAACTCATGTATATTAAGAATTACCACCGGATTCCAGTTAAAAAGGTAATTAGGTGAACGATATGTCAGATGCCCGTCAACAACTATAATGTCCTCCCTGTCAGTCTGAGTGTTCCAGAACTTGTAGGGAGTATGGATTTGTCCGAACTTTCTGTAATCGATCATAAGGATTGAATCGAGATAACCATTTATCCTGAATTCCAGCCTTTTGGGTTTCCCGTAGTACAAAAGAAATAATACGATTATTATAAGAATGGAACCCGGAATAAGAAAGTTATATCCCATATATTCATTGAAAGTGACCATATTAACGTCCGTTGCAGGTAACACTGATTCTGAATAGAAAACATAATTGACAGGATTTGTTTCGGGTGGATTATAACGAACCTTATATTTAAAACTAAACTTAAGGGCGTCATTTTCGTTAACAGGACTAAAATCTTTTAGGCTGATTTTCAATCCTTTTAGTTTAAAAGACAATTTTCTGGTCTGCCTAATAAATTTAAGTTTCCTGGAAAGTTCCGATATCCACTTGCCACTTATTCTCAGATATCTGATAGCATCTTCAAAAACGACTTGCTGATTGTCAGATTTTTGTCTTGTAATAGTTAAGAAGAGTTCCTCAGGGAGATACTGGCCGGAATTCAAGAATGAAAAAACGACAGGAGAAACAACAAACACAGGACTTCTGTATTTTGTCTGAGAGAGTCTGATTTCCGTTTTAGGTTTTAAAAGAGGTGACCGTGAACCCGGATCAACCCCTGCAGGAGTAACTAAATAACCATAAATCCCAATTGTTGAATTCCCGGTTTTGAACTGGTAATTGAAATAATCCTGTTTATCAAATACTTCATCAAGGTAATCCAGCTGATTCTTAATAACAGAAACAGGAGCATTATTATTATCTGCTAGAGGGCTTGGATACATAGTCCTGATATAATTCACATCCTGATCATTGTATTTCCCGGGGATCTTTTGGGTGAGTATCAATAGTATATATTCCTCTGCAGGTTTCTCCTCTCTTAAAGCATTCATTATTAGCGGATAAACAAGATTTGGCGCCGATGTTTCCACCGGATTAAACGGGACATTGAATGCATTGAAAAGAAATCCAATCAGATTGGAACCCCGGTCACTTTTATATTTTGACCAAGTGATATTTGCATTCCTGATAAAAGATTTTGTAAAAGAATTAACTACAGTTGTTTTATTCTTGAAAGAATCTTTACCCAGGTTGGAAATCTCTGAGCCCGGAACATTAAAGTGGTAAAATGAGATTTCATCTTTATCCCGGTCAAAAAATAATTCTCCATTTTGTCTTTCAGTTATCAGGGCGCCCGTGTTCCCGTTTGGATTGTCAATTCTCAGATTCTGAAAAAGATCTTCCAGAGCTCTCTGTAACCTTATATTGTTTCTTTCGAGACTCCTGAATTCCTGTGATATGTCATACGCAACAAGAAAATGCCTCCTGAATGAATCCTGTGAAAAAGCAAGTATGGGATTTAGAAAAAAAATGATAAGAAAAAAGAAAAATCCAAACAGTGTTGGTCCTCTGTCAAAAAAGTCAGAAACAGAATCAGAGACCTTACACCTCATAAGCTGTGGGATTTAAAAAATACTATATTATTCAGGATCTGATTTTCAAATCGTACCGTGTATTTTTTGCATACACAATATTTTGCACTTTAAAGTTACAAAAACTAATGAACTTTACAATTTTGGCCAGGGAATTTTCAGGAATTTGAGCCATCTGTAATCTCAAGTACTGAAAATGATCTGCAAATTCTATTAAATCCCAGCTTAAGTCTTTATTAGGCTATTAACCTGTTTATTATGTTTCACTTATTATTTCAGCTTTGATGGGAATCTTACCCTGAACAACATTCATCTTCGGTATATAAAATACCTTAAGTATCTTTTTACCTGCAGATAGCAAAGTGGTTAATTCAGATTTTTTTAGGAGCCGGTCCCTAAGATTATCAAGAAACATCCGATCACCTGATTTTTTGAGCAATTCAACCTCGCCAATATTATCAGGTGCGACATAATAATTTACTATTATACCATTTTCAAGAGAAACGTCAAAATCTTTGTCTGCGAATATTCTTCCCATTTTCAACCTTCGTTGTTTCATCTGGGCCTGCTTTTTCGACATATCGCAGTAGTTAATATGAAAATGATATCCTCTGTCCCGGGCAGTTCTTATTATGTCTTCTGTGTTGTAGATACTTGATGCAGAATATTTTATAGGCATAATCTTATTCAGAATGCAGGTATTGAAGTCTTCAAATTCATTACAATGATCAGATTCGGTTAGTATATAATCATGAAGATTAAGGTAATCAATACCAGCATATTCGAGCATTTCCATTGCTGCTTTAAGCAATTCGCTGTCCTTTTTTATGGACGGAACTTCCACTGTAACCAATCTGAAATGCTTCCTGGCTTCCCTTATTGAGCCCAAGACTTTATCCGAGATGTATCCCGATGCGGCAATATTGAAACGAATTTCATCTATTCCTGCTGAAGCCAGCTTCCTTAGCTTTTGGTTATCAGCTGCCAGACCATTTGTATATACCCAGTAGAAATAATCCGGCAAGTTCTTCTTAAAATAAGTCAGCCAGTCTGTCATTCTGTCAAATACCAGGAAGGGATCGCCTCCAGAAAAGCTGATTCCTTTGAAATCGTTCGCGAAGACATATTTAAGTATTTCCTCCTTTTCACTGCCAAAATCGGAATAAATCCGGTCATCCCTGAATGGCGCTGAACAAAAATGACAACTGGCATTGCACATGTAAGTGAGAAAAATACAGATCCATTGTCCATTCTGACAAAGCTGGCACCCTTTTGACAGTTTGTTATTATCGTTCATTTTCTAATCCGGTATTAAAACCGCATTCCTGATTCTCTCAACAGCTAGAAGCTTATGCAGGCGGCAACGAAAAGGATTCAATTTTCCGTTTTCGGATTTCCCGTCCGTAAAGATGCAAAAATCCGGACAGCCCCTGGAACAATGGTAAATATTAATACAATTTTGGCAAGTTTCAGGAATGAACCCAGTCCTTGTTTTGAGTTCATTCAGTCCCGGATCAAGGGTAAAGGAAGATTTTACTCCTTTATCATATACTCCTGTAATGAATTCTTTTTTATCACTCATAAGCCAGAAGCAATTATGGGTTGAATTGTCGGCCGTCAGCCTGAGGTTATTTCGTAAAATATCGCAATATGTGCTATGCTGTTCATTCATTCTTACTCCCGAATAACTGAGAGTTACACCATGAAATTTAGCATATTTTGAAGCTGCTGTATAAAGTTCAAAAAAAGTATCAGCATCATCCTCAATGAAACCATTTTCATCTGCAAGAAAAACCGGCTCAATCCTAATAGTTTCAGCAACGCACTTATCAATAAAGTATTCTACAGTTCGTTTCAGCCCGGAAAGAGTTTCCGGTGTAATCGTGGTCCGTATTTCGAATTTGCCGCCTCTTTCCCTGATTTTTTTACATATTTTCTGAACAGGAGTAAACTTCAAACCCGGATTACCGCGTTGATTCTGAGCTGCATCATCAGGACCGTCACAGGATATGCCGATAAGATCCATTTTGTCAATCAGCCAGTCAAGCTGGTATTCTTTCAGGCAGGCATTTGTGGCAATGTAGAAAAACACTTTCTGTTTGTGAAATTTTGCAGCTTTTGACAAAGCTTTATAAGAATTAACTAGTTTGTCCCAGTGAAAGGTTGGCTCTCCGGATCCATGGAAAACAATCGATATAGCTTTTTGCCTGTCATTTCTTTTGCTGACTATACACCTGAATGCAGCTTTGATTGCATCAAGTTCAGGAAATCCGCGCAGTGGTTTATTGTCGGTCCCTCCTTTCCTTGAGTAACAATAGTAGCAGTTAAGATTACAATCGCTCCCCACGTGAATTGTCAGACATTCAGGATTGAACGGTGTCGATATTTGAGCTTTCCATCTCTCAGCAACATCCTGTGCATTTGTAAGGGTTTCTGCAATTTTGTCTCTGAGTGTGGCGTCTTGGGTAACAGTTGGCCGGTGTATCAATCCCATCAGTTCATTTACCCCTATCTTTCCCACCTTTACAGCATAGCCTGGCGAATACAGTGAGGTGTATGTTCCACAATCAACTGCGAAAACCGGAAGATCATTGTGCATTTTTACGAATAATTCACTCATACTTAGCTTTATGAATTGCCCAATAATTATGACATATGTCGCATGTTAAGCAATCTTTTTTGCATGACAGGGTGTAACTGTAAAAGTCTTCTTCGATAGGTACAAGTGTATTTACTGAAGCCGGTCCCCCACCAATTTCATGGGGATAAAGGGATTTGCCATTTATATAACTGTCAAGCACAGTGAAATATCGGTCATCCTTTTGCAGCGATATCCTACCTGATAGTTTTATTTCATCATAGAATTCTTTGATTAAGTGCAGGTGCTGAGGCAGAATCCATCCCCCTGTAAGTCTTAACCAGGGTTTTTGGTTTAAAAGGGCAGAACATAGCGACTGCGGATTCTTTATCTCATGATTTGACATCTCAAAAAAATGCTGGGTGCGATAAACACACGAAGGAAGGCATGATTCATTTACCATTATTCTTATTTTGCCGTTAAATTTCCTTCTGAGCATCTTAAGTGTTTTAAAATTGCGTAAAACCCTTCCCGAAGGTACTATACAATCAAAAACTTCACTTAGCATCACCAGTTGCTGCTCGTTGAAGATCTCCATCAATGTCGACGCAGTGAGGTGAAGGTCAGGGAAACTGGCCCTAAGAATTCCTGCAAGGGCAAGGTTAGATATTGTGACTCCGGTTATATTATAACTCTTAATATAGAACTCAATTTTTTCTGTTATCAGCCCTGATAGCTCCTCAACAGGGCGATGTAACACTACCGGATTTATCAATAACGCAACTGGAAGGATCCCTGATTCAAGGAATTCAGGTAAATGTTTATCAGCCAGAGCAGGTCTCCCGGTTCCGACCAATGATTCTTGTATCGGAAAATATACCTCTTTTATGTGACTACCAAACATGACTGAGATTTTTTCCCAGAACCTTAGTCCCTGGTCTACATAGGGGATAACAAATCTCTTAGCTGCTGCTGATTCCACGGCTGGTTAATAATAGTCTTGAATTCTGTCAGATACCTGATTATTAATTTTTATAAGACTGTCAGGTTCATTTAGTAAATCATTAATACATTCATACATTCCCATATCAGATAATAGAGAAAAAGTCGAAATTACTCTGGTTTGCCTGCAAAAATCGTTATATCTGGCAGTGCATCCCGGAAATGTGGTTCCAACATGACAGCCACCAGCACAGGACCATCTGCAAAAACAATTAATGCAGCGTGGTTTGTTTAGGACTGTCTTCCTGATTTCTTCTATATTTTCAGATTTCATTATCACCTGACCATCGCTTTTAACAAAGCCAAATTCGAGATCAAGCCCCACAGACTGCCACCTTTCCTGTAACAAGTAACAACTGCTTATCCTCCCGTCTGGGGCAAGAATTGCTGTATCCTTACCAACAGGACATGAACTTACAACAGGAATCTCAGAAATATCTGAAGCATAGACCACTTCCACACCGAAATCCTCAGCAAATTTCCGTGACCTTTGAAAGTTAACTGCGAATTCAATTGGATCCGGAGGAAGCAAACCAGCAGATTCAGACTGTAACGAAGGTACCAGTATCTCAAAGTTAATTGCTGAAATTCTAAATTTTTCGCAAAGCCATTTTGTGAACCCCTCCATATCATGAACGTTTTCCCTGCTTATGCAACAGCGGACACAGAGTTCAGCACTGGAATCGCTTATAATCCTGGCAGTCTGAACCGCATTATTATAGCTACTTTTTCCCTCTTTTAGCGGGCGATGTCTATCCAGAACTTCTTTAAATCCATCGATGGAAAGAACTACCTTTTTGAAATAAGCACCTAGAAAACCAGCCAGAGCTGGGCTATACTGACCATTTGTAGAAATCTCGAAATACGGATTTAATTTCATCTCTGAACACAATAACCTGGCTCTCTGAACCGCAGTCTCAATTACATCTTGGGCAATCATTGGTTCTCCTCCGAAGAAGTGGATTTCCAGATCATTCCTGCCTTTAGCCTTCAACAAACCGGCATACCAGTCAATAAATCCGGCTGCCTTTCGATATGACATTTTTACAGGGTTAGCGTTTTGAGATCCAAAATCACAATATATACACATCCCGTTGCATGAACGGGTAGTGATCAAACCGATAAATTCAGGGTCCAGACCTCCAGTCTTGCTTTTAGGAGTCTCTGAGAACGTGTTAGATATATCATCAGCCAAACCGAATAATTTTGATTCTATATCACCCATGTTATTGCTAATAAGGTGCAATTGTTTCTGTAATTCCTTTAAACCCGTCCTGTTTACCATGGCTGAAATCTGATTGAACGGTGAATAAATTAGAAAATCATTTCCAATAGGAATTACATAACATTCTTCATTATGATTGTTTCCTGCCATATTCAGATCAATATTCGAGATTTAATAGAGCCATTTTTTTTACAGCGATCTGTTTCATCTCATGATTTATTTATCTGGTTGGATTACTCATTATTTTGAGGAATCAGACTGTTTCGAAATATAACGATTCCTGCTGGTCAATAGGGCATTGTAAAATCCTTTCTTTTATTTTTCCTCCTACCAATCTGATATAGGGGTAGTTGCATTTTCCTTTCCAATTGCATTCATGACAATCAAAACACTCCGGAATACCAATGTTTTGAAATAAATCAGAGGGTTTGCGCAGTTTTTTAACAACAGTTTCAAAAACATTGACCGGAATTGATTTGATTTGTGACTCATCAAAATAGTCCGTTGTACTTCCTTTTAATAAACTTAATTCTGTCAGGTTACTGAATTGCTCAATAGTTAAACGGCTAAGTGGATGCATAGGGAAGAATCTGAAACAATCATTAATAAGGAATTCAGAATTGACCGTAGATTTCAAACAAGATTTTAAACTACTGCTCATTTTTTCACGGGTCTTAACTGTACTCCTCTTTAGGCAGGTTAATATATTTAGGCAGGCATCAAAATTCATAAATGAATTAGAAAATTCATTGTCGGGGAAATCGGTCACATTGCTCATCCCCGGAATATAAACATGAAATGCAGGTTGTCCTAAAAATGAATTGTCGCGTATCAGCAGTTTTCTGTTTTCTTTTTTCAGAATACTCATCAGGTATTCAAGATCTTTGTTGTCTGAGACTGAATCATATTTTTTAAAGCCGGTAAAAGGATATGAGGCCGTCTCCTCCAGAATTCTTGGAGGCCAGTGACCTGAATATGATCTGATCGTATCTGAAAGATTCTTTCTCCAGAATGGATTGTCAAGGTTATATTCACGGGCTCCATAAAGCTCCCTGAGAGATTTAAAACAAATTCTTCCACCCTGATGCATTTCGGTAAAGCACCGCTCTAGTGCTGTTATTGGATTGGGATCTGATCCTAGATGGAATGAATATTCCTGCTTATCATTCCGTATAAGAACACCAATTACAGGGTAATTCATATCCATGGAACAGTCTTTTATCCGGATGGAGAATCGATGGTTTTTTGTCAGATGAGTGATGATGGAACTGGTTTCCGTTTCACTGAAGCAAGACAAAGGAATATCCGGAGGACAAAAAGGATTAAGGTAGATTGATTTCAGAACGAAGCGCTCAAAAATCTCAGATATACCCTGTATTAATGCCTCATCACGGGTATTTCCGCTGCACATGCCATTACTGCCGGCAATTATCTGAATTGGCCTGAATGGAAGGAATTCAAGAGTTTTATCAAAGACACTAAAGAAAGGAATGCCTATTATTCTTTTGTATGGTTCCAGATGATCCAAACCTGTCAATTCCCTGTATTTTTCCTCAAATTTACATTCAGCATCTCCTTTTGCCTCAAATAATTTCTCATCAGGGAAATATTTAAAAGAATCTGTTCCTGGGTTTACCGGTTCTGGTTCGGATGGATAAATAAAAATCATATAAAAGGCCAGGTTTTGAATTCTCTCAATCATTTCACCCCAGACACTGGCCGATGCCCATGCCTGTGAAAGGCCTTTTCCATATGTTGTGAAGATTATCTGATCATTTTCTGGATTTATTATATTTAACATGGTTGGATGGAAAAATGACTGATTATCAGTTTGAATTTCTTTCAGGTGCAATCCAATTTCCTCAAGAATTGTCTTTATATGCTTAACAGTTTCCAGGGGAGGAATTGCCTTGTAGGCTTTGGTCCGTTTTAGCTGGTAGTTCATATCTGCTGACTACATCCACTGAACCTCATGATCCTGTGTGCCATGCAACCACCATTGCAGCGTCTTCCGAACAGCGAACATGATGTGCAGTGAGGAAAAATCCCGATATCCTTGTATGGCAATAAGGCTGTTTCAAAGTCCTTTAACAGGTCCTTTATACTTAAATTATCATGAATTCTGATTTTTAATAGGTTATTTAAAGGATAACAGGCAATAAATGAACCATCTGCAAGCAGATCGATAACAGGATGGCAACATGTTCCAGCCTTTTTCAGTTCTTTTCCCAGCAATTCTAAATATTCATCCGGAAACATACATGGAACAAATCCACAGTCAAAACCGAAACAAATTCCATGTTGCTGGGCTTTTAGCTTAAACAAAGCAATCCTCCATCCGACTTTATGATATTCTTTGGGATGCAGATAGACGTTTTGTTGGCTCAGGACAGGATGAGCTAATCCCATCCGTATTTCTTTTTTAAGATTATAATTGACAATATAATCAAGCAAGTAATCCAAATCAAGTTTTGCACTGTAAATATTCACTCCTGCAATAATAACAGGCCCGAGTCTCTCCATCAGTATCAACTGATTATACATACCTTTTGTATTATTCTCACCAGGGTGGATAGTATTTAAAAGGATAGACAGCCTGGAGCTGGGGATTGAAGCAAGGAAGTCCAGTATTTCAGATGAGATGAGACCATTTGTAAACAGCATAATGTCGAAATCACGGTCAAGGGCACTGCTTACAAATGAAGCGAAATCAGGATGAAGTGTCGGCTCTCCTCCCAAAAGTCTTACCTGTTTTAAACCAGATCTTTCCAGGTAATCGAGGGCTTTTCTGAAGGTCCCCTTATCAAAGACTGTCTTACCCAATTCAGTCTTCGCATCATTCGCAAAGCAATACTTACATTTATTATTGCAGAGATTTGTTATTGAAAGATTTGCCATCCTCACTAATTATATTCAGATCTCGCCATTTATTTATGCAACATCCAATGAACCTTTCTGTATCGACTTTGGTTTTGTCGAGAATGACCTGAAGCATTTGTCTCGAAATGGTTTTATTGTGACTTCCGAAAAGCATAGAAAAAACAGCAGCTTCAGGGTATAATAGGAAAAAATGGTTGTTATTACGTTTGTCCAGGATTGCCACTCCCATTGTATCAATGGTGTAATATACTCCATCATTGATTTTAAAACTGGCCGTCTTTTCTTGATTTTTCAGACTTGATAATTTCATCAATACGATATATTTTTCTTGGATGACATATGTGCATAACAGCTAGTTTGAAGAAAAGGGAAGCTACCTGTTCATAGATATCTTTGAAGGGAAGTTCGGCATTATTCTTAATTACTGTAGCTGTTACTTCCAGTGAAAAATTTTTCCTGAAGAAATTTATGGATTGGATTTCAACATTACTCAATTCAGTCTTTATTGTATTTTCATTTATTTGATGGTATAGAATATTGTTCTTTATTTCCCATTTCTCGTCAGGGAAAAAAACAGGTTCGATTTTTTTTATAATTCTGTCAGGCAATTCATTGAGTCTGGATAGGGGAATACATTCCACTCCATGTACCTCATCTTTCAGAACTCCGACTTGTCCTGCTAATTGCCTGAAAAAATCCCTTCTCGTTTTCATCTGATGGAGTTCAACAACTGGTATTTTGTTAGTTCACGGTTAATAAAGCATCTGTAGTTTTGATCTTGGTCCTCGGAATCAAATAAAATCGACTTTGCAGGACAATCACCGGCGCAATGGAATCGAGCAAAACATTTACGACATTTTTCTTTCTTAAAGACATTAAATCCAGTAAGTTTTTTGAGCTTCTCCCTATCTAAAACTAATCTGTCTTTATAAATTTTCCCGTAGAAGAAAATTTCGGATAAAGGATTTGTTCTATCCAATACTTCATAGCAGCTAGTAATATAACCATCGGGAGTAACTCCGAATGATGACCCTGCAGCCTTACAAAAAATATTCGAAATAGTTTCAAAACGAGCTCCGGAATATAATAGCTCCCTATTATAAGATGCAGCAATTTTTTGGGCTCCGATAAAATGTTTTACGAAATCTTTTGCCGATGGGGCCTTCAATCTGTTGTCGGTAGCCCTGCCCTGGACTGAAACAGGTTCCATTTTTATTTTTCGGACATCGTAATTCTTGCAGAAAAAGTATGTAATATCTTCCATGCTTTTAACAGTGTCTGCAGTTATTGTGGAGCGTATTGCATACCTGAAATGATTATCATCAAAATATTTAAGGGTGGCATGGACATAATCGAAAGAAGGTTTTCCGTTCTTGAGAGGCCTGAGCTTGTTCTGAATTTCCTCAGGTCCATCGATTGAGACTGTTACTGAATTAATATATTTCACTATCCATTCTCTCTGGTAATCAGATAGAACACCATTAATGCCTGCATTTATTCTGACGTTAAGATTTTTGTCTTTTGCACTTTGTAGGATATATCCTGTTGTCTTTTCAACAAGATCCCAGGCCTGGCTAATGTCTCCACCACCATGATAATTAATTGAGATCGACTTTTTATTTTGTATCAAGGCGTTCCTGATTATTTCTGATACTGCAGCCTCAATATATTGTTTTTTAATCATGGAAACGGATTCTCCACCATTAGCATAGCAATATTTGCATTTCAGTGAGCAATTAGTCGTTAGGAATAATGAAACTGATGTCGGCTGAAACTCCGGGATTCTTCTGAAAGGTACCTTTACATCAGTGTGACAGATTTTCTCGACTATATCGGATGTAAGTCCAATCCTTTCCTGGGCATTATTATCTCCTTTAAGAGCTTTAAAGAATAGATTGACAAGCCCTGCATTTCCTTCAAAAATGATTCCCTGGATAGGCAGATAAATTATGAATCTTTTTTTTTGGTCTGGTATAATAAAAACTGTCTGAAAATCAGTTTGCATCGTCATCTAATTAAATTCCGACATGAATGTTTACCAGACCATTGAATCCGAACCATTGGCCGATTGAATTGTCTATTACAAAATATGGTTTAAGTTTAAATTGGAGATATAACCGGTCAAAAAGCTTTAGATTCCAACCAGCACCAAATGTAATATTATATTGACTGTCAGGTTTTGCCATATTTGGGAAACGCATCCTGACATAATCATAGCCAAAGAAAATGAACAACGGATGAGTCTTTTGTTTTTGATAAAACAGAAATTCTGTATAATAGGGGATCCAGAATTCTACCGGGACCGTATTCCCTTCCACATTATTAAAGGTCTTATAATGTGCAACTCCATACATTATCCATTCAAATCCGTCTTTATTATTGGCAGTGAGCTCAATCTGGAAGCCATTATAAGGATTACTGAAATCAAAATAATTATTCCCCTCTCCTTTTCCAAGATATTTCGAAAAATTAGATCCGCCGGTTATAACAAACCCATATCCATCATACTGTCCGAATGAATAAGCTATGGTTATAAAGTAAAAAGCCGAAACAAAAGTTATTTTTTTTATCATATTATCAAATTTGTTTCAACATGGATACCAGTAAGTGTAATAATAGGTATAACCTCCTCCTCCTCCGCTATCCGAGTCACAATCGCAAACTGAAACTGAGTCGCAGGTACAAACACTGTTGCAGGTACACACAGTATCGCATGTGCAGACTTGGTTAATATCGTAGGTACTATCATATTTGTCCCCTTTGTCATACCTGTCTCCATCCTCAACCTCACTATTGCATGTACATACTGCATGGCATGTACAGTCTTTGTTTTCATTTACTATATCATATTCAGATTCATCGCAGCTTTTCAACAGTGTTCCTAAAGCAGCAAGCCCACTGATTGATGTTGCAGAATTGATGAATCTTTTTCTGCTAAGAGATTTACCTCTCTTACTGATTTTGAATATTTTGGCACCTTCTTCCGGATCCTCTTTCGCTAAGGGTTTCAGGCTGTCATCAAAACCTTTGATATTTTGTTTTGGATCTTCGTTTCGCTTATTTTTAGATTTTTCCTTTTTACCTTTCATGGTTCAAATTTGATATGAAATTGAAGAAAATCTTAGTAATTAAAAGTCTTGTATAAAATAATACCAGGTGACAATCGCACAGTCACTGAGTTTTTTCTTTTTAGATAATACAGGATTAATGCTTTTATTAATGTAAATTTAATCAAAATTAAACAATTTTTGAATTCGTTATAACCACCTTTAAGTTTAAGATCTTGAATATTACTTGAAATTAGATATTTAATATAGTTTCACAAACTTTCTCAGTGTCAGTTCTATCTCCGGCACCTTTACCCTTATTGTAATCTCCTTTTCATCCCTCAGAATCATAAATTCAGCTTCCCTGCCCTGATTTCTGATCAGAATTCTGTACAGTTTAAAGGTGCTGTCAAGCAAGACCCTGTCCCCAACCTTTATTCCAGCCTTGGCCATTATTCCTCCCGGAACAACTTTCGTAATAATGAAAAACTCACCCTCCGGAATATCAGGCGTAGCATAACTGAAGCCAAGCTTCATATTGACCTGATGCTCGGTAATCAATGCAAGTGTCAGCTGGACAAAAAATAATGCCAGGAGACAAATGCCAGCGCCTTTCAGTGCCTTGTGAAAAATTGCTTTTCCTCTTTCAGTCATCTTCCGGATTATCAGCCGGTAGATCCCGTAAACCGGCAGACCGACAATAATTAACATCAGCATGGTAAGGACAGCTGCAAATGTCTTGTATGGATAGGGGTACAGCACTATGGATGAGTGGATTGCGAACATATTATCGTTTTATCATTTCAAAATGTATTCATCCGGATTATTATTAGGGTCATGCAGGTCGTGCAGGTCATGCAGGTCTTGCAAGTTATGCCAATAATGCAATTTGCAAAACTCTGATCATGATTATCCACCATAATGCCCGTTTCCAAGTATTTTCACAAGTTTCCTCCGTCTTCTGACCAGATCAGTCAGCTCGATCAACATATCGGAATTCACCTCCCGTGCCATAGGAATTACATACCTCTCC
>JGI20214J51088_10001727_pt1 | contig 14849 bp, 11 predicted proteins | sample WetSurMetagenome_FD_51088 | JGI IMG/M metagenome (IMG submission 51088) | reverse complement strand
GGCCCTCCCGGCGGGAGGGTATAGGCCACCTTGTCGTGCACCTTGCTCTTGGCCGGATCGCCGGCGAGGCCGACCCAGGCCAAGGCGTCGATGTAGATCGCGGTGCGGCCCTCCATCATCCCGCCCGAGGATTGCGGCTCCGCATAGCTCGCGACACCGGGCACGCTGTAGTCGCGGCAGAGCTTGCCGTACACCTCGGCAGCCTTGATGGACTCCGGACTCGCCAGCAGCGGCGTCATGTCTTTGGGCGGGTCGGCAAAGAACCGCCCACCGTAGCCGTAGAGATAGTTCGGCCAGATCCAGTGGACACCGCCCAGACCGCGACCCATGTACGCCTTGGTGTCGGCGGTCTGGAGCTTGGGCGCGACCGCCAGTAGCTCGTCGAAGGTTTCCGGTGGGCGGACGCCGGCCCGTTTCACGAGGTCCGTCCGATACACCATCAACGTGCTTTCGGCCACGAAGGGCAGAGCCAAGATGTCGTTCCCGGCCTTCATGGGCGCCATGGCGCCCGCCAAGAAGTCCCCGGCGTTCAGGGTGGGGTCGGCGGCAATGAAGTCGTTCAGCTTGGCGGCCCACCCGGCTCCGATCCACTTCCCGGAGAANATGAACGTCATCGTCATCACGTCGAAGGCGCCGGACCCCGTGGACAGCTCCAGGTCCGCGCGTTGGTTGTAGACCACGAAGCTGGGCGTGTCCATCTCGACGTTGATCCCGGTGNGTTCGGTGAACTGAGGGAGCAACTGCTTGAGCGCGCGGGGGTACGGGTGATCGAACATGAAGACGTTCAAGGTCTTCCCGGCGAACGGCTTGGTCGCCGCACGGGTCGTGACCGGTGTGAAGAGCGCGGACGCCGCCGGGAGAGCCGCCGTTGCGGCGACGCCACGCAAGAACGTTCGCCTCGTCAGTCTCGGCATGGATCCCCTCCTTTCCTCACTCGCAGCCCTATCTCGGACGTGGACCCCAGCGCTTCGCGCCTCAGCCGGGCGCGACCGTGCGCGAAGGGCCCGTTACGATGCCGGCAGGCGCACCGCCGCGTGCCGCAACTCGTGCGCCAGGTCGGCGCGGGCGTACTCGTAGAAATAATGGGCCGTGTCGCCTACGAGCACGGCGTCGACGTATCGGACCGAGCCGGTCGCGNGCGACGAACGAACCCAGGGACGATGAGACGGCGTGAGCCGGCGCCACGTTTGGAGGTCGGTGGAGACCGCCCGCATACACTGCTCGTCGTAAGAGTCGGCCCGGGTCGTCCCTTCGTCGAAGAGCATCGTCCAGACGGGGGACACCCAGACCACCGCGGAGGGCCGGACGTTAATCCCGCCCCATCCTTGGGGCCCCGGTTCGGCGACGATCTGGGCNGTGGGGAAATCGATCCCGTCGAGCGACCGATGGAGCGCGATCAGTCCCCGGCCGCGCGAGTGGATCAATCCTTCGGCATTCGGCCCCAGGTGCTGGTCCCGCCACGCCGCGGAGGTATAGACCAGGTATTCGCCCCCGACCACGAGCACAACGGGATCTTTGACGTGGGAGAATCCGTACATGGCGGCATCCATCACGATCCGCCTCCGCCGCGGCTCGAGCGTCTCGACGGAGGTCGCCTGGAGCAGGTCGATCCGCCAGGTGGCTGGATTCCGGTCGTAGGACTGCGCCGTCTCGGAGCAAATGTACAGCCGCCATTCCTGGGAGAACGGGTCACGGATCAGGCCGGCCCGCTCGATGGAGTTGGCCCCAAACTGCTCGCGGGTGGCCTCCCAGACCGTGCGCCATCCGGCCGGCGGCGCCGACGGATCGGGGCTGGCGACCACCCGGCAGACCCCGCCCCGCTTGTCCCCGAGCGGCCAACGGAGGCGATGATAACAGTAAAAGAGACCCGACCCCGGGTCAAAGACGGCACTGGGGGCGCCGGCCCAGAAGCCATAGCCGGCCCCGGGGGGCTCGGCCACCACGTTGCCGGCGTCAGGATCGAAGGCCGGCAGGATCCCCCACCACTTCTGCCCGGCTGAGCATGTCTCGTCCACCGCCATTTTGGCCTCCTCCGTCGATCCGCCTCGGCCTCGTCGCTCTCTTGCCGGCCAACGCACTTTGGGGATATCCCAGCCATAACCCGCGTGTCAAGGGCAATTCTCTCGGGGGGCGCCGCTCGGCGGATACCCCTCGCCGAATTCCTCAGGTGTTCTTCGTCCAGGCCTCCAGCGTCCCCAGGTAGGCTTCGACCGCGAGGGCCAGCTGGTCCACCGGGACGTACTCGTTGGCCTGGTGAGCCACCTCGATGCTCCCCGGCCCCAGGATGACGGTCGGGATCTTTCCCTGATTCACGAGGTACGTCATGTCGCACGTGGCGGTGAAGCCCCCCGCAGGCGCGGGGCGGCCGAGGATGCGTGCGGCCGCCTTCTCCGCCGCTCGCACGATGGGCGCGTTCGGATCGGTAGAGGACGGGGGAACGAACCGGACCGTGCGAACCGCCGCCTGCGCCGCCGACGTCGCAGGCAACGCCTGATTCACGACCGCCACGATCTCGTCCAACACCTCCGCCTCGGTCTCGTGCGGCAGCACGCGCCGATCGATGGTAATCACACAGTGCGCCGGGATGACGTTGAGCGCTACGCCGCCCGTGATCGTCGAGATCACCAGGCTGGCCTTCCCGACGAAGGGATCGGTCCGCCGTCGCACCGCGGCGGCCAGCCGGTCCAGGGCCGACACGATCGGCGCCATGGCGACGATAGCGTTGATCCCGGCGTCCGGATCGCTGGCGTGGGCGGCCCTGCCGGTCACCTCGATCTCCAGACGCAGGACGCCTTTGTGCGCCAGCATCGGTACCAGGTGTGTGGACTCCCCGATGATCGCCGCGTCGGCCGTAAACCCCTTCGCCATCTCTTCCTGCGTGCCGAGTCCGCCCCGCTCCTCGGCCCCCACCGCCATCAGGACCACCCGGGCGGGCACGGTCGCGCGCCGTGCCGCCAGCAGCTCGAAGGCCACGATCATCGCCGCCAGGCACCCTTTGGCATCCTCGGCCCCGCGCCCATAAATCATGCCGTCGCGCTCGACCGGGGTGAGCGGATCGGTGGCCCACAGTGCGGGATCTCCCGGCGGGACCGTATCCACGTGGCTGTTCAGCAGGAACGTCCGCCGCCCATGGCCGATCTCCGCCACCACGTTGAGTGGTTTGCCGTCCACCGTGGTGACCCGACAGGGAATGTCCTGTCGGGCGAACCGCTCCACCAAGTACTGAATGATCGCCCCTTCCTGGCCCCCATACGACGGAATGGCAACCAGTTCGCAGAGCAAGCGTGACACGCGTTCGCGCACATCCGTCGGCACGTCCGACAGGCCTTGCCCGTTTGTCATCGGACTCTCCAGCGCACAACGAGACACGCCACGTGCGAAATTACTTGCGGAGTCTAGTCCACTTTTGAAGGTTTCGGAAGGGGCAGGCAACGAAACCCGGTCGTTGCCGGCGGATCGCGATCTGAACCCGGACGGGACCACTCCAGACGAGCCCGAGCCGCGATGCGGGGCGCCAGGAAGGCCTGCGGGGGCACGGCTAGCCGACGGGCAGCGACGCGTTCTTGAGGCCGAGCGTCTCGTAGATCTGCACGGTGGCCTTGGACCGATTCAGCGTGTAGAAGTGCACCCCCTTCACGCCATGATCGATGAGATCCCGCACCTGCTCGGTGGCCCAGTGGGTGCCGACCCGCTCGACGTATTGGTCATCTTTTGCCCGAGCCAGCGACTTGACCAATCGTGCCGGGAACCGCGCGCCGAGCGCCAGCTCCGCCATCCGCTGCATGCCCTTCAGCGAGGTCACCGGCATGATGCCGGCGATGATCGGCACGCCGATCCCGGCAATCTCGCAGCGCTCGCAGAAGTCGTAGAAGTCGCGGTTGTCGAAGAAGAGCTGGGTGCACACGTAATCCGCGCCGGCGTCCACCTTGGCCTTCAGGTGGTCCATCTCCCTGAGCCGGTTCGGCGTCTCCGGATGGCCCTCAGGGAACCCGGCCACGCCGACGCCCATCCCGGGAAAGCGCGTCCGGATGAAGGCCACCAGGTCGGCAGCATGCGCGAAGCCGCCCTCGGGCTGCCGGAACGCCGTCTCGCCTTGCGGTGGATCCCCTCGGAGCGCCATGATGTTCACGATGCCGTGTTCCTGATAATCCTGCAGGATCTCCCCGATCTCCGCCCGGGATGCGCCCACACAGGTCATGTGGGAAACCACAGTCAGCTTGGTGTGCTCACGGATCCGGATGATGAGACCGTGGGTGAGTTCCCGCGTGGACCCGCCCGCCCCGTAGGTCACGCTCACATAGGACGGCTGCAGGGGAGCCAGGTCCTCCATGGACCTGTAGAGTTGCTCCGCCCCCTCCCGTGTGCGCGGCGGAAAAAACTCGAAGCTGAAGCAGGGTCGGCGTTGACTCAACAGGTCTCGAATGTGCATGGCACCTCTTAGCGGGCTGCTGAAAAAGGCCCATCTGCGGCGTACCTGAAGTACGCCTCACTCGGCCCCCGGGTACCCATCCGGAGGATGGGTGGCGCCGCCTTGCATCTGGACCGTTTTGAGCAGCCTGGCGAAAGCGGGTTTTTCGGCAACCGGTTAGACGCCGAACGGCTGAGCCTCCGAACGCTACCCGCGCACGATTTCGGGGCGTCCCGCCCGGCGAAGACGAGTTCGCCGGACGAGGAAACCGCCGGCCCTACGACGCCGTCCAGCCGCCATCGATGGCGATGGTGGCCCCGGTGATGTAGCTCGCGGCGTCCGAGGCCAGGAAGACGAGGGCACCCCCGATCTCTTCGGGTTGACCGACACGGCCGAGCGGAATCCGGGAGAGGATCCGCTGGCGTCGCTCCGCGTCCCCCTCCACGTAACCCTTCACCAGGGGCGTCATCATGTAGCCGGGCGCGATGGCGTTCACCCGGATTCCGTGCGGCGCTAATTCCATCGCCAACCCCTTGGTGAACTGCATGACGGCCCCCTTGCTGGAGGCGTAGACCACCTTGCCCCGCTCGGGAACCACCGACGAGGCGGAGGACATGTTGATGATGCAGCCGGCCTGCTGGGCGATCATCTGACGAGCCACCGCCCGCGCTACCACAAAGACCCCTTTCACGTTGGTCTCGATGATGGTGTGCCAGTCCTCGTCGGTCATTTCCACGACCGGTTTCCGAACGTTGGTCCCGGCATTGTTGAACAGGATGTCGATCCGTCCGAACCGCTCCACGGCCGCCTGGATCGCCGCCTGCACCTCCTGCGGGTTCCGCGCATCCGCGGTGGCCACCAGCGCCTGGCGGCCCAGTCGCTCCACCGCCGCAGCCGTCTCCTCGAGTTGGCTCCGGGTCCGGCTGACCAGCACCACGTCGGCACCGGCCCGGGCGAACGCCAGGGCGCCGGCCCGGCCCANGCCGCGGCCCGCCCCGGTCACCAACGCGATCTTTCCTTCCAGATTGAATTCCGCTCCGGTCATGGTGACGGTCCTCCGAACCGATCTCTGAGCGAACGGGCGTACACCAGATTCGCGGGTGCATTGTCGACATTTGACCGTCGGCCGTCAAGCACTTTGCCCGCGCGAGGCGTTGACATCCCGCTGCCCTGGCATTAGAGTCCGCCCGTTCGGATCGCACGGTTCCCTCATTATTGGTGTTCTCAGCCCCGACTGAGAGCTGATCGCTGACAGCTGAACGCTTACCGCTGGAGGAAAACCATGGCCGTCTATTTCGAAGAGTTCCAGGTCGGGCAGGAGTGGACCTCGCCCACCCGCACCATCACCGAGGCCGACGTCACCATCTTCGCCATGCTGTCGGGCGACTATGACGAGATCCACACCAGCGAGGCCTGGTGCCGGACGTCCTCGGCCTACAAGACCCGCATCGCCCACGGCATGCTGGGGATGTGCATCATCGAGGGCCTCAAGAAACGCATCGCGGCGTTCGCCGAGACCCGCTATGTCGCCTCGCTGGAGTACACCTGGAAGTTCACCGGACCCATCTTCCTGGGCGACACCGTGCACCTGAAGATCCGCATCACCAACATGCGGGAGAGCAAATCCAAGCCCGACCGGGCGATCATCTGGGAGGGTGTGCAGATGATCAACCAGCGGGGCGAGGTCGTCCAAGAGGGAGAACATTCCCTGATGATCTGGCGCAGGCCGAAATAGCCATCCCGACGCACTCGTCGGGTCAAAGGGGGTGCCTGTCATGAACCGACCGGACCAGGAACTCGCGAATGCCGGGACCCGGATGCCGGCCCTCTTCGTCGGGCACGGCAGCCCCATGAATGCCATCGAGGACAACGAGTTCAGTCGCGCCTGGGGTGAGGTAGGAATATCCCTGCCCGGACCGAAGGCCATCCTCTGCGTATCGGCCCACTGGGAGACCGTGGGAACATGCGTGACGGCGATGGAGCATCCCAAGACGATTCACGACTTCTCCGGTTTTCCCAAACCCCTGTACGACGTGCAGTACCCCGTCCCCGGCTCCCCTGATCTCGCCCGGCTCGTCCAGCAACACGTGGGGCCGACCGAGGTGCGACTGGATCATGAGTGGGGTCTCGATCACGGCGCGTGGTCGGTCCTCTGCCGGATGTTTCCGCGCGGCGGCATCCCGGTCGTCCAGATGAGCCTGGACCGCACCCAGGGGCCCGCCGTCCACTATGCGCTGGGCCGGAGCCTGCGAAAGCTGCGGGATCAGGGGATCCTGATCGTGGGGAGCGGGAATATCGTCCACAATCTCGGACGGATCGTCTGGCGAGACAGCGCCTACGAGTGGGCGGTTGAGTTCGACGCCACCGTGAGGGGTCTGATCCTGTCAGGCGACCACGACGCCATCGTGCGGTACGAGGCGCTTGGACCGGCGGCTCGCCTGGCGATCCCGACCAATGAGCACTTCCTGCCACTCCTCTACGTACTCGCACTTCAGGAGCCGAACGACCCGGTCGGCTTCTTCGCCGACCGGGTGACCCTGGGCGCGATCTCCATGCGTTCGGTCCGGATCGGCTGAATCCCTGCGTCCGACTTCACGCACGGGCCCAACCCTCGGCGTCCAATTGATGGCGGGCGGCTCGTCGGGTCACGCGGCGACGAGCTGCACCTTGATACTGCGGCTCTTGTCACCCGCCAGGCGAAAGGCGGCTTCGGCCTCCTGAAGCGGGAATTGCGCGGAGAGCAGCGGCTTGACGTCGACCCGTTGTTCCGTCAGATACCGCACCGCCCAGTCGAATTCCACACCGAAGCGGAAGGTGCCGACGTAGTCGATCTCGCGGACCATGACCTGGTTGGCGGGGAACTGCAAACCGTCCGCCGGGAGCGTCCCCACCTGGACGATGCGCCCGCCCCGCACGACGCTCGCCAGGCAGGTTGCCAGGGCTGCGGGACTGCCTGACACCTCGAAGGCAACATCCGCGTCGCCCACCGCCGCGGCCAGCGCTCCCGCATCTTTCGGGAGCTGGTCCACTCGCACGCACCGGTCGGCGCCCACCGTTTTCGCCATCGCCAGGGTGCGATCAACCACATCCGTTACCACGATCTGCGCAGCGCCCGCCAGACGGGCGGCCATCACGATCAGGCATCCGATCGGGCCGGCCCCGGTGATCAGCACGCTCTTCCCCAGCATGCTCCCTGCCCGATTCACCGCGTGCAGCGAGACCGCGAGGGGCTCGGCGAAGGCCAGATCGCTCAACGGGACCGCCGAGGCGATCGGATAACACTGCCGCTCCCCCATGAGGAAGTACTCGCGGAACATCCCCTGCACATGGGGGAAGACGCTCGCGCTCCCGAGAAAACGCATGCTACTGCAGAGGTTTTCCCGCCCGGCCCGGCACGCCCGGCAGGTGCCGCAGGCGTGAGACGGGTTGATCGCCACCTTGTCCCCTTCTCTGACGCGCGTTACCCCCGCCCCCACCTTGGCGACCGTCCCGGAAATTTCGTGACCGGGGATCAAGGGCTCCCGAATCAGGAAACTCCCGATCCGCCCGTGTAGGAAGTAGTGCAGGTCTGACCCGCAGATCCCACCGGCCCCGAGCTTCAACAGCACCTCGCCCGGCCCCGGGTCGGGCACGGATACCGTTTCCACACGCAGGTCCTGAGCGCCATAGATCCGACAGGTCAACATGACGTCCTCCGTGAATACTGAAAGGTCACTCCGCGCCTGGCCTATCCGAGCAGGCTGCCGAAAGCGCCGCGTTCACTTAGGCTGCTCAAAAAGGTCCAGATGCAAGGCGGCGCCACCCATCCTCCGGATGGGTACCCGGGGGCCGAGCGAGGCGTACTCCAGGTACGCCGCAACGAGCGCCTAAGCGAGCCAACGCAGCAGATGGGCCTTTTTCAGCAGCCGGCTACACGGCCGTGTAGCCCCCATCCACGGGCAGGATCGCACCCGTGACGAACCCCGCTGCCGGCGAGGCCAGGAACAGGGCCGGCCCGACCAGATCCGTCGGCTGCCCCCAGCGGCCGGCCGGTGTCCGGTCGAGCACCCGCTGGACGTGCGTGGCGTCGGCCCGGCCGCGCGCGGTTTGCTCGGTGACGATAAAACCCGGCGCGATGGCGTTCACCCGCACCCCCTCCGCCGCCCAGGCCAGAGCCAGCGACTTCGTCATCTGCGCCACGCCGGCCTTGCTGGCCCCATAGGCCGGCACCCGTGGGCTGCCGAACGTGGAGTACATGGACGCGATATTGATCATCGCCCCCCGGCTGGCCACCAGGTGCCGCTTGAAGGCGTTGGCGACGTGCAGCAGGCCGCGGAGGTTCACCTCCAGCACGCGGGTGAAGACCGCGGGGTCGAATTCCTCGTCTCGGCGCGAGATGCCGGCGCAGTTCACCAGCACGTCCAGCCCGGGGAGCTCGTCGGCCAGGCGCTGCACGGCGTCGGGATCGGCCACGTCGAGCTGAGTATAGGGGTAGCGCCCTCGATCCGCGGCAACCGGCTCGAGTTCGGCGCCGGTGATCCGCACGGCGCCGCCGCATTCCGTGAAGCCGGCGGCGATCGCCGCACCGATCCCGCCACGGCTCGCGCCGATCACCAAAATGTTCCGATCCGTGAAATCGAATGCCGTCTTGAAACTCATCGCATCCTCCCAAGAGATGTCCGTGCCGCCGTCCGCCACTCGACGCGCGGCGCCCGATCGCACGCTGCGTCTGGATACCGCGTCCCTGCCTCGGGCGTCAAGCGGAAACCGTCGGTGAGGGATTACCGGGGTGGCAACCCCGGCCCCACGCTCGCTTCGGAGAGCGCCGTGCGCGTTCGGTACGCCCCGGCGAGGGGGCGGCGGCGGTCATGTCGCTCCCGGCTTGTCAAGCGCACCTCGTTCTGGTACAAGCGAGGGAAGGAGGCCTCCATGGCTACGAGAAAATCCGTCGCCGTCCGCGCCGAGGAGCTTCGCGCGCTGCTCCATTACCATAGTCACCGCTACTACGTGCTGAACCGGCCGGAAATTTCGGATGCGGAGTACGATCGGCTCTTCGGCGAACTCAAGGGCCTGGAAGCCGCCCATCCGGCTCTCGTCACGCCCGACTCCCCTACGCAGCGTGTCGGCGGGACCGTGGCGGACGGCTTCGCATCCGTCCAGCACCGAGCGGCCATGCTCAGCCTGGACAACGCCTATACCGCCGACGAGATCCGCGAGTTCGAGGCACGTCTCGTCCGCGCGCTCCCCGGCGAACCATTCCACTACGTGTGCGAACCCAAGGTGGACGGCCTGGGCGTCGCGCTGCTCTACGAACGGGGTCGGCTGATCCGGGGCGCCACCCGCGGGGACGGCCGGCTGGGCGAGGACATCACCCAGAACCTGAAGACGGTGCGGACCATTCCCCTTCGCCTGCAGGGCCGTCTCGCCGCGCTGGATCTCCTGGAGGTTCGCGGCGAGGTGTTCATGGGCGCGGACGCCTTCGAACGGCTGAATCGCAGCTTGGAGGTGGAGGGGATCGAGCCGTTTGCCAACCCGCGAAACGCGGCGGCCGGCAGTGTTCGCCAGAAAGATTCCGGCATCACGGCCGGTCGGCCGCTGGACATCTTCGTCTACGGCGTGAGCGACGCGCTCCCAAACCCGTTCGTCTCGCACTGGGAAACCACACAATCGCTGGCGGAGGCCGGGTTCAAGGTCAACCCGCGTTCCCGACCCTGCGCCGACATCCAGGCGGTTGTCGCGGCGGTGGCGGACCTGGAACGGGACCGCGCGGGACTCGGGTACGATGCCGACGGGGTGGTGATCAAGGTGGATTCGCTCGACCAGCAGCGCCGGCTGGGATCCACCACGCATCATCCCCGCTGGGCCGTGGCGTACAAGTTCCCCGCCCAGCGGGCCACCACCGTCGTCCAAAAGATCGAGGTGGGCGTGGGTCGCACCGGGGCGCTGACCCCCACCGCCATCCTGGAGCCGGTGGAGATCGCCGGCGCCACCATCAGCCGGGCCACGCTCCACAACGCCGACGAGATCGAGCGCCTGGATGTGCGGGAAGGCGACACGGTGATCCTGGAGCGCGCCGGCGACGTCATCCCCCACATCCTGGAGGTGGTCACCGCCCAGCGTCCCGCCGGCACCCGGCGTTTCGTGTTCCCGTCCAGTTGCCCCGTCTGTGGGTCGGCCGCCTTCCGGCCGGTTGGCGAGGTGATCTCCCGCTGCACCAACTCGGAGTGCCCGGCCCGGCTCAAAGAATCCCTCCTCCACTTCGGCAGCCGGCGGGCCATGGACATCGAACATCTCGGCGAGGCGGTGGTGGACCAACTGGTGGACCGGGGACTCGTCCGGCATTTCGCCGAGTTGTATGCGCTGGACATTGCACAGTTGGCTGACCTCACCCGGCTGGCCAACAAATCGGCGGCCAACCTCCACGCCGCCATTCAGGCCAGCAAGGCGCGCGGTCTCGCCCGGCTGCTTTTCGCCCTGGGGATTCGTTACGTGGGAGAAAATGTCGCCCGTCTCTTGGCGACCGAGTTCGGTAGTATCGATCGGCTGATGGACGCCACGGAAGAGGCCCTGGCGGCGGTCCACGGGATCGGTCCCCGCATCGCGGCCAGCGTCGCCCTGTATCTCGGGCAAGACGAGAACCGGCGCTTGATCTCCGCGCTCCGTCGAGCCGGCGTGCGCATGGAGGAAGAAGCCTCTGCCGGCCCCAAGCCGCTGCTGGGCAAGACGTTCGTGCTCACCGGTGGCTTGACGACCATGACGCGGGAGCAAGCCAAGGAGACCATCCAGCGACTCGGGGGCCGCGTCTCCTCGACGGTGAGCAAGAAGACGCATTTCGTCGTCGTCGGAGTCGACCCCGGCTCCAAGGCGGATGACGCTCGGCGCTTGGATGTGGCGATCCTGGAGGAGGCGGCGTTTCGGGCGCTCTTGAGCTTGTGAAGGTCGGCGGTGGCGCGATCGAACGCGCGGTGGNATGCGCCAAATGCGCACCCGGGAGATCGGTGTCTCCCCCGTCCCCCGGTCGCCGGATCGCCGAGTCGCCNCCCTGCCGGGTTTCCCGACCCCAGGATTGACTTTCCGGCAGATTTCCGCCATTCTACCTCGGCTATCGACACTGCCATGCTGGCAGTNTTNGTCCTGTGGGAATCTNGATGTCTATNCGGATCTGGCGCCCTGCGGCGCCTCACGTGAAAATNTTCGTCATGTCCAGCCTCCGGCGGACTTGGCTCGTGGCCCTCCTGCTATCGNTCTGGTGGTGTCCCACCGAGGCGCAGGCGTCCGAGGCCCTGGTCCTCGGACGCGACACGCTCATACGACTCACACCCCACGCCTCCGCCCGGGTCATCAGGACCGCGCAGCCGGGAGAGACCTTCGAGATCCCGGGTCGGCGGTCCGGAAAGGGGCAGCCGCTCTATGTCGTCGACGAGGGCGGCCAATTGTGGGTCAAGATGCGGATCAGCGCGGAGGAGTCAGGATTCGTTCGCACGGATCTGGTGTCCGTGGCCCGCGAGGAGTATCGGCCGGCACACGGTAATACGCTGCTGATCGTGAATCTGCGTCCGACGGCGGATGGGGGGGTCTCCCGGGAACTCTGGGTTGCCCAGGACGGCTGGCAGCGGACGCGGTGGGTAGCCACCATCGAGGGGCGGCCCATCTGGGCGAGCCATGGCGAATGGTTCATCTGCCAGGTAGATTCGGGGCGGCCCATCAAGGACCAATCGATGGACCGAACGGTGGAGCGTATCGAGAAGTTCTCCGCCGACGGGCGCGTTCGCACCGTGCTGGCGGTCGGGTCCAATCCGGTCCTCCTCGAAGCCCGCGGCGAAGTGTTCTTCTACCGCGACCTGGATGACCAGGGCGAGGCGGTCCCGTCCGGACTCTTCGCCGTCAATGTGGACGGGCACTCCCTCCGCCCCGTGTACCTCTTGCCGGAACGGTACCGGTTCTGGAAAGAAGACGGCGACTATTTCGTGCAGGCGCCCCCGCCGCACCTCAACGCGGCCGGCAATCGCATCAGCCTGTATGCCTTCGAGATGATGGGAACCCGGGTGCGGATCACGGTGAGCCCGGACGGCCAGTTCCTGGAGCTCCGCCGCGATTGACCCTGTGCCGCACGGATCTGCGGCCCGCCGCCGCACCGGGAGACGTGGAACGCATGATAACCCGATGGATGCCGGGTTGGCTGGTCCTGGCGCTCGCGGGGGTCGCCGTCCTGGCGATGGTACCCTTCACACCGACGCCGCCCGCATGGGCGGCGTCTCCCACCGGGCACCTCCCGCCCGAGATCGCGGCCCATTTCACTGCGGACGACGTGGCGCGCGGCCACGCGTACATGCAGGGGCGCTACTGGCTCTTCACGGCCGGCACCCTCCTTCGGCTGGTGGCCCTGGCCGTTCTCGTGTTCACGCCGGCCTCCGCCGCGCTCCGGAACTTCGCCGTGCGCCTGATTCCCGCTCATCCGGCGCTGGCCGTCGCGCTCTACATCGCCTGCCTGTGCCTCGCCTTCGAGCTGCTGACACTCCCGTTGGGGTACTACGCGGGCTTCGTGCGGGAGCACGCCTTCGGCCTCTCCACCCAGACGGGAGGCGCTTGGCTCCTGGACCGGCTGAAGGGAGCCGCCCTCTCCCTCGCCCTGGCGGTCCCTCTCGGCTTCCTGCTTGCGCTGCTGTGGCGCCGTTATCCGGGGCGGTGGGTCCTCCCCGCCTGGGCGCTGGGCAGCCTGGTCGTCGTCCTGCTCGTGGCATTGGCCCCGATCCTGATCGACCCCTTGTTCCACACCATCCGGCCCGTCCGAGACGCCGCGTTACGTGAGCGGGTGCTCGCTCTGGCGGATCGGGCAGGCATCCCGGTGGAGCAGGTGTACGAACTCGACGCCAGCCGGCGGACCAGGAAAGGCAACGCGTATTTCACGGGCATGGGGGCCACCAAGCGAATCGTACTCTACGACACCCTCGTGGCAAACAGCGACCCCGACGCCGTGGATCTGGTCATCGCCCATGAGATGGGCCATTGGCAGCACGCCCATATCTGGCAGGGGATCGGCCTGTCGCTGGCCGGGATGGCCCTCGTGCTCTGGTGCGGCGCCCGGGTGCTGAGTTGGGCCGCCGAGCGCCGTGCCTGGCATCTCGCCGGGCCCGCCGACGTGGCGGCGCTGCCCCTGTTCCTGCTCGTACTCTTCGTACTGAGCCTGGCTGGCCTGCCCATACAGAACGCCATCTCCCGCCACTTCGAGCGGCAGGCGGACCGGGCCTCGCTCGCGTTGACGGCAAACCCGGCAGCCTTTATCCGCGCCGAAGTCGATCTCGCCCGATCCAATCTAGCCGATCTCGACCCGCCGCGTGCGTTGGTGTGGCTTCTCTACACCCATCCCCCCGTGGCCGAGCGGATTCGCATGGCCGAATCGTTCATCTCGCCCCGGCCTCGGCCGGGCCCGGGTTCGGGCTAGCGATCCGTCGCGAACGTGTGGTATGTATGACTGGGAGGGATGAGATTCGGACGACGCGTTCTAGGAGGAGAATGCCATGAAGACTCGCTGGATGGTATGCGCGCTGCTGGCCCTTGGGATCCTGCTGGCTGGAACGGCTCAGGCGCAGGAGAGCTTGGTGGTGTACTCGAGTGTCGACGAGGAGAATGCCAAGAATCTCCTGGACGCCTTCACCAAGGCGACGGGTGTGAAGGTGCGCTTCACGTTCCTCTCCTCCGGACCGGCCGTCGCCCGGATCGAGGCGGAGAAGAACAATCCCCAGGCCGACGTCTGGTTCGGCGCCCCCAGCGAAAACCACGTGGCCTTGAAGGAGAAGGGGCTGTCCCAGGTGTACATCTCCCCCAACGCCAAGGAACTGGCGGCCAAGTTCAAGGACCCCGAGGGGTATTGGACCTCGTTCTACATGAACCCGCTCGGCTTCGCCTCCAACCTCAACACCCTCAAACAGAAGAATGTGGAGCCCCCGACCTCCTGGGCCGACCTCCTCAAGCCGGAGTTTCGAGCCCAGGTCCAAACCCCCAGCCCGCAGACCTCGGGCACTGGGTACAACATGGTGGCCGCCCTGGTCATGATCATGGGCGAAGACAAGGCCTTCGACTACCTGAAGAAGGTGCACCCGAGCATTCAGACCTACACCCAGAGCGGCACGGCTCCCTCCAAGGCGGCGGCCATCGGTCAGGCAGGCGTCGGCATTCAATTCACGCCGGCGTTCCTCCAGTTGATCGGTGAGGGCTACCCGCTCAAGGTGACCTTCCCCAAGGAGGGCGTGGGCTTCGAGGCGCCGGCGATTTCCATTCTGAAAGGCGCGCCGCGCGCCGAGCTGGCCAAGAAGCTCCTCGATTGGTTCATTACCATCCCCGGCCAAAATGCCCTGACCGATGCCAAGACCTACTTCTTCCCCGTGCATCCCAAGGCCACGGTGATGGCCGGGCTCCCCGCCTTCGATCAGATTCCGACCATCAACTACGACGCGATCTGGGC
>JGI20214J51088_10001725_pt1 | contig 14860 bp, 11 predicted proteins | sample WetSurMetagenome_FD_51088 | JGI IMG/M metagenome (IMG submission 51088) | reverse complement strand
ATTGTCAGGATCGAAGGACGGATGAACTGCTCGAAGGAAACCATGGATGATACGGGATTCCCCGGCAGGCCGAAGAGGGGCTTGCCTTCCAGCCGGCCGAAAGCCAGCGGCCGCCCCGGCCTCATGGCCACGCGCCAGAACTGGATGCGGCTGCCGATCTCGGCCATAATGTCCTTGACGAGGTCGTAATCCCCCACGGACACCCCGCCTGAGGAGACGATGATGTCGGCCCGCGCCGCCGCCCTGAACTTATCGAGCAGATCCTCCCGGTTGTCCCGGGCAATTCCCAACTGAAGCGGGATTGCCCCCGCCTCCAGGACCATGGCCGCCAGCGAATAGCTGTTGCTGTTTACGATTTTGCCCGGCCCGGGCATTTCGTCAACCTCCACGAGTTCATCGCCCGTTGAAACGACGGCCACGACAGGACGTTGATGGACGGCCACGTAAGAGCGGCCAAGGGCGGCAAGCATGCCNATCTCGGCCGCCCGCAGGACCGTCCCTTTCGTGACGACGAGCTCGCCCGTCTTCACGTCCTCGCCCGCCTCCCGGATGTCAAAGCCGGGTGTCACCGACACGAAGATCTTCACCTTCTTCTGATCTGCCTCGGTGTCTTCCACGCGGACCACGGCATTGGCCCCCTCTGGAAGCGGGGCGCCCGTCATGATCCGGATCGCCTGCCCTTTGCGGATGGGCTGTGTGGCCACCCTGCCGGCAGGGACATCCTCAAGCACATCGAGGACGGCAGGCTTCTCTTTGCTCGCGAAGGCCGTGTCGCCCGCCATGACGGCATAGCCGTCCATGGAAGAATTGGCAAGCGGCGGGATCGATCGGCCGGAAACAATGTCCTCGCCGATGACGCAGCCGAGAGCCGAGGNGATGGGGATATTCTCTAAACCGAGGGGACGGATCCCTTCGAGAATGGTCTTCAGGGCTTCTTCCACGGAAATCATGGTCACTCCTCATTCATCTTCATCGCTTTGCAGAGTTACGAACGTACCGTAATCACGAAGGAATGTCAACGATCCTGCGGTATCCGCGCAGGGGCGCACGTCGCTTTTTGCCCTTGAATTCAGGGGTTCCATGACATATATTACCTGCCAAGTGGTTCAAGACTCGAGGATCGAAAAGAAAAATGCACCCCTTGCTCGACGCTGGAAAGGGTCGAACCAAGGGGTATTTGCGTCGAAAGGCGGGTTGCCAAACATGATCCAGGATAAAATCAGGTCGTTGCTGAAGGAGAAAAACGGCATCCTGCTGGCCCACTATTACCAGCGAGACGAGGTGCAGGAGATTGCCGACATCACGGGCGATTCACTTGCCCTGAGTATCGAGGCGGCCAAAACCGGCGCCGATGTAATCGTCTTTGCCGGTGTGCATTTCATGGCCGAGAGCGCCTCGATCCTCTCGCCGGACAAGACGGTGCTGCTGCCCCGGTTCAACGCGGGCTGCGCCCTTGCCGACACGATAACCGCCGAAGCCCTCGACGAGGAAAAGAGAAANTACCCCGATGCGGCCGTCGTGACCTACATCAACTCCTCGGCCGCCATCAAGGCGAAAAGCGACATCTGCTGCACCTCGGCAAATGCCGTACGGGTCGTGAATTCGCTGACCNAGAAGCGCATCCTCATGATCCCCGACGGCAACCTTGCCCGCTATGCGGCCCGCTTCACCGACAAACAGATCATCCCCTGGGGGGGCACGTGCCCCGTCCACCAGAACCTGAGCCCGGAAGACGTGATGGCCGTGAAAGCCCGTCANCCGTCGGCCAGGTTCGCCGCCCACCCCGAGTGCCGCGAATCGGTGCTGGCCCTGGCCGATTTCGTGGGAAGCACCGCGGGGATCATCGGCTACGCGGGAAAGATGGAGGGCAGCGAACTCATCTTCGGCACCGAGATCGGCATCCTTTATCAGCTTCGCACGAGATATCCCGGCAAGACGTTCATCCCGGCCTCGGAGAACATGATTTGCGAAACGATGAAGCTGACGACACTCGAGGACATCCTGAAGGCCCTCACGATCATGGCGCCCGCAGTGTCGGTGCCTGAAGGAGTGCGGGTGCCGGCCAAGAGGTGTCTGGACAGGATGCTGGCCGTGGGCTGATGCGCTTCGCGCAAGGCTACAGGCCACAGGCACCAGGCATCGGGGAAGAAAAGAATGAACTACCCCGCAGCAACGTTCGACAAGCTCACGTCAGGCGCTAAGGGGTATCAGAGAAGAATGTCATGCCCGTGAAAACGGGCATCCATGGATTCCCTCTTTCGAGGAATGACAAAATCGAAGCAAGCTTCGGGGAATTTGCCCGGAATTATTTAAGGCAAGAAGCCAACCGGATTGGCTTATAAGAGCGTGAATCAAGAACTGCAGAAACTCTTTCAATCGGACCCCGCTTTCCGGACCGTGCTCGAGCGCATGGACCGCGAAGTGGAAACGAGGGTCACGGGACTGAAGGGCTCATCGAAAGCTCTTTTTATCGCCGCCCTGTTGGAAATGACCCGTCGGCCCGTTGCCGTTCTTTGCGCGGGCGCCCAGGAGGCGCGCACGCTCGCCCAGGATACCGCCTTCTTTGCCGGCAGCGATGAAGTCCTGCTCATGCCCCCCTGGGATCTCATGCTCCCCGACACCCTCTCGCCTCAGAAAGACGTGGAGCGAGAGCGGATCCGCGTCCTCTCGACATTGATTGAAAAAGTGCCGGCCATCGTGATGATCCCGCGGGCGGCGCTGCTGCAGAAGGTCGTGCCGCGAGGCGTGGTGGCCGGCTTCAGCGCCCCCGTATCGATCGGAGACACAATCGACCGGGACGATTTCGCCGCAAAGCTCGTGGAGGGCGGGTACCGCCGCGTCCCCCTCGTCGAGGAGGGCGGTGATTTCAGCGTCCGGGGAAACGTGATTGACATCTACCCGCCGACGGCGACTGGACCCTACCGGCTGCTGCTGTCGGGTGACGAGATCGAATCGATACGGGAAATCGACGTTACCTCCCAGCGCTCCCGGAAGGAGCTGGTGGAGTTCACCCTCACGCCGGCCCGAGAGCTCATCCTCTCGGAAGAGTCCCGCCGCAGGGCCCCGCGCAATCTGAGGATCCGCGCGGGCGAGCTCGGGCTGACGGCCCGTGCGAAAGACCGGCTTGCCGAGATGATCGGGAACGGTCTGGCCGGATCCATGAATCCGCAGTTTTTCCCCCTTTTCCACTTGGACGAAGAAGGAGCCGGGGGGCTCGAGACCCTCGCCGACTATCTCCCCGAGGAGGCAATCCTGGTCATCGATGACCCGCTGGCCATCGATCGCGCCGACGAGAGGGCGCGAGATGACATCAGCCACCTCTTCAGCCGGGCAAAAGACGAGGAGAAGTTCTATCTCGACGAGNNNGCNCTGTTCCTCTCGGAAAAGGAGGCGAAGCACGCCGCCTCCGGCCACAGGCGAATCGTCCTGCAGGATATCGAGATCGGCGTTGAGGAGGAGGACCCGGCGATCCGGTTCCATGTCGAGACGGACCTGGGTCTGAAACCGACGGAGCCCGCACTCATTCACCGCGAGGAAAGCCTGCTTGCCCCCATGGTCGAAAAGATCCGGGGGTGGAGCAGCGAGGGGTTTCTTGTCCACTACCTCTGCGCAGGCGAGGAGGAGATGCACCGCATGATGCACCTCCTCGAGGATTACTCGCTGCCCATGTCCCGTTCGGAGGAGCCTTTTTTCCAGGAGCTCGTGAAACAGCGCGCAGCGTCGGGCAGGCTGATTCTGCGTGAGGGGAAGATCACGGCGGGCTTCGCCCTGCCCGGGCTTAGGCTTGTTGTCGTCAGCGAGGAGGAGATTTTCGGGAAAAAGGCGCGACGGCGCCNCCCTGCGCGGCCGCGCGAGGGCTATTTCCTCCAGTCTTTCGGGGAACTCAACGAGGGCGACTTCGTCGTCCACACGGACCACGGGATCGGCATCTACCAGGGTCTCCAGCGGCTCGCCGTGGGGACAATCGAAAACGATTTTCTGCTCATGGAGTACCATGCAGGCGACAGGCTCTACATCCCCGTCCATCGACTCGACCTGATCCAGCGCTACATCGGGCCTGACGGGCACGAACCCCGGATCGACAAGTTGGGCGGCACGGCCTGGGAGACGGCCAAGCGGCGAGTCAAGAAGGCCGTCGAAGAGATCGCAGAAGACCTGGTGGCCCTCTATGCCGCCCGCGACACCCTGCAGGGACATTCTTTCTCGGCTGTGGACCGCTACTACGAGGAGTTCGCCTCGTCGTTCGAGTACGAGGAGACGCCCGACCAGGCCCGTGCCATCGAAGATGTGAACGTCGACATGGACAGCGGCAAGCCCATGGACCGCCTCATCTGCGGCGATGCCGGTTTCGGCAAGACCGAGGTAGCCATCCGGGCCGCTTTCCGGGCCGCCATGGACGGAAAGCAGACAGCGGTGCTCGTGCCCACGACGATCCTCGCCGAGCAGCACTACCAGACCTTCAAAGCAAGGCTGGCCAAGTACCCGGTCCGGGTGGAAACGCTCAACCGCTTCAAAACTCGCGAGGAACAGAAGCAGATCCTCGACAAGCTCGCCCGGGGCACCGTCGACGCCGTCATCGGCACCCACCGGCTGATCCAGAAGGACNTCGTCTTCAAGGACCTGGGGCTGGTCATCGTTGACGAGGAGCAGCGCTTCGGCGTGACCCACAAGGAAAAACTCAAGAAGCTGCGCACACTGGTGGACGTGCTGACGCTCACGGCAACCCCCATCCCGCGCACACTTCAACTCTCGCTCGTGGGGATCCGGGACCTCTCGATCATCCACACGCCGCCCGAAGGCCGTCTCGCCGTAAAGACCTACGTGCTGGAGTTTGACGACGAGGTGATCCGCAAAGCCATCCTCGACGAGATGGCACGGGGCGGCCAGGTCTTCTTCATCCACGACCGGGTCCACTCCATCCATCACATGGCCCGCCGGATCCGGCAGGTCGTCCCGGAGGCGAAAATAGGCGTTGCACACGGCCAGATGCGGCCCCGGGAGCTCGAAGACGTCATGGTAAAATTTCTTCGTAAAGAGTATGATATTCTGTTATGTACGACGATCATCGGATCGGGTATCGACATCCCTTCGGCCAACACGATCATCATCGACCGTGCGGATCGCTTCGGGCTGGCGCAGCTCTACCAGATCCGGGGGCGCGTGGGCCGCTCGAAGGAAGAGGCGCGGGCCTACCTGCTGATCCCGCCGGGAGCCATGCTGTCGCCCGATGCGCAGAAGAGGCTCACCGTCATCAAGGAATTCACCGAGCCGGGCTCGGGATTCCAGATCGCCTCTCACGATCTCGAGATCCGCGGGGCAGGCAACCTCGTGGGGATGGCCCAGACGGGACATATCTCCGCGGTGGGCTACGAGATGTACACCCAGCTCATGGAGAGGGCCGTGAGGGAGTTGCGGGGCGAGAAGATGCCCGTTGCCGAGGTCAAGCCGGAGATCCACCTGGGGCTTCCGGCCTTCATCCCCGACAGCTATGTGCCCGATACGCATCGCAGGCTGGTGACGTACAAGAAGATCTCCATGGCTTCCACAGACGAGGACCTCCTGGCGATGAAGGAGGACATGCGGGACTGTTACGGGCCTCCGCCCGAAGAGGTGCTGAACCTGATGCTGATCATCAGCCTTCGCAACCTGATGAAGGGGCTCATGGCCGAGAAAATGGAATACGACGGGCGCAACATGATCCTCGTTGTCCACAAGTCGAGTCCCATCGATCCGCTGAGGCTCATTGAGCTCGCGCGAAAGAAATGGAAGGGAATGCGGATCACGCCCGATCACCGGCTCTTCATCCCGATGCCCGATCTTGCCGAGGGGCAGGTGATCGAAGCAGCCAAGGGACTTTTGAGTGAGCTCGGGAAGTCATAGAACGATTGGAATGCACCCGGACGGATTGGTCACGGGGATCGTGGAATGATGGGTATAAATCGGGATAAGAATTCTAATACCCAATATTCCAGCATTCCATTATTCCAGTGCTCCAACGCGAGAAAGGTCGAATGACTACAGAGAGGCGCAGACAGAACAGGGGTCACAGCATGGGGGAAGCGGAGACGGAGGTTCGAGAAAGAGATTCGCGGCAGCATGGCCTGCGCAGGGAGGTGGTCCGGACCCTTGCGGGCTTGGCGGCCGCAGTCTTTCTGACCGCAGGCATCGGGTGTACGTCCTTCAAGACACCGTCGGAAGATGCCATCGCCACGGTGAACGGAGTCGANATCACGGTCAAGGACTTCACCGTGAAGCTGCGCAACGTCCTCAACCTCCTGGGCAGTGCATCCAACGTGAAGGAAGAGGNCATCTACAACATCAAGCGCGAAGCGCTGGAGTCCCTGATCGAGGAAAAGATCATGCTGCTCCGTGCCGAGAAGCTCGGCATGAAGGTCACCGACGAGGAACTCAAGAAGCGCGTCGAGGAGATCAAGAGGGACTACACCAGCGAAAATTTCGCCCAGGTCTTCGGCGGCGAGAAGGTGGATTACAAGATCTGGAGCGAAGAGTTGAGGAAGCGGCTCCTTCTCGAGAAGCTCGTTGACCAGGAGGTCAACTCGAAGATCAAGGTAACCGACGAAGAGATTGCCGCGTACTATCAGCAGAACCGCAGCCGCTATTACTCCGAGGAGACGGTGCACGTGGCCCAGATCGTCGTTTCGACCAAGGAGACGGCCGATGCGGTACTGAAACGTCTTCAAGCCGGCGAGGATTTCAACAAAGTCGCCCGGGAGATCTCGACGGGACCCGAGTCCGCCAGAGGCGGGGACCTCGGCGTCTTCACGCGGGGCGTGATGCCCGAAGCCTTTGACCGGGTTGTCTTCTCGCTTCCCGAAGGNAGGGCCAGCAAGGTTGTGAAGAGTCCCTACGGGTTCCACATCTTCAAGGTTCTGAAAAAGGAGANGGGCCGCTGGATCGAGCTTCCCGACGTGAAGGAGAAGATCAAGGCGGATCTCGCGAAGGGCAAAGAAGAACAGGAATTCCGGAAGTGGCTCGATGCGCTCAAGTCGGAGGCGAAAGTCCGCATCGACGAAGAGCGGCTCAAGCAGGTCAAAATCGATGACACCCGGACTGAGGAGCCCGCCCCGGGGCAGACCCGGCCGGCACCCGGCAAAGGATAACGGCGGTGAATCGTCCATGAACAGGCTTCGAACTCTTAGCGCCATCGTGGCAATCCTTCTTTTTGCGGCAACGACCTCGTGGGGCGAGATTGTTGACCGTGTCATTGCCGTCGTCAACGACGACGTCATCACGCAGTACGAACTGGACAGCACCGTAGAGCTTGTCCTGAAGAGGCATGAGCAGAGCATCCGCCCCGAAGACCGCGAAAGGATCACCGGCGAGGCCCGGAAAGCCCTTCTCGACAGGATGATCGACGATCTGCTTCTTCGNCAGGAGGCCAGACGACTGGGGATCACCATTCGCGATGAAGAGCTGAACGCCACGATCCAGGAATCCCTGTCGCAGCGGAACCTGTCCATCGACAGGCTGCAGGAAGCCCTGATCAAGGACGGGACGAACTATGAAAAGTATCGCGAGGCCACGCGAAGCGAGATGATCAAGACGCGGATCCTGCAGCGGGAGATCCGCCCCAGGGTGACCGTGACGAACGAGGAAATCGGCGCGTTCTATCAGGAACACCGGGACGAATACGAGGGGAAGCTGCGGGTACGGTTGTTGATGATCGCGCTGCCCGTTCCCGCATCAGATGGTGAGGCGGAGAAGCAGTTGCAGCGCGGGAANGCCGAATCGATCCTCAAACGCATCCAGGCCGGCGAGTATTTCGAGGCACTCGCAAACGAAAATTCGCAGGGGCCGGAGCGCTCCGGGGGCGATATCGGCTATATCGAAAAGGGNAGTATCAATCCGATCATCGAGGAGGTCGCTTTCAACCTCAAGCGCGGCGAAGTCAGCGGCGTGATCGAAACCCCTCAGGGATTCTACATCATCAAGGCCCTCGACAAGCGAGGCGGCGGAAGCCTCTCCGTCAAAGCCACGCGGGCGGAAATCGATGAACGAATATACAGTGAAAAGATGGAAAAGAAGTATACGGAGTGGCTGGCGGAGAAACGGCAGAAATCACATATTGAAATAAGACTGCCAGAGCTCAAATGATTCGTTGGTTCAATCGGTTCAAATCCCCCTTTCATTCCCGGTCTGCACAGGGGAGGAAAGGGGGTTTGCATTACAGCGTAAAACCTATAACCTGAAACATACAACATTACGTAATGATGAAATACATTCGTATCAAGGGTGCGTCACAGCACAATCTCAAGAATGTCAGTATCGACATACCCCGGGATCGCCTCATCGTCATCACCGGGGTGAGCGGCTCGGGCAAGTCAACACTGGCCTTCGACACGATCTACGCAGAAGGGCAGCGCCGCTATGTGGAGTCTCTCTCCACGTACGCCCGGCAGTTTATCGGCCAGATGGACAAGCCCGACGTGGAATCCATCGAGGGCCTCTCTCCTGCCATCGCCATCGAGCAGAGAAGCGCAAGCCACAACCCCCGGTCCACGGTGGGCACCGTCACAGAGATCTACGACTACCTCCGGCTGCTCTACGCCCGCGTCGGTGTGCCCCACTGCTTCCAGTGCGGCAGGGAAATCCGCTCGCAGACGATCGACAGCATGGTGGAGCAGATCCTGGGTCTGCCCTCGGGGTCGTCCGTCTCGCTCATGGCNCCCATCGTGCGGGGGAAAAAGGGCGAGTTCCAGAAAGAGCTCGCCCGGCTTCGCCGAGAGGGTTACGTGCGCGTCAGGGTGAACGGGGAGGTTCGGGACCTGGCAGACGAGATCCCNTTGGAGAGGAACAAGCGCCACGACATTGATGTGGTCGTGGACCGCCTCGTCATCCGCGAGGGGATCCGGAAACGCCTTCGCGACTCCCTGGAAATCGCGGCCCGGCTTTCCGACGGCCTCGTCAGGGCCGACATCGCCGGGGGCGAGGAGATCCTCTTCAGCGAGCGTTATGCCTGCCCGGACTGCAACGTGAGCCTTCCCGAACTCGCGCCGCGGATGTTTTCCTTCAACAGCCCCTACGGGGCCTGCCCGGAATGCGACGGCCTCGGGACGAAGATCTTCTTCGACGAGGACCTCGTCGTGCCCGACCCGGGGCTCTCCATCCGCGAGGGAGCCATCGCTCCCTGGCAGAAACGCAATTCCATGTACTTCCACCAGATGCTCGAGGCCCTCTCGGAACACTTCGGCTTCGATATCAACATCCCCTTCAAGGAGCTCCCCGCCAAGATACGGCACATGCTGCTTCACGGCTCGGGCGATGAGCCCGTGCGGTTCTACTCGGATAACGGGGGCAAGCGCACCTTCCTGGAAAAGCCCTTCGAGGGCATCATCCCCAACCTCGACCGGCGCTACCACGAAACGGACTCCTACGACGTGCGCGCAGAGATGGAGCGATACCTGAACATGAGCGAGTGCCCCGCCTGCCACGGTGCGCGGCTGAGAAAGGAAAGCCTCGCCGTGACCGTGGGCGGGAAGAGCATCTACGACTTTTGCCGGCTCTCCATTGCCGATGGCATGGCGTTCCTGAAAACGCTGCCGCTGTCAAAACAGGAAGCGGCCATCTCGGAGAGGGTCCTGAAAGAGATCCGGGACCGATTGCGGTTCCTGCTGGATGTGGGCATGGATTACCTGAGCCTCGAGCGGGCCTCCGGGACACTCTCCGGCGGCGAGTGGCAGCGGATCCGGCTGGCCACCCAGATCGGCTCGGGCCTCTCGGGGGTGCTCTATGTCCTGGACGAGCCCACGATCGGGCTTCACCCGCGCGACAACGGGCGCCTCATCGCAACGCTTGCACGCCTCAAAGACATGGGCAACACGGTGCTCGTCGTCGAGCACGACGCCGACATGATGATGGCCTCCGACGGGATCATCGACATGGGCCCCGGCGCGGGCCTCGAAGGAGGCGAAGTGATCTTCCAGGGAACGCCTGCCGAGATCCTGGAAAGCAAGACATCCCTCACGGGAGGGTACCTGTCGGGAAGGCTCAGCATCNCCGTGCCCGAAAAACGGCGAGCGCTCCCGGGGCGCTTCATCATCCTCGAAGGCGCCACNGAGAACAACCTGCAGGACATCGACATCCGGATTCCCGTGGGCGTCCTGACATGCGTAACCGGGGTATCCGGCTCCGGCAAAAGCACCCTGGTCCTGGAGACCCTTTACCGGGTGCTGGCCAGGCGGCTCTACCGATACAAGGGGAAAGTGGGAAAGATCCGCAACGTGCGGGACCTCGGGGGGATCGAGCGGGTCATCGTGATGAACCAGCAGCCCATCGGGCGCACTCCACGCTCCAATCCCATCACCTACACGGGGGCCTTCACCTTCATCCGGGATCTCTTCGCCCAACTTCCGGAGGCCCGCACCCGCGGTTACAAACCAGGGCGGTTCAGCTTTAACGTCAAAGGCGGACGATGCGAGGCCTGCGAGGGCAATGGCCTCATCAAGATCGAGATGCACTTCCTGCCTGATGTGTACATCACCTGCGATATCTGCCAGGGCAAGCGATTCAATCGCGACACCCTTGAAATCCAGTACAAGGGCAAGAGCATCGCAGAGGTCCTGGACATGACCGTGACCGAGGCCCTGCTTTTTTTCGAGAACATCCCGCCGATCCGCTCGAAGCTCCAACTCCTTTTCGACGTGGGTCTGGGCTACATCCGGCTCGGCCAGTCGGCAACGACGCTCTCCGGCGGTGAGGCGCAGCGGATCAAACTTGCCCGGGAACTCGGAAAACCTTCCCGTGGAGACACTCTCTACATCCTTGACGAGCCGACCATCGGCCTTCACTTCGCAGACGTGCAAAAACTGCTCGATGTGCTCATGAGGCTCGTCAATATGGGCAACTCCATCGTCGTGATCGAGCACAACCTCGACGTGATCAAGTCGGCTGACTGGATCATCGATCTGGGCCCCGAGGGCGGTCCGGGCGGCGGAACGATTGTCGCCCAGGGCACGCCGGAGGACGTAGCCGGATCCGAAGGATCGCTGACGGGAAAGTTTCTCAGGAAAGTCCTGACAGGGTCCAGGGTATAGGGTTCAGGGGACAGGGCAGAGAACGGAAACAGAAAAATCCCCCTCTTTCCCCCTTTTACAAAGGGGGATGAAGGGGGATTTGTATTGTAACCGGTCAGACTACTTCTCGAAAATCAGCTCGTCCTGGAGCTTGATGCAGTCCTTGACGCTCTGGGCGGCGGGACAGCGGGTGATGTAGTTTGCGAAGGCCTCCTTCGCGTCGGCCATTTTCTCGTCGGGACATTTGAGGTGCATCTTCACGCGTATCGTCGTGATTCGGAGGACGCCCCCCACATTCTCGATGTCCCCTTCAATGTCGGCCCAGTAGAGGGGCTCGGGGGTGGGGATTTTCTTTCCGGCCAGCAGCGTGGCCAGTGTGCCCATCATTCACCCCGCTGTGGCGGCAATGATGTGATCCAGGGTTGCTGCATGCTCCTTGTCGGGTTCGACCTTGTAAAACCGCTTGATCCCCCCGTGGACACCGTAATAGACGGGCTCGGAGAACCCCTCGATCATGGCCCTGCGGGTGGGTCCTATCTCTCTGACGATCTTGATCTTAGAAGTGTGAACGACTTCGCCCATAAGGTCCCTCCTTTGTATGCGTCGTCGCTGCCGCTCAGCGGCACCGACTGTTGATTTGTTGATTGACGAATTGATTGATCAGGGTTGCGCCTTATCACTTATTTGTTTATAAACCATTCAACTGATTCCTGAGGCCGTCAGGCCGATGCCAACCCGTCCAGGAAATCGGCCATCAGACTGTTGACCTCGCGGAAACGATCCAGATCCGTCAACATTTCTGCTGGACTTTGTATGCAGGGCCCTTCGGCAAGGTCTTCAGAACATTTGTGGACGAGTTGCTCCACGCTGTCTCTTGTCGACTCGAGGTGGAACTGAAATGCGGCTACACGGTCGTCGAAAGCAAAGGCCTGGTTTTCGCAGGCCTGGCTTCGGGCAAGATGGACTGCGCCGCGAGGAATCTCGAAGGTGTCACCGTGCCAGTGAAATGCCGGAAACCGATCCGGAAGAAAATCGGCAAGCTTCGATTGCGAAGCCTGGGCCGCCTTTTCAACAGGGTACCAGCCGATCTCGAGACACGGATTCCGTGTCACCTTCGCGCCGAGCACGGAGGCAATAAGCTGGGCCCCGAGGCAGATGCCGATCACCATCTTCTCCCCGTGGAGCGCCTCGCCGATCAAACGCCTCTCTCGTGCTAGCCAGGGATAACGGGATTGCTCGTATACATTCATGGGCCCCCCCAGGACGACGAGCAAGTCGATCTCTTCGACTGCCGGCAGGCGCTGACCGGAATACAGGTGCGTGGACGTCAGGCGNTGGTTCCTCACCTGGGCCCAAGACTCGATGTATCCCGGTCCCTCGAAGGGAACATGCTGAAGGCAATGAATGCGAAGGGATCTCTTCTTCTCAATCATCTATTNTTACCCTCTGTGATGATGCCTCTCCATCATGCATAAAGGCAGCAGGTTACAGGCTACAGGCTACAGGCGGCAGAAGGGAATGATAAGATTCATCGAAGCCTGTTGCCTGCGGCCTGCGGCCTCTCTAAAGGGCTTTCAGCCCTTGTAGAGCCCGTGTCTCTCGATGTACTCGCGCACCTCCTCGGAAACGAGGTAGCGGATGGATCGTCCCGATTTCACGCGCTCACGGATGTCCGTCGACCCGATGTCGAGCTGGGTGACAGCCGTGAAGAAGATGAACTTGCCCGACGGGCCACGATAACCGCGCACCTTCCTGTCATAGGCAAAGCGCTCCATNTAATCGGAGGGAAGCGCTTTACGCAGCGCGCCCCTGCGCCAGCCCGGTCTCGTCATGACGATGAAATGACACTGCGTCAGCAGCCGCCTCCAGCTCTTCCACCGCTGGATATCGTCGAAGGCATCCTGCCCCAGGATGAAATAGATCTCCAGCTCCTTCCCGAAGGTCTCGCGAAAATAGCCGATGGTATCCACCGTGTAGGAGCGTCCCTCGCGACGGTTCTCGACGTCGGAAAAGGCGAAAACAGGATTTCCCTCGATGGCGAGGCGCACCATGCGCTCGCGATGCTCATAGGNGGTGATAGAGGGNCCGGCCTTGAGGGGCGGGGTTGCCGAGGGGATCAAGACAATCCGGTCGAGAAGGAAGCTCTCGAGGATCTCCTGGGCGCATCGCAAGTGGGCGAGGTGGATCGGGTCAAAAGTGCCGCCCATTAGTCCCCATTTCATGTCATCAGCCCCTTCGAAGGTTGGGAGGCTAGAGTCCGGTCGATCGATTCTATGGCCGTGAAGTTAGGAAGCGAGGAAGAGCAGAAGATCGGCCAAATNTTTTTCCGCGCTTCCGCTCTTCTTAACTTCCGATCTTCCGGCCCTTTCAGGGCCCGCACCTATGAGGTGCGCACCTGTCCGCTTCCGTAGATGATGAACTTCTGCGTCGTCAGCTCTTCCAGACCCATGGGGCCNAAGGCGTGCAGTTTCGTCGTGCTGATCCCGATTTCGGCGCCCAGCCCGAGTTGGAAGCCGTCGCTGAACCGGGTCGAGGCGTTGACGAGGACCGTCGAGGAATTCACTTCTTTCAGAAACCGCTGCGCGTTGTCATAGTCGCGGGTGACGATCGACTCCGTGTGCAGTGAACCGTATTGCTCAATGTGCCGGATGGCTTCGTCGATCCCGTCGACGACGCGAACCGCCAGGATAAGATCGAGATATTCCTCGTACCAGTCTTTTTCCGTGGCCTCCTCGAGCCCGGGCAGGATGGCGCGGGTCCTCTCGCAGCCGCGAAGCACCACTCCCGCCTTCTCCATGGCCTCTGCCACTGCGGGCAGAAAGACACCCGCCGCGTCCCGATGGACAAGCAGCGTCTCCATGGAGTTGCACACGCCCGGGCGCTGGACCTTGGCGTTCATGCAGATCTGCACGGCCATGTCGATATCGGCATCGGCGTCTACGAAGACGTGGCAGACCCCCTTGTAGTGCTTGATCACGGGAATCCTCGACTGGCTGACCACGGCCCGGATGAGATCCTCGCCGCCCCGGGGAATGATGAGGTCAATGTACTCCTCGAGCTGGAGCATCGTGTTGACGGCCTCGCGGTCCACCATGGGGATGAGCTGGATGGCGTTTTCGGGCAGCCCCTTGACCCGGAGCACGCCCCGCAGGATCAGGCTCAGGGCCATGTTGGAGTTGATGGCCTCGGAGCCGCCGCGCAGGATGACGGCGTTGCCGGCCTTCAGGCAAAGGGCTGCTGCATCCACGGTCACGTTGGGACGCGACTCGTAGATGATGCCGATGACACCGAGGGGGATCCTCATCCTGCCCACGAGAAGGCCGTTGGGGCGCTTCCACATGGAGCTGATCTTCCCTACGGATCCGGCAGGCCTGCCACCTCCTCGAGTCCCCTCGCCATGGCGCGGATGACGTTCTCATCCAGCGTGAGGCGATCGATCATGGCCTTCGAGAGACCCTTTCGACGGGCGTACTCGACATCCTTCTCGTTTTCCTCGATGAGGTAGTCCGTGTGGTGGATGAGCTGCTCGGCCATCTCGATGAGGGCCTCGTCCTTCTCCGCGCTCGAGAGGTTGGCAACGGCCGACGCCGCCTGCCTGGCATTCTTTGCAATCTGGATGACTTGCTCCTTGATATCCATGGGCACTCCGCAAAACAAGAATTGGGAAACTGGGTATTGGGCTCCCTCGTCCCTTCTTACTCTTGACTCCGTCACTTCTTTCTGCAGCTTGCCATCATATACCGTACACTCGCATTTAATACAAGGGGTTATGGCGTTTCAGCGTGGCGTTGAATTTCAGGGGCAACTGGATTATGATGGCTCACTTC
>JGI20214J51088_10001719_pt1 | contig 14881 bp, 13 predicted proteins | sample WetSurMetagenome_FD_51088 | JGI IMG/M metagenome (IMG submission 51088) | reverse complement strand
GTGCTGATGAACTCGTTTTTCTGGATATAACAGCCACGATTGAAAACAGGAAAGCACTCGCCGGGCTGGTTGAAAGGATCGCTGCTGAAATCAATATCCCATTTACAGTGGGAGGCGGAATCAATACTGTTGATGATGTTGCAATACTTATTAAAGCCGGAGCTGATAAAGTATCAGTAAACTCATCAGCAATAAAAAGACCTGAACTGATATCAGATATTGCCGGTCAGTTTGGAAATCAGTGCATTGTTGTAGCTATAGATACTAAATTGATTGATGGTGAATGGATCGTTTATGTGAATGGAGGCAGAACACCCACACCCTTTAATACAGTTAGCTGGGCACACAGGGTTGAGGAGCTTGGAGCAGGTGAGATCCTTTTAACTTCAATGAACAATGACGGAACAAAATCGGGATTTTCTATCGATATCACCGGTGAAGTGAGCAGAAGTGTAAATATCCCCGTTATTGCATCAGGTGGAGCAGGATCTATGGAACACTTCAAAGAGGTTTTTTTCAATACTGCTTGCAGTGCTGCACTTGCAGCAAGCATATTTCATTTCGGAGAGATTGATATACCTGATTTAAAAAGGTATTTAGTTAATGAAAAAATAAATGTAAGATTGTGAATATGAATATCGATTTTAAAAAAGGTAACGGGCTTGTACCGGTTGTTATTCAGGATAATGACACACTCCAGGTGCTTATGTTAGGATATATGAATGAGGAAGCTCTCGAAAAAACCATAAATGAGAAGAAAGTTACTTTCTTCAGCAGGAGTAAAAACCGGTTGTGGACCAAGGGTGAGACTTCCGGCAATTATTTAAATGTCATTGAGATCTTAACTGACTGCGATGACGATTCGATCATGATCAAAGTAAAACCTGAAGGACCGGTTTGTCATACCGGAAGTACTTCCTGTTTCGGTGAAGTAACTGCAAAAGGATTTATCTACGAGCTGGAAAATATTATAAATAACCGCATTGATAACAACACTGCAGACTCATATACAAACAAACTTTATAAAAAGGGAATAAATAAGGTGGCTCAAAAGGTAGGTGAGGAAGCAGTGGAATTAATAATTGAAGCTAAAGATGATAACATCGTATTGTTCAGGAATGAAGCAGCAGATCTGTTGTACCATCTGCTGATTTTATTAAAAGCTAAAGACACTAATTTACAGCGCATTGAAGAAATTCTTAAGGAAAGACACAAGGAGAAGGAGTGAGATCTAACTCATTCACATATTTTCTTGCGGGTACATCTATATAGAGGAACTAACTATTAATTTTTAACCTAAGCTGTACTTTTTATTACTTTTTACTTGTTTTTTTAAAAATTGGATTACTTTTGTAACCTAATAACACAGCCAAATGAATATTGTGTACAAATATTTTATCTCTTTTTATTACTTCTTTTTTTATTTTAAAAACAGATAAAGGGATTTTTGTATACAAATAAATTTAATTTATATGAAGCAAGGGTCCCTCGAAGGGGCCCTTTCTTTTTTAATACCATTGAATGATGAAAGTAGCTATACAGGGAGAGCATGGAAGTTTCCACGAAGTTGCCGCACGGCAGTATTTCAGTTATGATGATATTGAACTGGTTCCCTGTTCAACATTCGATCTGACCTTAAATACTGTTAAAGCTGGGGAGGCTGATTTTGCGGTAATGGCTATTGAGAATGCCAGGTCAGGAAGCATACTTTATAATTATACCCTTATCCGTGAATCCGGTTTAAAGATACTTGGAGAACATAACCTCCGTGTAAAACAAAACCTGATGGCATTACCCGACCAGCAAATCATTGATATCAGGGAGATCAGATCCCATCCCATAGCACTGGCACAGTGTATGACATTTCTGAATCAGTTTCCCGGTGTGACTCTCATTGAGAGTGATGATACGGCAGGAAGTGCCAGGCAAATCAGCGAAAGCCACCTGATGGGTGTTGCAGCCATAGCTCCTGCCATTGCAGCAGAAATTTATGGACTCAAAGTACTTGCTGAAGGAATTGAAACATATAAGCAAAACTACACAAGATTTCATGTCGTTGGCAGCCAGGATAAAGGTAACAAGCGTGGTGATAAGGTTTCAATCTGCTTCTCGACCGGTCATAAACCAGGATCTCTGGCAAAAATCCTTGTGAAACTAGCTGAGCTGGAAATCAACCTTTCAAAAATCCAGTCTGTACCAAGATTAAATGGCGAGTGGGAATATATGTTCTATCTCGACCTTGAAATGCATAAAAACACCAATTCTGATGTGATAAGAAGAGTGCTTGAGAAAATGACAAGTAATCTGGAGATACTGGGTGTATATTTTAAAGGAGATATGCTTTATGAAAGTTAAACCTGCTGACCGTACCAATAGCGTACAGGAATATTATTTCTCACAAAAACTGGCACAGATTGATAAGATGCGCAGAGATGGCGCTGATATCATAAATCTTGGTATCGGAAGCCCCGATCAGCCTCCGTCTGAAAATACTGTCAATGCACTTATAGCAGAAGCAAAAAAACCAACATCACATGGTTACCAGAGCTATACAGGAATTGCAGCTTTAAGAAAGGCATTCGCAGATTGGTATTTAAAGTACTTTCGTGTTGAGTTGAATCCTGATACTGAAATTCTGCCTCTGATTGGGAGTAAGGAAGGAATTATGCATATCAGTATGGCTTTTGTCAATCCGGGTGATGAAGTGCTGGTACCTGATCCTGGTTATCCTACCTATTCCTCTGTCACCAATCTGGTTGGCGGTACTATAAGAAAGTATGACCTCAGTGAAAAATCCGGCTGGTTTCCGGATCTGAAAGCCCTTGAACAAACTGATCTGAGTAAGGTAAAACTGATGTGGATAAATTACCCGCATATGCCTTCCGGAACAAAAGGGTCAATGGAGGTTTTTGAAAAGCTGGTCGCATTTTCACAGAAACACAGTATCCTCCTCTGCAACGATAACCCATATAGCTTCATTTTAAATAAAGAATATATCAGTCTTCTGGCAGTAGATGGAGCAAAAGAAACAGCCCTTGAACTAAACTCTTTGAGCAAGTCTCATAATATGGCAGGTTGGCGTATTGGAATGGTCACAGGACATAACGAGTATATTAAAAGTATTCTGAAAGTAAAAAGCAATATGGATTCCGGGATGTTTCTGGCTACGCAGATGGCAGCAGTTGAAGCACTTAAAAACCCTGAATCATGGTACGAAACAGTCAACAGTGTTTATATATTACGTCGACAGATAGTTGAGGAAATCATGCAGATCCTTAATTGCAAATATGATAAAACACAGGTTGGCCTGTTTGTCTGGGGACGTATCCCTGATAACATAACCAATTGTGAATTGTATATAGAAGAGATATTAAATAATGCTCATGTATTTATAACACCAGGATTCATTTTTGGAAATAACGGGGAAAGATATATCAGGATTTCATTATGCGCGAGTGAAAAGAGATTAATTGAGGCTAAAGAGAGATTATCGAAACATATAAGAAAAGGGATAAACTAGATGTCGGTAGGCAGTATTCGGTATGCGGTATGCGGTATGCGGTTTTCACGTGGCCACAAGCCGGACTCCGGACTTCCTTCTAAAATGATTGAATAGAATTTTGAAATCATACAGTTAATAAAATAAATATGACAGTTGCAGTTGTAGGAATAGGATTAATTGGTGGATCGCTTATGGTCGATCTCCGAAAACGGGGATTTGCTACCCGAATAATAGGTGTTGATACAAATATGCATCATCAGAATATAGCTCTGCTTTGTGGACTTGTTGATGAAAATGATACTCTGGAAAATGCAATAGATAAAAGCGATCTGATTATACTTTCCACACCTGTCAATACCAATTGTCTGATGCTGCCAGGTATACTCGACAGGATTGCAGGCACTTCTAAAATAGTAACCGATATGGGCTCAACAAAAGCCAGTATCGCAAAAGCAGCAAAGTATAATAAGGGCAGAGGTCGTTATGTGGCAGTGCATCCAATGGCAGGTACTGAGTATTCCGGTCCTCTAGCGGCTATTGGAAAACTGTTTGATTATAAGAATGCAATTATCTGCGACAGGGAACTAAGTGACAGGGATGCTCTTGAAACAATTGAAAAAATGCTGGATACCCTGAATATGCATAAGGTATATATGAACTCAGACGACCATGACGTACATGTTGCGTATATATCTCATATTTCTCATATTACCTCTTTTTCACTCGCATTAAGCGTGCTCGAAAAAGAACATGAAGAACAAAATATTCTTGCACTTGCGGGAGGAGGCTTTGAAAGTACTGTCCGTCTCGCTAAAAGTAATGGGGAAACATGGGCTCCCATTTTCCTGGAGAATTCAGAATATATCCTTGAAGTAATGGATACTTATATTGAAAAGATGAACGCATTCCGAAAGATGATCTCTGCTAAAGATATAAACGGTCTGAAAGTCCTAATGGAAGAGGCTAATAAGATCCGTAAAATTCTAAATTAATTAAACTATTATACAATGGAATCAAAAATAGGGAATACCTTGATTAAAGACTGGAAAGGTTATAAGGGAAGGCCTTTTCTTATCTCAGGCCCTTGCAGTGCCGAAACAGAAGAACAGGTGATGGAAACTGCAATTCAATTAGCAAAAATAAAAGAGGTAAGTGTGTTTCGCGCCGGTATCTGGAAGCCCAGAACTCGTCCAAATTCATTTGAGGGAGTCGGAACAGAAGGCTTGAAATGGTTAAGGAGAGTTAAACAGGAGACCGGTCTGCTTGTCGGCACTGAAGTTGCTAATGAAAAGCATGTCTACGAAGCCTTAAAATACGGAATAGACATGTTATGGATAGGAGCCCGCACCTCGGTTAATCCATTCACAGTACAGGAGATATCTGATGCCCTCAATGGAGTGGATGTAATGGTACTTGTGAAAAACCCGATAAATCCGGACATTGAGTTATGGATGGGTGCAATAGAAAGAATTGCCAGAGCAGGAATAACCCGTATAGGAGCAATACATCGGGGATTTTCTTCATACGAAAAAACGTTGTACCGGAATCAACCTAACTGGCAGTTACCTATTGAATTGCGCAGGCGATTCCCCGATTTACCAATCATATGCGATCCAAGCCATATTGCAGGAGCCCGCCAATTCCTTCACGAGATTTCTCAAAAGGCAATGGATCTTAACTTTGATGGATTGATGCTCGAATCACATATCGACCCTGCAAATGCATTAAGTGATGCTGCCCAACAGGTAACACCCAATGATCTGAAAGAACTTTTGAGCAGACTCATATTCCGTAATCCCAATACATCTGATCCGAAGTTGCTTGATGTTTTGGGGGAACTTAGGCAGCAAATCGATGTTTACGATGAGCACCTTCTCGATCTGATGGAACAACGAATGAAAGTGGCAGAAACTATAGGCCATTATAAAAAGGAAAATAATATCACTATATTGCAGAGTATTCGTTGGGATGAAATTATTAAAAAAGCAATAGCAAAAGGTAAGGCTAAAGGGTTAAGTGCTGAACTGATTGATACAATCTTCAAAGCTATTCATCAGGAATCTATTAACCACCAGATGAAGATTATGAATAATGGCGTGAAAAGCCCTGAAAATGAAAAATTAAGGTAAAAACTATGGAAAGATATGTAGAACCATCCGGCATTAAAGGTCAGCTTAGAGCTCCTTCATCGAAGAGCATGACACAACGGGCAATTGCTGCCGCGTTACTGGCCGATGGGCAAAGCATAATCTATAATCCATCATATTGCGACGATTCATTAGCAGCCATGAGTATTGCCTGCGGTTTAGGAGCAAGAGTTGAGCCGCAACCAAATGAATTAAAAATTAACGGCACCGGTATCCTGAAAGAACCTAAACTGAATTGTGGCGAATCAGGCCTTGCGATCCGAATGTTCTCTCCTATCGCAGCATTATACCCGGCAGAAATAGTAATGGTTGGTGCAAACTCGCTGAAAAAGAGACCAATGTTTATGATCGAAGAAGCATTAAAACAGCTTGGAGTAAGTTGCACAAGTTCTGATGGTTTTATTCCTATAACCATTAAGGGTCCTATTATTGGTGGTTATTGCGAAATTGACGGGTCGGTAAGCAGTCAGTTATTAACCGGATTGCTCATGGCATTACCACTTGCAACTAAAGACTCTAAGGTTAAAGTTAATAATCTTAAGAGCAAGCCGTATATTGATATGACTATTCAGATTTTAACATCATTTGGTATAAAAATTCAGAATACAGATTACAATCTTTTTACTATTGACGGAAATCAGAAGTATATACCTCATAACTACACAGTTGAAGGAGACTGGAGTGGTGGAGCATTTCTTCTGGTTGCAGGAGCAGTCAGCGGACATGTAACCATTCAAGGTCTTCGTATCGACAGCATGCAAAGTGATATGGCAATAATTAAAGCCCTTGAAAAAGCCGGAGCACAAATTAAAATTGGTGAAAATCAGGTTGAGATTTCAAAATCGAAATTAAAAGCTTTTGAATTTGACGCTACCGAATCCCCTGACCTGTTCCCTCCTCTTGTTGCACTTGCTTCTTATTGCACTGGTGTTTCAACTATCAAAGGAGTATCGCGGTTGATATATAAAGAGAGTGACAGAGCCGCAACACTTAAAGAAGAGTTCGGAAAGATGAATATTAAAATCGAAATCAGTGACGATCTGATGTCTGTTACCGGAGGTCAGCCACAAAGCGCCCATGTTGAATCGCACGATGACCATCGAATTGCAATGGCCGTTGCAGTTGCCTCACTTGGAGCTACGGGAAGAGTATATATACGCGATTCTCAATGTGTGGCAAAATCTTATCCCGGATTTTTTGATGACCTGAGAAATCTTGGAGCTGTCGTTCATGAATGATACTATTTCAGCCCATTTACCTTATAATCTGGCTGTAATAGTGGAATATTCATTCAAAAACGAAAAAAAAAGTCATATTTTATTGATATTTTAAATTTTTAATTATTTTTGTCGGCATGATAACAAATATGTTTTATGTCTGGTCTTGGTGCAGCTCAAAAAATTTTGCTGTGAAACAAGCCGCTATATAACATTTACAAGATATTTATAAGAAGGCACGCTGTTCACAGCGTGCCTTTTTTATTTGACAATCATTAACCAAACATAAAAAATCAGAAAATGGAAAAACTTAGAAAAATTATCTTAACCGACAATGAAATGCCTAGGCAATGGTATAACATTATCCCGGATATGCCTAAAAAACCTCTGCCTCCACTCCATCCTGCCACCAGGCAACCAATCGGACCCGAGGATCTTTCTGCTATCTTTCCACTTGAGCTGATAAAACAGGAGGTATCGACTGAGAGGTATATTGATATACCGGATGAGGTTCGTGACCTATATCTTACATATCGTCCTGCTCCTCTTTTCAGAGCTGTTAACCTTGAAAAAGCACTGGGTACTAAGAGTAAAATTTACTACAAGTATGAAGGAGGGAATTATTCAGGATCACATAAAGCCAATACTGCAATTGCCCAGGCTTATTATAATAAGCTGGAGGGAGTAAGGAGGATTACCACTGAGACAGGTGCCGGACAGTGGGGCAGCGCAATGAGTTTTGCCTGTCATCATTTCGGAATTGAATTGCTGGTCTTCATGGTTAAGGTCAGTTACCAGCAAAAACCAGGACGTAAGCTTTTAATGAACACTTATAATGCAAAAGTGATTCCATCTCCAAGCACTATGACGGCAGCCGGCAGAAAAATTCTGGAACTTGACCCGGAGTCACCCGGAAGTCTGGGTATAGCAATTTCTGAAGCCATTGAGGTTGCGGTACAGGATCCCTATACAAAATACGCCCTCGGCAGCGTTCTCAATCACGTTGTCCTTCACCAGACAATAATAGGACAGGAAGCTATGATTCAAATGGAAAAGGCAGGTGATTATCCAGATGTTGTGATCGGCTGCTTTGGCGGTGGTTCTAACTTCTCCGGAATTGCGTTTCCGTTCCTTCGTGAGAAATTACAGCATGGTAAGAACATAAGACTCGTTGCAGTTGAGCCTTCATCATGCCCAAAACTTACGAAAGGGAAATTTACCTATGATTTCGGCGACTCCGCAGGGATGACACCTCTCCTTCCAATGTACACTCTTGGGCATAATTATGTTCCTGATAAGATTCATGCTGGCGGTTTACGCTACCATGGAGCAGGAGTGCTTGTAAGCCAATTACTTAAAGATGGACTAATTGAAGCTAAAGCAAAAATGCAGCGGGAATGTTTTGAAGCTGGTGTGTTTTTCGCCAGAACCGAAGGCATTCTGCCTGCTCCTGAATCTACATACGCAATTGCAGGAGCTCTCGATGAGGCTAGAAGGGCTGACCTGGAAGGTGTCTCAAAAACAATTCTTTTCAATCTAAGCGGGCATGGGCATTTTGATATCTCAGCCTACGAAAAGTATTTCGAAAATAACCTTCCTGATCATGAACTGACAAATGCAGAGGTTGATGATGCTATTTCGAAAATTAATATCCCATCCTGATAATTTATCTCTGTGAAACTTAGTGAATACTCTGTGTACCTCTGTGTAAGATCTTAAATATCATTACACAGAGTGACACAGAGAACCACAGAGATTTCTGTCAAAAATCAGAATATGAGGTTGGATGAAGCAGATACGGACAGACTTTTGAAACTGTGTTCTTATACTCCTCCATTTTTGACAGGCTAGCCCATTCCGGTGTCCCCCCGAAAGTTTTCCAATGATCCTCCCTCGATTTCATGTCAGCATATGTAGTCATATACATAAGCCGTGGCTTCTTGCTTCCCAATAAGACCTGTCCATAAAATACTGCATTGGCACCTATCTTCTCAAAAATTGCAATCTCACCACCCTCGTTGAACATTTGGATCTTTTTGGTGGCTTTGGCTTCAGTAGCACTCTCGTAACTTCTTAATTCATAAATCCTTTCTGATACAGGGGTTGTATATGAAGGGACCCTGAGCTGAGGCATAAAAGCAAATGCTTTCAGAAAAATGCTTTCATACCTGTCAAAAGGTGGTTTGTCAAAAGGAGCATCAATAAACGCTGCTCCTGCTTTCTGATATACTGGATCATTCTGAATGACAGCAATATTCTTAAAGAACTCATCCGAAGTCTTAAACGGAATGAATACATATATAAGTTTCCCATAAGCAGTATCAGCTTCAACTGGTTTAAATACGCCTATATTACTAATTCCTGCTCTGTGCATTGCTGGTATGAATGCATCTTTAAGGTAGTTTTCAGTAACTTCAGCCTGTCCTGGTGTGCTGATCCTGTAAATTTTAATTTCATAAAACTGCTGCTTTGAAGGTGCTGCACCAAAACTATTAAGTGCTACAAACATAAATAGCAGTAATGCCGGAAGTGCCCGGTAAAGAATTTTTGATTTTTTCATAATAAAAATATTTATTGTCAAAGTATTAAATAAATCTGTAGAGATGTTGAATGCAACGTCTCTGCTTTTCCTGGTATGCGAAAACAACTTAGTAAGTCATCGAAAACTCTTCAAATATCTTGTTTGCTTTCCCTGGAGTTACTTCATCCCCGGACTGAACATAGAACCTGTGATATAAAGTTACCGACATTCCTTTTTCCAGTTTGAAGCTCTTTTTTTCCAGTTTGGGATCATATGAATTCTGACCGAAGTTATTTAATGAGAAAAGACCATATCCCCGGGCATGGGCATAGGCAGGATACCCCGGGTTTTTAGGGTTATCGAAAATACCAAAGGTAATAGGAACATTATCCTTTATTCCGCTCAGCAGAACCCAGTCATTTCTTGTTCCCCAAACAGCATCACCTTTTAACCCTTTGCTTGAAGTGTACATCCCGGTAACACCTGTGTTATCTGTTACACCTACAGTTGTTGGATTGCCCTTTTCATCAGTAAAAATCAGAGATTCGTTTGAAGGCATTTCAAATGCCCTGTCGACCCTGATAGCAAACAAACCTTCTTTGCTGTCATTGAAGGTGACCGGACCATTAACTGCTGTAAGAGCAGTTATATGATCTATTGTTCGTGAATTGCTGTTTCCTGAAAAGATATATTTTGTGTTTTCCGTCAGCAATGTTTTTCCATTATTATCATCCCAGTTCATTACTACTTCGAGAATACCCTTTTCTCCACTTTCTGCTCTGACAATTTTCTTATGAACAATATGTCCGTATGTATCTTTTTTGTCAGCTGCAATCGCCGATGAGTTATTCCAGAAATCAAGACCGTTAACATTACCATGGTTAAACCAGAGTCCGATATGATGAGGGTGATCAACACGTTCTCCTTTTCTGGGTTCAATCGGATATCCCCTGGTAATCATGGAACCATTTGGAGCTATTACAGGAAACAAGAATGGTTTTTCGATATTCTCAGGATATTGGTAAGATGTAAAGAGAGTCCCGTTTATAAAAACATCAACCCTGTGTTTCACGTCATCCCTGACCAGTTTTACACCAGTAATATCTGAAGATTGTGCATAACTGGACATACCTGAAGTAATCAGAAAAAAGAGGATGAAGAATATCATCGAGAGCCATCCCCTCCAATTAAAGCAACTTTGCTGATCTCTCATGTCTGAATTTCATTTTTAATATTGGAACACTTTTCCACCGGCAAGAACTTCCTGTTTCACCTCATCGAAGGAGGCTTTTTCACCTGTCCTTAATGCTGCTGTACACATTATGTTAGCTATAGAATGATTATACCCTGCCATAATATCAGCATTTGGCTTCTTCCTGTTACGTACACACTCCATCCAGTTTCTCATATGGGCATTAGTCATAGGATCTGAACCGGTGTTTGCAGATGTTTCAATTTTCAAACCTGGCAAGTCCATGCTTTCCAGCAGATTAGCCTTCATATTCATTGCTTTTGCTTCATTCTCCTGAAGTCCTCCCTCAGAAGTGATCTTATTTGTATCAAGATTAAGAGTACCACCATTTGAGAAATACACTTCCTTTGTGCCTCCGGCAGAATTTGTAAAACGTGATGAATAAACAACCTGAAAACCGGTATTGGCGTCACCATAATCCATTACCGCAGTCATTGTATCATAATTGGTACGTCCGTCTTTCCATTGATAAATACCACCATTTGCAGCAACGCTATTGGGATGGCTAAGCCCGGTAAACCAATGTACAGTATCAATCTGATGGGCCATCCACTGACCCGGTATCCCTGATGAATATGGCCAGAAAAGTCTGAATTCAAGATATTTCCTGGGATCCCATGCAACTGGTGCCCGGTTCAGCTGGAAGCGCTTCCAGTCGGTATCAGCTTCTTTAATAACTCCGGTCAGCTCAGGTCTCCTCCATCTTCCGGGCTGGTTAACATTCCAGGACATCTCAACCATTACAATTTTCCCGAACTTTCCTGATCTGATGTATTCATTTGCCGCGATATAGTTTGGAGTGCTTCTGCGCTGCGAGCCGATCTGAACGATTTTTTTTGTCTCCTGCACTGCTTTTAATGCTACTCTTGCATCAGCCATAGTCTCAGCAAAAGGCTTTTCACAATATGCATCCTGTCCAGCCCTTACGGCTTCGGCAAGTAACAAAGCATGCTGAAAATCAGCTGTACTTATGATTACGGCATCTGTATCTTTACCACTGTACAATTCATCATTGTTACGTGCCGTTCTGACAGTTACGCCTTTCTCTTTAAAGAATTTCACTGATTCATCACGACGCCTGTTCCAAAGGTCAGAAACAGCTACAATTTCAAAATTCAATTCTTTTGCCAGGCTGAGAAATGCAGGTGCAAGTGAACCTCTGAAACGATCGGAAAAACCAACGATCCCTACCCTGATTCTGTCGTTTGCCCCAAGTATGCGTGAATAACTCTTTGCACCAAGAGTCAGACCTGCTGCTCCAAGTGCTGTTTTTTGAATAAATTCTCTGCGGGTTGTCATAATTTAGTATTTTAATTCTCTTAAGGTAAAAATAGTGATAATCAAAAACAATCAAATACAAAATCGATGCTTATTTGCTGTTAACAGTTTTTATCGTGACAAATAACATGAGAAAATAACTATTTTAATAAATAGAATATTTGATGAAACAAATCACAGGAACAAAAGTATTGATTCGCGGAAGGAAATTGAAAAACTATTTAAATATCATTAGTATTTTCAATCCTGAAAAACTGAAGCGGTTTACGAAACCATGATGTCCTGTATGCACCATATAAAACTCCTGCTGAGAGCCATGATAATCCGACAATCTTAGCTTTAATTCCAAGGCTGAACCAGAGATACAGACAGATAGAAAATCCAAGTACCGGAACTATTAGATGGCCAAATGTCTTGCGTTCACCGCGTATAAAATATCGAACAAAAGACGAAACATTCACGCCCATAAATGCAATCAAGGCACCAAAGTTGAGAAGCTGAGCCCCAATCGGATAGGTGAGAAGAAATGCACCAGCGAGTGTAATTACCCCTACAAGGATGATATTGTTGGATGGAACACGGGTTCTGGCATTAACAGCACCGAAAAATTTCTTAGGGATTGCATTGTCTCTACCCATGCCAAAGAGAAGACGTCCGGCTCCAAGGTGTGCACCCGCTCCTGATCCAATAGTTGCAACAAGCAGTGCAAAATTTACTGTATGAAAAAGCCATTGACCTCCTGCCTTACCTGCAACATAACAAAATGCAGTATCCTGATCGGGGAAAGATGTGCCGGGCCAAACAAGCTGGGCAGCATAAACCTGGACAGATGCCAGTAACCCTGTAATAAGACAAACCAGAACAGTAGCAAGCAGAATATTCCGTCGTGGATTGTGTACCTCCTCCGACAATGTTGAAATACCGTCAAAACCTATATAGGTAAGTACTGCAAGAGATGCACCTGCAGAAACAGCTGAAAAAGAAAACGTTTTCGGATCATAAAATGGCCGGGTCCAGTCTGCGGCTCCTGCCGGAGGATTCAAAAAAAGATACCTCACAGCTGCTCCCAGGAAAAGCAGGATCACCACTCCAAGTCCTGTGGCTATAATAGAATTTGTGCGGGAACTTGATTCTATTCCACGTAAATTCATGCCTGTGAACAACAGAGTAAATGCAATAGCATAAATTGCGAAAGGTATTTCAGGTATTAAATTCATTGCAGCTTTACTGACCCAGATAACACAAATAATAGGATTCATTACATAATCGAAAATCATACCCCAACCTACAAAGTACCCAAGGGCTGGATGAATCTCCCTGCTGACATACGTATATGCTGAACCAGCACTGGGATAAGCATTTGCCATCCTTCCATAACTGATAGCAGTAAACAGCATTCCCACCATACCAATCAGTATCGTGGTTACTACGTGACCATGAGCCAGACCTACGGCAGCTCCGAATAATGGCATTGGTGCCGTTGGCTGAATAAGGATAATCCCGTAAAGCACTAATGCAGAAAGCCCCAGAACACGTTTTAAACCCGGACCGGAGTTGGTTGACGATTGAGTACTGCTCATAATTCTAAAATAGGTAGATAATTAAATACTATTTACAATTTTATTATATTTGAAAATGGATTTGTGCATATATTTCAAATATGCAAATTAATTGGGAAATATACCCAAACTCAGAGAAAGTATTAATTAATTTTGAAACCTTAACTACAAACTTAAAAAACGTACTGTGGAAAACCAAAACCAACCTGCTGTAAAACGACTTAAGTCGCTTGATGCTCTGCGTGGATTCGACATGTTCTGGATAATGGGCGGTGAAGGTATCTTCATTGGTCTGGCTTCACTGACAGGCTGGCCTATATTTCAATTATGGGCAGAACAACTCGATCATGTACCATGGCACGGGTTCCATTTTTATGATATGATTTTTCCTCTGTTTCTCTTTATTGCCGGTATATCCTTCCCATATTCACTGGCAAAACGTATTGCGATGAATGACAGCCGTAAATCAATATATAAACATGTAATAAGCCGCGGATTGTTACTTGTTATTATTGGCATTATCTTTAATAACGGTGTCAATTTTGATTTTGCCCATCTGCGCTATGGAAGTGTTCTTGGTCGTATTGGTCTTGCGTGGATGTTTGCTGCACTTATTTTTATGAATACCAAATTAAGTTTCCGTATTGTCTGGATCTTCGGGATATTGACCATCTATTGGTTGCTGTTTATTCTCTTCCCTGCACATGATCTTGGAGCTACAGATCCTTATTCAATGGAAGGCAACCTGGCAGGTCATATCGACCGTTTGTTTTTACCCGGAAGATTCTGCTGTTATAAATTTGGCGATAGTGAAGGCCTTCTGAGCACAATACCTGCAATCGGCACTGCCCTTCTTGGTATGATGACGGGGCAGTTTGTAAGTTCTCAATACCTGATTAATAAACCTCTTCGTAAAGTACTCTATATGGTTTTAGCTGCAATAGGTTTAATAATAATTGGACTGTTATGGAATATTGCATTCCCGATAAATAAATATCTGTGGTCAAGCTCATTTGTCTGTTTCGTAGGAGGGTTGAGTCTTCTGCTCTTTTCTGTTTTCTATCTGATAATTGATGTATGGCAATATACTAAGTGGACATTCTTCTTTGTAGTAATAGGAATGAACCCTATAACAATTTACCTTGTTGAAAGAATTGTTAATTTCGGTTCCGCAACCAAATTCTTCTTCGGTGGAATTACAGCCCTCCTGCCAGAAACATGGGCCCCGCTTATTGATGGAATTGGCATAACAACCGTAGCATGGGTATTCCTTTATATATTGTATAAAAAGAAGATCTTCCTGAGGATCTGACTTTATGGAAGGCGAAATCTCCAGATTTCGCCTTCCATAAAATGCAGTCTGAAGACTATAATGAATTTTAAGCGAAGTCAGGAGACTACGCTT
>JGI20214J51088_10001718_pt1 | contig 14883 bp, 13 predicted proteins | sample WetSurMetagenome_FD_51088 | JGI IMG/M metagenome (IMG submission 51088) | reverse complement strand
TCGTTTGGAAGGATGATCCGCTTTCTTGGCAGTGTTTATAACAGCCAGAATGGTGTGCTGGGAATTGATATTGGTACTTCGAATACGACCGTTGCAGTTGGAAAGTCTGGCGGATTGACGATGCAGGTAGCTCATTGTGGGACAGAAAAGGACAGCTTTATTGAGTCAATGTTCAAGATAAAACCGCAAGATCTGCAAATGTGGATCAATTATTCGCTTTCTGATGAATATATTCAAGAATACCTTTTGAATAAAGCGGTCTTCCCAGCTACCATACCAACTTCAAATGAAGATCTGGCAGTTGAATACGCACTTGCCCGATACCGAATTAAGCTGGCAATTAATTCAACCGGAAAGAACTATCCTAATTTGAACTTGCTTTATAAAGAAGGTTTAAATTCAGGATTTGAGCCGGTGATTATGTCAGGAACTACACTCAATGGGTCTCCTTCACTGGCTCACAGCTTGATGATCATTCTGGATGGCTTGCAACCGATTGGGGTGACAACACTGGTGCTGGATAATAACAATGTTTTGCCTGTTTTAGGGGCTTGTGGACAACTTGTTCCCGCCCTTCCGGTGGAAGTGTTGGAAAGTGGAGTTATGCAAAATTTGTGTACAGTAATATCGCCGGTAAGTAACCGAAAACCAGGTACCACAATTTTATATGCCCACCTTGTCCTGGATACCAACGAAGAGATCGATCTGGAAATTCAGCAGGGAAACCTCACATTGTTACCCCTTTCGCAGGGACAAACCGCAAAGATGTACATAGAACCAGTCAATAATGCAGACCTTGGTTTGGGTAGTCCGGGTAAAGGGGGGAGTTTCCGGATATCCGCTGGGATAATGGGTCTGGTTTTTGATGCGCGCGGGCGGCCGATCGTTACCCCAACAGATACTCTGGAACGCCAGGAATTGTTGAATCGCTGGCTGCTTTCCCTCAAAGTCTGATTTTTTCACGGTATATTTCTTGCATCATAGTCCTCTTAGGATAAGAGGACTATGTTTGTACCAGTGACCCATTTCTTGCCATTAACCAAAATTCGTAGAGAACGCCTTCTTCCCATCCCGGGACGTGTGTTGGTGCATACCGGCCAAAAAGTGATGGCGACAGATGTAATTGCCGAGACCAAGTTGGTTAACCAACATATGTTACTTGATATTTCAAGCATCCTTGGTATAAGCCCCAGACAGACCGAAAGAATTCTAAAAGTAAGCGTAAACCAGGTTGTGGCAGAGGGTGATATTTTAGCTGGACCAGTTGGCATCATTCCCAGGCTGGTTCGTGCACCACAAAATGGAAGAATAGCGCATTTCAATGATGGTCAACTACTTTTCGAGTTGGAAACTCAACCATTCCAACTTCGGGCAGGTATGGAAGGTGTGATCAAAGGTTTAATTGCTGAACGTGGTGCGATCCTCGAAACTACGGGAGCATTAGTCCAGGGAGTATGGGGAAACGGGCATATAGATCAAGGTACCTTGAACGTGCTTGCTCAATCACCAAAAGATGAAATAACGCCGGAAATGTTGGATACAGAAATGCGTGGAACGATATTGCTCGGCGGTCATATCACAAAGTCAGAAACCTTAAAAGCATTACAGCATTTGTATGTCCGCGGACTTATCCTTGCAAGTATCTCTGCAAATCTTGTTCCCCTTGCTGCCCAATGCAAATTTCCCATCGTGGTGTTGGATGGATTCGGACGTATCCCGATGAATTCGATGGCTTTTAAGATCCTCTCCACCAACACCGGTAGAGAAATTGCGGTCAATGCGAATGGATGGGAGCGATATTCTGATTCAAGACCGGAAGTGATCATTCCTCTTCCTGCTACAAGTGATGTGGATATTCCCAAACCCGCAGAAATGCTGGCTCCCGGTCAAAAAGTACGCATCAGTACCAACTTGATTGATGGATCAATTGGCAAGATTATTGCACTTCGTACAGAACAGGCGACATTGAGTAATGGACTTAGGGTCCCAGCTGCAATGATCCACCTGGAAAATGGAGAAAACACGATCGTTCCACTGGCAAATTTGGAACAACTTGCTTGAAAATATTGAGAGGTCACCATGTCAGATTTTGATTATTCACAGTTTGAAGAAACACCACCACCCCAGGGACAAAATAACCGGACTTTTTTGGTTATCGCTGGAATACTTGGAGCGGTAATATTATTGGCCTTGGTGGCCATAGCTGCTTACGCGTTTCTGGTTCTGCCTGGCAGAAATTCTCAACTTGCTGAGAAAGCTGCCATAGCCAATGCAGCCAATACAGCCACTGTTATGGCCGCGACTTCTTCAGCATTGACCGCGATGGCACCTACCAGTACACCGTTGCCATTGCCAACCGATACACCCACCCCTGAACCGACGTTTACACCGCTTCCGACTGAAGAACCTGCCACAGCCACACCTGAATTGGGAACTGGTGGAGGATTGACGGAAGATATGGCAATGACGGCCACCGTCTCAGCATTGTTAACCCAAGCAGCTGGTGGAAAGCCTGCGGCAACAGAAGAAGGTGCCCCGACCGTGGCTGCAACAGCGTTACCAACGACCGGATTTGCCGATGGTATGGGTATTCCATCGATGGTTGGTTTGGGTGTACTTTTCATCGCATTGATCATGATCACCCGCCAGATTCGTTCGGCGCGGTCCCGCTAACATTATCCTGGTTATTCTCCTCATGCAAAAGGACGGTCTGAGCAACCGTCCTTTTCGCTATTATACCAACCGTTACATTTAGTTTACACAAACGGAAATGTTATGGTTTTAGATAATAAAACACATACGATCTAGCTAAATCCAGGGTGAATAAGGAATTATGAAGTTGAGATCTCCCAAATTCTCGGTTGTTTCTGATTACATCCACCTGAAAGTTGGCAGCCATCGCAGCCATCATTAATGCAACCGGATTCAATCACAAGATTATGAAGTAANCCCCGCCGCTGAAGATCTTCAAGTAACGCTTCAACCATATGCTGGTCAATGTTCATTTTATGGCTAAGTTCAGCAGGAGATATGGTACCGCTTTTTCGGATGAGATCCACCATTTGTTCCAGCATTTTATAACCCCATTGACCTTGCAATTGCATAAACACCTGACGCAATCGCGATCGATAATGAAAGCATCATACCGATATTCAAGCCGGTCCATTTCCATGAACCTGTTTCCTGGCGAATGACAGCAACGGTGGCGGCGCACGGTATAAAAAGCAGTGAAACAGTGAGGAATGCCAGCCCGGTCGCTGTTGAATATGTGGTGGATAGAGTCTGAGCTAACCCAATTCCATGGGTGCTGCCAAATAATACCCCCAGGGTCGCGATCGAATTTTCTTTGGCCATAAAACTGGTGAGCAGTGCTACAGTCAATCTCCAGTCCATACCCATCCAACGCCCGACAGGTTCCAGAAACTTTCCGACCATTGCCAGGAAGCTGGTTTCAATATTCCCGTTTGGCAGCACTGAAAGCACCCAGACCGCCACAGATATACCCAGAATTATCGTGCCTGCTTTTTTAACGAATGAAATTGATCTTTGCCAGACCATTAATCCAGTCGTGCGCCAGTTTGGATTGTGATACAGGGGGAGTTCCATCACAAAAGCGGAGCGTTCACCTTTAAATAACAGCCGGTTTAGTATCACACCCGCGAGGATCAAGAGCATGAGTGAGAATATGATCAACCCCCACGATACCAGCACAGACCGGTTTCCGAAGAAAGCTGGAGTAAGAAAAGCGAGTACTGCCATTCTGGCTGTACAAGGGACTAATGGAGCGAGAACTATGGTCAACAACCTGGCTTTCCGTGATTCGATGACTCGCGTACCCATGACTGCTGGTACATTACANCCGAAACCGAGAAACAAAGGCAGAAACGATTTGCCGTGTAAACCCATCCAATGCATGAAATTATCCATCACATAGGCTGCCCTGGCCATGTACCCTATGTCTTCAAGCAGACCAAAGGCCGCAAAGAAGATCATGATAATGGGGATAAACGTCAATACCGAACCNACGCCGCCAATGATTCCGTCCACAATCAAGCCGCGAATCCAAAATGGTGCGGATATGAGCCAGGTACTGATTATTCCGCCAAGAGGTTTTACCAGTTCGGCTCCCAACCAGTTTTGAATGGGAGAACCTATCGTAAAAGTCAACCAGAATACCAATCCGAGAATGATTCCTAGTATCCCCAATCCGGCAACTGGGTGTGTCGCCCAGCGGTCTAGTCGATCTGTCATACCGATCTGACCGGCACGCGGCCGCTGAACAGCAGCCCGCATCATGCGCTCGATCCATTCATATCGGCCGGATGCTATTGCCAGGAACGCATCTTCGTGCTGCTTTTGGATTTCATTCACCAAATCCCAGCGTTCGGGTGGAACGGTCTGCTGAATGAGTTTTACCATTTCAGCATCCCCTTCCAGCAGCTTGAGGGCACTCCAATCCAGCGGATAGGCTGTTGGCAGATACCCCTCGATCAATTGGCGGATTTGATTTTTAACTTCGCGATGGTCAGCCCGAATTACCGGTATCCGGCGGTTATCAGGTGCAGTATCTTTAAGGGTTTTATTCACAATATCCAATAGTTGATGAACACCTTGCGCATGGGTGGCGATGAGGGGAACGACCGGGACACCCAATGCAGCTTCGAGGATATCAGTATCAATTGCGATGCCTTCCTGTTTCGCGACATCCATCATGTTCAAAGCAACAACCAGCTTTGTGGGCAATGCGATCAGCTCAGACACAAGGTACAAACTGCGTTCAAGGTTAGCCGCACTCACAACTGCGACAACAATATCCGGTTGTTCTTTGATGATATATTCACGGGCAATAACCTCTTCCGGTGAGTTAGCTGTGAGACTATAGGTACCAGGCAAGTCAATTAAATGGTATTCTTGATGGTTGCGTTCAAAAACCCCTTCGCGTTTCTCCACCGTTTTCCCCGGCCAGTTGCCAACATGTTGATTTAAACCTGTCAATATGTTAAACAGGGTGGATTTCCCCATATTAGGTTGGCCAGCCAATGCGATGGTGGTAGTATCGGTTTGTGTTTTTATACTAAATCGAGAATCCATGGTGGAGTAAGAATCGCTCATCCCTGGTTCCTTTGTACCTGTATGGCACGTGCTTCCTGCCGGCCAAGAGCTACCCGGGTTCCGCGGACTGTGACAACCAAAGGACCCCGGCCATAGTTTTGGGTCATAACGATCTCCACCCCGGGGGTAAATCCTAGCGAGGTAAGGCGGCTGGCAATTCCAGTCCCATACCCCAAATGAATAATTGATGCCCGCTCGCCGGCTGCGAGTTCTGCTAGTTGAGTGGTTTGCTGCAAAATGGTCATAGCAGTGCCTTTCCTTGACAGTGAAATCCATCGGAGTATAATAACTAAAGCGAGGCTAACAATAAAATTAGTATATACTAATAATAAAAATAGTATATCATATTTATACAAATAATCAGTATGAATTTTTACCGGAAATACCATGGAAAACAAACTCAGTACGACAATTGAAGATTATCTGGGTGTGATCTACGTTTTGGAGCGGGACAAGGAACCCATACACGGGGTTCATCTGGCGGAACTGTTAGGGGTATCCGCCCCGACTGTGACTAATACATTAAAGCGTATGGTCAGGGATGGTTTACTGGAAATGAGTGTAGAAACAGGAACTCACCTGACAGTCAACGGATTGGAACAGGCAAAAACGGTCATGCGCCGGCATATGCTGGCCGAATGGATGCTGAGCCGTATGCTTTCCTGGTCCAAGGTACATAAAGAAGCACATTTTATGGAACATGCAATTTCCAAGGAAGTGGAAGCCACCCTGATAGATGACCTAAACCAACCCGAACTTTGCCCCCATGGTAATCCCCTTCCTGGGAATGAGGCTCTTGTGCAAGATTGGATCGCCTTGACTGACCTTTCTGAAGGTGCGGAATGCACCATAAGAAGAGTGCATGAGTTGGCTGAGAATACCAGGGATGTTCTTACTTTTCTGGAGGACAACCATATAGAACCTGGAAGTGAAGTAACGGTAACGGAGAACTTACCCTTCAACCAGACCGTTACATTGAGGGTGAACGATCGTTCTGTTACATTGGGATATGCCCTGGCAAAATATGTTTATGGGGAATTATTGCAACTCGCGTAATATTTTAAGTTCATCCCCTGGCTGTGAGGATCGACCAAAAAGAGAACTTAGGAATTCCACTCAATTTATATTCTTTTCCGCTGATGATCGATTCTGCTGCATCCATCCCGCTGCGAATTGAGGCACCGATGCCTTCCCCCATGTCCGGTGTAGCCAACCCGGCAGAGTCACCCACGAGGAAAGCATTCTCATTCCGAAGTTCCTTCAGCGAATTGCGTAAATAATATGTATGCGCCAGCGGATGGTAATCATGTCTCCGGACCAAACCCATCTTGTCAATTTGCGCTGTGATCAAATCCCAATGCCGGCGAATAATGTCTTTATTCTGTTTCAATACAGACGCTTTTCCGCCTACTCCCACATTCACATACCCACCGGCTTTAGGCACATACCATGAATATCCTGGCAATCCGTTTTCCAGGAACCAAAGATGACAGCGGTTGTCTGCATCCGGATAGAGGAATTCTTCTTCCATAGCGACCACCTGGTTTTCGGGGATATGACCGGGCTGATCATTAAAAAGGATCTTCCTCACCGGGCAATACGTTCCTCCAGCACCAACAATATATTCGCAAAAATATTCCCCATCAATCACATAGCCGTCTTCTTCGCGGACTATCTCTTTAACCTGGTGCTGAACCACAGGAACTCCCGACCTTTTTAGTAACCAATCGTCAANTTCAATTCGGCGAATGGCGAATTGATTGGTGGGAATTTTGAATTTCAACCCCCGAAGCGAAATTTGGAAGAAGTTAAAGGCGGCAATACTGAATGGGTACTGGGCTGGATCCAGATCAAGGTCAGAAAGTACATGTGGAGTGATCCATCCGGCGCAAGGCTTCATCCGTGGAAAAACCTGCTTATCCAGTAAGAGGCAATCCACTCCGGCTTGTATCAACCGTCTGGCGCAGGCTGAACCGCCCGGACCACCACCAACGATGATAACCTCTTTTTGTATCATTTTCACACCATTCTGCAATCAGGTTGTGGAGTGCCTGTGCGGGTAAAAACGATCTGCCAGAGCTGCTGACTGCGGGAACGGAATGCTGCAGCACTGCTTAATAGGTAAAAATTCCACATNCNGTGAAANCGTTCAGAATAATTCTTTTTCAACTCCGGCCACCCGGCTTCGAAATTTGACTGCCATGCCATAAGAGTGGGATCATAATTTGGACCGATATTATGCCAATCCTCCATGACAAAAAGACCTTCCATAGCTGCCCCCAATTGTTTTATCGATGGCAGCATTCCATTGGGGAAGATATATTTATGAGTAAACTGATCAGCCAGGGTGGAACTGACATTACCTCCGATGGTGTGAACGAAACCCAGGCCATCCTCTTTTAGGCACCTGTCAACAACCTCCATATAGGTTCGATAATTTTTATACCCCACATGCTCCATGACGCCGATGGATATCACCCGGTCGTATTTCCCTTCCACCTCACGGTAATCCTGTAACCGGATTTCTACAGGCAGTCCCTTGCATAATTCTGATCCCAACGCAACCTGTTCCCTAGAAACAGTGACACCCAGAACAGATACTCCAAATTTTTCGGCAGCATATTTGGCAAAACTCCCCCATCCACAACCTAACTCCAGCACGGCCATACCAGGTTCAAGCCCCAGTTTACGGCAAACTAGATCAATTTTGGCTTCCTGGGCATCATCAAGATTCTGAGCATTTTTCCAGTAGGCACAGGTGTAATTCAACCGCTTATCCAACATCGTCTTGTATAAATCATTCCCCAGGTCATAATGCTGTTGTCCGACTTGATAGGCACGGGAAAGGCTTTGCAGATTAATAAATTGCGATCGAAATATATGCCACTTAATGTGCCAGTTGCCCAAAACTTTTTTATCCAGCTTGGCGATAAACACCCTGGTAAGGAATTGGTCGATCGCGGTGCAATCCCACCAACCATCCATATAACCCTCCCCCAGGCCCAAGTGGGGTTGATTCAACACCCGGGAATAAAACCTCGGGTCGTGAATGGTGATATCCCATGGCTTAGAACCATTGATCGTTATTCCAGCAGAAGCCAGTAACTCAGTTAATATATTCTTTGATTGAGATTCAGACATTGTTACCCCTTTCGTTCGCTTTTCAGATGCTACTTAGAATAACACTCCCTTAATAGCTGAGATGCAAAGCCGAGAAATTTCACCTCAATCGCTTTCGAAAATCATTATCAACAGTATGCAATGTTTTTATATTAGTTTCTACAAGTTGTTCAATCATTTACCTTAAAAGTGAGAGCGCTTTTTTCGAATTCAGGAAGCCGCAAATCAAATTCATCAGCACCGGTCCCATATGTGATTACCCAGAATGTATTCCCATTTTTAACAGCATACATCAGTTCTTTTCCATTAGTCCCTGAAATTGTAAATTCGATCAATAATTTGCCAGCGTCATACCCATTTAATTTCACAATTTGGCGATCAGTCACTTTAAAACTTGCCGGAAGTTGAGATGAGACGGCATCCAGGTAAGTATCAATTGTTATCACTGATTTTACTTTCTCGAAGGTGATAGCAGCACTTGTAAGGGAGCCAGACGTTCCGATTTTCGAATCGAATGCCCAGATCGCGAACATATCGGGGTTTTTTTCTATAACAGAAGCCATATTTTCATACTCAGGACCAAGAGATCTAATTTTTTCTACAACAGTCTGCAGATCTTCACTGACGTTCCCGCCTTCGTAGCTTTCCGGAAGCCATAATTCCACCCCCTTGCCTTCGAATTTTTCCCAGCCTGGAATTAGCGTAGGAGTTATTTCTATTGTTGGAAGTGTTACAGGCTTACTGGTAGGAAAAATAGATGGAGACAATACGCAGGCCAATGAGACCATAATGGCTGAGATCATAAACCCGGACATAGCCAAACTTTTTTTCATATTACCTCCATTGCTTGGCCTTCAATCAGTAAATAATTTGAGATATCAAATGGATCTTTATTTTGTAATGATTCATTATATGCTGAAAAAATACGATTACTCACATAATTACTTCCGAATTTCCATTCACATTAATTATTTCTAAAGAATCTATTAGAAGTGTATTAGATGTGTATAGAGTCTACTTGACATTCCGGCCTGGAGGTTCATAATTAAAATACTTATGGATTATAAAGATTACTATAAAACTCTCGGCGTTGAACGTAGTGCATCGGAGCAGGAGATAAAGAAGGCTTATCGAAAGCTGGCGATGAAATATCATCCTGACCAAAATCCGGGCAATAAACAATCGGAAGAAAAGTTCAAGGATATTAATGAAGCATACCAGGTCTTAAGTGATACTCAAAAAAGGTCCCGGTATGATCAACTTGGGGATTCATATTTTAACTACCAGCAAAATGGCGGAAACCCCAATGGATTCAACTGGGAGCAATGGTATGCCGGTGGCAGGCAGCAACAAGGCGGTGCTCGCCGGGTGGATATGGACGACCTGGGAGGAGCCTTTGGTGGAGGCTTTTCTGACTTCTTTCGGACAATATTTGGGGAAATGGGCGGTGACTTAAATCAGGTTCGCCGTGGACCTTCCCGGGCAACCGCTCCACAGGCTATACAACAACCTGTGTCGATCTCCTTTATTGAGGCATTTGGTGGAACAACACGGACTGTTCAGATCGGTAATAAAAGGTTGGAAGTGAAGATCCCCCGTGGTGCAAAAACAGGAACTCGTATTCGTGTACCCGGGGGAACAGCTACATCTGCTTTGCCTTCCGACCTTTTCCTCGTTATTGAGGTAATTCCCGATAACCGTTTTGAACGCAAGGAAAATGATCTCTATACCGATGTCACAATTGACCTTTATACAGCCATCCTTGGTGGGCAGACAGCTGTGGTGACTCCTGGAGGAAATGTTACACTTACCATTCCGGCAGGCACACAACCGGGACAGGCATTTCGCCTGGCAGGACGAGGTATGCCTCACCTGAAGGATCCATTAAAATCGGGAGACCTATACGCTAGAGTTAAAGTATTGATTCCACGCACACTGAATGATAGTGAACGAGATACGTTTAGAAAGTTAGCCGGCAGAAAGTCTTAACCTTACTGTCCCGGATGTTTTGAAAGGAAAGTATGAAGAAGTTGCATATTTTTTTACCGGTAATTGTGATTGCAATGACTATTCTGGCATGTGCAGCCCCATCATTTCCCCAAACTCAATCTCTGGCCCCTACTTCTGTTCCCACTGTTCAGGTTGATCGAGGAGCTCCAACAAATCAGGTACTTCCGGGACAAGTTGTAGTATCCAGTGCGCAGGAACAACTGGTCACAATATACGACAAAGTAAGTCCGGGCGTAGTTTTGATACAGGTGCTAACTTCTGCTGGAGGCGGACTCGGGACAGGTTTTGTATATGACGATCTGGGTCATATCATCACCAACTTTCACGTTGTTGACGGAGCAACTGAACTTGAGGTAGATTTCCCTTCAGGATATAAGACCAAAGCGAATGTGATTGGAACAGATACTGATTCGGATATAGCGGTGATAAAAGTTGACGCTCCAAAAGAAGAACTGCATCCATTGGTATTAGGTGATTCAGACCAAATGAAAGTCGGTCAGACAGTAGTTGCCATTGGGAATCCTTTCGGGTTAAACAGCACCATGACCATGGGAATTATTTCTGCTCTCGGACGAACCCTTGAATCTGAACATACTTCACCTGATGGGACTTTATATACGGCTGGCGATCTAATTCAAACTGATGCAGCGATAAATCCAGGTAACTCTGGGGGACCTTTGCTTAACCTTAATGGCGAAGTAATTGCGATCAACCGGGCCATCCGCACTTCAAGTGATACCACTTTTGGGACTGAGCCGGGAAATATCGGAATTGGGTTTGCGATTGCCATCAATATTGTCAAGCGGGTTGTCCCGGAGTTAATCGCAAATGGGAAATATGATTACCCTTATCTAGGTCTATCCAGTCTACCAGATATCAGCCTAAAAGCTCAAGAAGCATTGGGTTTGGATCGTGCAGTAGGAGCTTACCTGGTGGAAATCGTTTCAGGAGGACCTGCTGATCAGGCTGGATTAATTTCCGGTTCCACGAAAACGGATATTCCAGGATTATTTAAAGGAGGTGATTTGATCATCGCCATAGATGATCGGCCAATACTCACTTTCGGTGATTTGCTGAAATATCTCATTAATCAAAAATCTCCAAACGATACAGTGAAATTGACAGTTCTGCGGGAAGGACAGCAGAAGGATTTCATACTTACTTTGGGTACTCGCCCTTAAACTACTCACATTATTGTTACAACTCAGGAGGTATTATGTTGACCGAGAAAGATTTGCGGGAGATTTTAAACTATTCCGCCGGCAAACCAGTATTGAGCCTGTACCTGAACACCGAACCATCAGCGGGTAATGCGGATGCTTATCGTCTGCGACTCCGGAATATGCTGAAAGAAGTGGATGCCCCAAAAGATAATGCCAGGATAGAACAGTATTTTAATCACGAATATGATTGGTCTGGTCGGGGAGTTGCTGTTTTCTCTTGTGCAGACCAGGAATACTTTAAAGCATTTCCACTGGCTGTACCCATACGCAGCCGGGTGAGGGTAAGTGACCATCCCCATTTCAAACCTCTGGCAGATCTTTGGGATGCATTTGGTGGCTACGGTGTAGCTTTGGTGGATAAACAAGGCGCAAGATTCTTCCATTTCACCCTGGGGGAACTTGAAGAACAACAAGGATTCCTGGGGGAGGAGGTAAAACATACTAAAAGTGGTGGTGCATCATCAGTAGCCGGGATGAGGGGAGGCACAGTAGGGCAAACAGGTTATGTTGATGAAGTTGTCGGACGGAATATGAAAGAAGCTGCCAGTTTTGCGGCAAAATTCTTTGAAAGCAATCACATCCGCAGAGTATTAATTGGCGGTACTGAAGAAAACATTGCCAGCTTCAGGTCATACCTGCCTAAATCTTGGCAAAGCCTGGTAGTTGGCACTTTTCCCGCCGCAATGACAGCCAATTACAACGAAATCCAGGCAAAAACATATGAGATTGGCTTGGAAGCTGAAAAAACCAGGGAAGCGGGTCTGGTTGATTCTGCCATAACATCTTCAGCAAAATCCGGTCCAGGATCAGTTGGATTAATTGAAACATTGAAAGCAGTGTCGGCCCATAAGGTACAAACTCTATTGGTAAAGGAAGGTTATTTTTCGACAGGCGCCCATTGCCCGGAGTGTGGATTAGTAACTGAAAAAGTACAGGATATTTGCCCGGTTTGCGGAGCAAAACTGGAGAGAATTCTGGATGTGGTTGATTTCGCAGTCCGCTCCGTATTACAATCCGGAGGAGATGTTGAGATCGTTCACGAGAATATAGTATTGGAGGAAGCAGGGAAGATCGCTGCAATCCTGCGTTACTAATCTACCCAGATTAATCAATGACCGGAGAATAAGTTAAAACTCCGGTCATTTTTTATACAAAGGTGATACACAAATTTTTTTACAGATTGATTCCGGCGATATTGTCATTATAATTAATTAGGGATATTTATTGTTTTTTATATATCGAGAGGAGAAAAATTATGTTATATCGAGTGATGAAGCCATTTATTTTTCTTGCATTACTGGTGGCATTAATAAGTACTGCCTGTCTAAACACAGGTACTAAAACTGAAACAAGTGCGCCAGAAAAACCGCAATCCACTGAACCAACACAGGAAAAATCTACGCCAGCTAAACCTTCCAGTTCGTCCACAGGTGCAGTCAATAATATTGATGATGTAAAAGGTGCTGTTTTTCAGATTATCGGTACAGGTACATTAAATACGCTGGAAGATGGAGAACAGTTAAATGCTGAGTGGGGTGGAACAGGGTTTTTCATTGATTCATCCGGCATTGGTGTTACCAACAACCACGTGGTTGCCGGAGCAGCCTTACTAAAAGCATATGTCAATGGCGAAACTAAAGCTCGAAATATCACCGTTTTGGGTACTTCTGAGTGTGCGGATTTGGCAGTGGTTCAAGTCCAGGGAAGCGATTTCCCGTACTTGTCTTGGTACGATGGCACAGTCAAGACAGGTTTGGATGTGTATGCAGCAGGTTTCCCGCTTGTAGAACCCGAGTATAACCTTACCAAAGGTATTGTTTCAAAAGTAGACGCAGGTGGGCAGACATACTGGGCATCTTTGGATTATATATATGGGCATGATGCCAAGATCAACGGCGGCAATTCCGGTGGTCCGCTTGTTACGACAGACGGAAAAGTAGTCGGCATAAACTACATGTCGCGTGCATCTGTTGATCAGCAGTTTGCAATTCCTGGAGATCTTGCTGCGCCAATTGTTGACCAACTGCAGAAAGAGAAGAATGTTGCGTCTGTTGGACTGGCAGGACAGGCTGTCGTCTTTGGACCCAATGGGGAGTACCCGGGAATATGGGTTGAATCCACTACCACTGGCGGTATTGCTGATAAAGCCGGGATACAACCGGGTGATATCATCCACGAAGTGGAAACCATTCTGATAGCTACTGACGGATCAATGAAAGATTACTGCGATATTTTGAGAGGGCACAAAGATAATGATCCATTAAAGGTGATGGTTTATCGTCCAAGTACTGATGAGATCCTCCAAGGTACTCTGAATGGTGATAAGCTGGTTTCAACCGGTGTTGCCGGATTGAGTGGAGCTTCCAATAATAGTGGTTCGACCGGAACCAGTGGTTCCCAGTCGACAATATTGGAAGATAATTTTGATGGAGATATCAGCGCCGGTGGTTGGACCACCCTTGTTTTTGGGGATGACAGCAATTACCAGATCACTCAAAAACCTGGTCGTGTCTATATGGAAATAAATACGACGAACACTGAGACATTTCTTTACAACGATAATTACTGGGCAGCAGATGTTTATGTTGAGACAAAAGAAACAAAAGTAGGCGGCCCCAACCGGATGAATGTCAGTGTGATCTGCCGCGCGAGTGATCAAGGTTTCTACGAATTTAGTATTACAAGTGGTGGTCTTTGGCAGATATGGAAGAATTTTGGCGGTACCTGGTCGAAACTCAAAACCGGCGCGTCAAAGTTTATTAAAGTCGAATCTGACCCCAACCTCTTACAGGCATCCTGTGTTGGTACCAACCTTACTTTCTGGGTTAATGAAAATAAAGTTGGTGAAACTACAGATCGGGATCTGACCGAAGGTCAGGTCGGAGTCAGTGTTTCCACCTTTGATCTCAAAGGAGCCAAGGTAGAGTTTGAATACCTGTATGCAGAGCCGGGAACTTAAGAAGTAGACTAACCGTAAAATGAGCCAGTTCAATTTGAACTGGCTCATTTTTTTTAATATTTACCAAACCCTTATAGTTTTATCCCCGGCGGTTTCACGAAAATACCATTTCTTTTTTTACGGTTATAGAATTTTATACATTAAAGAAACATGAATATAATTAAGTAAAATATTTTTGGGGTCAGAGACCACAACGGAGAGGAAAAAACAATGATATATCGTTTCGCGAAACCATTCATTTTTCTTGGAATACTAGTTGTATTGATCAGCACCGCCTGTTGGAATACTGGTGGAAAAACAGAAACTTCTGTACCAGAAAAACCGCAATCCAGTGAAGAAACACAGGAAATACCATCAGCACCAGCCAGCTCCACTGGCAGGGCGGTGAATAATATCGACGATGTCAAAGGCGCTGTTTTTCAGATCATTGGTACAGGAACATATTTTGATGTAACTGAC
>JGI20214J51088_10001716_pt1 | contig 14885 bp, 10 predicted proteins | sample WetSurMetagenome_FD_51088 | JGI IMG/M metagenome (IMG submission 51088) | reverse complement strand
GGATTCATAAAATTTACTGTATTAGTTTTTGTTTTAGTTTTTTCTGTTAGCTTAGCAAACGCCGGAACTGATATTTCCGGGAAAGTGCTGGACGAACGGTATTTCCCAGTACCCGGATTAACCCTGTTTTTTACGGGCGGTGGAAGTACAAAAACAAACAACGACGGGAAATTCAAAATAACGCTGGATAAATCTACTTACGATGTTTTTATTTATGACTATTCGAACTTAAACGGAGTGGTTTACAGAAACCTCACTACAACGACACCTGAACTAACGCTTTTTGGAAATACATCTTCAAAATATGTTAATACGGATATTATGAAGGTAAACTTTTTACCCGTTCCCCAGGGAAAAACCGCAATAATAAAATTCATTAGTGACCAGATATTTAATTCAAAAGAAGTTGTTGCGTCATCCGGTGAAAAAGTGAAAATGCTTACGGTCGATTACCCTTCTACTAAAGATTATCTAAACGGTAGAATTATTTATCTTGAAAAATCACCGCAGAGTTACGAACGCTTTACCGAAAAGACTGTGACAATTTTAAAAGATAATTACACACAATCGGTTGCGTTTGATTCAAATTCATATTACTCAAAACCCGGGGATTCTTACCTGACAATATATATGCCGGGACAGGAGAGCGAAAAAAAATCATTTGAAGTATATGCCGATTTTTTATCTTTGCATCGAAACGCACAGTTTTCTTTAAATCAGACAGAAGGAGATATAATTTCTACGAAAGTTTTAATTCCACAAACTCTACCTTACGGCTACAGAATTAAAATCACAGGTAGCGGTCAATTCAAAGGCGGCTCGGGATATGACAGTTACTTCTATTCTTATCCGGGTGCAACATATAACATAAACAGCGAAACTCCGCCAACATTAGAATCACCGCAGGATAAGATCTATGGTGTGAATGACAATACACAATTTTCTTACGAATTGGGTTCGGGAACGGGAGTCTACATTGTACATTTTCATTGTTTCGACCCGGTCGGAGACTTCTATGTCGTTACTATAGATAGAAATATAAAATCACCTCTATCATCTGTGAAGGATATTTTAAAAGGAACGGAATACAGCTGGACTGTTACAAAATATCTCACTTATGTAAACGTGGATTCCTTTGTCCGCCCGAAAGATTTTGCAAACGATATTGGTTATAAAGCAAATACATATTCGGAAATGAGAACGTTTCGTACCAAGTTCTAAGAGCCGTGAAAAGTGAAAAGTGAAGAGAAAGAATGGTTTCTACTAACTGCTAACTGCTAACTACTAACTACTAACTACTAACTACTAACTACTAACTACTAACTACTAACTACTAACTACTAACTGCTAACTACTAACTACTAACTACTGCTACTGCTACTGCTACTGCTACTGCTACTGCTACTGCTACTGCTACTGCTACTGCTACTGCTACTGCTACTGCTACTGTTCTTATTGTTTATACGCTTCCCGTAGGAACTTCTTGTCTTTCCTCCAATCTTTCCGCACCTTGACAAACAGCTTCAGATAAACATCTTTCTTTATAAATTTTTCAATACTCTCTCTTGCAACTCTTCCAAGTGTTTTTATTTTGTCACCGTTTCGTCCGATAAGAATTATTTTTTGCGATTCCCGCTCCAGCACTATCTCGGCATTAATATAATCTTTCGCATCCTTTCGCTCGATGTATTCTACTATATCAACATAGACACTATATGGAACTTCGTCCTGGTACATATCGAGTATTTTCTGTCGTATGATTTCTGCTACGAAAAACTTTTCCGGTTTATCCGTCAGTATATCTTCATCAAAGAAAAATTCGGAAATCGGTAGATTATCGACAAGGTGTCTTTTTATTTCGCTTAAGTTAAAATTCTCTTTTGCGGAAATCGGAATAATTGTATCGAATTTAAATTCTTCTTTTAGTAAAAGCATTTTACTTTTAACGTCATCTTGTTGCTCGAGGTCAATTTTGTTCAAGGCAATTATTCTCTTTTTATCTTTGAACTCTTTTCTAAATCTTTCTTCGATTTCTTTTAAAGATTTAATGTTAAAATCCGTCACGTCAATTATGTGTAAAATTAAATCGGCTTCGTTAAAGGAAGACTTAAGTTCCGACATCATAAATTTTTGCAGTTCATATTTCGGGTCAAAGAGTCCGGGTGTATCTATGAAAACTATCTGTAAATTATTTTCCGTAAGTATGCCAAGTATCTTATTGCGTGTGGTCTGGGCTTTTTTATTTACGATGGATAGCTCGCATCCTAAAAAAGCATTTAACAGGGTTGATTTTCCGGCATTCGGTTTACCGATTATAGCGACATATCCGCATTTTCTCATTTAACTATCCGAATTTGATTTTTTGAAGAAACAATTATTTGAGGTTTATCTTTGTAAATTGTTATAGTTCCTTTTACTTCTACGTTTTGATTTTTATAAATATTTAAGTCCCCTACTTCGGCAAACTTGGAATCGAAAATAACGGCAGAAAAAGTATTCTTCGGATATTTTTTGTCAAAGTTCAGATAAGCGACTTTTTCCCTTATCGCTACATCGGCTACATAACCTTTTACAATTGCGTTTTCGTTTATATGATTTTTTGCTTCTGCTGTCGTAAATACTTTTATATTTTCGCCTTCTGATGTTAATTCGTTTTCTTTTATATTCGTTATTTCCTGCTGTCCGGTAGAACTGTTAACAACCGTGTCTTTATCGGAGTTTTTGTGTAACTTGACTTCCTCTTGCTTTCTTCCGCAGGAAGTAAGTAAAACAATAAAAATTAATAAACTTTTTATTATTGAAATTTTCATTTTACTAATTCTTTTAACTGCCTTATCTCCTGTTCTAATACATTCTTATTCTCTGAATTCAATTCGATTGCAGTTTGAAAATCTTTAATGGCTTCACCGTTCTTTTTTAATTCTTTATATACATAGCCTCGTCTTAAATATGCATCGGAATTTGTTTTATTCAAATCAACTACTTTATTAAAATCTTTTAAAGCTTCCGATAGATTATCTACCTGGTAAAAAAATGTTCCCCTGTCTAAATAATTTTGTGCATTTACAGGGTCTAATTCTATAGCAGTATTAAAATCAGCCAATGCTTGTTTTTCATCCTGCATTAAAAAATAAATAACTCCCCTGTTGCGATATGCTTCGGAATTATTAGGGTCAAGAGTTATTGCCCTGTTAAAATCACCCAAACCCATACTCCGGTTACCTGATTTTATATAAGCTGAACCTCTGTTTACATAAAAAAAGGAATTTGATGGTTCTATTGTTATTGCCTGTGAAAAATCTGAAATTGCCATATCATATTCACCAATAATAGTGTACAATATTCCCCTGTTAGAATAAGCTTTTGAATAATTAGGGTCAATTTGAATTGCTGTACTAAAATTTTTTATTGCATCATCGTATCTCTTTAATGACATATAAGCAGAACCAAGCCGGTCATATCCCTGGGTAGAATTCGGTAAAATTTTTACGTGCTCCGTAAAACGGTTTATTGCATCGTTGTAATCACCTGTATTCATTGCTGATTCGCCCATCCTGAAAAGTTCTTCAGCAGAATATTGCGCCTTTAATGAAAACGGTAAAAGAAATAATAATAATAAAAAGCAAAATTTTTTCATTAATAAAAAATATTTAATAATTATTTGGATTTTTCTTTTGCTTCACGGTAATAATCTTTTGTCTGCTCTTTTAAATCGGGATTTAGACTATAACCTTTTTCCATATCATTTACAGCTTTCGTATAATCACCCATTGCAAGATATAAGATTCCTCTTCGCACGTAAGCTTCTCCGTTATCGGGTTCGAGCTTAATTGCTGTCTCATAGTCAGTCATTGCTTTATCGTATTCGTTTGTATATTTATACAGCGTACCTCTGAAATAAAAACTTTTTGCGATGTTCGGATTTATTTCTATTGCTTTATTTACGTCCTGAAATGCTTTTTCGTAATTATTAAGATTAAAATACAAAGCTCCTCTATTCCAGTATATGTCAAGATATTTTGGGTCGTGAGCAATGGCATTTTCATAAACTATAAAAGCAGTTGCAGTGTCTCCCTGGTATGCAAATAAAGTGGCAAGTGAATTATAAGTCATTAAATCTTCCGGGTCTAAAGTTAATGCTGTTAACAAATCCTGTTTTGCTCTTGTTAAATCGTTAAGCATAATTAAACTCGCACCGCGGCTTGAAAGTGCACGGGCATATGTACTATCCAGCTTTACTGCTTTATCAAAACACTGATATGCTTCATTATAATTTTTTAGATTAATATATGCCGCTCCAAGAGCTACAAGAATTCTTTCGTTGTTCGGATTTTTATTCAGATATTCTTTATAATAATTAACAGCAGCGATATTATCTTTTTTCATCATAGCATTGTCACCCTTTATAACCAGAGAATCGGTTTCTTGCGAATAAATATTATAAGTAAATGCAAAAAATAAAATTATATAAATGTACTTCATAATAAATAAATTGAAGAGTTGCGAATTAAACAAAATTAAGAATTTTTATTGTCTTTTTATAGACTTATCAACTTAAGCGTCGAAAATAAAAATTATCTGCTTTTATACTAATGTTCTTATTTTGGATATTACTTCAGAAAGTTTTTCTACCGAAAGTTTACAAACATACTCGGCATTCCTGATTTTCCAGTTAAGACTTTTTAACTGGTCGGATAAAATAACACCTTTGATTTTTGAATTATCGGGAATGAAAACTTCAAACGGATAGTCCCGTGATTTATTTTTAATGGGACAAAATATTGCCAGCCCGACTTTTTCGTTGTAAGCTTTTGGCGAAATCACAAGTGCGTTTCTTTTCTCAGCCTGAATTTTTTCAGAATCAATTGACTCCGTATCCAGCCGGACAATATCTCCTCTATCCGGAATATAATTTGAGCTCATAAATTCACCTCTTTATCTAAAAGCTTTCCAAATATTATTTCTTTATGTAAATTTTTTTCTGATACCCCTGCTAACAAATTCGTTAATTTTAAATCTTGTCTTTTCTTCCTTGATATAATCAATTTATCTTTTATAATTTTTATTTTTACATCGGTACCTTCATTCAATTTTAAAGCGTCTGCATAAGATTTTGGAATCCTGATTGCAAGACTATTTCCCCATTTTTGTATTTTTGATGCCATTATTTAAGTATATACAATGAATATACGGTGTATTTAATAAATATACAATGCAATTTTATTGTATTTTTCTAATAAAATAAGGTGAGACTGTACTCGCCTTAAATATATGATTATTTAATGTTTATATTAATGTTTAATAATTATCAATTTGCGCTCGTTGAAGTTTGCCTGAATAATCAATATATACGGCTTTCCATTCAGAATAGAAATCATAAACCGTCCATCCGCCTTCGCGATGTCCGTTTCCTGTTGCTTTTACTCCGCCAAACGGCATATGTGCTTCGGCTCCTATTGTCGCACCATTAATATATGTAATACCTGCCTGAATATCTCTCACTGCCCTGAAAGCATCGTTCACATCATTTGTGAAAATACTAGACGATAATCCGTATTCCGTATCGTTCAAAATATTAATACCATCATCGAGGTCATTGCATTTCAAAACTGAAAGCACGGGTCCGAATATCTCTTCTTTAGCAATCCTGTGAGTCGGCTTCACGTCTACAAAAATTGTCGGTTCATAGAACCATCCTTTTACAAGGTAACCTTCTTTTGCGAATTTTCCACCAGTCAGCATTTTTGCTTTATCTTCTTTCAAGCCGATTTGCACATATTCATCTACTGTATCTCTCTGTGCTTCGCTTACACAAGGTCCTACGTCCACACCTTTATCGTTACCGTACCCAAGTTTTAATTTTTTTACTCGTTCGACAAGTCTTTCTACAAATTTGTCGTGAATATCTTTATGAAGTATAAGCCTCGATGTTGCCGTACATCTTTGACCTGTTGTTCCGAAAGCTCCCCAGAGCACTGCATCCAGAGCTAAATCTATATTTGCATCAGGCATAACTATTTGTGCATTCTTTCCTCCGAGCTCGAGAGAAACTCTCTTCAGTTCTCTGCCGCCGACTTCGTTTATCCTTCTTCCTACAAGCGTAGAGCCTGTAAATGAAATCAAATCAATATCTTTATTGGAAAGGAAAGCCTCGCCGACTACACTGCCTTTTCCATGTACAAGATTTATCACTCCGGGTATATAATCTTTTCCAAGAACTTTTTTCATTGCTTCGTCTATTATTTGAACAAGTGTATTAGCCGTCTTGGGCGTGATTTCCGCAGGTTTGAATACTACTGTATTTCCGCAGACAAGTGCTGGAAATATTTTCCATGTAGGAATTGCAATCGGGAAATTCCAAGGAGTTATTATTCCCGCAACACCAATAGGAATTCTGAATGAAAGATTCATTTTGTTTGCAAGCTCGCTTGGTGCATTTATACCAAAAAGTCTTCTGCCTTCGGAAGCCGCATAGTAAGCAGTGTCTATACCTTCCTGCGTATCGCCTTTTGTCTCCGCAAAAACTTTTCCCATTTCGCGCGTCATTTCGAATGCGATTTCGTCTTTACGTGCAAGCATAATGTCTCCGACTTCTTTTAATACATCGCCTCTTTTAGGCGCAGGAATCAATCTCCACTTTTTATAAGCCTCGCGAGCTGCTTTCACTGCTTCGTTTACATCTTCTTCCGTGGATAGGGGAAACAGACCTATTAAATCTTCATTCCAGTTTGCGGGATTCCTGTTCTCGCTGTACTTACCGTTTGAAGAGGGTTTCCACACTCCGTTTATAAAATTTTTAAATTCCATTTTATTCTCCGTTAATTTTTGGTTAGATATTTGCTCAAAATAATTACTAAAACCGATATAAAAAATTCATTAATATTTATCACTGATTGTTTTCTATTAGATTAATCGTTTTGCACTGATTTTTTAAAAAATAATAGGAATTTTTGTATATACAAAATTTCATTAATGAAAAATTTCGACATTATCATTGCAGGGGCGGGAATAGTCGGGCTTGCAACCGCATATAAACTGATAGAGAAAAAACCTGATTTTAAAATTTGCATAATTGAAAAAGAAGATTCCGTTTCTAAGCACCAGACGGGAAACAACAGCGGCGTTATACATTCCGGAATTTATTACAAGCCGGGTAGTCTGAAAGCAACCAATTGCAGGCGGGGATATAAAATGCTCCTTGATTTCTGCGACGAAAACATCATCCCTTACGACATTTGCGGAAAAGTAATCGTTGCAACAAATGAAGAGGAAATTCCAAGACTAAATAATCTATACGAACGGGGAATGCAAAACGGTTTGCAGAAATTAAAAGAATTATCAGCAGAAGAAGTAAAAGAAATCGAACCGCACGTTAAATGTGTAAAAGGAATTAAAGTCCCCGAAACAGGAATCATAGATTATAAAGTTGTTTCCGAAAAACTTGCAGAACTAATTAAAAAAAGGGGAGTCGAAATATTTTTTAATGAAAAATTAGAATTTATTAATGAACAGAATAATGTTGAGATAGTAACAACTAAAGAAGTTTACACCTGTAAACTCCTGGTAACCTGCTGCGGCTTACAGTCCGATAGAATTGCAAAACTAAACAATAAAAATCTAAACGTAAAAATTATTCCTTTCCGCGGTGAATATTACACCATTAAAAAAGAAAAAAGATATCTTGTAAATAATTTAATCTATCCTGTACCCGATCCGCAGTTTCCGTTCCTTGGCGTACATTTCACAAGAATGATAAGCGGAAAAGTCGAAGCCGGACCAAATGCGGTTTTCGCTTTTATGCGAGAAGGATATAAAAAAACCGATATAGATTTTGGTGATTTAGCAGACAGCCTTTTCTGGAAAGGGTTTTTGAGAGTAATGTGGAAATATTGGAAAGTCGGGATAGGGGAGTTTTATCGTTCTTATTACAAACCTGCATTTGTAAAAGCATTACAGAAACTCCTACCTGAAATTCAAGCCGATGACCTCGAAGTCGGCGGTGCGGGAATCAGGGCGCAAGCCTGCGATATATACGGAAATCTTGTTGATGATTTTCTTTATGTAGAAAACGAAAAAGTAATTCACGTTTGTAACGCTCCTTCCCCTGCGGCAACGTCATCTCTTTCGATAGGGGATACGATAGTAGAAAAAATTATATCAAAATTGTAAAAGAATAATTTATTCAATGTTTTTTATTAAACATTATTCATTATTCATTAATCATTATTTTTACTCCACCATCACAAACGCAGCCCAATAATAAGGTTCATATTTTTTTCTCATTTCTTTTTGGGCTTTATTAAATGCCCCGTGCTTGGTCATTCCGCCGAGCCAGTTTGTATAAAATAATTCCATAAGTTCAACCGTTTCTTTATCGGGAACTTTCCACAAGCTCATAATTATAGTCTTTGCACCCGCAACCTTAAATGCACGCTGAAGACCGAATACTCCTTCCCCTCCTTTTATATCTCCAAGCCCCGTTTCACAGGCAGAAAGGACAACAAGTTCTGTGTTGGATAAATCCATATTGGATACATCGTATGCCGTTAAAATTCCATCTTCAATTCCTTCAAACCTTTTATCTGTACTCCAAAAAAAATTTGCTCCCGAAAGTATAAGTCCCGACCTGAATAACGGATTATCAGACAGCTTGAAAATATCCCTGCCTTCGCCCTGACGCGTATTATAATCTTTTTCGGGTTCGGGGAAAAAAAATCCGTGCGTTGATATATGAATAATTGCAGGTGAAATGCTTTTTCCTAAAGATTTAAATGCTTCTTCAGATGCTGAAATGCCCGTATAGCAACTTACATTGTAATTACTTTTTTCAAGTAATAATTTTATTTTTTCCGCTTCTTGTTTCGTACCCGGTAAATAGTTCCAGTTATATCCTCTCGATATATCGGTTTCATTTCTTAAGCCGGTTGAATATTCATTATTGGACGAATATGCTTCTTCTTTTATGCTTTTTAAATATCTTTTCGACTCTTCAATCATTTCGGTCGTATCTTCATCAAAAATTGCACCTCCGAATACTGATGCAGTTAATAAATTATTGACGTTTCCGGGTATCTCTCTTCTGTTTGCTACTATGTCTTTTAAATTTCCAATATAACTTATGTCAAATTTATTAATTAGATATTGATTATCATCCGTGGCAAGCGCATTGAATGAAACTTTATTTAAAACACCTGAAGGCGAGATGTAAATTTTTTCAACTCCTGCAAGATATTTTTCGATGGGTCTCCAAATAATTCGATAGAGTGAATTGCTAACATCTTCATTTTTAGCATATCCCTTGTTATTATCTGCGGGTTTTGATAGAATGTCCCTGATTTCGTCAAGCGAAAAAAGTTTGACAAGCTCGGGATAGTCAAAATCGGGACGAATAATTATAGCACAATAATATGTTGTATCGGTCCAGTATTTATCGTAATTCCTGAAATCAATAAACTCTATAGCCGCCTCGTTTTGAGATAAGTTTGATTTTACGTCTGTCCATTTAATCTCTTTCTCCTCAAGAATTACCCGATATAAATCTGATTTTCGGGAAAGTTCCTTTTCAAGGTCGTTCGCATCATTTTCAAGTTTTGGAATATCTATGCCTTTTTTATTCCTCTCTTTTATTGAAAGCGAATATGCTTTTGAAAGCTGAATTTTTAATATCGTAAGTTTATCAAATATTTCAGATAATTCTCTGCTGCCTGATTTATGTATAATATTTTTTGTTCGCGTGCCTGATGATAGCACAATTCCTTTTGTTAATAATCTCACATTCAGCATATCTGACGATATTGACGGATTTTGCGGATATCTTGATAGAGAAAATGAATTGAAAATTTCGAACTTTTTTTCGATAGTTTTTAAAAATTTCATTTTTTCGCTTTCACTTAATACCGAAAAATTAATATTAAGTTGGTCTAGATAGATTGAATTTGCTTCTGTAAATAAGGGCTCCGCTTTATCATATTGTCCGGTATTTTTATATATTCCTCCCAGGTTGTACAATGTTTGAGCATAATTGGGATGTTTTTCGCCAAGAACTTCTTTGTATATTTTTATACCCTCCAAATAAAACGGCTCTGCTTTGTCAAATTGTTCCATCTTGTCATACAATACCCCAAGATTGATAAGTGAATTTGCGTATGAAGGATGTTTCTCTCCGCGTGTTTCTTTCCTTATCTCCAGTGCTTTTAAAAAATAAGACTCGGATTTTTCATAATCACCCATTGCTCTATAGATTCCCGCAAGTATATTTAGCGAAGTCGCGTAATCCTGATGCTTTTCACCTAATATTTCTTTATTAAGGTTTAATGCTTTTATGCTGAGCGTTTCTGCTTTTTCATATTGCTTGGTATTATAATATAATACAGCGAGATTTTTAAGATCGGTAGCATAATCCGGATGTTTTTCACCCAATACTTCTTTTGTAATCTTTATTACTTCTAAATACATTTGCTCTGCTTTTTCATGGTTGCCAATAACATCATACAATACTGCTAAATTGCCAAGATCTGTTGCGTAATTTATATGTTTTTCACCATATATTTCTTTTTCGATTTTTAAAACCTCCAGAAAAAATGACTCCGCTTTATCGTAATTGCCTTTTTTAAAATATAACGATGCTAAATTGCTTAATGATACTACATAATCAGGATCCTTTTCCCCTAATACTTCTTTATTTATTTTTAATGATTCATTATAAAGCGGTTCGGCTTTTTCAAATTGCCCCATATTGCAGTATAATAACCCAAGATTGTTCAGTGATGTGGCATAATCTCTGTTCCTTTCACCAAGTACCTCTTTAAATATTTTATTTGCTTCTTTATAATATAGTTCTGCTTTTTCGAAGTTATCTATATCTTCATATAAATCTGCCATATTTATGAGTGTTCCTGCATAATCAGGATGCTTTTCTCCGATGACTTCTTTGTATATCTTTAAAGCTTTTAAATAAAGTGATTCTGCTTTTTCATACTGTCCCATATTGTAATACAATATCCCAAGGTTATTTGATGATGTAGCGTAGTTTTGGTGTTTTTTTCCGAATTCTTTTTCTGCTTGTTTAAACGCTTTTTCGCCGTATTTTATACCCTTTTCATAATCCCCCTTTTTCTTATATTCAATTGAAATTGAATCAAGCACCCTCCAGCTCTGAGAGGAAACAGAAGAAACAAAAAACAAAAAAATGAAAATGGTTAATATTAATTTTTTCATTTTTAAATCCTTAAAATTTAGGAAAATTGTTTTTAATATTATTTCTTTTTTTATTATTAACATCAATTATTTTAATAACAGATTAAAGTATATTTGTAAACTATTGCATATAATTCATTGTTCATTATTCATTAATCATTAATCATTATTTTTACTCCACCATAACAAACGCAGCCCAATAATAAGGTTCATATTTTTTTCTCATTTCTTTTTGAGCTTCAGAGAATGCTTTGTGTTTTGTCATATTCTTTTCAAGCCAGTTTGTATAAAATAATTCCATAAGTTCTACCGTTTCTTTATCGGGAACCTTCCACAAACTCATAATAATTGTCTTAGCACCTGCAATTTTAAATGCTCTTTGTAGACCATATACACCTTCACCTCCTTTTATATCTCCAAGCCCTGTTTCGCAGGCAGAAAGAACTACAAGTTCGGTATTCATCAAATCCATATTGGAGACTTCATAAGCTGTTAGTATTCCGTTCTCCACTCCTTCGATTTCATCACCGCCCCTCCAAATCCTGTTAGCTCCTGCGAGTATTAATCCGGAGCGGAAGAGTGGATTATCAGATGCAACGTATGTACTCGTTCCAATTTCTTTGTATTCCTTCTGAGGTTCAGGGAAAAAATACCCGTGTGTTGATATATGCAATACTGTCGGTGAATTCTTGCTGTTTAATGATTTCAACGCTTCTTTTGTTGCTTCATCTCCTGTAAATTCATTTACCTTCAGGTTATTACTCTCAAATAATGATTTTATTTTGTTTGCTTCTATCAATGTGCCGGGTAGGTAATTCCATTTTGAAACTTTTGTTGTCGGTGCATTATTAAGTATCATATTAGAGGGTGGATTCCATTCTTCGTTATTTCCTCTTGAAAGTTTTAAAACAACATCCTTTATATTTGATGTATCAATATCATAATTTATTCCGCCAAATATAGATACGGTTAGTATTTTATTTTTTGATTTTGATTCTCTTCTTAAAACTATTTCTTTTAAATTTCCGACATATTTTAAATTATATTTATCTATTAGCAGATTTTGCTCATCAACTCTTAATAAAGCGAATGAAACTTTATTTAATATTCCTGATGGTGATATATATACTTTTTCTATGCCATCCAGATATTTTTCAAGTGGTTTCCATATTAACCTGTAAAGCCCGCTGTTTTTTTCATCGTTTCTCACATAGCTGTTTTGATTTTCGGACGAACCCGAAATATATTCTTTTAACTCATTTAACATACATAGATTAATGAGCACAGGGTTTTCTAAATCAGGTCTTATGATTAATGCACAGTAATAAGTTATATACGTCCATTTTTTATCAAAGTATCTGAAATCAAGAAATTCAACAGCTGCTTCATTTTGTTTTAACGCGTTTTGAATGTCTTTGCATTTTATTATTCTCGATTCTAATTCCGATTTGAAGTCTTCAGAATTCAGACTAATATCTTTTTCGAGTTCGTTTGCTGATGCTTCAAGTTCTGTAAGATTTATTTCTTTTTTCTTCTGTTCTTCGAGTGATAACTTATATACTTTTCCGATTTCTGTTCTTAACGAAAGAAGTTTTTCAAACTTTTCAATCAGTTCACTGTCGTTGCTTTCGTTAATTCTTTTTCTGACATTGCTTGTAGAAGATAAAATTAGTCCTTTTGTGTTCAACCTCAAATCGAATATGCTCTTCGTAATGTTTTTATTTTCTATAATTCTTTTTATGCCAAAGGAATAAAAAATATCAAAATTGTATTCAATGGTCTTCAGAAATTTTACTTTTTCATTTTCGGATAATACGGGATAGAATGTTTTAAGTTGTTCTAAATAATTTTCATTAGCTTTTAAAAAAAATGGCTCGGCTTTTTCATACTGTCCGGTATTATCATATAATAATGCAAGGTTGTTTAATGAGTATGCATAATCCGGGTGGTTTTCACCGAGAACTTCTTTAAATATTTTATTTGCTTCTTTAAATAGTGGTTCAGCTTTGTCATGTTGCCCCATTGCATCATATAATCCCGCAAGGTTGCTTATAGAGGTGGCATAAGAAGGATGTTTTTCTCCGAGAACTTCTTTTCTTATTTTTATTGCTTCCTTAAACAGTGGTTCAGCTTTATCGTATTGCCCCATTGATTTATAAAATAGTGCCAGACAATTTAATGAGGTTGCATAATCAGGATGTTTTTCTCCGAGAACTTCTTTTCTTATTTTTAGTGCTTCCTTTAAAAGCGGCTCGGCTTTGTCGTTTTGTTTCTTTGACTGATAAAATAGTGCCAGACAACTTAATGAGGTTGCATAATCAGGATGTTTTTCGCCTTGAACTTTTTTTCTTATCTCCATTGCTTCTTTATACAATGGCTCAGATTTATCGAATTGTCCCATTTCATCATATAATAGCGCCAGGTTGCTTAACGATGTTGCATAAGAGGAATGTTGTTCACCGAGAACTTCTTTTTTTATCTTTATTGCTTCTTTAAACAGTGGCTCAGCTTTGTCGTATTGTCCTGTTAATTTATACAAAAGTGCCAGGTTGTTTAATGATATTGCATAATCAGAATCCTTTTCACCAAGAACTTCTTTTCTTATTTTCATTGCTTCTTTAATAAGTGGCTCAGCTTTGTTATATTGTCCCATTCTTTCATACAATAGTCCCAGGTTGTTTATTGATGTGGCATAATCAGGATCTTTTTCACCGAGAATCTCTTTATTTATTTTAATTGCTTCTTTATACAATGGCTCAGACTTGTCGTATTTTCCCATTGATTTATACAATAGTGCCAGGTTGTTTAATGATGTGGCATAATATTCATGATTTTTCCCGAATTCTTTTTCTGCCTGTGTCACACCTTTTTCCCAGTATATCAACGCATTTTTGTAATCACCGCTATTATAATAATCTATTCCTTCGCCATTCAAATCCTCCCAGCTCTGGGATAAAACAGAAGAAATAGAAAACAGAAAAAATAAAATGGTTAATATTAACTTTGCCATTTTTAAATCCTTAAAATTTAGGAAAATTGTTTTTAATAATATTTCTTTTTTTAATATTAACATCAAGTACTTAATAACAGATTAAAGTATATTTCAAACTGTTGCATATTATTCATCACTCATTATTCATTACTCATTGTTTTACTCCACCATAACAAATGCCGCCCAGTAATACGGCGGGTATTTTTCTCTTATTTCTTTTTGGGCATTATTAAATGCTTCGTGTTTCGACATCCCGCTTAGCCAGTTTGTATAAAAGAGTTTCATTAGTTCAACCGTTTCTTTATCGGGCACTTTCCATAAACTCATAATAATCGTTTTTGCACCTGCAACTTTAAATGCACGCTGAAGACCAAAAACACCTTCTTCGGAATAAATATCCCCCAGTCCTGTTTCACAAGCCGATAAAATTACAAGTTCTGTGTTCAACAAATTCATATTCGAAATTTCCATAGCGGTTAATATTCCGTTGTCTATCCCCTCTGTCTCATTTCCTCCAAGCCATACTCTGTTTGCACCGGACAGAATTATTCCCGAACGAATTAAAGCATTCGGAGACAATTGAAATTTATTGCCACCGGATTTTGAAATATCAATTCCTTTCTTTGTGTAATCCGAAAGAGAAGGATAAAAAAATCCATGTGAAGCAATATGAATCACGTAAGGAGAAATTTTACTT
>JGI20214J51088_10001715_pt1 | contig 14889 bp, 1 predicted proteins | sample WetSurMetagenome_FD_51088 | JGI IMG/M metagenome (IMG submission 51088) | reverse complement strand
ATTACATCGTAAACCTGGATCATAACTTTTTCAGAACCCTTATCACTTTCGGCAATCTCATAATTGATAGTAATTGCATCTTTTGAAGGATTCGGATAGATGACACCGAGTTTGGTTTCGGTAATTGCAGCCTTATTAGGTTGCGTATCGACTCCAGTGATGGTGAACTCCTCATCTTCAGATTTGATTCCATTAAGATAGCTGATAACCGCCTTAGCAGCATCGATCATTGGCTGTCCGATACCCGCGGTCAATTGTTTGCTCTTTACATAATCCTGGACTTTGACGACAAATGAATTAAGCCTGTTAATGGCGTCCTTAGTTTTGCCTGCTGACAGATAGCTTAAAGCTGAATTCAGATAGCTGATCAGTTCAATGCCATTAGCCTTTTTGATCAGCTTGTTATCAATCAATGTCTGGACTGTCGAGATCAGGCTCTCGATAGTATTCTCGGGCGATATCTTCAGTCCGGTCAGGGATATTGTCGTGACTTGCCTCGTATAGGAATTTAAAGCTGTAACTGTATAGATCTTATCCCCTGCCGGGCTGATATTAAGACCAGAAGGTGAATCAGGGACTAGGATAGGATCAATTGGAATCAATGTAACTCCCTGTGCGCTTGATCCGCTTGATGAACCGGTCCCTCCCACACTGAACTTATAGACCAGTATCTGATTATTTTCAGTATCGGTTGCGTATACATATACAGCATCACCGCTTGCTTTTACATCAGATACCTTGGTACCGGTTGGCACACTTGCAACAACAGCTCCTGAATAATCGTCGTTTTCAGGATGCAGATTGATTATCAGCAGGTTTCCATCGTCGGTAGCCACGATAGCAAATCCGGCATCGGCTGTCACGGTTACATCAGTTGTTTTTGTACCTGAACTTACTGTGGCTGTTACACTGTTGTAATCTACGCTCTTTGGATTTGAGTCTACTATTTTCAGTCCGAACGGTCCGGTTACCAATACCATTCCGGCATCTGCTGTAACAGCAATATTGCCAGGATTTGATCCGGTAGAAACATTGGCGACCACATGGTCAAATCCTCCGCTTGTCGGATCAACATCAATGAGCGACAGGTTCCCTGATTCATAATTAGAGACATATACACGCTTACCATCAGAGGTAACCGCTACACCATATGGTCCGACTCCAACAGGAATTATTTTAGATACCTTGTTAGTAGCCAGATTAATTACGGAGACGTCGTGAGAATAGTAATTGGTAACGTACGCATATTTACCCTGCTGGTCAATATCAACTTTAACTGGATAAAGACCTCCAGTCTGAATCGGTTGTGTATACGTTCCTGTAGCCAGTACGATACGGGTGACACTATTGTTTTCAGGATTGGTTACCAATGCAAAGACAGCTTCTCCATTTCCGTAAATGTCAGTACCTCCAGAAGATCCACTCGGCAACGATTTATTTGAAGTGGCGTATTCCGGATTATTTAAATAATCAGGGATTATATCAAACTGCATCTGGTTGGAAGTTCTTCCATTTACAGTTACAGTTACAGGACCTGACAAAGTTCCCAATGGTACTTTGGTTGTTAATGTATTTAATGTAGCAGTTTCGACGGGTGCAATTATACCATTAAATGATATCACATTCCTGGAAGGAACATAGTCGAAGCCTGCTCCTGAAATTGTAACTGAATGGCCAACCTTTCCATTAGTGGGATTAAGGAAGCTGATTGAAGGTGTGGAGAGAGTTGATGCTGTAGTAAATGTTGCTGTAACATCTGCGGCGAGGGATTGAACTGTAGCAGATACATCCTTTATCCCAGTGGTGAGTGTTGTGGTATACACTGTTCCAGGCAACAGATTTGTTTCAGGTTTGAAGACCACCCTGGCGTTACCATTCAGGAATTCAAACTCACCTTTAATTGAAGTTGGCGAACCTGATGCTTTTAAGAAGAATGTTGAGCTGGTAACTGACAGAGGATCAATTGCTTCAGAGAAGTCTGCAACAACAGGAGTTTCGATTGTAACACCTGTCTGGGTATTAGTAGGTCCAAGATATTTGACCTCCGGGGCTGCAACTTCTACAGTACTGAATGTAAAGATATTGATATCGGCAAGAGGATTAGCCGACAGGTCAGTTGCTCCGGTTGAGACAGTAATTGTATAATCTGTAGCCTCACTCAGGCTCCAGGAAGGAGTAAACGTTAGAGTCGTTCTTTCAGCATCCCAGGTAATAGAACCATCAACCCTGTTAATAACAGCAGGATTACCCCCGATCCAGGTGAGAGCAAAATTATCATTCAGCGATTCTGTGTTCATGGATTCTGAGAAAATTACTTTAACTTTTTCTGACACAAGGACACTATCAGCACTATTTACCGGGTATGTTCCTTTAATTGTAGGAGCCACTCCATCCTTATCAACAGTAGTGAAGCTAACAGGAGCCGGTTCTATTAGTGGGTTCCCTCTAAGATCCTTAATTCCACTTGTAAGATGCAATGAATATGTCTTGGTGAAATCAAGGACTGATTCAGGATTAAAGATCACTACATTAGTGCTTTCAGGAAGAGTTGAGAATGTTCCACCTACTTGCTTGTTGTCAGGAGGCCCCAGCTCCAGGTAGCATGTCTGGCTGGTGAGTGTTGACTCATCTACCGGCTCTGAGAATGTAATGACGAAATTTGATAGGACTTTGATCAGCTCGCCCTCAGGATCTGTTGGCCCGACTGATATAAATGTCGGATGCGTAAGATCCCTGTTGGTAAAGATATCATTTGCTGCTGTAATTGAACCTGCTGAAACAGTAATCAACGCCGGCGCATCAGTCGTTTCAGAATCTGATTCATCGATACTCAGATATTCACCAGGATAATCAGTATATATTGTGTTGCAATAGATGTACGTACTGATATTTCCTGGTCTTAAGTTATATCCATTCACACTCCCGTCCAGTGGCTGGATGTAAATGTTGTAGGAACCTGTAGGCAGACCTGGGACAAGATAATTGCCATCTGCATCACTGTATGCGTGAATTGTATCATTTGGCGTGATGCTGGTTCTTATTGCCATGACTAGTGCTCCGGCTACAGGATCACCATTGTAACCATAAGAGATATGTCCTGAAATTGACCCGAATGTTGAGTTGTATGAGGTTCCGGGATATTTGTAGCTTACCCATGACCTGTCGTCCTGCTCAAGGCTCCTGACTTTGGTGCCATAGCCAAGCATATAGAACATTGTTGAATTAATTACTCCGGTATGAAGCAGTCCCATTACATGTCCTATTTCATGCGTAATAATGCTTTGTGCGTCATAGAAATCTCCGTTTCCGACACCAACATCATGATCTGAAAATACCGGATTCACCACTATGTCTGCATCAATTATCCTTGCCACGTCGTCGTTCGGACTTACCTGCAGAGTTTTAGCTGCAATTGCAAGCACATTCTTCGGGAATGGGTACGCATTATCAACGAAGCTGATAAGGTTCACATGGTCGGTTGCTGAGGCAGTTTTCTGGGTTGTGGTCCCGTCGTTGACAAAATCGATCTTGGCTGTCGAAACGTTTTGCCAGGTGGCAAACGACTGTCCGACAGCGGTGATGTCTGAACCATCGGTGATCCTTGGCACTCCGTCTTCATTTACCTTAAAGCGGAACGGCCAGTTAGCCGCAGCAATTATCTGATCCTGAAGTCCGCCTACTGCTTCTGAGAATTCTGAAGTATTCCCCTGGGCATCGGTGGCTGTTGCTGTGATGACATCGCCCCACCCGGTGCTTCGTGAAAAGGTCTCAGAGAAAGAGGCTGTTCCAGTGTTATTTGTGGTTACAGTTTTTGATCCAAGGTATGTACGACCTTCACCATAACCAGTATTATCAGCAACCTTGTTTGCAAAGAACTCAAGAGTGTACTCTGAATTGGCTGCGCTATTCAGTCGTCCCTTTAAGTAAACACTACTGGAGGTATAATTCAGAGAGTCTATTACAGGGAAGTTCTGAAGATTATTAGGACCAATATCGATATCTCCTTCATCATTTGGTGTCACAAAATCCATATTCAGTTCGATCCCCATTTGTCCATTGCTGTAAATGTAGTTTTGACTGATTGTGGACCCAATTGAAGCATGGAAGATATCACTTTCCTGAAAGAAATTATCAGCTATATGAATACCATCATATTGATTACCTGCAATTTTGTTTCTGATGATTTTGGTATTAACTGCGGAATTAATTGATATTCCGTGTTGATTTGGTATAAATTCTGTGCCGGTTGCATCCAATCCGATCAGATTTGCTTCAATACGATTCATATCAGGGATCGGAGAGGACATATCCCAGCGATAGACATAAACACCATGACCTTGATTGAAACCTGATATCAGATTATTTAAAACTATGTTATCACTTCCACTCAGGGCAACACCATTATACCCTTCAGTCTGATCAATTCTACCTGATCTGTCTGTGCCAATGTAGTTGCCTTCAATCCGGTTGAAGTCAGCTTCAGCAGACGTTCTTATACCATGGTGGTTTCCATATATATAGTTTCTCATATTAATATCTGAGCCACCAATATTATTATTATTTCCAGAGATAAAGATATCATCAACGCTATGTCCATAAATTTCATTGCCTTCTACATACGTTGAATCACTCATTAACCATATTCCAACATCAGTGTTATTTGCAATCAAATTACCCAGATCACTTGATGGCCCTCCGATATAGTTGCTAAATGCTTCACCGACTACATTAACGCCACCAACATTCGGGATAGCAACTTTCCCGGTTATATCTGTTCCAATATAATTACCAATAATTCGATTTAGCCTTGTAAATGGACCTGCGATAGTTATGCCATTTCCTCCATTCCCGCTAATAAAATTCCTTTCGCCCGGGTTTGCGCCGCCCAGAGTGTTGTTTCTGGATCTGTTATCAATTCTAATACCATTAGTTCCATTCCCCAGGTCATCAGTACCATTTATCGATAATCCAATGATATTTCCAAGGATTGTATTTCCATCTGAAAAATGAGTTATGTTATTAATTATTGGACCGTACATAAGAATTCCCTCATTCAGATTACCTGAGATCAGGTTGGCTTCTCCTGTTTTTGCACCTCCGATAAAATTATTCTGACCGCCGAGTATATGTATCCCTGTGAAGTTTGGGAGGGCTCCTATTCCCGATGCGTCAGAACCAATGAAATTTCCTTTAATTTCATTATATCTGGCATCGTCAGTTAGAATAATACCAAATCTTTTATTCCCTGAAATAATGTTCCGTTCACCTGGCATACTACCTCCAACCTTATTGTTACTTGCTGCACTAATGACAATGCCATCTTCGAGATTTCCGACAGCCACATTCCCGTCTGCGTTTGTGCCTATAAGGTTACCAATAATCTTGTTGTTGGCAGTCGGTACTGATTCAACACCGAAGTACTCCGTGATTAGAATTCCGATTGCGACACCTGAAATGACATTGGCCGGGCCAATAATGTTATCAGATGCATCAGATATTAGTATACCGGCCCAGTTAGATTCAGCAACTACAGGCCCGGTTCCATCGGCTTTTAGGCCAATAAAGTTACCGGTTATTACATTATTATTCGAACCTTCATTAACGACATCTATTCGCAGAATCACATTTCTTGCTGATTCTGAAGTTCCTCCAATTGTATTAAAGGGAGAATTATTAAGTCTAAGATCCGCGCCTGCATTTGGTCGTGGGGCATTGCCTGTTGAATCGGTTCCAATAAAATTACCCTGAATAAGATTCTCTGTGGCATTTAGACCATATGTCAGAATGCCATCTCCTCCATTTCCGGAAACAACATTTCGGGCCCCGGCTTGCAGACCCCCAATAATATTTTTCTTTGAGTCAACCCTAATTCCGAACTCTTTGTTTTTAAGAGAAATGCTTCCAGATGCACTCAGCCCAATGAAATTACCCTGTACGATATTCCCAAAACCTGTTTCAGGTTCAATGGTGTTTGGGTCACCATCATTAAAGATGTTCAGGTATATACCATCACCATTATTCCCGGATATGATATTTCTTGCAGCATATAATGCCCCTCCGATGGTGTTTTCATGTCCGCCGTCGCTATTGATTCCCTGGTAAGTGTTTGGAAGTGGATTGTTTCCTGATATGTCCGTACCAATATAATTTCCCTGTATGAAATTTCCAGATGCAGTCGCTCCAAAGAGAATTCCTGAATTGTTACCTGAGATAAGATTACGACAACGAGGGGAAGTACCCCCTACATAATTACCAGAACCATCAATCTGAACACCCAGGTTGTTCCCCATGTCAGCTGTTCCCAATGCACTTGTTCCAAGAAAGTTTCCTTCAATCTTATTATTGGTCCCTGTTTTAATATAAATACCAGATCCTGAACCAGAAAATCTGTTAATGACCAATCCTCTGATGACACAATTGTCTGTAGATATAGTCAGACCATGAGTGTGTTCACCTGCATTTGTTCCATCAAGTTCTATCTTCAATACTGCGTTTATACCTTGCGCCAAAGAATTTGAATTGGAGATTGAACCAGGTTGTGTATAGCCATCGATTACAACCTGATCAACGATATTGGGAAAAGCCGATAAAGGCATTATTGTATGAGGCCCCTGTCCGGGAATATTGAAAGAAATAGGATCATTACCCGGTTTTGAATTGGCATACTCAATCGCATTTCGCAGGCTCCCGGCCCCACTATCGTTTGTATTGATAACAATTAAAGGATCTCTAATACAGCGAATGCTGAATCCGTCAACGTAGTCATCCCACCCATGAAATAGTGTGCCATCATAATATCTAAGGTGCTTTGAAAAAGCATGGTCTGGGGCACCATCAGTTGAAGTCCAGAACATCCCTTCTACCAGTATATCGCCAAACGTTCCTGCAGTTGTCCGATAACCACCTGGCAATCCTATAAATCCACTTGAATTATCTGCTCCTTCGTTGGGTGACTGCCAGTGTAATGTGCCGGTTTCTTTCATTTTGCCGCCAGCCAATGTTTCTCCTCCGAGATAGTCCCTCAGCTGGTTCCAATCATCCATTGAAGGTACAATCCATCCAACTGGACAAATATTACCATGGGATACTACAAACCAATTGTACAAAGCTCCATAGATATCTTTGTATGCATTTTCATCGTTATTAAACCAAGCATAAGCAGGCGTAGTTAGACCTGCCCATTGAGAATTATCTGTTACATGTGTAATAACTGAGCCATCATTATATTTTGTTGTCTTAAGGTTCTCCTGCATCCAATCCTGTTTCCCTATAGTCACAATATTGTAGTAATTACCATCAAAGTCACTTATTGCATCTGATCTGTATGTTATAAAGGTCAGTTCTTCACCGTATGCTGTTCCAGCACTATTTGTTGCATAAGCCCTGACATAGTATGTAACTCCTGGAGCAAGCTCTTCAAGTTGACTTGTGAAGTTGGCTGAACCTAGATTCTCTGTTGTGTGATTATTAGTAACGGTTGGATTTGGTGAAGCATTCCAGCACACTCCCTGGGCTGAAATTGTCGTGGATCCTCCAAATAAAATAGTTCCGCCTCCTTGCGCAGCACTTTTTGTAATTTTACTGATAGGAGCAGTTGTAACAACAGGAAGAGGATTCATTAGGCATCTGACTGACATCCCTCCCTTTGCCTGGTAATTGGCCATGACAATATTGTTTTCACTGTTTCTCATGCTTACAGACCATGCCCATGGATCCCCGAGGATTGACTCATCCCGGGTTGCAGTCCACCAGTAACCAACCTGGTATGCCCAGTCAAAAAATCCTGTCTTCTCACCATTTTCATCGAATCCCATACGATAACCTCCGGGCAGACCACTGAATCCACTTGAGTTGGTCCCTGTATTTGGAGAATACCAGTGAGCAATTCCCGCTTCTTTAAGAGCAGCACCTGATGAAGAAGCACCTCCCTGTGAAGTGATAAGTGCATTCCAGTCATCCTGTGAAGGGACATGCCATCCCTGAGGGCATAGTTTTTCGGTATTTACTGTGTACCAGTTGTAAAGAGCACCAAAAATATCCTTTAGCAAACCGGGATTATTGAGATCCCAGCAATATGCAGGTGTTGTAGTTCCACCCCACTGAGAATAGTCAGTAACATAGTTAATAGGTGTACCATCATAAAGATGCGTAACCTTAAGGTTCTCCGCCATCCACGTCTGGGTCCCTATCGTAACTGTTTGATAGTTGTTTCCATCCATGTCAGTTAAAACTCCAGGACCGCCTGTAGTAAATGAAACCTCATCTCCGTACCCTACCTTATCATCATTATTTATCGCATAAGCTTGTGCATAATATCGTGTACCCGGCAATAAGCCATTGGTTATGTCGACAGTAAATTCCCCAAGCTCGCTTCCCGATGAAAGATGATTATCTCCAATTGTCGGATTTCCTGAAGTATTCCAACATACTCCCCTTTCTGTAATAGTAGCGTTGCCATCTGTAACTACTGTCCCCCCGGTTCTGACCGATGAAGCAGTAATATTGAATGGCACAGTGGTATTAAGTGTTGGCATATAAATCAAAGGTGTGCCTTCACCCTTGATGCAGCGAACATTAAATCCATGTTTCTTCCCATCTGAAAATATATTCAGGTCATCATCATTTGCATCCAATTTCCCCATATATGCGGTCCAGTTATCATACTCATTCACTGACTGATACCGTCCATATATTCCCATACCATAGAAATTGTAGAAATTAGCCACCCCATAATTCCTGTTACCTCCCGGGAAGCCATTAAATCCGCTGCTGTTATTTGATGCCTGGTCATTTCCGACATTTCCTTCAGTCGGATCCGATATCCAGTCCGATGATGAAGCAGATGCCTTTCCAACATGAGGACCTCCATCATACCCAAATCCATTGCTAGCCAGGTAATTCACTAGTGCTTGCCAGTCATTCTGTGTGGGAACACGCCACCCAGTAGGACATAAATTGCGGGTATCAGTTGCTGTGTACCAGGTATAATATTTTCCATATTTTCCATCATTTTCACTATCATCGTTATAGCTGAACCAGTACTTTGGTGCAGCTTCCAGAGAATAATCGCCCTTTCCACTACCATCGGAAATATCTTCTCCATTACTATATTTGATTGTTCTGAGGTTTTCCTGCATCCAGGTTTGTTCTCCTATTATCACGGTATTATACAAATTCCCTGATACGTCCTGGATATTCTCAGGAGTAGTGAAATAGAAATTTTCTCCAAGCATAGCTCCTCCGCTACTCTCCACCCTGATGTAAAAATAGTAGTCTTTACCAGGTTCTAGTCCCGTGAGGTTTGCAGATACTTCTATATCTGTTGTACCAGTCACAGTATTTGGATTTGCTACTACATTCATTTGTGTTGACGATATAGGCATCAAGCCATAATTAAATGACACATTTGTGCTTACACCATTGGCATTTACAGTACCAGTTAATCTGGCCGATGTTGATGAAACAAATGATGTAGGTCCGGTAATGCCTGTTGGCGGATCAATAAGCGTAGTAGTAAAACTAAATTGCTCACCATAGGCAGTTCCATTAATATTAGTTGCATATGCTCTCACATAATATTTAGTCTCTGGTATTAACCCTGTAATATCACTTGAAAAGTGCCCAGTTCCTGTTCCATTTGAAGTTTTTGTAATCAGATCAATTGTAGGATCTTGTTCCGTGCTCCAACAAATACCCTTTTGGGTAACGTATGAATCACCGTCAGAGGTTACAACGCCACCGCTTTTGGCTGATTTAGATGTAATCCAGGAAGGTTCATAAGTATTGACAGTCGGAATACCACTACTAGTTGTGAAGCTTATTACAGGTCCATACCCTGTTCCAGAGCTATTAGTTGCATAAGCCCTTGCGTAATATGTTGTACCAGGGGAGAGCCCGGTCAATGTACTTGTAAAAATACCTGTTTCTGAAGCTTCTGTGGTGTGATAAAAAGTAATTGAAGGATTTGGAGTGGTACTCCAGATTATACCGTTGGAACTAACACCACCTCCTCCGTCATCTGTGACCATTCCCATAACCTGAGCGGAATTAGCACTAATATTTACAGCGTAAAACGTTGTCAAGGTTGGTAACAAAACATTGTTTAGACATCTGACAGACATACCCATTCCCTTACCTCCTTCAGCGGCGTTTATACCACCATCATAGTAGTTAATTGACCTGAAAGAAGCATAAGTTGGAATACCTCCCTCTGTACTAGTCCACCAGAAACCAGTATTATTAAGTCCCCCAAAGTTTGGATCATTTCTGCTTCCACCAGGAAGTGCAGTGAATCCATACAAGTCCGTTGCGTCTGTATTTGGACTTGTCCAATGCGCTGTTCCAGTTTCTTTTAGTCTACCACCAGCTAGAAGATCACCTCCCAGAAAAAAAGTGAGAGAATTCATTTCTTGACTTGACGGAACATGCCAGCCCGTAGGACAAAGGTTTCCAGTAGCTACTGAATACCAGTTGTAGAGAGCTCCGTAAATATTTTCGTACGAAGGATCATCGTTGTACCAGCAATAACCAGAGGTAGATCTAGTTATAAATAATAACCAGTTATCACCATTGGTAGCATGAGCAATAGGTTTGCCATCGCTAAAATTTGTAACTTTTAAATTTTCTTTTATCCATACCTGCTTAGCAATAGTAATTGTATTATATACATTACCATCAATGTCCGTTACGGTTGCCGGTAATGATGGCAGACAATTGTTTATTACAGATTGATTGGTCAAACTAGACACAATAGCACCTCCTATACCCATTAAAGGATTAATAGTTGGTCTGTCATATGAAACTGAAACAACATCACCGTTAACAATAGGAGTAGCAAGAGCCAAAACAACTTTTTCGGAATAAATTGAGACACCAATAATGTTTCTTAAGACAGAATTTACCCTAACGGCAAAAGCGGAAGTTGCAGGAACAATGTTGGCCAAGCTTAGACTAAATGTCATTTCTACCAATGATGGAGTTGAATTCTGTACATCAGACCTTATATATGTGGGAGTTTGGGCAAATGAATATTCTGATAGGATTAACAGCAGAAATCCAATTGCTATTATATATTGCATAGTTTTTTTCATGATATCTTTCTTTTGAAGTTAGAATTTCATTCACTCGCCGATTAATTCTTCATATAACCTTTCAGCTTCCCAACATAATCCTCAAGCTGCATATTATTAGCTTTTTGAATCTGACCCGGTGCCTGCGGCTGCTGCTCCGTTTCATCCATATCCCCAACGGCAAGGACCATTCTCTTTCCGGTGACTTTATCTTTTTCGATCTTCAGCTTTCCCTGAAAACCACCTGTGACAAGGTTTTTACCTGCAGGATTAGTCCATATAAATGCCACAACCTCCTCTCCTTCTGTGAATACAGGCATTTCAGACACTTCGTATATAATATCATCTACTCTGCCACCGGGGACCGCAATGACCGCCTCTGAGCCAAGATTGCCCTTTATATATTCTTCAGGAGAAATAGTGACATAAGTGTAAATTATGCTCCTGTTTTCATTCCATTCGCATCTCTTAACGGTACATTTACCGTATAGCACCGCATTTGATTCTTTTGTCAGATCCTTTGCCGACATTCTTATTACCTGCGCTTTGCTCTCTGCCTGTGATAAAAGCAAAAAGCAAATTATAATCCGGCTTGTCGCAGTGAAAATCTTTTTCAGGCTGTTCATTTTAATATGTTTATAAGGTTTGTATTTGAATAGTTAAAATTCAAAAGTTAGAAGTCAGAAGACCGGAGTATAGAGATCGAAGAAAAAAGACCGAAGCCAGAAGTTTAATATCTGAAATCAAAATCCGGAATCCGTAATCCCCAATCGCAAATAAACTTCCGACATCAGTCTTCTGTCTTCCAGCTATTATAATTGCTTAAGATCGGTTAAACGGTCAGGTTTTAATCAACTAAACATATAAAGTTACGAAATCCTGTATGATAAAGTCAAGCACTTTTCTATTAAAAAATAGCACTTTTGTAAGATTTTATTGTAAAAATTGGAAGTATTGGTTAAAAAGAAATACGGATGGTCAGAAACCGGTTGAAGGTAGCCAACTTGGTGAAATTTTAAAAGATTGCTTCGCCGTCCTCTTTGCAGGAGGACAGGCTCGCAATGACAATTAAAATAATGAAGTCTTTTATACATCCCCCTTTCCCCTTCAAAGGAGGAATTTAAGTCAAATTGTTTTCCCCATGCCCCATGCCAAAAAATTCCTACCTCCAATCCCCTACCAGAACAAACGGCGCCCAATAGAATGGATGAGAGTATTTTCCACCAGCAATCAGAGCAAGCTGGGCTTTTCGTAGGGCATCTGTTTTGCTGAGCTTGGTCTTTATCAGATTCTCATAAAACTCGCTCATTAAAGAAGCTGTTGACATATCGGAAACACTCCACAGGCTTACAAGCACAGAGGGTGTTCCTGAATACATAAATGCCCGGGTAAGACCAACCATCCCTTCTCCCCGGACAAGCTTCCCCAGTCCCGTTTGGCAAGCTGACAATACAACCAGGTCTGCATTTAATTTAAGATCGAATATTTCGGATGCATTCAGAAGACCATCTTCCCCTGAATCCTTTCCGTCGGCAAAAACAAGGGAACTCCGGTCGGATTCTTCATCATCAATCAATCCGTGAGTTGCAAAGTGTATGTTGGTATATTTATCCAGACTAGTTTTTTTTAGATTTTCTTCTGTTGCCTTATCTCTCAAATAGATCGAAGACGATCCGGAATTAAAGAAAGCACCAATGGCCTCAACTTCCTTTCCGCTGAATTCAAGACGCGGATACTTTGTAATGGATATCTTTGAGGAATCATCATATTCAGGATCACCAAAGGCAAGAAGATCCTTCTTGCCGGCGAGATTTGCTGCTCCCCTAGTCTTCCTGGCTAAAAGTGTACTCAATACACTTACAGATTGCGAATAACTTATCGGGTATTTTTTTACCAGGAAAGGAATATCAGCATATGAAGCTCCAGCGTCCTTTTTCCATTGTTCATTCAATAACACCTCAAAAGGTAAATAATTTAAAATCCCATCAGGAATAATTATAAGAAGACTTTTACCTGAAAGAAACGACTCTGCCGGCTTAATCAACTCTTTATATAACAAAGTTCCTGCGTTAATAAAAAATTCTGAAACAGTCTGTTGTGGATCGAGCAATGAGAATCTTATAGTCTCAATCTGTTCCCGGAGTGTTTTTGATCCAGGCAGCTTTATCATGGTATATTTTGAACGAGTAATTACCCAGAGGCAGGAGCTGCTGTCACCAACAAAAAAGTCTAGAATTATAGTATTCCTGTCAGGACATAATGATTTTGCCTCATCCAAAGATACTGGCTGAGAAACGAGAGGTCCCGGTTTGGCTTCTGAAAGCATATCCAGTAAAACTCTTGATTTACTTCTTTCAGCATAGCTAAAAGCCAGTGTGTCATAATTTTTTGATTTGTATTTANAATGAAGAGTACTNAGAAGGCTAATGATATCTTCAAAGACGTAACGCTCACTGGCCATATAACTTGTTTTCTGTTCCCTTGTCTGAAATGTGCTTCGCATTAAATCAAGGATCTTCAGGGCAGAATCATTCAGATCAACCGCTTTCTCATAATCACCTTTCCGNTCATTGAATTCCGCCATCCCTACTGCGATTCTCCAGTTAAGATCCGGATTGTTATAAGGTTTTGCAACATCATTGGCAAGGTCATAATTAACCTCAGCTATATCTAGCTTCCCCTGAAGGAGCTGATCATTAGCAAGATTAAGCAGATAATGAACCTCTTCAACTTTTGCATTGTTTTCACGGCATATTTTAAGACCTCTTGCGTGGTAATCCTCAGCCTTAACATAATCTTTAAGGTCCTTGTATACATTTCCAATATTGCCGAGGACAGGAAGTATCTGGGCCTGTGTTCCAACTTTCTCATAAATCTCAAGCGACATGAAATGGTACTCCAGAGCTTTTTCATATCTTCCGGCTTCCCTAAGGACAATTCCCAAATGATTATATACTCCTGCGAGCCCTTCCATACTGTTGGTTTCTTTCATTATTCCGGCTGCGTCAGTTATTTTTTCAATTGCAGTATCAAGATCTCCAATGTTCGAATAAACAAATCCTATCTGATTTAATACCTCTCCCTCCTCTGTACGCATCTCCATATCTTTATAGAGATCAAGTGATTTCTGCAGGTAATCAAGGGCTTCGGGATATTTCCCCATAGTATTAAGGATTTCTCCTGAATGAAGCATGGCCTGTGCCGTTCGTAATTTGTCTCCAGACATGCTATTTAGTTCAGATGATTTTGAAAAATACATTAGTGCAGAATCAGGTTGTCCATTCTTCTCAAAAGCAGAAGCTTCAACATGAATCGTTCTTCCNAGGTTAACTAGATCCCCGATTTCGGCCCTGATCTTTTTAGCCCTTTCAAGATATTCAAGTGCCTTAGGATAGTCGTTAAAATAGTCATGGTAGACAGAACCTATACTGCTCAGAGTATTGCCAATCAGAACTTTGTCGTCAACTTNCTCCCTTTTTCCCAGAGCTTTCTGGTAATATTCAAAAGCTCTCTGGTAATCCTTGATATTTGTAAAGTAGACAGCACCGAATCCACCCAGAACTTCGGCTTCCCCCCGCTCATCCCCTATTTTGCTGTAAAGAGTCAGTGCTTTTTCAAACAGGTCAATTGCTTTTTCTGGCTCATTTCCAAGACGAAATTTAGTTCCTACTGCATAAAGGCTGTCAGCTGTCAGTTTAATTTCCAGTTGATCTTTCGACCAGATTGTTAAATAATTAACAGCAATCGAAAGACTCTTTTCCCCAAAGTTATTTTCAAAACTTTTTGCAGCATTTTCGCTCATTGAATGCAATTTCTTTGC
>JGI20214J51088_10001714_pt1 | contig 14894 bp, 10 predicted proteins | sample WetSurMetagenome_FD_51088 | JGI IMG/M metagenome (IMG submission 51088) | reverse complement strand
GGTCAAGGGCCATGGCGCGCGCAAGGCCCGCGCGTTTTTTCATGCCGCCGCTGATCTCCGAAGGATAATAGTCTTCAAATCCCGCGAGCCCGACAAGCGCAAGCTTCAGCGACGCAAGTTTGCGGATTTCAGAAGCAGGCAGGTACGTGTATTGTTCGAGTAGAAGGCCGATATTCTCCGCAAGGGTCATTGAACTCCACAATGCTCCGCTCTGGTAAAGGACGCCGAAAGACCTCATAAATCTCTCCCGCTCGTCCTGGTCGGCGCGCCAGAAGTCTTTGCCGTCATAGTTCACATTTCCCGCAACAGGCTCCTGCAGACCGATGAGGTGCCTGAGAAGAGTGCTTTTTCCGCAGCCGCTTCCTCCCATGATGATAAAGATGTCGCCCCGATTCACTGAAAAGGTGAGATCGCGCTGGATCAGTTTCTCCCCGTAGGCCATTGTCAGGCCGTTTACAACTATATGCGGTTCAGTCTGTTTACCCATTTCCATCCATCAGCCGGATAATCCTGATGCAACTGCGGGCGCGGCAAAGCGGCGTACCCACAATTGTTGCCGTTCGTTTCAATCTCTCTGTTTTTCTCCTTATATACCCAGCACGTTACACAGTACCGTAATGATCGCTGTTGCGATGATAATACATACAATGCTTGTTACTACCGCCGATGTTGTAGCGTCTCCAACCGCCGAGGCGCTCCTGCCGCACTGCATGCCCCGCAGACACCCCGCAACCGCTATTATTATGCCGTAGACAAAGCCGCTGAACACACCTATCCAGACATTGGTGAGCGTAACGGCAGTGGTCGTCTCATGCAAATATTCCCTGATGCCCATATCGAATCCGAATACGCCGACAAACAGCCCTCCCAAAATGCCCATAATGTCGGCATAAAGTGTGAGAAGGGGCATCATCAGGGCAAGGGCAATGATCTTTGGAAGGACAAGAAATTCCACCGGCGGTATGCCTGCAGTCCTGAGAGCGTCGATCTCTTCATTGACCTGCATAGTGCCGATGCGCGCCGCGTAAGACGCTCCGGTCCTGCCAGCCATAATGATACCCGCCATGATTGCGCCCATGGCCCTGACCATGGCGATGCCTACAAGATCGGCAATGTATATCTGCGCCCCGAACAACCTGAGCTGGATGGACCCGACAAAGGCAAGAATGAGCCCTACGAGTATGCTGATAAGAGAAACTATGGGAAGGGCCTGCGGCCCGCATTCCTGAATAGTGAGGAAAAGATCGGCCCAGCGAAGCTTTGCCGAGCCGGTAAATATCTTTAAAAACCCCAGGGCAATCTCGCCTATGAAACTCACCGTATTGGTGACGGCTTTTGCATAGTCCACAGCCGCGCCGCCGATTTTTGCAAGAAAAAAATCCCCTGAGGTTTTAGCTGCGCTTTTATGCTCCGGAACGGCAAATGCAAGTCTCAGAAGGCGTTGAACGCCGTCGGGCAGACCGTCCTGCCGGACATCAATCTTCTTTTCAGCGGCAAAACCGATTACGGCTGCAAGAAAGGTCAAAAGCCCGCTGTCCCATGCGGCAAGTCCCTGCGCTTCGAAAGCGATGGCCGAGACGGAAGCGTTCTTGTCGATCTCGTTTCTGACCTCATCGGATGCAGGAAGTTCTTTCCCGATCTTCCAGAGACCGGACAAGCGGACAACAAGAAGGCCCCCTTCCGACCGGTCCATCTGCAATAAAGCTCCGGTACTTCCGTTCTCCGTAACCAGTCATTGCCCCCTTTAACTGTTTTACCCGATATCATATTATACAGAGGAAATCCCAGGTTAGACCATATTAATATTTTACTGGAAGAAGAGCCGCTGAAACGGACATACCGGACAAGCTGCAACAAAAACTTCGGCGCAGGCCCGTCCTTTCAGCCGAAGATTTCCCTTATCTTTTCCGTTAAGGCTTCAGGCCCTTTCATATCTTTAACTACGTATCCGTTTGCGAAAGAACGGATTCCATGGTCATTTTCAAAATTAAACGAAGAAAGAACAATCACGGGAATTTTCGGCTCGCGTGTTTTCATCTTGATCATGAGCCATATTCCATTGACATCGTTTTCCGGCATCTGGATACCGGTGACTACCAGATTGATCTGGCCGCTTGAGTCAAACAGTCGCATTGCTTCAGTAGCTCCCTCTGCGGTTATCACTCCGAAGCCTTCCCTCTCAATAACCTCTTTGTATAAATTCAGAGGCTCTTTCTCGTCATCGACAAGAAGCGCTATTTTCTTTTTTGCCGTCATACTGCCTTAATGCCTGCCTTTCTCTCTGTCATAAAATTTGGTTGTCGCGAAAAAAAATCACAGAATGCTCACGATAGTCTAAAGCTGTTAATGATCTCAACCGTAACTAATGAGCGCCGCTCATATTCGCCACATATTACCACAACAAAATAAATTGATCAATAAAAAAAAGATAAAAGTCCGGCAAAAAAGTCAAGCAGACTTTAATCAACAACAGGCCTTCCAATTATGCATGCAGCATGAGTGTATCGGGAAATCAGCCCGGAAACTGTGTGAGCGTCCGTGAAGAGTCATATTTCCTCGATCCTTCGTCGATGGCATTGAAAAACAGGGTGGCCGCCTTTTTTTCCGCCGGCGTTCCCTTACCCCTGCCCAGACAATAGTCTCCGTAGAGTTTTCGTATGACGGTCCTTGCGCCGTCAAAAACATTCCTGTCCCCGATGAATTCGGACACAACCATCTTCTGAAAATAATAGAGTAGTATTTCATGGGCGCCCTGAAAGTATTTGTCCTGCAGCATGGAGCTTTCCACCTCGTTCAATGCTTCCATCGCCTCCTGCAGGCTTGCGATCCGCATCCGGCGGTAATGCGAGGGATCTTTGCCAAGCTGTTCGAGCTTGTGATAATACCGTGACTGTTGAATATGGAACAGGCCTTTCGTATACAGCAGGCCGGCCTTCGCGGAAACATGCGCCGTAGATATTAGCCTCGAAACAGAATCTATTCCTATGGAGACTGCGACAAGGGCGTCGTCGAGAGTGCGCTGTGCAGAGAAAAGCCTGTGACCCTCCAGCCCGGCAAGGGCCGCGATGCGGAATCTTGTGTCGACCGTTTCTCTCATCGCTACGTTGTAATTTTCCTTGCCGGAAAGTCCCTGGGGCTCGCGCCACGATTTGTTGATGCTGTCATAAATGCGAAAGCCTTTCTCATAGTTTGCATAAAGACAGGTCGGGCATATCTTTATATCAAAAAGCGAATAGTCTGCAAAAGGCCGATCACCGATGACGCCGGTGTATTCGGTCATATAAAAATCGTCAAGCCTCGAATTCAACGCCTTGGATTTCAGCCCCGGAGCGGTAAATACAGTTTTGTCAAAAGGACATGAGAATTGGCGCTCAAGCAGCACGCCGGCAGTCGATTTGTCGATATCGCTGAATTCTGCGGGGAAAAGGGGAGCAGGCAATTCAGGGTCAACGACCCCATCAAGTTTGGGAAGGCCCTTGTCAAGGACCGGAATGATGATGTCCCCAATTGTGACCTGCCTGGTTTTACTATACTCGACTAATCGCGCCATGAGCGGAGAAGGCGTCTTCAGCAGCCTGCAGACAAAGTCTCCTTCGAGTTCGGAGGTTTTTATAAAAAAACCGTCGGGGAATGACGGTTCCGCGATGCCTTCGATTTTAGGCACGATTTTATCGAGCAGAGAAAGAATTATGCCGTCGAGGCCGATTTTTTTTGACTGCTGAAAGGCAACAATACGCCTGAAAAGCGGCAACGGAATTTTGATCGGCTGTTTAACAATATCTTCATTCATGGCATATAAACTCATTATCGCTGAAAACAGGCAAGAAAAGAAAGACAAAAAATTCGTATTTCTTTAATGGGTGACGAGTATCACAAATTCAGCCGGGGCTTTGCGAAATCCCCAAGTCCCGGCATCCGACCTGCAACCATGTGAATAATATGTTTATCCCGTTCTTGCCGACAACGTTATTTATGAAAATCGACATATTCTGATAAAATACCGCTGTCGGGATGACGCGCCTGATGAACCTGCTCCCGGCATAACGGAGGCCCATTATGTTTTTTTTCGAAAAATCCGGAGTATGGCTTATCTGTCTTTCTATTATTCTCGCTCTTGTTCAGCCCGGAGCTACGAACACGTCAAAAGATTATGACGTTGAATGCCCGTTATGTCATACCATCTTCAAGGCAAGTATTTACGAACCGAGCCTGAGGCATGGGATGCGTCTCGACCTGAAGCCCATTGGGCCGGCAGCCGCTCCTGCGCAGATGCCCCAATGTCCCAAATGCCGTTTCATAGTTTACGATCCCGACCTGAACGAAAAGGACAGGGAACTGCTGCACAAGTTTGTCGATTCAAAAGCATACAAGGACATTTCCGTGGATAGTCCTACATATTTTCTGCTCGCCAGGATATACGAGGTCGCAGGCATGGATGCCTATGAGACGGCGCATACCTATCTAAAGGCATCCTGGCAGGTCGACAAAGACCGGGTGAAATGCGCGAAATATCTGGAAGCAGGCCTTGCCAAATTCCAATCCTTCCTGTTGTCCAACAAGGGAATATCGTCTCAATATATCATGGCCGAATTGTTGTCGGGAGAGATCGAGCGCAGACTTGGAAGGTTAGATCAGGCCCTGGCCAGGTTCAGCAGGCTTCAGAAAACGCCCGATTTCAGAGAAGGCGAGAACGTAGCGTCAATAATAGACTACCAGCTCGAACTTATTGCTGCCGGTGATACTGAGCCGCATGAGATAAAGATGTAGCTGTCGGCGCCTTTTAATGGGCGACCTCTTTATCACCATTAGAACAGAAAATATTGACAAAGTACTATTATTGATACTATAATTAAATATGCCCAACCTCGCCGACATAGTCAGGCAGATGAAAAACAGTCCGGACAATGTCAGATTTGCGGATTTGTGTACGGTTTGCGATCATTATTTTGGATCTGCCCGACAAAGAGGAAGCAGTCATAGAATATATAAAACGCCGTGGCAGGGAGATCCGCGAATCAACATTCAAAACGACAAAGGGAAGGCCAGGAATTATCAGGTTAAGCAAGCTCTCAAGGCTATTGAGCTTATGGAGGTTAATTATGCAACTGAAAAATGATCATTATACGTATAGGATAACCTGGTCGGCAGAAGACAAGGAATATGTAGGGCTTTGCGCCGAATTCCCAAGCTTGAGTTGGCTGGCAAAAGCGCCCGAAACAGCGCTGAAAGGCATACGCAAGGTCGTTGCCGAGGTGGTAGAAGACATGAAGAAGGCCGGGGAGTCCATTCCGGAACCGATAGCGAATCGTCCTTATAGCGGAAAGTTTGTCGTGCGTGTTACGCCGGAAACACATCGACTGCTTGCTATCCAATCAGCTGAGACCGGAGTAAGCCTGAATCGTCTTGTGTCCGCGAAAGTGAGCCGGTGAGACTGCTCGCCTGCTGTGTGCATCATTTTGGAATGATTACGAGTTGGTCAGATGCACACTCTGCAAATTCTATTTCATTTTTCATTATATAGAAGGTGTCTCGTCCAAAAAAACCTTCCATATAATGATTATGCTTTTGAATCAGCTCAAGGGGTTTTCGCAGACCGACTTGCTTTGTTCCCGAATCTTTCTTAATGCGCTTAAAATACTCATATGCCATCAGGTCGGCAACTTGCAATCCCACATGTTTTTCGGCTTTATCGGAAGAGCATGTGCCTATCCGATGTCGATATGGAAATGTCGGGTTATTTGCCAACCAACTAAAAAACTCCGGAGCTTGCTTGTCAAATTTAGACCCACTATCCAGAACAACGTCAAAATGCCAATCAGCGGGGAGATCACTTTTTTCCATGTGCCTTGCAATCATGGCAATGCAACTCTTAAAACATGCATACCAAGGATGTCCGAGTTTTGCACGTCCTGCATTATTTATAATTTTTCGATATTCATTGGCGCTCATTCCGCAATTATAGGCGACCATTTTCTTTTCCTGGCAAGTGATAGCCCCTATAAGGTCAGTGCTGTAGCTAACCTTCTTCTTCTCATCCCAACCTTTATATTCACCACTTCTACAATTCAACGGTTGCGCGTGAAAACGAGTAACACCAAAGCGGAAATTGATTGCATTCCAATCCTTTTCTACCGATTTCCACGTCTGCTGATCCGAGAAAAAGCCACTTAAAGCAAGATAGTCTGGTGGTTCCTTGCCATCGTAACTCTCATCACAGTAAAAAAAGAATTTCATGCATTCATTATGCTTGTAAAGCAGTGGATAAGTCATCAAATAATTTTAATAGCATCTTAAAGGGCAAGACATGATCTCCGGCTATGCAATTGTAAAAGAGAGTAGGTCACGATACGCTGCCATTTCTATGATTCTATCTAACAAGTCATGCATGAAATAACCAAATAATATAGTTGCCGCTAATAATTTCAGTCAAAACAAAGCATCCTAAACGTGCCGGGGCTTATCAGAACTTTTGTGAGGACTCAACAAATTTGTTTCTAAATAATACAGTCATTTCTGGATAATTAATATGTGCGGCGAAGAAAAAATCGGGTTACCTGCCATTATCCTCACAGGCTGAACAATCAATTGTCGCCATCCATGCCGGTCCCGGAAAAAGAAAACCATAGCGTTTGCCTTTATCCTCACAAAGAGGTAACATATCTGTCCGCTGCCCTGAGGCAGCCCTGAGGAACCAGACATCGCGCCTTGATCCGGCCTCCCCCGCGCCATAAGAACGACTCGCGCAAGGGGGTATATATCAGGATGGAGATTAACTGAATGAATATAGACAAGTATATTGCGCGGCTTAACCCAAGACAGGCCGAGGCGGTTTTACAGACCGAGGGTCCGGTCCTGGTGCTTGCGGGCGCAGGCTCGGGAAAGACAAGGGTTATCACCACACGCGCAGCCCGTCTTCTCTCAAAGGGCATACCTTCAGACTCCGTGCTGGCCGTGACATTCACCAACAAGGCGGCCAACGAGATGCGTGAGCGGGTGATGAAGATGATAGACGGCAGCGGGGCCAAACCGCCCCTTGTTTCCACCTTTCATTCCCTGTGTCTTTACATACTGAGGCGGGAGATTGACAAGATCGGCTACCGCAGGGATTTTACCATTTACGACACGTCGGACCAGAATTCCCTGTTGCGGAATATACTGTCGGATATTAAATTTGAGGACAAGAGTTTCAAGCCCGAAAATATCATGGAGAGGATCAGCATGGCAAAGAATGAGATCGCGCCGGTCCGCGCCGGGAAGTCGTCCGGCCCTGATGACCTTGAGCTGATTTCCGACGCCGTTTATCCAAAGTATCATGAGGCCATGAAGACCCTGAACGCTCTCGATTTTGACGACCTGCTGCTGTTGACCCTTCAGCTGTTCAGGGACCATCCTGCCGTGCTCGAAAAGTACAGCGACAGGTTCAGATATATCATGGTCGATGAATATCAGGACACCAACAAGGTCCAGTACAATCTCGTAAGATTGCTTGCAGGCAAGAGGCGTAATCTATGCGTGGTGGGAGATGATGACCAGTCCATCTATGGCTGGAGAGGCGCCGACCCGGGGAATATCCTCAATTTCGAGAAGGACTTCCCGGGCACAATTATCATCAGATTGGAGCAGAACTATCGGTCCTTTGATTATATCCTGAAGGCCGCAAACGCAGTGATCAGGAACAACAAGAAGAGGATGGAAAAGTCGCTCTGGACCGAACGCGGAGACGGCCCGAAGGTGCATGTATTCAGGGCAGCCGACACCGAGGCAGAGGCCCAATGGGTGGCCGACCGTATAGAGCTGATCAAATTCGAGAACCGGGCCTCCTATGACGGTATTGCCGTCATCTACCGCGCAAACCTTTTTTCAAGGCCCTTTGAAGAGGCCTTCAGAAGAAAACGCATACCATATACGGTTGTGGGAGGCACGAGCTATTTCGATCACAGGGAGATCAAGGACCTTGCGTCGTATCTGAAAATATGCGTCAATCCCCATGATGACCTGAGCCTGCTCAGGGTGGTGAATATTCCAAAAAGAGGGCTGGGGCCTGCGGCCCTCGGCAGGCTCGTCTCTTTTTCAAAAGAACACGGAATCACACTCCTCGACGCCTGCAGGAGGGCGGCTGAAATAGCGGACCTCGGAGACAAGATAAGATCCGCCGCCTCTGATCTTGCCGGGCTTATCGACCGATATGCGGAGCGGTTCAGGACAAAAAAAGAGATGGGCAAGACCTTCAGGGCGCTGATAGAAGAGATCAATTACAGGGAATACCTGCATGAGCTCCATAAGAATCCGCAGGCGGCCCTGAAGAGGATTGAGGCTTACGAAGACTTCATCAAATCCCTTGCCGATTATGAGGCGCGGGAACAGGCTCCCTCGCTCCATGGTTTTCTTGAGGCGCTGGCGTTGACCGACCTGCTGAATGAGAAAGATGAAAAAACGTCTTTTGGAGTGACGTTGATATCCCTGCATTCGTCAAAGGGGCTGGAGTTCCCTGCAGTCTTCATTGTCGGAGTTGAGGAAGATATCATACCGCATAAAAAATCCGCAGGCGATATAGAGGAAGAGCGCAGGCTTTTCTATGTCGGCATTACGCGGGCGATGAAAGAGCTCTATATTACATACGCAGGTCACCGCCTGAAGTACGGTAAAAACGTGCCTGCGAGTCCGTCAAGGTTTCTGGCGGAGATACCCGAAGAGGTCAAGACCATGGTCGACGGTTTTGAGGAAGAAGACCCGGAGCTGGCCGAAAAGAGGGCCAGGTCATGTTTTGCGAATATCCAGGCCATGCTGGAAAAGTGATTAAACAGCCGCACCGGGATTCCGATGCGGCTGTTTACGTAAGTCCCGGATTAATTATTACTTCAGGAACTCAAGGACCTTGTCGCCCATTGCGCTTGTGCCGAGCAGTTTATTACGGTCATCGGATGCTGAAAGAAGATCCCCGGTCCTGTAGCCGGCATGCAAAACCTTGTTTACCGCATCCTCAATGGCGATAGCTCCTTTCGGCGCGCCTATATGCCTGAGCATAAGGGCCGCGGAAAGTATGCGCCCGAGAGGGTTCGCCTTGTCCTGTCCCGCAAGTGTAGGAGCCGTCCCCGCGCCGCTTTCGAACATCGACGCCCCGGTGTCGGGGTTGATGGCGGAGCTGCACATCATGCCCATGCTGCCGAGCGCTGCGGCCGCGCCGTCGGAGAGTATATCGCCGTGTTCATTGCCGCATGCGATTACCCCATGTAGCTTTGCCGGGGTAAAGAGCAGGGAGTTGGCCGAATCCACGAGCTGATGTATCAGGGTGACATCGGGGAATTCTTCCTTTCCGATGCGTGTCGCTATTTTTCTCCAGAAGACATACCGCGCCATTACATTCGACTTGTCGATTGAGATGAGCGGCATCTTTAATTCACGGGCATAAGAAAATGCGGCCCTGAGGTATTTCTCGACAGTCGCCTTGCGGTAGTATGCGATATCCGTTACGATTTCTTCGTTGCCGGTTACCGCCTGCTTCAACATCACGCCGAGCTTTGCGGCTGTTTCCGCAGGTATCTTGTCTGCAAAGTCCGTATTGCCGAAGTAACTGTCTTCAAGAAAGAATCTTATCCAGATCTGCTTTATGCCCTCATCAGGGATCTGTTCTGGTTTTACATTCGAGAGATGAGAGAGCGATTTGAAGTAGATCATGGGCCTGAAATTCAGCAGCAGCCCCATCTCTGCGCGGAGCGCGAGCAGGGAGCGCGCCTCGGGCCGCATCTCCGGTTTTGCGACTGCGATAGTGGTGTCGAATTTGGGATCTCCCACCCCGCCGAAGAATATGGTCCCGATCTCGACCGCCCGCTTTTGGGACCCCGGCGGCAAGGTGTCCCCGAATTTCTCGTAGGCGTTCCAGCCCATCGGGGTTTCCTCGAAGACTATAGCCATGCCGTCCATTTTGGCCGCCTCAATAGCGATCCTGCATGCTACCGCCATCATCTCGGGGCCTGATCCGTCGCCTTTGACAAGGGCTATTCTCTTTTCCGTCATTTGTTCCTCCTGTCTAAAATGTATATGTCAATGCCGGATATGGCGAAATAAGCTCAAACGCTGAAACCGCGATTACCGGGAAGTTAATAATTGAGTATGCCGGAAAACTGTACATCATATCTTATCATATTTCCGGACCTGTCGTCACCCGCAGGAGGACGCCTTTGCCGCAACCGGTCTTATCTGAAATCAATATGTCTTATGTCGTCGCGACAAGGCCGCATAAACCTCATGTCCGGTCCCGATCATGTCAACCATAATATATTTTTTTGTTGATCATTCGGATATAATATATTGTTGGCTTTGAAGATCGAATGCCTTTCCTGCCACTAATCTCCAGGTGACATTACCTGAGATCCGACAAGGGAATAGCGGAGGCGTCATGATAAATTCGCTGATGAATTATTTTGAAAACAACCTGTCGCAATCATCCTGCGCATTATTACTTGAGAGTTCGAATGCCGGTATTATAATTCTGCATGACCTGGCAGTTTTAGATGCGAACAGGCGGGCCTTTGCCATGTTCGACTGCAAGAGGGAGGATTTAATCGGCGCAAGTCTGGACTCTTTTTTACCGGCCTGTCAGCCTGATGGGACTAATGCAGCCGCCATAATGGCCGAGTTTTCAGGCGGAGAGCCAAGGCGGTTTCAGTGCTTTTATATGCGCCCCAACGGGACCCAGTTTCCTGCAGCGGTTTCCCTTTCTTTTTTCCATGCCGGTGGAGATACCCTCTGCATTGCAGCTGTTCACGATATTACAAACGAAAGACAGGTAATGCAGCTTTCCAGGAATATGTACCGCATAAATCCTATCGCCATGATGCTTACGGACCTGAAGAATGGGCATATCATTGACGCAAATGATTCTTTTTCAGACCTCTTCGGTTTCAGCTACGAGGAATCGATCGGGAAAACAGCTATGGAACTGGGTCTCTGGACAAACCCCGATGACAGACGCCGCTATTTGGAACTCTCAATGCAGACAGGGCAGCTCAGGGATTATGAAGTTTTGATGCGGAACAAAACTGGAGAGCAGGTGTCGGCGCTTATAAACGCTAAAGAGTTTCAATACGGAGATTGCAAAGTGCTGCTGTCCATGGCCCAGGACATCTCAAAGCTGAGGCAGGCCGAGATTTCCTTCAGGTCTATTTTTGACGAGAGCCCTTTTGGGTTGTTGTTGAGCGACCCCGTTACAGGCAGCGTGATGGACGCCAACAACAGGTTTCTTGAGCTGTCCGGACACACTAAAGGCGAGATCATCGGGCGAAACGCTACGGAATATGGCGGACTTCCGCAGGTAGTGGCAAAACAGATCGGGTTCCTGCTTCAACTGAGCGGCAAGATCGACAGGCTGGAGGCCCCATTTGTGCGCAAAAACGGGGAAGAACTGACTACGTTGCTGTCGGGCCGCATTATTCAGTTCCGGGAGCGCAAGGCAACTCTGGTCGCGTTTCAGGATATTACCCTGCAAAAACAGGTTGAATCCGCCCTGCGCAAATCTGAAGAGAAGTTTTCGAAGTTTTTTTCCGCGAGTCCGGACTTTATTTCCGTAACCGATATCGAAACCGGTTGTATTATTGACGCCAACGAGGGCTTCATACAGGCGCTGGGGCTCTCCAGAGAGGAGATCGTCGGCAGGACTCCGCTTGAGCTGGGCTTGTGGGTGGATATCGATGAGCGCCAAAAGTTTTTTGAAAATGTAAACAAGAATGGAGACCACATCGGCTTTTCGACAAAATTACGAGTCAGCGGCGGGAATGTCCTTGACGTGACCATTTCATCAAGGGTAATAGAAATTGACGGCAGACGCTGCCTGATGAATATCGTGCGGGATATGTCTGAAAAGGTGAGGCTGGAGGAACAGCTGCGCCATGCTCAAAGACTGGAGGGCATCGGGAGATTGGCAGGAGGGGTTGCCCATGACTTCAACAATATCCTGAGCGGTATATTGGGGCATGTCGAACTTGCGCTCGATATGATGGATAAAGGAAGTCAGGCTGCCCGGGATCTCGGCATAGCCCTTGACCTTGTCGATAAGGCGACCCATCTGAGCCATAGCCTCCTTGCGTTCGGTCGCAGACAGGCGCTGAATATGGAGACTGTGAACATCGCAGGGGTGATCCGGAAATCGAATGAATTCCTTAAGAGGCTTATCGGTGAGGACATCGTATTTTCAATGAGTCTCAGGGACGACGCAACAGTGAACGCCGATATCCTGCAGATCGAACAGGTGATTACCAACATGGTGGTCAATGCCCGGGATGCCATGCCCAACGGCGGAAAACTCTGCATAAAGACGGACATTGTAGAAATTGACGAGGGCATGGCGCTTCGGCATCAGCTTGCGAAGACGGGACCTTACGTGCGTATAACCATCAGGGACACAGGCGTCGGCATGACCAAGGAGATCGTGGACCGGATATTCGATCCTTTTTTTACCACGAAAAAGGTAGGTAAAGGCACGGGCCTTGGTCTGTCCATGGCCTACGGTATTATCAGGCAGCACGGTGGCTGTATTACTGTCGGCAGCAAACCGGATATGGGCTCACGATTCAAGATTTTTCTGCCTGTTGTCGAAGGCATGTCCCGGCAAAGAGAGAAAAAGCAGGCTGCTGCAGTCAGGGGTGGCAAGGAAATCATCCTGATTGCGGAAGACGACAATATCGTAAGGAACCTGAACAGGCGTCTTCTGGAGATGAGCGGCTATATTGTTATGGATGCCTGTGACGGCGAGGAAGCGTTGCGTGTTTTCGGCGAAAACGCCGACAGGATAGGGCTGGTTGTCTTGGATATGATCATGCCGAAAAAGAACGGGAAGGAGGTGTTTGACGCCATAAAACTCGCCAAACCGTCCATGAGATTTTTGTTCATAAGCGGATATACGGATGATTATGTCAGCCGGCGCACTGAAATCGGCAATGAAGTCGAGATTATGCTGAAGCCGGTTTCGCCCCAGGCTCTAAAGAGTAAAGTGCGCGAAATCCTGGACCGCTGAAGCCCTGCCGCCGGCCGGCTTTAAAAAAGAAGGGGCTTCACTGCTCATATTTCGCTTTCAGTTGCCCGCAGGCAGCCAGTATGTCCTGCCCCTTGCTCTTCCTGATCATCGCCGTCATATTCGCTTTCATGAGTATCTGCTGGAAATCGAGCACGTTTTTTTCATCCGGGCTTTCATATTCGGCCCCGTCGAACGGATTGAACGGTATGAGATTGATCTTTGAACGGATGCCGTGCAGCATGCGGACAAGCCGTTTTGCGTCTGCAGGCGTATCATTGATCCCACGCAGGAGCACATATTCAAATATGAGCTTGCGCCTTGGATTGAGCGGGAACTTCCTGCATGCCTCGATCAATTCCTTTATAGGCCATTTATTATTTATCGGCATCAGCTCATCGCGCACCTTGTCTGTTGTGGCGTTGAGGGATATTGCAAGCATTACCTGCGGCGCCTTTTCGCCGAGGAGTTTTATCCCGGTGACTATGCCAGAAGTCGAGACGGTAATCCTGCGGGGCGTCATTTTCATCAAATCCGTCATGCGCCACAGCGCCTCGATCACTGCCTCCGCATTCGCCAAAGGTTCGCCCATGCCCATCATGACGACATTCGTTATATGCGCAGGCCGTACAAGCCTGCTTGCGGATATGACCTGATCGACAATCTCATGCGCTTCAAGATTTCGTTTCAGGCCGAGCCTGCCGGTAAGACAAAACCTGCATCCGAGGCTGCATCCGACCTGTGACGAGATGCATAGTGTCAGCCGTTCTTCGTTCGGAATAAGGACGCTTTCGATGGTCTCCCCGTCTTCGAGCCCGAAGAGCAATTTCATGGTCCCGTCCTCTGATGCCCGGCGGTCAAGCAGTTCGAGATTGCTGATGTATGCAATTTCGGAGAGCTTATCGCGCATGGGTTTTGAGAACTCGGTTATCTCTTCAATCGACTGGGCAAGATGCTCGTAGAGCCAGCGGATGAGCTGGCGCGCCCTGAATACGGGGAACCCGGCGTCCTTCATGAACGCTTCCATTTCCGTCTTTGTCAGGGTCTTGAGATCGGTTTTTGACATATGCATTATTATTGTATAACCCCTTTATGTTTTAATCCGGAGTAGTCGTCGGTTTTTTCTCCGGCGGCGTGTCCTTCGGTTTTGAGAATTTCAGACGCAGGGACCTCCAGACCAGGAATACACCTGTTACGGTCAGGGCCGCCGCACATGAATATGCAAAGGCATTGGGTAGCATAACAACTCCCAACGCTATTGCGCAAAGGGCAAGGCCGATGCTCAGGAGAGGCCATGACTCCGACTTGCTCAATTTACGCTTCCCGGTAACGGCAGCATTAAGGGCGCTTCCGGCAGTGATCGCCTTTGTGATTACGCCCTGGCCGCTGCTGTGGATAATCTGCAGGCGGGGGCCCCGCCTCCTGCGTCTGACCGGCCTGACCTTGTTGCGTTCAGTTATAACCACCTCAGTGGAGTTCCTGAGGTCTTCAAGGAACATGTCTGCGATCTTGCCGGCGACAATCCGGTCCTCTATTACCGCATCCAGCTCCCAGTTGCCGAGCCAGCTCGAAAGGTTGAGATTGGTCGAGCCTATCCGCGCCCATACTCCGTCGCAAACAGCGGTCTTTGCATGCACCATGGTCCCATTCCATTCATAGACCCTCACCCCGGCTTCGAGCAGGGACCTGTATGTTGTGCGCGAAAGGTCCGCAATCCACTGGATATCGCTAATCTGGGGAACGAGCAGACGCACATCCACCCCCTGGATGGCGGCGGAACGCAAGGCCTGTATATATGCGCTGGTTGCGAGAAAGTAGGCGTCCGTAAGCCATAGGTATTCCTGCGCGGTCGCAGATATCAGCAGGTCCAGCCTGTAAAGACCGGCGG
>JGI20214J51088_10001712_pt1 | contig 14903 bp, 11 predicted proteins | sample WetSurMetagenome_FD_51088 | JGI IMG/M metagenome (IMG submission 51088) | reverse complement strand
TCAGGAACAGTTACATCATCCATCCTGAAAACAATTGAGCCATCCGGATTTTTTATTTCCGATCTTCTTTTTGAAAATTTGATTGTTGAAAGTGGGTCTTTTCCAGCCGTAGTAAACAGTCTTTTTATTTGCATCAAGATCTCCCGGTATTACGTTGGTTGTTTAAAAAGAATAAAATTTAATTAAAAGTCGAAGGATATTCACTTTATAAGTATTTATTTTTAAGTAACAAAAAAACTATTAAATTGGTTTTGAGTTGGAGTCTAATGGCAGTAAAAACTTCTACAATGTAGAAACAGCATCACAAGTTTTCAAAATTTTTTTTGCTCCAACAAGGCAACACTAACTTTGTAATATTTTCTAAAAATTGCAAATTAAATTTCACATGAAATTAAAAAATATTTTTTCAGAATTTAGTTTTAAATTTTGATTTGATAAATTTTTTTTTAAGACAAGCAATAACCACTCATACTAAATCACTTTATTGCGAAATTATTTTACATTAGATTCAATTTGATTTCAAAAATAGTTAGTAAAGATCAGAACTTGAGTGTATCAGAAAATATTATTGAGATTTCCTCATTGAGCAAGAGATTCAAAGAAGTTCTTGCAGTTAATGAATTGAGTTTCACAGTAAAAAGGGGAGATGTATTTGGATTTCTTGGACCAAATGGTGCAGGTAAAAGCACAACGATAAGAATGATTCTATCGCTTATTACTCCGACTTCAGGATCAATAAAAATATTTGGCAAATCTTTAACTGAAAACCGAAAAGAAATTCTGGCTAATGTTGGTGCAATTGTGGAGAAGCCGGACTTTTACCTATATCTCCCAGCAATCAAAAACCTTGAAATATTAGCTAAAATCTCAGGAAAAGATGTCCCCCAAAACAGAATTTTCGAATTGCTGGAACTGGTTGGTTTAAAAGATAGGGCAAAGAGTAAAGTAAAAACTTATTCGCATGGAATGAAACAAAGACTTGGCATTGCCCAGACATTACTTCATGATCCTGAGCTAATAGTTCTGGACGAACCTACAACCGGACTTGACCCTCAAGGAATGAAAGAAATAAGAGATTTAATTATCAGATTAAGTAAAGATGAAAATAAAACGATTTTTCTTTCATCTCACATTCTTTCGGAAATTGAATTGGTTGCTAACCGAATGATAATAATTAATAAAGGAAGTAAGATTGTTGAAGGTGATGTAAATAATCTTTTAAACTCCAAGAGCTTAAAAGTTACTGTTGAGGTCCAAAATATTGAATCCGCAAAAAGAATTTTAGATAATACTAAATGGTACAATCAGATTGAAACATTTTCTGAAAATAAATTCAGTATTAAACTTGAGAATCATGACATTGCAGAACTAAATAAATATCTTGTTGAAAATGGTGTTATGGTGAATGCGCTCATTCCGGTCCGATCTCTTGAAGACTATTTTTTAAGTATCACTTCGAGTGCAAAATGATAGCAACTTTAGTCAGAATTGAACTTCTTAAAATTTTCAGAAAGTGGCGAACTTACATTGGCTTTATTGCGATTGGCGTTCTCGTTCCATTACTTCATCTTGCAATGTATCTCGAAGGTCAGAATTCTATAGATTATGTTACACGAGGATTGAGGGATTCCTTCATTCTGGTCGGTAATTTGTTAAACGGTTACTGGATTTCATATCTTATTTTGAATGCGCTTATCATCCATATACCTTTTCTTATTACTCTTGTAGCCGGTGACCTTATGGCTGGAGAGGCAACTGCCGGAACTTACAGAATTCTGGTTACAAGGCCTGTATCTAGAATACAGATTGTTACTTCCAAGTACGTAGCAGGATTGATTTATACAAGTTTTCTTATTTTCTGGCTGGCATTAATGAGTCTTGTAGTTGGAATTATTGTATTTGGAAGCGGTGAATTAATTGTTGCTGGTTCGCAGGCAATAATAATTTTTGAAAAAAGTGATATTCTATGGAGATTTGTTTTAGCATATGGATTTGCAATTTTAAGTATGACTGTTGTCTGTAGTCTTGCAATTTTATTCTCATCTTTGGTGGAAAACGCTATCGGGCCAATCGTTTCTACGATGGCAGTAATAATTATTTTTATTATTCTCTCAAATTTTGATGTTGCAATCCTTAAAGAAATAAAACCATACTTGTTTACGAGCTATATGTTAAACTGGAGAGAATTTTTTAACGATCCATTGGATTTTTCTGAAATTACAAAGTCAATATTAATTTTAGCTGGACACATCATCATATTCTTTTCAGCAACAGCTTATATTTTTAAGAAAAAAGATATACTCAGTTAACCGAAACTTAATAATCATGAAATTAAACATTCTACTATTTGTTATTTTTTTTAGTTCAGTTGTGTATTTGCAGCCAAAAGATCCGGACGTAATTCTGGAAAGGGTCAAGAAAGAATTTGAAAAAATTGAAGATTATCAGGTTGATGTAAAAGTTAAAGTCGATATTGATTTTCTGAAAATGCCCGACAGAGAAGCTACGATCTATTACAAAAAACCTGATAAATTCCATATAGACTCAGAAAATTTTGCAATGCTTCCAAAATCGGGATTAAATTTTTCACCATTCGGATTTTTAAATTATAAGTATTCTTCATTTTACGTTAAAGAAGATACGATAAATGGGATACTCACTTCGGTTATCAAAGTAATTCCGTTAGAGCTGGATGTTGATGTTATCTTAAGCACTTTCTGGATTGATACTAACAGAAATATTATTCTTAAAGTTGAATCGAGCCGGAAACCACAAGGCACATATACAATCGATCTAAATTATTTCAAAATCAAAAATGGATTCTGGCTTCCTTCCTCAATGGTATTTTCTTTTACAATAGAAAGTGGTCTATACCCGGGGAAAGTAAAAAAAGATATGAAGAACAATGAGGCTAAAAATGATTCTAATAATAAAGAAACAGGAAAAGTATATTTAAGCTATTCTGATTACAAGGTAAATATAGGGCTTCCGGATACGATATTTAAGGATGAAGAAGGTAAGAAATAAAAATGGGCGGTCGGAAATTAATTAGACAATGATAATGAGGGCATAACATTGTGGAAAGCATCCCGACCGCCCGGATCTGATCACTAGGAGGCTACTCTTTTCACAAAGAGGCAATCAGATTTTGGGAGGAGAATCTGAGATTCTTCTGACACAAAAATTGTTTTTTTGGAAGAAATAAAAAAGGCAATTTTTTATCATCTCATTACAATGCACCAATCACAAGAATTAGATTAAAAATTCATTTTTTAGAAGTCGTTAGAAAATTATTTAATCAATTGCCAAAGACACGTTTGAATACTTTTTGCATTTGCTGCCACGAATCTTTATCGGCTTTTTCATTGTAAGCAAACGGCATATTGAATTTTTTCCCTAAACTATCTGCACCAGGATTTGTGAAACTGTGGACAGCTCCTTCATAATTAATAAATTCATATTGAACTTTAGCCTCATTCATTTCTTTTTTAAATGTATCAATTTGTTCTTTTGTTGTGAAAGGATCGTCCGCACCATTGCAAACGAGCAGAAAAGCTTGAACAACTCCTTCTTTTGAAGGAACCACCGCAGCGAGACTACCATGAAAACTTGCGACAGCTTTTAAATGTGTACCTATGCTTGCCATATGAAGTGCAATTCCACCACCAAAACAATAACCAATAGCTGCTATATTTTTCGGATCGACACTTTCCTGATCCTTGAGAAGATTATAAGCAGCCATAAATCTATCTTCTGCAACTTTCAGGTTACTGTAAATTGCTGATGCAAATTTTTGAGCATCTTCAGGATGTGTTGCGGTTTTGCCATCACCAAACATATCCAATGCTAATGCAGTATAACCAAGCTCAGCTAACATTCTTGCTCTACTTCTTGCATAATCATTCAGTCCCCACCATTCGTGTACTAAAATAACGCCTGGTCGTTTTCCTTTAACATTATTATCATAAACTAAAAAGCCTTTAAGAGTAGTGCTGTCCGATGAATATATAATTTCCTTTTCAACCAAATCAGATTTGGATGTTTCGGTTTTTGAACAGGAAATAACACTTAAAATTAACAAAGCCACTGTGACGAAAGATAATTTATTCATTGATTCCTCCTTATTGTTTGTAATAATTTTAATCTCTGTGAACCGTTTCCGGTGAAAATGCGGGTAAACAAACAGCTACATATTCTGCTCCTTCCGGATTTGGAGTGCTGTATCTAATCCATTCACCTGCATAAGTTATTATTGCCTGACCTTCATTTACATCGAATGTAGTTCCTTTGGTCTGAACCCTCAGCATTCCTTTTAAAACTAAAGTATATTCGTCGAACTCAGGCGTTTGTCCAGGTTCTTCCCATCCTCCGGGACTTGTCATCTTTGCGATACTTATGTTCGAACTTTTTGTATTTACTCCACCAATAAATTCCTTAATGATTTTTGGTTTGTTCCCAGCAGATTCAATTATTGTTGGATTTAATATAAGTTTTGGCATAGATAAAAATTTTCCTTTAATGTTCTAGTTCTTTGAACTCTCCGGCAGTTCGTGTAAAAATATAAATCGAAATTATACCTAAAAGAAAATTTCCCGCAAGGCAAAACCAAATGTATTCCGGATTGCCTGAATCTCTGAAATATCCATAAAGTATGGTATAGGTTACACCGCTTAGTGCGCCGCCTAATCCGGTAGCCAGAAAATTTGTTCCCATGTAAAGTCCGGCTTTTTCTTTTGGTGCCAGCCACATAATGTATTCCTGAATTCTTGGTGAAGAAATCATTTCACCTACTGCGAATAAAAATATCCCCAGAAAAATAAACTCAGGTACGGAGATATAAGCATATCCAATGGTGAACATTCCAGCTGCTGATACAAATAATCCGAAGCTGAATGAAGGAATTGCTTTAAACTTTTCAAACATTCGTGAAATGAACACCTGCAAAATCATAATAATGTATCCGGTATGAGCTATTGTCTCACCTAATAATTTTCTTGTACCATTCCTGTCTTCCGCTGAAAGTAAATGTGAAAACCAACTTGGGGAAATGCTATCTATGACTAAAAACAATCGCACTGTATCGAGATTTCTATCAACATAAACGGCAACCAGATTAAAAAAGGCCCAAAGCGGTAACCAAAAAGTTAATCCAAGCAGAATAAGAAAAACGAGAAATTTTATATCCGAAAGAGCTACATACATATCCTTAAATTTTTGTTTAAGAGTAGCATTACCAATTTCTCTTTCTGGCTCTTTGTAAAAAAGGATTGTTATAATAAGCATTAACCCTATCCCAATTGCCGCCGCAATAAATGCGTGGTTCCATGAAATTGCTCTGAGCTTACCAGCTACTACAGGTCCAAACGATGCACCGATATTAACCATTGCATAAAAAATTCCAAAGCCAAGTGTCTTATTTGATGAATCAGTTGTAACTCTAACTGTACCTGAAACAAGAGGTTTAAAGATGCCGGCAGCAAACCCGATTCCCAGCATAGTAAGTGCAATACCGGTAAATGAATTTGTAACAATTAATAAAAGGATGGTTGGTAAGTAGGCGAGATAAGATACTATTAAAACTTTTTTAAAGCCGAATTTATCAGCGAATGTACCGGAGAAGATAGGTGTTGCGTATGAAAATAATAAAAATAAACTTTGAACGATTCCAAGTTGTCCTTTCGAATAGCCTAAATATTCCATATAAATACCGAAACCCATATAGATGCCGTAGTAAGCAAATCTCTCCAGTATCTCTATGCTGTTAGCGATCCAGAATACAATTGGGAACGGAGTTCTATTCTTCATTCAGGAAAAAATGTTTTGTGCAATAAAATTATTTTCTCAGACTTTTAATGCAGATGCAGCTCTCTCGAACTCTTCAGGTCTTACATAAAGTAAATAACCGAAACTGCCATTACTATCGGTAACACCATTTGAAGCGTAGACGTTTACATTTGCTTCAAAAAGTATTTGATGGATATCTGCTAGTGCACCCAATTCGTCATCACCCTGAACTAAAATAGCTGGATGAGGTCCATCGAGATTTAATCCGGAATTTTTAGCTTCATTAAATAGTTTAGAACTTACTTCAGGAAAAAGTGTTAGTTGAGTTCTGTCAGGACCCACAGGAATTGCTGTGAATGCAAGTAAGTTTATTCCTCCTTGCTCTAATTGAGAAAGCATTTTATACGCTTCACCGGGCTGATCAACTACCGAGCAGTAAAAATATTCTACTTTTCTTATTTTGAATGGCATATTTCCTCCAAGTATTTAGTTTGAAATAAATATTTTTAGGTGTCAATAATTCATTTAGTTTGAAAAAGCACCGAATTGTTTCAAAAGGAAACTAAGTATTTATATTTCGTTATTCAACTCTAAGTAAAATAAAATCAATTATTTTTTTAAAGATTGAGATAATTCCCAACAAAAAAAATATGGCAAGAACCAAACTCAAACGACTCCTGAAATTAAGTGAACTGCCAAACATTTTTAGTATCAAGAATCCTGATATTAAAGAATCGCTCAAATGCTATTTCAAAAACGATAAACCATTTACGCTTGAAATTGGATGTGGGCATGGAGATTATTCAGTCGAGTTAGCACAAAAATATCCGAGCAGAAATTTTGTCGGGATTGATGTAAAGGGAGCCAGAGTTTATAAAGGATCTATATTCGCATTGGAATTGAAATTAACAAATGTTGCATTTGTGCTAACAAAAGCTGAAAATCTGAACGAAATCTTTGCCCCTAATTCAATCGAAGAAATTTATATACCATTCCCTGAACCTCATCAAAAAAGATCACACCAGAATAGAAGATTAATCTCTTCAGGTTTTATTAAACTGTATAAAGAATTATTAGTGGATTCGGGTAAGCTTCACTTTAAAACTGACAATTCAGAATTATACGAATATGCAATTAAGAACATAATGGAATCAGATGGAATCATTTTACAGAAGACCGAAGATTTTCATAACTGTGATAATGCAAAGTTTAACTATGGAATCTTAACCACTTTTGAAAAACATTACATCACAAAAAGTAGAAAGATTAAATATATTTGTGCCCGGTTTTAATTTGTTCTGGATTACTATAAGTTTAATATGAACAACAAAAAAAATCTGCACGTAAGTAAATTTTCAATTCAATTTATGGAGGATCGTATGAAATCTCACATAACAATTCCTGTTTTTTTTCTATTAACACTTTTTACCCAATCCATTTTTACCTCTGAGATCATTAGCCAGACTAAAGATTTTATTGGAACCCAAAAAGTTGTCAAAGACGGCCAAACGGCATTTGAAACTTTTCCCGATAAAAATAAAAATGGAGTAGAATCATTAAATGATCAACCTTTAAAAAATAATAGTCTGGAAGGTGATCGATATGTGCTTGGTGGATCTGTTCTTTGGTTCGCACAAGATCCTGCAGCAATTGCTAACGTTGTTGCAATTAATAGCACTGGTAATTTAGCACTGACCGGCTGGGGACTAAATAGTATGCGCGCATCACTTTATACAGATGCAAATAATATTCCTTTGTGGGATTTCTTTACAGGGACATATGATCCTTATGTCGATATTTCTAATGATGGTTCAAAAATAGCTGTGACAAAAGGAACGGATTTTTATCTGCTCGATCCTGCTAATGGAAACATTAATTTTCAGTTTACTTTACCCGATTCATTTTATGCTTCGGTTGTTAGTTTATCAAGAGATGGTTCAATGGCTGTTGTTCTGGCAAATGCCTTGGGCAGTTCAACAACATACAGAGCTTATGTTTTTGATATAACTGCGTCACCATCTATAATGTGGATGTTTGACGTTCAGGGAAGTGAAATTCTTAATTGGGCTGGTGCTAACTTCTCTGCGAATGGTAACTTGCTCGCAATCACTGGACGAAATCATTTGTATATTTTCAATAGTAGTAATGGTGCATTAGTCTGGGATCATTTTGTTGATAACACCGAATCAGCACCAGCTATAAGTGGAGATGGTAAAGTAGTAGCTACTGCAGATAACAGTGGCTTTATTCAGACCTGGAGTTATGACCAAAGCAGTAATAATTATTTCTTACTCTGGCAATATAAAGTTCCAGGTGGCACTTCTACAAACTGGGCATCTTCAGTTGGTATTTCTGCCGACGGTGGTACCATAGTTGCAGGTTCCTTAATTTTTCTTTCAGCTGGATATGACGGTTCCGTGATGTGCTTCGATACTTATGGTAATGGAACTCCAAAGTGGGTCTATAGTGGAGCTGGCGATTTAGTTGATGAAATTAAAGTTTCGGATGACGGAAAAGTAGCTGCAGCAGCAACCTGGGGACCATATGCTCAAAATGGTCCTGATCTCATGGTTTTTGATACACAAACAGGTGATTTAACTTTTAGTGTTGTTACGCCAGGTTCATTTTTTACCTGTGATCTTTCACCAGATGGTGAGCGAGTTATGGCTGGTGGTAAAGCTGTACATGCCAGGGATTTCGGAAACGGTGGACGAGCTTATCTTTGTCAGATTGACCTTGGTGGTGGTAATGTAAGCGGTAATGTGAACCTTACAAATTCAGGTGATGATAGTGGAGTGCTGGTTACTGCTTTTGGAACTGTGAGAAGTGCATTTACAGATGCAAGTGGAAATTACTTCCTTGGAAATTTACCGGATGGTACTTACACAGTTAAAGCAGAAAAACCAGGTTATAATTTTGGAAGCGTTGGAAATGTAGTAGTTACAATTGGCAATACAACTACAGGAGTTGATTTTACATTAGCTCCATTTACTACTTCTGCACCAACCTTAGCTGCTTCGACAAATTTAGTTGGAAATATTCTGCTGAGTTGGAATTCGCTTTATAAAAATCAGGAACGAGAGAAACAAATAGCTTTAATGGTTGGTGATGAAACTTCTCCTGATATTTTATCTTCGACTGAAACTCAATCTCTCGCAAATCATTCAAAAAGAAACTCAGAAATAATATCGACAAGTCCTGTGGTATTAGCGGATAGCATAGCTATTTACCGAAGTCAAGTTATTGGTGGACCATACCAGAGAATTGCAAGTGTTCCGGCAACTCAATCCAACTTTTCTGATGCGGATGTTTTCCCTTTAAGAGAATACCACTATGTTGTAAATATTTTTAATGATATTGGTCAAAGCGTTTATTCGAACGAAGCAATTGGAATGGTAAGCGATACATTATTAACATTTAGTCTTGATGTACCAGAAGCTTCGGTTCCAACCATTGATGGAATTTTATCACCAAGTGAATGGGACGATGCATTCCAGCTTGATATCTCTGATATTTTTGGTTATGGTGGCGGTACTCCACAACCTCAAGGTTCAGTAATAATGTATCTGAAGTTTGACGACACTAATAATATGCTTTACGTTGCAGGAGAAGATTTTCTTAATCCAACATTAGATGATAACGAAGGATTTGGACTTTACTTCGATGATAACAATAACAACTTATATAATAGTAATCCTCCCTTTATTCAGGAAGGAAATTTTTGGGCATACTGGCATCCCGGAGGTGCTAATTTGCGATTCAGGGATCTCGTCACTTATGTAGTCGATACTCTATTCACTGCAGAGGTTGAATTCAGTGCAAGTTCAGGACATCTACAAGGTGAAGTTGCAATCCCAATGGGATTCCAGGAAGGCTATCAACTACAGGTTTTTGGACCTGATAAAATCGTAGGATTGGGAGCGTTCCTGATTGCCCGGAATGCTGGTGCTGCGGTGTTTAACGGATGGTGGCCTCAAACTATGAATACGCTTTTCAATCCACAATATTTTGGCGATGTTGGAATAAATGTTTCTCTACTTGCACCACCACAGGCACCATCAAACATTTCTGTTACTCGTCAGGGAGAAGATTTGCTGTTAACCTGGGATGATCCGACTTTAGGACTTAATAACGATCCGCTTCCGGTTCCACCAACAATTATTATTTATAAGAATGACGAATTGTTAACAACTTTATCCGCCGGAGTGGGATCATATCTTGATAATGATGTTTATTGTGTTGCCTGGTATGAGTATAAATTCAAAGCTTTTATTGTTGATGGAGTTGATACATTAACTGGTCCAATAAGTGCACCGATTGGCGAATACGCTTGTGAAGAACCGACACTTGTACCAATTAGCTACGACGATGACGAATGGAATACTTGGTATATTGTACAATCTAATTGGGATAAAAATAAATTTGGCGTACGCTTCACACCGTCGGCTTATCCGACATATGTACGAAAAATTGAAGCACTCGTAAACGGTAAGGATGCTTTTGATTTTACAATTCAGGAAGATAACGGTGGAATTCCTGGCGATATTATAGCAGGATCTTATCGTGTTTATAATATTGGTTCAGCAACAATCGGTACTGTTATAAAAACAGTACCTGGTATTGATCCTCCGGAGATAATACAAGGAGATTTTTGGGTTGTAATCAACTGGCTTGAACAGACACCGGGTACCCCATCTATCGGTGGTGATTCAGATCCGCCACTGGATAATCGTAGTATGTACTACACCACCAGTAGCGGCTGGGTAAGCTTTCCTAGTGCAGATTTTATGGTAACTGCTTATGTTTCTGATCAACCGGTTGGTGTTGAGAAGGATGGTTCAAATGAAATTCCTCTAACATTTGCATTACAACAGAATTATCCGAATCCCTTCAATCCTTCTACAGTAATTGCTTATCAGTTACCACAGAATGAATTTGTTAATTTGGAGATATACAATGCATTGGGAGAAAAAGTGCGGACATTAGTAAATGAGACACAGGATAGTGGTAAATATGACGTGGTTTGGGATGGAAAAAATAATTTCGGGAATCAACTTTCCAGCGGAATTTATTTATATCGCTTAACTGCTGGTAACTATGTCAAAGTAATGAAAATGGTACTATTGAGATAATTATTAAATTCTTTTCATTAAGGCTCACCAAAACGGTGAGCTTTTTTTTTATTAGAGAACTCTTTTCTGCTTAATTAGGTTAATGGTGTAAGCAATTTCACATTACTATATCTGATTATTTATTATTTTTGAACTGCGTTAAACTATTTTTTCCTTCAGCAATATTAATTTTTAGGGCTTTCAATCCTTTGAGGGTATTAAGATAAAACAATTAATAAAATATTTTGCTATAACATCTGTATTGTTGATAACAGTCTCTTGTAACAGGGGAATTAAAGATACTCCGAAGACTCTCAATGAAAAATTAAACTTTAGTCCTTCTGAATATGCTGTGACATTTAGAAATCAACTTACAGCAATCGAGGGAAATATTATTAAGCAGGACTCAGTTATACAGTTTTATGACACATTAAAATATTTTTACTCATCAAGAAATTTTGAGCCATTATTTATTAAAAGTTTTGATGATAACGAATTTGTTTACTCCTTAATACCTATCTTCGAAAAAGCTGATGAGCATGGCTTAAATCCCGAACATTATCATTTCAGCAGCATCATCAATGAGTTTTCGCAGGCAACGGATACTATTCCAAATGAATCGAGATATTACCACTTAGCTCTGGCAGAACTTTTAATTAGTGATGCTTTGTTAAAATATTGCAATGATATGCGATACGGAGTCGTTAATCCAAAAGTGTTATTCTCTGATTCATATTTTTTACCATATGATGACTCTTCGAAGGGTGATTTATTGCAACCTTTGCGGGAAGAAAATCTTGTTCAATATTTGAGTAATATTCAGCCAAAGAGTAAAAGATACCAAGATCTCCAGGGCGCGCTAAAATATTATAGTCATTTTAAAGATCTCAACTGGAAATTGCTTCCTCTACCTGTGATTAAGATAGAAGTTGGTTCGAGAGATGCTTCTTTACCAGGGATAATAGAAAAATTAATTGCACTCGATTATCTGGATACATCCAAAAATAAAATTAATGATCCGTTACTATATGATTCTTTGATTGCCGGAGCTGTAAAGACTTTTCAACGCAATAATGGTTTAAATGATGATGGTGTAATCGGAAAGAATACAATTGAAAGATTAAATACTACCCCTCAGGAATATATCAACAAAATTAAATTAAACCTTGAACGATTCAGATGGAATAATTATCCGGATACTTCCCAATATATTCTGGTAAATATTCCGGATTTCAGATTATTTATTATTGATAATGGAAAAATAAATTTCAACACAAAGGTATGCACTGGTTCAAAAAGACCTTCCTCTTATCAGGAACGATTTAAAAGATATATGAAAACAAAAAGATGGAGCGATAAACCTGATGATTGGGAAACTCCAAATATGTATGGCGAGATTTCATATATTGTACTTAATCCTACCTGGAATGTGCCACAAAGTATAATGCGGGAGGAAATCGTTTACAAGATGAAACGAGATTCAAGCTATTTAAAAGATCATAATTTTAAAGTATATCTAAATGACGGTGAAGTAAATCCTGACAGCATAACAATAAGTGATTTATCGGTTGAAAGAATTCCGTACAAAATTATTCAGGACCCCGGTGCCGGAAATGCTCTTGGTAAAATAAAATTTATCTTTAACAATCCATTCGGAATTTATCTTCACGATACACCGAACAGACCACCGTTTAGTCAATCAAACAGGGCAGTGAGTCACGGATGTGTTCGTGTTGAACAACCGATACCTATTTCAGAATTTCTACTTAAAAATAATTCAAAGTGGAATATTGATTTTTTGAAAATTGAAATAGGAATGAAGGTTGATAATGATACTATCGTTAGAGAATACGCTGCTAAAAGAGAATCACTTAGAAAATATGCTAACCTTGGAAAAACTACAGATGTAATGCTTTCAAAAAAAGTTCCACTTTATATTGACTATTATACAGCTTGGGTTGACGATGATGGTGTAATAAATTTTCGAGCCGATACGTACAATAGGGATAAAGTTTTGCTTGAGTATTTGAAACTAAATAAGTTTATATGATTGATTCTTTGATTGATAATTTTGAAAATATTAATTGTTGAGATTTAATCTAGCCTCCCACATCATAGGTTGAGTAAAACACAATTACTAAAATCATAAGTCCTAATAATGTTAATGTAATAGTCCCACCCAAATCAAATCTGTTCTCTTTAATTTTTGAAATTTCATTCATTGCTATTAAATTCTTTTCAACTCCATGATAAACAATTAAAGAATCTCCCACAATTTTAGCTTCAGTAGTGTCATTATTTTCAACAATGAATTCTTTACCATTGGTATAAACAATTTTAATGTCTTCCATTGTCGAAATTTTATTGTAATCTTCTTTAGGAATGGTATAATATGAATGGCAGCCAGTGAAAATAATTGAAATGGATAGTAGAATGACTATCAAACGGGAAGTAATATTTGAAAAATTTGAGATAATATTCTCCACTGATATTTTTTCAATAAAGAACTATTCAAAACTAATCATATGAATACCTGAATACAAAGAATTATATTGATGAAGAAAAGATGAGACTTAATTGAATCTGTTTATTTTATTTTACAAACATCATTTTTTTTGTCTGCACAAAGTTTCCCGCTCTTAATTGATAGAAATAGATTCCACTTGCTAAATTACTTCCATTAAATTCAATGGTATAAATACCACGGAATTTATCTTCATTCACCAGAGTAGAGATTTCGTTTCCAAGCATATCATATACTTTAAGTACGACCTGATTTTTATCCGGAATGGAGAACCTGATATTAGTCGTTGGGTTGAATGGATTCGGAAAATTCTGATAGAGAACATAATCAAGTGGAATGGATGCTGGGGGAGTATAAATTATTTCTATATTATTTATTGTCAATTCTTTTCTATTAATATCTATTATTAAGATTTTATCAAGCGTAATATCTTCAGGCCTTACTATTTGAAACGGAATATCGCCGATCATATGTTCACCTGCATCAATGGTTTTAGAACCAGAACGATCATATAAAAGCACTCTAAGCATTTGTTCTATGCATTGGTAATATCCCTGACCAAGACCAGTATTTATCACCATATTGTTGGGACTGTCATCTACATTTGCAAATTCAAGTTGAACACCGCGAATTGCCAAATCAGAATTTAAGTATGCAGTAATTCCTCCTGAATAAATGTACAAGGTTACTTTTGCATTGCCTTCACTATTTGGTTTAGGAAGACTAGAATAACTACATCCATTTATAGGTGTGCCATCAGGGTAACGGCCGACTAAAATAATATTTTGTAGTAATGATAAATCCTGAACATTAACTATTCCATCAGGATATGGTCGTGGCGTACCTTGAGCCCATGGTGCTAGATCAGCTCTTCCGAATTCTTCTTCATCCAAAGAATCTCTGCCAATTATGTGATCAACTATCATTATGATATCTAATACATCCAGACATCCATCACCATTAACATCACCGTAGTAACCAATTCTATTTTTTGCGATTATTGTCAAATCATCTCTGGATGGAGTGATGTTTATTGGATTTCCTTGGTAAGTACTGGCTTCAGCATTTGTAATCTCAATTGAAGATTTAACATTATCTACTATAGCCGGTAGATCAGCTATTCTATATTTTACTTCAAATAATTTATTATAATCTCCGGGTGGCAATCCATTGTCATAATTAAGATTGAAAAGCAAAACTAGTACTTCATCAACTGAAGCACCATTTGATGTGAGCGTACCTCTGATAACGTTATAAGTTAAAACCCAGCTTGGATCAAGAATATCTTCACCTTTTTGAATGCTTTGAAAAGTTAATATCGTGTGGTCGTCAGCTTCATTATTAATTTGTAATCTGAATTGCATTGCCTGAAGTTTTGCTGGTAGTCCAATGAGCTGCATCATCTCGGTGTAGGAATCATCTTCAAGCCTGTAAACTGTATCCTTTTCAAAAATTAATCCATAATCCGGAATTGGTACAGGAAC
>JGI20214J51088_10001711_pt1 | contig 14904 bp, 12 predicted proteins | sample WetSurMetagenome_FD_51088 | JGI IMG/M metagenome (IMG submission 51088) | reverse complement strand
TCCGCTCTCCGCTCTCCGCTCTCCGCTTTCCGCTCTCCGCTCTCCGCTCTCTCCCCTTCCCGGTCTCAACATTTTTAGTACCTTTGTTGTTCTTTTAAAAAAGGCAAAACGCTAAGAATAAATGACATTTGACGAACTGGACCTGAGTCCTGAACTGCTCGACTCAATTGATTATATGGGCTACAGGGAAGCCACCCCGATACAGGAACAGGCAATACCTGTTATCCTCTCCGGGAAAGACCTTATTGCCTGCGCACAGACAGGCACAGGGAAGACAGCAGCATACCTGCTGCCGATAATGGATCATATCTGTGATAAACGCCCTGAACATACTCACACCCTGGTGCTGGTGCCTACACGGGAACTTGCAATTCAGATCGACCAGCAGATACAGGGACTGGCATATACACTTAACATAACCTCACTGGCTGTCTATGGCGGCGGTGATGGAACAGGATGGGACCAGGAGAAAAACGCTCTTTCAAAAGGCGCTGATATTATTGTTGCCACACCTGGGCGCCTGATATCTCACCTTAATCTTGGCTATGTGAAGTTTAAACAGCTGGAGGTGCTGATACTTGACGAGGCAGACCGCATGCTCGATATAGGCTTTCATGACGACATAATGCAGATAGTCTCTTTCCTTCCAAAAGAGCGTCAGACACTTATGTTCAGCGCCACCATGCCGCCAAAGATCAGGTCACTGTCAAAACATATAATGAATACGCCGGAAGAGATATCTATTGAGATGTCGAAACCTGCCGAGGGTGTCCTGCAGGCTGCCTATCTGCTGGCCGAAAACCAGAAGCTGCCCCTGATAAAGAGCCTCATAGCAGACAAGCCTGATTATCACAGTATACTTATATTCAGCTCTACGAAGAAAAAGGTGAATGAGATAGTACGTGGCCTGCGATCATCGAATTATCTTGTTGAAGGAATTTCTTCCGATCTTGAACAGAAGGAGAGGGAAGAGGTGCTGATACGGTTTCGTTCACGCAAGACCAGGGTGCTGGTGGCTACCGATGTGCTGAGTCGTGGCATAGATATAAAAGATATCAACCTGGTCATCAATTTTGACACGCCTGCCGATGCCGAGGATTATGTGCATCGTGTCGGGCGTACGGCTCGTGCCGAAACAACAGGAGTGGCAATCACGCTGATCAACAGGGATGATGTGTACAAGATGCATCGCATAGAGAAACTGATAGGGTACGAAGTATACAAGGCACCGTTGCCAGATTTTATTGCCGAGCATCACCCGGCTGTCCAGGATCACCCCACCTCACCCCGCAGAACAGGGGGGAAAAGGTACAATAGACCTGACCGGAGAAAATAAAATGTAAAGACGCCCAAAATGTAAAGACGCGTAAAATGTAAATACGCGCAAAATGTAAAGACGCCCAATTTGGGCGTCTCAAAATACCAGATTTTTATTCAAAGAAGCTTCCAAGTATTGACCCTGCCTCCTTGCCCCTGTTCTGACCGTACGGTGCAAGTGCTCTGATAAGCTTGCGTATAGGCATTGACTGAAGCCATACTTTGCCTGTGCCTCTCATTGTGGCAAGGAAGATACCTTCACCGCCAAATACCATAGACTTTAGGCTGCCCGTGGTCTCAATGTCAAAGTCAATCGACTGCTCAAAGGCAACAACGCATCCTGTGTCTATACGCAGTGTCTCGTTATTAAGCTGCCGTTCAATGACAGTACCACCGGCATGGATAAACGCCTTGCCGTCGCCTTCAAGTTTTTCCATTATAAAACCTTCGCCTCCGAAAAGCCCGGTCCCGATTTTACGGTTAAGCGTTACAGTCATCTTTGTTCCAAATGCGGCACACAGAAAACCGTCTTTCTGAACTATCAGGGTGTTCCCGACATTTTTCAGATCTACCGGTATAATTGTCCCGGGGTAGGGTGCTGAAAAGGCAACCCTGCTTTTATTGCTGCCCCTGTTTGTGAAGTGGGTAAGAAAAAGCGATTCGCCGCTTATCAGTCTTGAACCAGCCTGAAAAAGCTTGCCCATCATTCCCTGGTTGGGTTGTGAACCATCGCCCATCTTTACATCGAAGGTAATTCCCTGCTCCATATATACCATAGCGCCTGCCTCGGCAATGACTGTTTCATTCGGATCGAGCTCGACCTCAACAAACTGAATGTCATTGCCAAAGATTTTGTAGTCTATCTCATGTGATATCATAACTCCTTTATTTTAAGTTGTTGTTCGTTTATTTAAAATCTAAAATATAACTATCCGGGAACATACCAAAGTTTAAATAGCTGTGATTTGCGGTACGACTGTTTTATTTTATGACTACGGCATTCAAACATTTTTTTTTCTGATTCAATTAAAATTAACTATAAAATTGCTCAATGATTATAAAAATAGTTGTATTACTATAAATATAAATATATATTTGTCTCATGGAAAACAAAGAATTGACAAGAGCTGAGGAACAGGTAATGCAATTCCTCTGGGAAATTAAAAAGGGATTTCTTAAAGATATTGCAGACCATTTCCCTGAACCAAAGCCTGCTTATACAACGGTATCAACTGTTATAAGGGTGTTGGTCAGAAAGGGTTTTATCGGTTACAATACTTATGGGAAGATCCATGAATATTTTCCAATGGTTTCAAAAAGCGACTATTTTCAGGGCCATGTGAATTCAATAATAAACACCTTTTTTAATGGTTCTGCTCCTGAGTTTGCATCATTTTTTGCAAATGAACAATTGAATCTTTCAGAACTGGAGGAGATAAAAAAATTAATAGAAGAGAAAATTTCGGTTATCAGGTCAAAAAAATGAGATTATGAATTCCATTCTCCTTTATCTTTTAAAGGTTAGTATTTGCTTAACTGTGTTTTACACGTTATATGCCATATTATTAAGTAGATACACGTTCTTTAAAATTAACAGGATATACCTTTTAACAGGGATTCTATTTTCATTTTTAATTCCTGTTCTGAATATTTCAATATTTGCGGGTCATACGGCAACTGCTTTTTCAGGCATTTTAGAAGAATCGTTTTCGGGGCCCGATTATTCATTATTTCAGACATTTAAAAGATCAGAACATGAAATAACTCTTGATATTTCACTGATAATTTGGCTCATATATATTATCGGTGTATTAATAATGCTCTTTAGGTTATTGTTTTCCATATTTAATATTTTGCATACCAGACGCAGTTATGCTACAAGATCAATAGGGAGTGTAAGGATTGTAAAGACGAAGGACTCAACTCCTTTTTCGTTTTTCAATATGATTTTTCTCCCTGATGGTGAAACTGACAGCATGATCCTCAACCATGAAGCGGCGCATATCAGGCAGTTTCATTGGGTGGATCTTTTTGCGGCAGAGATTGCGACCTTATTGCTCTGGTTTAATCCTTTTGTTTTCCTGTATAAGAACGCCGTCAAACTTCAGCATGAATTTCTGGCTGACCTCTATGTAGTCAGCAAGGATACGTCACCTGAAGATTATCTCAGATGTATATTGAGCCATGTGGAGGTTGTCAGTTACGGCGGGCTTACGAGCAATTTTTATTGTAAAACCGTAAAAAAACGTATTATCATGATCACAAAAAATAAAACATCATTAAAGCATATTGGTATTTACACTTTAGTATTTCCATTGGTATTCTTCTTATTATCTGCTTTTTCTGCGAGCACCATTACCGCACCTTTTTCAGGTGTCAGTGACGACAAGGATTCAGCACCTTCTATTTGTCCGGTGGATGCAGGCAAAGTGACTGCAATCAGTGCTTTTGGAGAGAGGATCAATCCTATCACAGGCAAAAAGGATTTTCATTATGGGATCGATTTTGCTGTGCCTGAAGGTGAAAAAGTTTTATCTACGGCACAGGGAGTAGTTGCTGAAGTTACAACAGGTGTGAACGAAGGCAATTATATACTGATTAAACATAATGAGGAGTACTCAACCTTTTACTCACATTTAAAGAGTACAACGGTAAAACCCGGTGAAAGAGTAGAACGAGGTCAGGTTATTGGATTTGCCGGTAATACAGGCAAGTTTTCAAAAGGGCCGCATCTTCATTATGAGGTTATAAAAAGCGGAAAGAAGGTGAATCCGGCTGATTATATGCCAAAATGAGATTAGGAATACAGAGTGTACATATTGTGCACTCTGTATTTATTTTTGTTCCACTGTATTCTAAAAGATTTGTTAATCTGACTCACCCTGCTTATACAAATAAGTTCAGGTTTGCGCTTTCAGTTCTTTCGAGATAGGTAGCCACTCCGCCAATCTTTACACCATCAATGAGTTCCTCGGCTTTAATGCCCAACACATCCATTGACATCTGGCATGCGATGAGCTCTATACCGCTGTCAATGGCTGTCTGAAGCATTCCTTCAAGAGAATCGACATTACGCTTCTTCATCACTCTGCGCATCATGCGGCTGCCGATACCTGCCATATTCATCTTTGACAGTCCCAGGTTCCGGGAGGAGGCAGGCATCATTAATCCAAACAGACGACCGAAAATATCTTTTTCTACTGCCGGTTTTTTTCTTCGTTTTATTACATCGAGTCCCCAGAAGGTGAAGAATATTGACACCTTCTTTCCGGTTGAGGCAGCACCGTTTGCAATGATGAGCGTCGCAATTGCCTTGTCGAGGTCGTCGCTGAAACAAACAAGGGTTGTGCCATCGCCTCCCCTGGCTGATGAATTCAGTATCTGTGGCTTGTTCTTTCGCACAACAGCAGTAATCTCGCCGCCATCCTGTGTGAGATCAAGAAGTTCATGCCCTGTAATATTTGCCCAGGCCCTGACATCGTTATAAAACCCTGCATCCGAAGCTTTGATCCTGACAGCTTCTCCGTCAGAGATCTGGTCTATTGACTGTTTAAGCTTAAGCACAGGGCCGGGGCATTGCAGACCGCATGCATTTACCTCTTTTATTTTCCCTGCCTCAGGGAACGGGGCAGGTGCTTTTTCCTGGCTGCCATGGTAGATATTATCATCCTTACCTATATAGTTGTGTTCAAAAATGTCTTCATTACCCTGTTTCTGATTTGCTGTCTCATAGGTCTTATATCCTCCGGAGAGGTTATACACTTCGCTGAAACCGCTTTGTGTAAGGATCCGGCATGCCACGTGTGCCCTTAGACCAACACCGCAGAAAACAACCAGCTTCCTGCCGGCAGGTATCTCATTGAGGTGGTTCCTGATCTCATCAAGCGGAATGTTCACTGCCCCTTCAATTGTGCCAAGCTCAAACTCGTCGCGTGTACGGACGTCAATAAGATAATCATCGTCCGGAACATTGTCTGCCAGAGCACGCCATGAGACTATCTTGGTTGTGCCGTCAAGTATGTTCTCGGCAACCATCCCGGCAATGTTTACAGGGTCTTTTGCTGATGAGAACGGAGGGGCATAGGCGTGTTCAATCTCAGCAAGATCATGCACTGTGGATCCTCTGCGTATCGCTTCTGCAAACAGGTCGATACGTTTATCAACACCCTTGTAGCCAACTATCTGAGCTCCCAGCAGCCGCCCGTCTCCCGGTGAAAAGGTGATCTTTATTGACATAGGTAATGCCCCGGGATAATATCCGGCATGCGATGAAGAGTGCGTTATTGAACTTATATGCGGAATATTAAGCTTTTTTAGCTGCTTGCCCGAGACGCCCGTTGCCGCAACAGTGACATCAAAAACCTTTGCAATGGCAGTGTTTATTGAGCCATGATAGTGCTTTACGTTTCCTCTTACAATATTATCCGCTACTATTCTTCCCTGTTTGTTTGCCGGGCCGGCAAGATATGTGATCATCTTTGTACCGGTGACAGGGTTTGTAAACTCTATTGCATCTCCAAGGGCATAAATGTTGGCGTCAGTTGTCTGCATAAATTCGTTGACAACAATACCTCCTGTCTCACCTATCGCCAGTCCGGCTTCCCTGGCAAGCCGGCTGTCGGGCCTTACACCAATGGATAATATCACCAGGTCAGTCTTTATTGTTTTTGAACTGTTGAGCTTTACAACAATTCTCTCGTTCTCCCTGTCGAAAGATGAAACAGCTGTTTTAAGAAAGAACTCCACATTCTTGGTCTTCAGATGCTGGTGAACAAGAGCAGCCATTGAGTAATCAAGAGGTGTCATGACCTGGTCAGCCATCTCGACAATGGTGACATTAACACCGCACTGATGAAGGTTTTCAGCCATTTCGAGACCTATAAACCCTGCCCCGATAACAACAGCATGCTTCGGGCGTCTCTCTTCAATGAACTTCTTTATACGGTCAGTGTCAGGAACATTTCGAAGAGTGAAAATCCCATCCTGGTTTATTCCCGGCAGGGGAGGCCTGACAGGTTCTGCCCCCGGAGACAATATCAACTTGTCATAAGTTTCAGTATACGAATCACCGCTCCTGATGTTTTTGACTGTTACTTCCCTGTTAACCCGGTCTATGGAGGTAACCTCATTCATTGTTCTGACCTCAGTCTTAAAACGCGTTCCAAATGATTCAGGCGTCTGAACAAACAACTTATCTCTCTCTTCTATTGTGCCACCTATATAGTAAGGCAACCCGCAATTGGCATAAGAGATATATTCACCCTTTTCAAAAATGATTATTTCACATTCCTCATCCAGCCTTCTGAGCCTCGCTGCAGTTGTTGCCCCACCTGCAACACCTCCCACTATAAGATATTTCATTTTATATTTTGTTTTATTGTTAATTAATTAACAGCTCGCTTTTAAAATAGTTCGCAAATAAACATTAAAATCTACATATATAGAAATCTCAATATGTTAATTATAGAAGAAGGGAGGATGAAATTTTTACAGAGCAAGATGGTTTGAGAGAGCATTATTTGATTTATTTGTCATTTGCTTTATCGTTGTTACTATTTTTGCGATATTTATGTAAGATTGCAACATAGACCCCGCATTCAAATGAAAAGACAACACGACATTATTCTGCTTAACATCTATGGTGATGACAAGCCTGGTCAGACATCGGCCTTAACACAAATTCTGGCAAATTACGATGTTAATATCCTTGATATCGGTCAGGCAGTGATACATAACAACCTTAATCTTGGTATTTTGTTTGAAGTACCGCCTGAGGCAGAGTCGTCTCCTATTTTAAAGGACCTGCTTTTCAAGGGATATGAGCTTGGGGTTAAAATAAAATTTACACTTGTAAGTGAAAAGGAGTACAATCAATGGGTTGGCAAGCAGGTCAAGCAACGGTATATTGTTACCATGGTTGGAAGGTTCATTACGGCGAAGCATATCTCTGAGGTTGCTTCTGTTATCTTTAAGCAGCAGCTTAACATTGACAAGATATCAAGGGTATCAGCCAGGTCAAAGCTTGAGGATCACTCAAATGACACCAAAGCTTCCGTCGAGTTTTCAATAAGTGGTACGCCGGCCGATATAGCCTGGATGAAAGGCAGTTTCCTGGAGATATCACGTACTCTTGGAGTTGATATTGCTTTCCAGGAAGACAATATTTTCCGCCGTACGCGAAGGCTCGTATGTTTTGACATGGATTCAACACTTATACAGACTGAAGTGATTGATGAGCTGGCACGCAGAGCTGGTGTTGGCGAAGCAGTGAGCCGCATTACAGAATCGGCAATGCGTGGAGAGATAGACTTTTCAGAGAGCTTTAAACAGCGTATATCGCAGCTGAAAGGATTGCCTGAGAAGGAGCTGATTGAGATAGCTGATAACCTTCCGCTCACCGATGGTGCAGAGAGGTTATTCCGCACTCTTAAAAAGTATGGTTTTAAGACTGCAATTCTATCCGGAGGTTTCACCTATTTCGGTAAACACCTGCAAAGAAAGCTGGATATCGATTATGTGTTTGCCAATCAGCTTGAGATTGTTGATGGAAAGCTGACAGGTAACTATCTTGGAGAAATTATTGACGGGGCTAAAAAAGCTGACCTGCTTCGGAAGATAGCATTCAAGGAAGACATACACCTTGAACAGACAGTGGCAGTAGGGGATGGCTCCAACGATTTGCCGATGCTCAACATAGCGGGTCTGGGTATTGCTTTCCATGCCAAACCTATAGTTAAGAAAAACGCGCAGCACTCTATCTCAACGGCAGGGCTTGATGCCATTCTTTACCTGATGGGTTTCCGCGACAGGGATATTAATTAAGTCAAAAGTCAAAAGTCAAAAGTCAAAAGTCAAAAGTCAAAAGTCAAAAGTCAAAAGTCAAAAGTCAAAAGTCAAAAGTCAAAAGTCAAAAGTCAAAAGTTAAAAGTTAAAAGTTAAAAGGCAAAAGATAAAAGGCAAAAGATAAAAGGCGAAAGTAGAGACGCGATTTATCGCGTCTCATCCCGAATACGCAGAATACAGAATATTTAACTTAAAAAATGCATATCAGATATTATCATGGAAACCCTCGCCGACAGGATTATTGATTTTAACCGCTCACTTGAGTTTACAGGCAAACTGCCTGCAGGTATAAATGTGATGAATCCATATGCCGACGATTACATAATGCAGGTGTCATCATCGTTTTACAGGAAATACTATAATGATAATAAAAGCAGACACCTGATATTAGGGATCAATCCCGGCAGGTTTGGCGCTGGTGTCACCGGCATCCCATTCACAGATACCAAGAGACTTAAGGGTGAGTGTGGCATAAATTACTCAGGGAAGGAGACACATGAACCCTCATCTGTTTTTGTATATGAGGTTATAAAGGCTTACGGAGGGCCTGAAAAGTTCTATGGTGATTTTTATATCGGGGCGGTCTCTCCGCTCGGGTTCACTATAAGTGATACAAGTGGAAAGGAAAAGAACTATAACTATTACGACTCACGGGAACTGACTGAAGCGGTATCTGACTTTGCCCTTGAGAACCTTAAAAAGCAACTCGGCCTCGGACTTAACCGTGACATCTGTTTTTGCTTCGGCACCGGGAAGAATGAAAAATACCTCCGTGGCTTAAATAACCAATTTACTTTTTTTAAAGAAATAGTTGCCCTTGACCACCCGCGGTTTATTATGCAATACAGGGCAAAATCAAAAAATGACTATGTTTCCAGGTACCTTGAGGCATTTGCAAAGATTACGGATCTGTAACCAAAAAATACTCAAAAAAAACCAATTTGTGATGGTGGCTTTATTCATTTTGTCACATCTTTATCGAGTGGGCATACAGTACGAACAGGAGTGAGTTTGAATCCTTATCTTTGTAGTGCTCAGGAACTTTCATATGAAATTATTATTAAAATGTTCAAGAGGTTTTTAAGTTCGGTTATTTTGTCTATGGCTCCGTTTGCATCGGCTGTTATTCTTTCGCAACCTTATTATGTTTCAACGTCAGGATCAGACAGCAACACCGGAACTCTCTCTATGCCGTTCCTTACAATTGCCAAGGCTGTGACCATGGTTTCTGCCGGTCAGACTATCTATGTCAGGGGAGGTACTTACAATCTGAGTTCCACAATCTCAATCTCAAAAAGCGGAACGGCAAATGCATATATTAATCTTTTTGCATACCAGGGAGAGCGCCCTATCCTTGATTTTTCAGGACAGACTTACAGTAGCAGCAACCGGGGAGTGAAAATCACCGGAAGCTACTGGCACATAAAAGGTTTTGATATTACCAATGCCGGAGACAATGGAATGATCATTTCAGGAGGAACTTATAATGTGATTGAGTTTTGTTCCTTTTACAGAAACAAGGACAGTGGATTGCAGCTTGACAATGGTGCTGCCTATGACACTATAAAAAACTGCGACTCATATTTCAACGCTGATCCGGCGACAAGTTATGGAAATGCAGATGGTTTCTCACCGAAACTTACCGTTGGCACCGGCAATTATTTCTACGGCTGCAGGGCATGGAGAAATACTGATGACGGGTGGGACGGATACCTGAGCACTTCGGATGATGTAAGTACAACTCTGGTTAACTGCTGGTCATTTGAAAATGGCTACCTTGAAGATGGGACTGACCCTGGATCTGCCGCCAATGGAAACGGGTTCAAGATGGGAGGCAGCTCAACATTGCTATTAAGGCATAATTTTACTCTTAAACAATGCCTCTCGTTCAATAACAAGGCCAAAGGATTTGATCAGAACAATAATAAAGGATCAATGACCCTTTACAACTGTTCGGGCTACAACAACATAGTGGCGAATTACAGGATCACAGCTGCTCTTGCCACTGGCAAGACCCTGATTGTAAAAAACTGCCTTGATCTTAACAATGATGCTGAGATAGGGTCATTTGCCACCCAGGAAAAGAACAGCTGGCTGATGTTTACAATAAGCTCTTCAGACTTTGTGAGTGTTACTCCTGACGGAGTCACCGGAGCGAGAAAATCAGACGGAAGTCTTCCGGACATAACATACATGCACCTTGCTCCCGGTGACAGGATGGTTGACGCAGGAGTTAATGTAGGGTTACCATATGCAGGAACAGCTCCTGACCTGGGCTGCTTTGAGACTGCCCTGACAGGTGTTGATGACATATACTCTGCTAACATGGCAGAATGTTACCCAAATCCTGCAGGCAACACTGTCACACTTCACTTGTCACTTGCAAGAGGAGGTCACTGTGAAGTATCTTTGTTTGACGTTTCAGGGCGATTTGTAAGAATGATAGTTGATGAGGAAATTGACTCCGGAGAGCAATACCGGACAATAGATCTGTCTGACTTGAAAAAAGGATTATTTGTATACAGGATAGACCTGAACGGAACGAAGATTGCATCAGGTAAACTCATCAGGCAGGTCAACCCCTGACCTGAAATCAGATTAATAAAGGAGAAAATAATTATCCGGAATTAATTACATTTGGGGATGGAATACGGAAAAATCGGGAAACGCTGGTTAATTACCTTGATAGTGATTGCAGTCGGAGTTATTGCCGGTGTTGTGATCCAGCGGATTTATTTCAACCCTTCAACAGAAGACCAGCTTGAAAAGGCTGCAAATATTATAAATAAGAAATGCCCTGTTATGATAGACAGAGAGACACGCCTTGAAAGCGCTGTTACTCTTCCGGGCAAAGGATTTCAATACAACTTCACCCTGATGAATATGGTTGTTGACTCTGTTAACATTGCCACATTTAATCAGGAAATGACCCGTCTTTTACTGCAGAGTGTAAAAACGACTCCCCAGTTAAAGGCTTATCGTGAGAGAGAAGTCACTATCTCTTATTCATATTCAGACAGGAATGGCAAATTCATATCAACTATAGTAATAACTCCTGAAATGTACAGGCAGAAGTAGATTTTCTGCTTTCCCCGGAAGCTCTTTCCCATCAATAACGTACAATCACCTCTTTGTTAATTTCTTTACGGTTTTGTTAAATACTTTTCAAACATTTTTATTATTGTCGGAAAGAAGGAGCTTAAATTAGCACAGATGTCTGCAAAGCGTGTAGTTTTTGCTGATATTATTATGTGTATTAATTATTTATTAATTTCCTAAAAACTGCAATACTACAATGACCTCAAGAACGCAACAGATTAACTACAAAGGCAAAGTGATCTTCATGATGGATTTTTCAAATCTTAGGGACAAGAACGAAATCCAGGAGGTGATTTCTGAGAGTATAATATTCATACGCAGTCAGCCACGGGGTTCACTGCTGACCTTTACTAACCTGTCAGGAATGTTTTTTAATAATGAGGTCAGGGACCTGTTCAGCACTTTCCTGAGGGGTAATAAGCCATATGTAAAGGGAGGTGCAGTGGTTGGATTGAGCGGATTGCAACAGATTGTATATAATGGTTTGATGAAGTTAACCGGGCGCGATATTAAGTCGTTCAGCAATGACCTCAGCGCCAAGGAGTGGTTAGTTGGGATGAATTAAGCTTCTTTCTCCATTCGATAAACCCGTATGTAGCCATAAAGAGGAATATCAGGTATTGAATGGAGACAAGCATTATGCCTCTCATTGCGTACAATGCAATGCTCATTATATCTATCAGTATCCAAAGTATCCAGTTTTCAAATTTTAACTGAGCCAGTAATATAGAGGCCGCGATACTCATTACAGCAATCATCGCATCTGAATAAACAAACCTGGCTTTTTCAGGAAAGTAATCGGGCAGCCAGAGGTGAATCCTGTTCATGATGCTTCCCAGTATTATCATTCCTGCAAAGATCCCGGATAACCACCAGACCCTGCTTTTATGAGGCAGCAGGGTAACAGGTTTTTTCTCTCCCTGCGAATCTCTTCTCCAGTTAATCCACCCATATATTGAATTACAAAAGAAGAACAGCTGAAGAACCATTGCAGAATAAAGATTGACCTGGTAAAAAAGAATGAAAAAGAGCACGGCATTTATAAGTGCAAAGGGCCATGTAATAATTTTCTCTCTTGCTGCAAACCATGTTGCTCCCAATCCGGAAAGCGTAGCAATTAGCTCCAGGAAACTCATTTTATAACCAAGGAGCTCAAAAAGTGTGGTGTTCAGACTTAATAATGAATTCATGACGGAAAGATAATAATAAAAGCGAAATGCGTTCCGCTTTACCGTATCAAAGGTCCGCGCTCCGCGTTTATAGTTTCACGAAAAAACTTTTGTCTATATTTGAAACTAAAGAAATCAAAGGATATGGAAAGAGAAACAACTGTAGTTCTGGTACTGCTCTGCTTTGTGTCACTTATTCTGCATAGCCTGAGCCATGACAGGAGATTTGTAGTTTCATCATATTCAAAAGAAGGGACTTCAGATGTGCGGCTTATGACTTACTCACATAAGGGTGCCCCGCGACTTTTCTCAGAGCTCTTTGAAGGAAATAATCCTTCATATTTCACTATTGCAGACAAAAGGATACTCTACTTTATAAATGAGGTTCCCTCTTTTATAGGACGGGAAGGAGGTGGCGTATCAATGGCCAGGGTGACAAAACGGGATTTTGAATCTGTTGTGGGAAGTGCAATGAATCAAAGAGGAGGAGGGCCCTGCTTTATAACCCGGTCGCATGATAAGAAGTATTTGCTTACGGCCAACTATGGCGGTGGCTCAGTTTCTGTAGTGAGAATTGCTTCCAACAAAACTCCGGGCGAAGTCACTGATACGGTTTTCTTTGACCATGCTGACTCTCTCGCCTCTCATCCTCATATGATTTTATATAACCCCTCAAAAGATCTCTATTATGTTACCGATCTCGGTCTGGACAGGGTTTTTGTGTTTAAGCTCGATGTGTCAACAGGGAAACTGAAACCGGCAGCAGTACCGTTTTTTGAGGTTGCAAAAGGAAGTGGCCCCCGCCATATGGTTATGAATGGCAGGAAGTCAATTCTTTATATAGTTAATGAACTAAATTCAACTGTTTCTGTCTTTGACATTACAGGTGAGAGGCCGGCTGTTTTACAGACTGTCAATGCACTCCCAAAGGATTATAAGGGAATCAATGCCAGCGGAGATATCTGCCTCTCACGTTCGGGCAGATACCTTTATATAACAAACAGGGGTAGCAACACCATTGGCGTATTCAGGGTCAGTAAAGGAGGAATGCTGGAACTTGCCGGACATGTATCGTGCGGAGGCGACTGGCCAAGAAACATGGCATTGGATAAAAGCGGCAGGCGTATGATCATCTGCAACCAGCGCTCCGGTGACCTTGCATTTTTCAGGATTAACAGGAGGACAGGCCTTCCTATAAAAGAAGACTACTCGTATAAACTCAACGCACCATCGTGCGTGAAGTTCATAGAGTAGTCATGATGTGATTAATATTTAAGGCCGTTTATTTCAGGTAAGTATCTAGCCAGTTAAAGTACTCTTTCTGCCAGATGACTGCATTCTGAGGGTGTGTTACCCAGTGCGTCTCGTTCTCATACAGAAGAAGCTTGCTTGGCACACCACGTAACTGTGCTGCATTGAATGCCTCAAGGCTCTGTGTATAAGGTATGCGGAAATCGTTCATGCCAGTGATTATCATTATAGGAGTATCCCATTTGTCGACATTGTTGATAGGATTGAATTTAGTGTAAGCCGGTTTTAGAGGCTTATCCCACGGGGCACCCTGGTAGTCATGGTTCGGGTACCACATCTCTTCTGTTGAGTAATACTCAGCTGCTACATCAAAGACGCCGGCGTGAGCTATAAACGCTTTGAATCTCTTCTGATGTACACCGGCGAGATAGAATACTGAATATCCTCCGTAGCTTGCGCCGACAGCCCCAAGACGATTCTTGTCAACAAACGGTTCCTTTGCCATGGCATCGATGGCATCGAGGTAGTCCTGCATGTTCTTGCCTCCGTAATCACCGGAAATCTGTTCACGCCATTCGCTTCCAAAGCCCGAGTTGCCACGGCGGTTGACTGCGACAACTATGTAGCCGTTGGCAGCCATTATCTCATAGTTCCACCTGAAGCTCCATCCCTGGCCCAGTGAGCCCTGCGGACCACCTTTGCAGTAGAGTAAAGCGGGATATTTCTTTGACTTGTCAAAATCAGGAGGATAGATGATCCACATCTGAAGATCCTTGCCATCCCTGGTTTTAATATAACGCTCTTCTGTCTCACCAACTTTAATGTTCTGATATATCTCACGGTTAACTTCAGAGATCATTTTTATCTCACCGTTAGTGGTATTGACGACAGCTACCTCAGTAGGTCTCTGCATTGACATAACACCTGCAACAAGAACACCGTTTCTCATACAGAGAGGTCCGATGTCAAATTTGCCTTCAGTAACCCTGCTGACTTTGCCATCTTTAAGAGCGATATTGAATATTGGCTGAGTGCCCTTATACGGACTTGAGAACCAGATCATATCATTGCCGTTCCACTGAAAGTTCTGAACATCATAGTCGAACCCTTCCGACAGCCATTTACGTTCACCCGTTGCAATGTTATAGATAAAGAGCCGTTCAAGGTCTGATTCATAACCTGCCGTCTTCATGCTTGACCAGGCGATCATTGAGCCATCAGGTGA
>JGI20214J51088_10001710_pt1 | contig 14906 bp, 11 predicted proteins | sample WetSurMetagenome_FD_51088 | JGI IMG/M metagenome (IMG submission 51088) | reverse complement strand
ATCCGAAGCAGCTGGAGGAGTCTCTTTTGAAGCCTCTACCGGTTTAACCGGGGCTCCGGGGGCAAGTTTCTGGAAACCCGCCACTATAACACGATCACCGGCCCTGAGCCCCTCAAGGATCAGCCAGTCGCTGCCGATCCATTCGCCGGCCTTCACCGGCCGCGCCTCCGCCTGTTCCTTGTCGTTCACCACGAAAATCATGTGTCCGGCAGCCGACTGCTGGACGGCCTTTTGTGGAACGACAACCGCATTGAGCCGCTGCGCGCCCTTTAAATACACCTTCACAAACATGCCCGGACGGAGAAGACCCTTTGGGTTCGAAAGCGCAGCCCGCATCTGAAAACTTCCGGTGTCCTTGCTGAACGACGGGTCGGCAAAACTCACCTTCCCGCTATAGGGATATCGGGAGCCGTCTCCCAGTTCCACCTCTACCTCATACTGATGCCCCTTCGGAGGGGTGAGCCTGCCGGCCCGGACCTCGCGTTCGAAGTCGGCTTGGTCGTTCTGCGAGATATTGAACGTTACCCAGATCGGGTCTATCTTTGCGACATAGGTTAGCTGGGACGACTGCCCGACCACGCTGAGATAAGCGCCTTCCCTCAGCATCGATTTTCCTGTGACGCCCCGTATCGGAGAACGGATAGTCGCATAACTGAGATCCAGTTTTGCCTTTTCAAGCTGCGCCTCGGCCTCGTAGACACTCGCCTGCGCCGAATGCAGCTGCCCCGTCGCGTTATCGAGATCGCTTTTGCTCGCCGCGTCCAGGTCGGCCAGGGGCTTGATGCGGTCGTAATTGGCCTTTGCCGTCCAGAGCTGCGCCTTACGGTTTTCTACGGTCCCTTTTGCAGACGCCACCTGTGTGAGAAAAGGTTTCTGGTCCATCACAAAAAGAACCTGCCCCTCCTGCACCAGATCGCCTTCCCTGTAAGAAATTTTCTGGAGGAATCCGCTTACACGCGCCACGATCTCGACCTGATGGGAACTCTCGGTCTGCCCGCCGAAAGGGAAGGCCGCCGGAACCGTCTGAGATACAACTGTGACTATCTGCACCTCCTGCGGCTGAACCGCCTTCCCGTCCCGTCCGGCTGAGCAGCCTGCAATAATAAGCGCGCAGAGAAAAGTAGAAAAATAAATCCTGAGCATCGTAAAACGAAAACGCCTCATACCATCTCCCCATTCGGAGGCCCGAAGCAAACCGGACCATAGTTTAACTTATACTATGGGAACCGTAGAGTGTCAACCGCTTCCGGAATCCCGATCTCACCGGCATGACATCCCGTGGAATTATGTCCGCATCGATTTCATACGGTTTCTTTGAAAAAAAGGCCGGGGGAATTAAGGATATTCTTGTTCTGCAGCCGACTTATATGATAAAATCTGTGACGAATTGAATACATCCATGATAAAAATTCTTCGTAGATCGGCAGACTATTAATGAATATCACAAATGTTCTTTTATCGGGAGTAGGAGGCCAGGGTATAGTCCTTGCCAGTTCCATTCTTGCGAGGTGCGCGTTTCTTTCCGGCCTGATGGTCAAAGAGAGCGAGCTGCATGGTATGGCCCAGAGGGGCGGGAGCGTAATAAGCCATGTAAGGTTCGGCGATGAGGTGTTCTCTCCGCTGATCCCGAAGGGGGCGGCCGATTTTTTGGTGGCCCTTGAAGAACTCGAAGGCCTTCGCAATTCATACTATCTGAAACCTTCGGCTACCGTTATACTGAACTCCAAAAAGATAATTCCCCAGACGGCGGATGAGTCTGCGGACTCTTATCCGGAAGATGTCGAAAAGAGACTGATTGCCGAGGGTCTTAAAGTTGTCGCCATAGACAGTCTCGCCGTCGCCAAAGAGGTCGGCAATCTGAAGGTCGAGAATGTGATAATGATAGGCGCGCTTTCTTCTTATCTGGATTTTCCGGCTGAGAAATGGGAGCAGGCCATAAGCGAGTCCGTGCCGCGAAAGACCGTGCAGATTAATATAGAGGCGTTTAAAAAAGGACAGGAGATAACAAGACTCAGATGAGCAAGAGCGATTCAGGGATATCGAACTTATTCTGGCAGCAGCAGGAAGAGACGGTCGAAAGACCTTTTCTTGAAGCGTGCCAGCTCCATTACCTCAGGCAGACCTTGAGGCGTGTTTATGACAATGTGCCGTTCTACAGGGAACGGTTCGACAAGGCCGGACTCGTGCCGGACGACATAAGGAACCTCCGGGACTTACAAAAACTTCCGTTTACGACAAATAATGACCTCCGCGAGACTTATCCGCGGGGACTTGTCGCCGTGCCGGGAGACGAGATTATGCGTCTGCATACTTCAAGCGGCACTACAGGCAAGCCCAAGGCCATATTTTTCTCAAGACAGGATATCGACAACTCCGCGAATCTCATTGCCCGCGCTCTCACCATGACGGGCACCGGCAGGGGAGACATCGTGCAGAATATGATGACGTACGGGCTTTTTACAGGAGCGCTTATAATGCATTACGGCGCCGAAAAGGTCGGCGCGCTGGTTATCCCTGCGGGGCCGGGCAACACCGACAGGCAGATAGCGCTGATGCAGGATTTCGGGACGACCGCCATTCATTTGACGCCGAGCTACGCGCTCTATGTCGCGGGTGTTTTGCATGAGCGGGGGGTCGATATCGGGAAAGACCTTAACCTCAGGCGGGCATACATGGGCGCCGAACCTTATACGGAAGAGACGAGACGCAAGATTGAATACAGCCTGGGCGTCGATGTCTTCAACTGTTATGGACTCACGGAAATGAACGGCCCCGGCGTTGCCTTTGAATGCGCCTATAAGAACGGCTTGCACCTGTGGGAAGACTATTTTCTGCTTGAGATTATCAATCCCGAGACAGGGGAGGTTGTCCCGGACGGAGAAAAGGGCGAAATGGTTCTCACAACCCTAAGGCGTGAGGCAATGCCTCTCATCCGCTATCGCACCAGGGACATAACCATGGTCATTCCCGAGCCTTGCGCATGCGGCAGGACGCACCGCCGCATATCCCGCATGCTCGGCAGGTCGGACGACATGTTCATTGCGAGGGGCGTGAACATCTTCCCGCAGCAGATAGAGCAGGTCCTCATGAGTGTCAAGGGCGTGGCGCAGAACTATCAGATTGTGCTCGAATCCCTTGACGACATAACCGTCAGGGTCGAGATATCCAAAGACCTTTTTGACGGCAATATCGATCATCTTATCAGTCTGAGGAAAGAGATAACGGACAAGATCAGGGCTGCAATTATCGTCAAGCCTGCAGTGGAGCTGCTTGAACCGGGAGCTTTGCCGATAAGCGAGGGTAAGGCAAAGAGGGTCATCGATAACAGGACGATGTAGCCGGATTTTATTCAGACAAGGAGAAAATATGGACAAGGTTAGGCAGGTGTCGGTTTTTTCGGAAAACAAGCCGGGCAGGATCGAAAAGATCACAAAGATTTTTTCCCAGGAAGGCATCAATATCCTCGCCATCTCCATCACGAGCACAAACGGGTTCGGCATAATAAAGCTGCTCGTGGACAAGTGCGATCTTGCATATGAAAAACTCAAGGAAAACGGCTTCTCCGTCAATCTTAGCGAGGTGCTTGCCATAGAGATGAAGGACAGCCCGGGCGGTCTTTATGAAGTTACACATATTCTTTCGGAAAACGGCGTCAATATCGAGAATGCATATGTTTATGTCGCGGAATCGAGGGCAAAGGCGTATCTGCTTGTCGAGGTGAAGGACATAGATAATGCAAAGGGAAAACTCTCGGGGACCAACCTGAGTTTTTTGAATATGATTAAAGGCTGAAAAAGGAGCGCAAGATGATCTGGAACAGACAGGCGGAATGTATGCCGGTAAGGGAACTCGAAAGTCTTCAGCTTCAAAGGCTGAAGGAAACGGTCAGGCTGGCCGGAGAAAATGTCCCCTATTACAGGAAGAAGTTTGCCGAGATGAAGATAAAACCTTCATCCATCGGCTCTCTCAAGGATATTACCAAACTGCCGTTTACGACCAAGATGGACCTGAGAGGGGGGTATCCCTTCGGCATGTTTGCGGTCCCCCAGAGCGAGATCGTCGAGATCCATACCTCTTCAGGCACGACCGGAACGCCTGTTGTTGTCGGGTATACACGCTCGGACATAGATTTGTGGAGTGAGGTCATGGCCCGCTGTCTTACCATGGCAGGCACAACCGAGAATGACATAATCCAGAACTGTTACGGATACGGTCTGTTTACGGGAGGGCTTGGGGTTCATTATGGAGCGCAGAAGATTGGGGCAACCCTGATTCCGATGTCTGCAGGCAATACCAAGAGACAGCTGAATATAATGTGCGATCTCGGCACAACCAGGATAACCTGTACCCCGTCTTACGCCCTGTATCTTGCCGACTGCGCGCAGGAAGCCGGATTGATGAAGAAGATTAGGCTCAAGTCCGGCTGCTTCGGGGCCGAGATGTGGACCGAAAAGATGCGCGAGGAGATAGAAACGAGGTTCAATCTTATGGCGCTGAATGTATATGGATTGACCGAGATTATCGGCCCGGGCGTTGCCAATGAATGCCCGCACAAGAACGGGCTGCATGTATTCGAAGATCATTTCTATCCCGAGGTCATCTCTCCTGAAACCCTTGAGCCGTTGCCGGACGGCGAAACAGGGGAACTTGTGCTGACTACCCTGACAAGGGCCGGCACCCCTATGATCCGTTTCCGCACCAGGGACATCACATCGCTGCACAGGGAACCCTGCAAATGCGGCAGGACACTTGTCAGGATGGCCCGTATTACAGGCCGCAGCGATGATATGATCAAGATACGCGGCGTTCTCATCTTCCCGTCTCAGATCGAAAAGGCCCTGCTCGAAATCAAGGGCATAGAGCCGCACTATCAGATCATAGTTACCAGGCCGCAGCATCTGGACGAAATAGAGGTGCAGGTCGAGATATCCAAGAAGATGTTCTCCGACGAGATCAGGCACATAGAGGATTTGAGGAAAAAGATCGAAACGCATATCGACAAGTCCATCAATCTTCGTGTCAAGGTTACCCTTGTAGAGCCCAAGAGCCTGCCGAGAAGCGAGGGCAAGGCGATGCGTGTTATAGACAAACGCGAGATATAAAGGAGACCGCCATGAAACTGAAACAGATATCCGTATTTCTCGAAAACAGAAAAGGCAGGCTGACCGGCGCCCTTGAAACTCTTGCCAAGGCAAAGATAAATATCCGCGCGCTTTCGATTGCCGACACGTCCGATTTCGGTATACTCAGGCTTATAGCCCCTGATCCGGACGCTGCAAGGAAGGCCCTCGAAAAGGCCGGGTTTACGGTCAGGGAGAGTGATGTCATAGCCGTCGAGGTGGATGACAGGCCCGGAGGCCTTGCCGCTATACTCAGGATTTTGAGTGACGCAGACCTGAATGTGGAGTATCTCTATGCCTTCATAGCGAAGCACACTGAAAAGGCTATTGTAATCCTTCGCGCAGAGAATACCGACGCCGGGATCAAGACGCTGAAGGCTGCAGGGATAAATATTTTAAAGGCGGATGCCCTGTATAAGATGTAGCCCTGTTCAACTATTCGGAAAAAGCCCGGACTGCAGGAAGCAGCCGGGCTTTTTTGTTATTTTTTTCTTTTGCAGGTGTACATCCACAAATTGAATGCAACGAGCAGGATGGTGCAAATAAATACCGCCGTTCTTGAAACGTCGATATAAATCAGATCCTCGATATAGTGAACGATGAAAGACCCCGCATAGGTCATGGCCGGGTCATGTCTTGCCCGCAGCCATGCCTCCAGATGCGTGAGCGGACATATCCAGTCCATGATCTCGGATATGAGCGCAAAGGCAAGGCCACCGAGATGTATTATCCCGACGGCCTTATATTTTCTACCCCATACTGCGCCCGTAAAAAGAAATATAATCCAGCCTAAGTGGAGCAGGACTACGGCGTCTGCAAGCAGTCCGTATATCACGGTATGAAAAGGATCATCGCTTTTTGATTAATATGCATGGGCGCCGTGAGATAATTACATTGACGCCGTCCGAATCCAGTTTCTCCCTTATCAGGCCTTCAGTCAACTCATGATTGATGGGGTCGACCACAGTAAGAGATGTCACCCCGCATGCCCTGCATAACTCTTCAAGCGAGACCCCTCCGCCTTCTTCGCCTTTGGCGGAAATCCCGGTTAGAGAGGTCGGCTGATGGCCCGTCATTGCCGTAGTGGAATTGTCCATTATTATGACCAGTATATTGGCCCTGTTATAGACCGCGCTGATCAGGGAGGTGATGCCGGAATGCATGAAGGTTGAATCTCCGATCACTGCGGCAACCCTTTTTGCGCCTACCAGGGACATGCCTGCTGCCTTGCTTATGCTTGCCCCCATGCAGAGGCAAGTGTCCATTGCGCTGAGAGGCGGAGCCGCCCCGAGAGTGTAACAGCCTATATCCCCGGTAGTGAAAGATGGGTTGGCGGCAGACAGCGACTTATAGAGTTCTCTGTGCGAACATCCGGCGCACAATGCAGGCGGTCTTTTAAGTAAATCGGTAATTGCAGTTTTCCCCGACACGGACTGTCCGAGCGCCTCCGGAAGCGCGTCGGGCCCCAGCTCTCCTGCATTGCTCAGGTCTCCGGAAATTTTGCCCTTCACTCCCTGATGATACTTGCGGACTATTTCTTCGACAACAGGAGCTCCCTCTTCGAGAACCCATACCTCATCCAGATCTTTAACAAAGTCCCTGATTAGTTCATCGGGAAAGGGATAAGCGGAAATCTTCAGGAGGTCGAATGAGCCCTTCACCTCTTTGGCGTACATATAGGTGACGCCGCAGGCTATTATGCCGCGCCTGTTCCCTGATTTAAACGACTTGTTGAACCCGGAATCAGCGGCCCACCTTTTCAGGTCGTCCTGTTTACCGATGAGTTCCTTATGCAGACCGACAACATTGGCAGGCACGGCGAGCATATGCCGGGGATCTTTTTTTATTTCGAGATCATTTTCATTCCCGGGCTCGCATATCGAAACAGGTGAAAGAGCATGAGAAACACGCGTGAGTGTCCGCACCATTACAGGCAGTCTGGTCTTTTCCGACAGATCGAAGGCGGCCAGAGTCATGTCCTTTGCCTCCTGCGAATCGGCAGGCTCGAGGCATGGTATATTTGCAAACCTTGCCAATATGCGCGAATCCTGTTCATTCTGGGACGAATATGCGCCGGGATCATCCGCTATAACCAGAGTCAGGCCGCCCTTAACGCCGAGATAAGGCGCGGTCATCATCGGATCCATAGCGACATTGAGGCCCACATGCTTCATCGAGCAGATGACCCTTTTGCCTGCAAAGGATGCGCCTATGGCTGTTTCGAGCGCCACCTTTTCGTTTACAGCCCATTCGGCCCTGCCCGTGAAATTCCGCGCAATATACTGAAGTATCTCTGTGGCAGGCGTGCCGGGATAGCTCGTAGCCAGCGAAATACCGGCTTCAATAGCGCCCCTTCCTATAGCGTCATTGCCAGACAGCAGCTCTTTTCCGATCTCTTTATTGGTCATATTTTCTCCAGATTCCGAAACAATATTGATTAAGATATGAAAGAAAAGATAACAGAAATCAGGACAATTACTCAAATTTGCGGCATTCCAGACGTATGTCATTAGCCGGGGGAAATGTCTGATCAGACCCCGGGGATGGTAATGCGGGCAAGTTTTTCAGCTATATTCCTGACGGGTATACCGGTTTTTTCGGAAATGGCCTTCAGGTCTTCGTATTCAGGGGTGGCATTGAGCGTCTTGCCGTCCTGGCCGGATATCTTGAAACGCACGATGCCGAATTTGGTCTTGACCCTGACCAGCTCCCTTTCGAGCGTGATCCTTCCGGCAGTATACATGCGCAGTCCGATAGTTGTGGTTTCAGAGAATAAAATATTGGCTATTTTGGGGGCATCCATGTTCTTTATCAGCGCGGTGAGCTTGATTGCCGGACGGCCCTTTTTCATTATGATATTTTCCAGAAAAACATCCAGGGCGCCTGCGGCAAAGAGCCTGTTCATGACGGCTTCGTAATATTGGGGATTCATATCATCTATATTGGTTTCGAGCACTACAATATTATCCCCCATGATCTTTGAGTCCGTCTCCGTATTGCAATCCCTGCCCACCATGATCCTGAGGGTATTCGGCATGTCCTGTATCTCGCGGCTTCCGGCCCCGTAGCCGATTTTATCCACATACATTGCAGGCATCCTGCAGTAAGAGGTCACAAGCCCGTTCAGCAGCGCAGCGCCCGTAGGGGTAGTCAGCTCAAACGGTATACCGGATGAGTAGACAGGGATACCTTTCAGCAGCTGTATGGTGGCAGGGGCCGGCACAGGCAAAACCCCATGAGCCGTATTGACCGTGCCCTCGCCGGTATTGACCGGAGAGGCAATCACTTTTTCAATGCCGAGGAGTTGAAGCCCGATGATGGTCCCCAATATATCGACCATGCAATCAACGGCCCCGAGTTCGTGCAGATGAACGGTGTCTATTGATGCGCCATGCACGAGCGCCTCTGCCTCGAATAGCGCTTTGAACATTGTCAGGCCTTTTTCCCTTGTCGGGATATCGAGAGTGGAACTGTTGAGAAGGGTCTGGACATTCTTCCATTTTCTTGCATTATGGTCATGGCCGTGATGCGAATGCTTCGGCAGTTTAACGTCGACCTTGGTGGCGGCAATACCGTTGCGGGTCACCTTGCCGGATGATAAGGTATAGCCATGCAGATCGATCTTTTGCAGCTGTTTTTTTATGGCTGAAAGGCTTACCCCTGCGTCCACAAGCGCGCCGAGGCACATATCGCCGCTTATTCCCGACGAGCAATCGAAATAGGCCATTTTCATAATATCTATTTTACAGACTAAACATAATAACGGCAAGGATAGCGCGCTCAATAAAGAAGGCGGAATAATAAACTTGCATATCATATGCCCCTTTTTGCTAAAATAACCGTTCTGCAAAAGCGCGGATATTTGTTTCAAATCCGGGCCTCTTGTTATAATAGCTTTCACGCCACCTTAGCTCAGCTGGTAGAGCAATTGATTCGTAATCAGTAGGTCGCCGGTTCGATTCCGGCAGGTGGCTTTTTTCAAAGGAATCCGGTATGATTCTGCTGATCAAGCGCAGAGCGGTTTTTTTGATGAACGCCAATCATTCCGATCCGGATGCGCTGCATTATAGTATTTCTCATTAATGTATGGACATTGCAGCTTTTTTGATAATGCTGCAATGATTTAACATACCGCCACTTATCGCACGACATCACAGTCTATACCTTCCAGTGGACACGGGATACAGCGCCGGAGTTTATGATCATTCCGGTGATATGAATCGGGGAGCAATTTCCGGATGATAGAGAAAAACCTAAGGCCTGTTGTTTGCTATAATACAACAAGAACATATGACTATATTGCTGGTATACCTCTATCAGGGTTGGTTTTGACATTTGAAACACTGCATGAGAGAAAAGATATTCAGTCTTAATAAGACATGGTTTTCGGTGCAGTAACTATGAAGTGGCTTCGGGATAATCCCGGCATCTTCTGGGCGGCAACCCTCTATTCCGACTTGATTTATTGTTATAAATAGGGGCTCCGGAAGTGGAAAAACAGGAGGAATATAGATGGATATACCAATAAATGACTTTATAATGAATCCGGATGAAGAACAACCGGAGCTGTCCGGGATAACATACCGGACATTGTTTGAGAGTTCCAACGACGGTTTTTTCCTTACCAGCGATAATAGGGTGGTTGACGCAAACAACAGGGCGCTGGCCATGTTCGGCTGTGAAAGGGCCGAGTTTATAGGTAAAAGATTGACGGATATCTCTGCAGTGTATCAATCCGATAAAACCTATTCTGCGGACCGTATAACCGAATTGAACAAGAAACTAGTGTCTGGAGCCCCCCAGCGATTTCAGTGGAGCTATTTACGGCCTGACGGCAAGCAATTCATTGCTGAAGTCACACTTTCTCTCATAGTTTCCAGCCGTGGCAACATGATTTTGACCGCGCTTCGTGATGTTACGCAGGAAAAAACAATATTGGAGTTGTTTGAAAACATGTATCGCATCAACCCAATACCTGTGATGCTAACCGATCTGGAGGAAGGTCGCCTTATTGATGTAAATGAATCTTTTGTCTCCTTATTCGGCTTTACCCGTGAAGAAGTAAAAGGTAAGACGAGTTTGGAACTGGGACAATGGATAAACCCTGATGACAGGGAGCGTTATCTCTCCAGAACGGTAAGTGAGGGATGTGTAAAAGATTATGAAGTTTTGTTGTTGAATAAAAAGGGCGAGCAACTATCCGTGCTTTTGAACTCCGTAGTGCTTCAATACGGAGAAAGCAAGGCGCTGATGACAATGGCGCAGGATATGACTATGCTCAGGCAGACAGAGGTTTCATTGAGAACTGTTTTTGAGGAGAATCCTTCCGGACTGATAGTGGCCGAGTTGTATACAGGCAGGATTATTGCCGTGAATAAACAATATTTACAGATGACCGGATACCGGAGGGATGAGGTCCTCGGGCATAATACTGCTGAATTCGGGGAATTGCCTAAGAGTGTGCTTGAACGACTTGTTTCACTGCTTGGATTGCATGGCGGGTTTGACAATCAGGAAGCGAGATTTATATGCAAGAACAGGAAAGAGATTACGGTTTTGATTTCAACCCGTATTGTCCGGTTCGAGGGACGCCCGGTGGGGTTGTTTGTATATTATGATATTACGAACCAGAAACAGGCGGAGCTGGCTATGCGGGAGTCGGAAGAAAAGTTCTCAAAACTTTTTTCTGCAAGCCCGGACTTTATTTTATTAAGCGATATTGAGACGGGTCTGATATTAGAGGCCAACGACGGATTAAAGGATTTGGTGGGTTGCTCTCATGAGGACAGGGTCGGCAAGACGGCATTTGATCTGGGGCTGTGGGCCGATCTGAACGAGCGCGCCAGGTTTGTGGATGAGGTGCGGACAAGGGGCGAGTGTTTTGGCTTTTCCACCAAATTTCAGAGCCGGGGCGGCAAGGTTTTTGATGTCGCCATTTCTTCAAAGGCAATAGAGTTTGGCGGCAGGAAGTGCATGATAAATGTTGTTAAGGATATGTCCGAGAAGGTGAGATTGGAGGAACAGTTGCGTCATGCCCAGAGATTGGAGTCCGTCGGCAGATTGGCCGGCGATGTCGCAAATGATTTCAACAATCTCCTGGACGGTTTATTGGGAAATATCAAGCTTGCAATGAGTATGACTGAAGAGAACAGCCCGGTAAAAAAAAGCCTGGACTCAGCCTTGGATATTGTCAATAAGGCGATCAGGTTAAGCCGTAACCTGCTTGCATTCAGCTGCAGGCAGACTCTGGCTAAAGAGACGGCAAGCGTCAGGGATGTTATTCGGAAATCGGAAAAATTTCTGAAGAGGCTGACCGGCGCGGATATCGAATTTTGTCTGTGTTTAAAAGACGACGCTATTGTGAATGTTGACGCGCTGCAGATCGAACAGGTGGTCACTAATATGGTGGTCAATGCGAGGGATGCCATGCCGATGGGAGGGAAACTGACCATAACTACCGAAAGGCTTGAAGTTGATGAACCCATGATGTTTCAGAGACAGTGTGAAAGGCCTGGAACTTATATCTGTATAACGATAGGCGATTCGGGGGGGGGCATGACCAAAGAGGTCATGGACCGGATGTACGATCCTTTTTTTACTACAAAGGCTGTCGGAACAGGATCGGGACTCGGATTGTCTACGGCATATGGTATTATCAGGCAGCATGGAGGTTTCCTTTCCGTCCATAGCGATTTTGGGATTGGTTCTCAATTCAGTATATTTCTCCCGGTTGTTCCGGGAGATGTTTTGCACAAAGAGATTAATAAAGGAGATGAGTCCAAAAGCGGCCCGGAAGTCGTATTGATAGCCGAAGAAGATGAAATTGTCAGGGGCCTTAATAGGCGTTTTCTCGAAAAGAACGGATATATTGTTTTGGAAGCGTGCGACGGAGATGAAACACTGCAAATTTTCAGCGACCATGTTAAAAAAATTGATTTGGTTATCCTGGATATGATTATGCCGAAAAAGAACGGCAAAGAGGTTTGTGATTCAATAAGACAGTTTAGGCCCTCCATGAAATTCCTGTTTATCAGCGGATATACCAGTGAGTATATCAATAAACGGACTGAGCTTGGCGATGACGTTAAACTGATACTGAAACCGGTTTCTCCGCGGATGTTGCTGGACAAGGTTCGGGAGACTTTGGACTGTTAGGGTATTATAACTGATTCATATGTTTCGCCTTGTTTATGGCTCCTGCGATGACGGATATCACAATTGAAAATTCTTTTTTGCATGTACAATATAGAAATAAAATAATCATATTATTGAGCGAAGCCGTCATTGTTGAAATCTGTTTCAGGGGTATGATTTTTTATTTATCTCTTTATGTAAAATTGTTGTTAAATTATAAATACTACAAACCGGTCTCTAAAAAGTGTATTTGGAGGGTAAGAAGTTACTATCTGAAATAGTCGGCTTCCGGCAGAAGGAAACGCTGGATGTTTATTATGGGATATTTTGGGGATGGTGATCATGGACAAAATACTGATTGTTGACTCTGATGAAGAAGTCAGAAGTATGCTTGTCAATTTGCTGCATAGGTATAACTATAATACATTGGAAGCTGTTGACGAACAGGAGGCCTTGAGCCTGTTAAGGGAAGACGGCCTGTTGGCGGTAATTCTCGATATTAAACTGTCGGATTCTAACGAGTTCGCTGTGCTTCGGCAAATGAAGGACATCAACGTCTCTCTTCCGGTAATAATGGTTACGGATTTAGGAGATATTCAGAAGGCAATTGCTTCAATAAAACTCGGGGCTTATGACTATATTGTAAAACCGGTAAAGACGGACCGTTTGATGATTATTCTCAAACGGGCTATAGAAAAGTTGAAGATTGAAGGCTCTTTCTCGGAACTGGCATTGGCTTTTGATTCTCAGTTTGCGCACAATTTCGGGAAGAGCGCCGCTATTCATTATGTTGTCGAACAGATCATGCCTGTGGCTGCTAGTGATTTTATGGTTATTATTCAGGGAGAAGTCGGTTCAGGCAAGAATTTTCTTGCGCGTGTCCTGCACTATATGAGCAAAAGAGCTCGAGGGCCTTTTATTTCTGTTGACATGAGCTCGATTCCTGATTCTCTTGTAGAGAGCGAGATGTTCGGTTTTGAAAAAGGAACATTTGCCGGCGATGGAGTTAGGGAAAAGGGGCTGCTCGAATTGGCCAATGGCGGGACTATGCTGATAGATGAGTTACAGAACATGTCTCTGTTTGTGCAGGAAAGGCTTTTGAACGCCGTCAATGAAAAAATGTTTTTCCCTCCAGGCAGCGACTGTCCGGTTTCGGTGGATGTGCGCATTATATCATGCGTCAATACGGACATACGCAAAGCAGTGCATGAAAATAAATTCAGAGAGGACCTCTATTTCAGCCTGGGCGAGTTTATTTTTTTTCTACCTCCACTTCGTGAGCGGAGAGAAGACATCTCTGTCCTTGCACGCAATTTTTTCGAGGAGTTTGCTGAAGAATTGAACAAGCCGGTGCGAAAGATATCGGATGAGGCAATGAATATAATCCTCAGGTACGACTGGCCCGGTAATGTCCGGGAGTTAAGGAATACGATCAGGCGTGCAGTCTCGGTTTCTATTGATGGAATCATTAGATCTGATGATGTTGACTTGAATAACGATAAACAGGCGGAAGCTTTTTTCGAACAACCGCAGTTATCACTTAAGGAGATGTCGGCGATAGCTGTCCGTAATACGGAAGTAAAGGCGATAAGGCAGGTGTTGATTCATACAAAGGGCAATAAGACACTTGCAGCCCGACTTTTGAGAATAGATTATAAAACGCTTCTCACAAAGATCAGAGATTATAATATCACTGAATAATTAAAATGGAATTGACGCCCCAATAAATATTCCCTGATGCTTAGAATTATGGAATATACGCCCTAATTCAACAATAATAGCGAATAATGTTTTAATATTTGTCTAATTTGCGTCAAAATATCTCGTCAATAAGGTTCAAGTGCCATACATTATGGAATCAATTCCATAATGTATGGCACAGATTCCATAATTAATATAATTAATGTCTAAAGTATTGTTCTTGTTGAGTTTAATCCCTCCATATTAATGTGATAATTCTTTGTTTTATATTTGCTGGTATGGCGCTCATTCCATAGTGGTATCCCCAACTAAAATTGGATTATTAAAATTATCTTTTAAAAACAATGATATGCAATTTGGCATGCTTATTGAAATATCATTGAGTGGTTATGCAGAGCTTAATTTAAAGGAATATGGCAAATGGGGAAACACATATTAATTGTAGACGATGAGAGCAGCACATGTTTTGCTTTGCAGCGTGCACTGGTGAAATATGGATATAAGGTCAGTGTTGCGATGAACGGGAAGGACGGGATGGAGATAATCCGGCGGTCGATCGGTTCGGGAGAGAGGATGGATTTGGCAATAGTAGATATACAAATACCCCAGCTGTCCGGCAGAAGGCTGATAAGTGATCTTAAGAAAGAGGCGATACCTGTGTCTGTTTTTATTGTTTCCGGAACAAATGACAAGCTGTTTCTTATCAATCTTCTGGAAGTTTGCGGCATCGAAAGTTTTGAGCGGGCATGGCCTGTAATCAGGAGTGAACAGCGGTAAGACATGATAATGCAACCGCATGAAAAAGGAGGAGTTGATTCAGGCTATGCCAAGGGATAAGAAGAATGCATACAAAATTGCGCTTGTCTTGCTGATAACGTTAATACCGGCGGTAATAGGGGAAGCGGCGATAAGAATACCGTTGGCGATATTGGGGGTAATGATAGCGGGAGG
>JGI20214J51088_10001709_pt1 | contig 14909 bp, 13 predicted proteins | sample WetSurMetagenome_FD_51088 | JGI IMG/M metagenome (IMG submission 51088) | reverse complement strand
GTTTCTCCTCGAACTCCGGAGATCATCAAGCCATTTTTTTTGATCGCTTCAACAGTGTGCGCGCGGCCGATTAAATATACCGCTTCATTGTTAAGCGTGAGATATCCGGCGACGACATTGCCGATTGCCCCGGCACCTATGACCGCGATCTTCATTTTATTTGGGGAATCCATATTTCTTATAATCAAAACCGGTGTGCTCTAAGAGCCTCACCATCATGCTGTAAAATGGTTTCGGTACCTCTGAGAAAAAGGCGCTGATCACATCGTGCTCTTCAACCAAATTTGACCCTCTTGCTTGAGCATTCTCCTCCGCTTTTTTAGTGGCAAAGACTTGCGCTAACCCCCGATGAAAGACAGGGAGTTTAGCGATCATGAGTTCGAATTTTTGCTGAGTAGTTTTTTCCCATTCCATCGTTTCACCCGTTGGTTAAAAGTGGTGAGGATTCTTTTCGAAAAAGGAAACGTGGCTTAAGTATCATTATAAAGATTGGAAGCAAAAAGAGGGCAGCGAGCATATTAATAAGCAATAACGAACCTAAGGCTGCTCCTAACTTAGCTTGAAACTTAATACTGGAAAAGACCCAGGCGAGTACACCGGTACTAATAACCATCCCCGTGAAAAACACTGCCTTTCCTGAGGTAGATAACGCTTTTTGAATAGCCCCAAAGAGGTCTGGGTTCTCCTGTCCCCGAGAGATCTCTTCACGGATACGCGCAGCGATATAGATGCTGTAATCAATACCTAAACCAATACCCATTGCGGCCACGGGTAAGGTTTCTACGGTTAAAGTTACGCCCGAGAGTCCAAATATTCCGAAGGTGAGAACAATGCCAAAGACCAAGGGGATAAAGAGGAATAAACCACCCGTAACAGACCGGAGCGCAATGGAGACCCTCAGGAGAACCAGGATAAAGACCAGAATAACGCTTGACGTGGTGGATTGTTTGATAATTTCATTGACCGCCGCCGTAGTGCCAATTAAACCACCCGCAAGCTTGAAATCCGCATTCTTAGTTTTATGCTCTCGCTTGATCCAGTCTTGCGTGGCCGCGATTGTTTTATTGATGGTCGCAGCGCGATGGTCTTTCAGGTCGAATTTGATATTGGCGTACTTATAATCGGGGCTTAATACTGGGTCGAAGTCTCCGGGAAAACCAGAAATAGAATAGAGGAACAAATACTCAGCAATAGTTGCGTCATTCTCCGGGATTTTAAAAGAGGCGGGATTGTTTTTGTCCATCACACAGTTTAGACCCTTGATATAATCCGCTAAGGAGGCCGCGCTTCCGATTTCCGGAATTTGGGAAATAAGGTAATGCTTGAGGGAATCCATCTCTTTCAGCACCTTCCAATCAAGAAGCGCTTCGTCTTTTTTTCCCTCGACAAAGATGTAATACGGGTTATCTCCGGTAAATTTCTTATTGATAAAATGTTCCGCTATATTATAAGGAGAATGAGGGTATAACGTAGCTGAACCTTCCTCGTTATCCCCCACCACTATCTGGGTTATCCCTTTTATCCCTAACCCGGTTAAGCCGATGAAAAGTAGTAAAACTATATTTCTCCAAAGAGTACGTTTCCCTATCCAGGCAATGAGGTTAAGAAAGGAATCCACAACATTGCGACGTTCTGCTCGCTCTACCTCCAATTTCGCGGGCACCGGGATATAGGTAAGAATAGCCGGGATAAAGGTAACCATCGTAATATAGAGGCTTAAAACCCCTGCTCCGGCAGTGATGGCTAAGGTTTTAATCATGATAAGCGGGACGATCAGTAAAGAAAAGAATCCCAGACCATCAGCAAATATGGAGGCGCGCACGGGATTGGAAAGAGCGGCCAGGGTATTTTCCGCTGCTTTTTTGCGGTCAGTGGGATTATCTCTGATCTCTTCATAATAACGCTCGATGAACTGGATAGCGTGGCTTACCCCGATCGCTAAGATGAGAAAAGGGACCAACGTGGTGGTAGGATCTAAATGGTATCCCGTGAGGCTTAAGCCTCCCAGCCCCCAGATCGCACCCATCAAGGCCGCGGAAAAAGGAAGCAGGATTCCTCGCTTTGACCGAAAGGCTAAAAAAAGGAGGAGGGCCATGATCAGTAAGGTCCCCAGAAATACGGTCAGTAATTTTGGGAGATAAAAGTCGAGCCACCCTTCTAAAATGGGCTGACCAGCTAAATAAATATTGGTTTTTCCATCTTTTTCCTTCTTGATGATCTGGTTGAGTTGTTGAAATATTTTTCGAGAGGATACTTCAGGATAGAAATCAAGAACAATTTGAGTCGCAGAGAAATCCTTGGCCACGATCGGTCCGTAAACCAGATTATTTCTCATGATAGCCTTTTTTAAAAATCCCATGCTGTCGGGTGTCGTAGGGGCCACTCGCATCAAGTGAGTTACTTTAAAACCTTCCTCCGTACCTTCAACCCGCTTTATCTTCCGTGCGGATAGCGAAACAATCCTCCCGATATTAACCCCTTCGAGGTAGTAAAGCTGGTTGGTAATCCGCACCACTTTCTCGAGTAAAGGAGTTTGGAGGATGTTTCCCTCTTTTGGCTCTATGGCAATAGAAACCTGATTGAGGCCACCAAAAATTTTCATGAGCTGGTTATTAACCTCAACAAAGGGATGTTTTTGAGGAATAAAGTCCTGGACGCTGGTTTGGATGGTTAAATCTTTCAGAGTGTAGAGAAAAAACCCGGTAACCAACAAAGGGAAAAGGCTGAAAAACAACCGGTGACGGATGACAAAGTTTGCTAATTTGGAAGAAGAATGATCAGTCATAATTCTTTATGCTCCGTGCCTTTTATTGGGGGGAAAGAAGCCATGGCAAAAAGGCCGTGGCTAATTTTTTTAAGCAACCGACTCAATTGGCGCTGTTCCTCAAGATCAAGAATACCTACAATTTCTTTCCATTTTTTTTGGAAGATGGGGAGAATATCCTTATGAAGAATAATCCCTTTTGGGGTGAGTTTTGCCCGAATAATTCTCCGGTCGTCCTTGTCACGGTCACGATAAACGAAGCCGCTTTTTTCTAAGCGGTCCATGACACCGGTGATGTTTCCCCCCGTTACCATGAGTCGTTCGCCGATTTCTCCGAGCGTTAAACCTTTGACTCGACCTAAACAAACCAAAATGTCGAGCTGAGGAAGAGTAAGGTTTTCTTTTTTCAGTGTTTTTTGAATCTCATGATAAATTAACTGAAAAGTCATATTAAGCCTGATCCAGAGAATAGTGGGGCGAAAGGACTCGCTCATTTTTTACCTAATTTATACATAGGGTTATAAATACTTTATACTTAAAATATAAAGGCATAAAATATATTATCCAAGTGAGGAATGTCAAGAAAAAAATCGGAAAAAAATATGAAGGCAGTAGGGCGTTTTTGTTGAAAAAAGATTATTTTGTTAATAATACAACTATATGATATAAAAGTNATATTGACAAAATTTCGTTTCTATTACTGATAGCTAACACTGACACTAAAGCGATGTTTGGGTTTTTATACGGATAAATATAAATAATATTAGCTGAATAAAGTATAAGGAGGTTATCATGAAAGTATTAGTTGTTTATGCCCATCCCAATCCCCAATCTTTTAATCACGCCATTTTGGAATCTTTTACCAAAGGTCTTTCTGAAGCGGGACATAGTTACGAAGTAGTTGACCTCTATGCCATTAAATTTAATCCCTGTTTGAGTGGAGAGGATTTTGGGATGTTTATGCAAGGGAAGGTACCTGACGACGTTCGGGACCAGCAGGAAAAAGTCTCGCAGGCGAATGGACTTGTATTTATTCACCCCGTATGGTGGATTGGGCTACCTGCAATTCTTAAGGGGTGGTATGATCGGGTATTTTCCATGGGTTTCGCCTATGGGTATGACGAAAAAACTGGAGACTTCCAAGGCTTACTTAAAAACAAAAAAGCTCTGATTATTAATACGGCTGCAGCTAATGAAGAGGAAGCTAAAACAATGGGGTGGGCTGATGTCCCTAAAAAAATTGAAGGTGACTTTATTTTGAAATTAACCGGGATCGGAAATGTTCAACATGTTCTCTTTTACAATGTAATCAAGACTGATGACGCAACTCGCAAAGGGTACTTAGAAAAAGCCCGAGATCTGGGAAAAAACTTTTGACAAAAACCAAAACCGAGATGAGGACGTTGCCCAATTTTTCCACTTGACCATGAAATGAGGAAAAGAAGCCTGTTTCCTTTTTTGCACTTTAAGTGTGGTTGACTGCAGATAATGACAAAACTTCGCTTTTATCACTGGTGTCTTATACTGACACTGTAATGATGTTTGGGTTTTATACGGATCAATATAAACAATGTAGGGGATCGCTCGGGTAGGTGCTTCGAGTGATTGCTTCTCTATAAAGAAGGAGGTATTATGGAAGTTGCGATTCTGCTCTATGACGGTGTGACTGCGCTTGACGCCATCGGCCCATACGAAGTTTTTAACGCCACACCGGGCATGTCGATCAAATTTGTCGCCGCTAACAAAGGCGCAAAGCGTACCGATCAAGGTCGCTTGGCGTTGATGGCCGACTATAGCCTGAGTGAAATTACGGCACCCGACATCATCCTGGTGCCAGGCACACCAAACCCACAAGCCGTAATGGGTGATCAGGCAGCGATCGATTGGATACGCACGTGTCACAATAAAACGAAATGGACGACTTCGGTGTGCACCGGTGCGCTCGTCCTGGGAGCGGCGGGTCTGCTGCAAGGTGTTAAGGCGACGACGCATTGGTTGTGCCTCGACATGCTGAAGAATTTCGGCGCGACGCCAACCAAGGAGAGAGTTGTGCAGCAAGGCAAGATTATTACGGCCGCGGGCGTGTCCGCCGGAATCGACATGGCGCTGAAGTTGGTCGCACTCGAATACGGCGATGAAGCAGCGCAGAGCGCTCAGCTCATTATCGAGTATGATCCGCAGCCGCCGTTCAATGCCGGCTCGCCCGACAAAGCGCCGCAGCAAGTCACCCAGAGGCTGCGGGAGATGTTCACGGGGAGTTTGCAATAACTGGGGGGGATTAAAGGGACATTGTTGAAAAACAACAGGGGCATCTCCATTTTTGAGATGCCCTCGTTGTTTTAAGCGTGATGGTTTTTATTTTCTGTTTTACACAGACGCGCTTAATTTAAGCGCGATAAAATTCTTTTATTTTTTCTACAACATAATCTTGTTGAGCAGTGGTTAGCTCGGGATAAATAGGCAGCGCCAGGGTTTCCCGGGCGGCTTTTTCGGATTCCGGAAATGCTCCTTCATGATATCCTAAATAAAGAAAGCACTCCTGCAGGTGGAGCGGAATGGGATAATAGATCTCGGTCCCAATGCCTGCCTGGGTAAGAAACTTTTGAAGCTCATCCCGCTTGTTAACCCGAATGACAAATTGATTATAGATATGAAAGTTGCCTTCCGCCACTTTTGGCAAACCAACGAACGCATCTAAACCGTTTTTCTGAAATCTCTCCCGATAATAATCCGCGTTTTTCCTTCTTTTAGCGGTCCATTGGTCAAGGTGTTTTATTTTAACCAGTAAGGCTACGGCCTGAAGGGCATCAAGACGGCTGTTTAAGCCGATAACCTTATGGTAGTATTTTGGTTTGCTGCCGTGTACTCTCAGTATTCCGACTTTTTCCGCCAAGGTTTGGTTATCCGTGGTGACCATGCCGCCATCGCCAAACCCTCCCAAATTTTTGGAGGGGAAAAAAGAAAAACAGCCAAACTCACTCATGGCGCCCGCTTTACGTCCCTTATATCGTGCCCCAATGGCTTGCGCAGCATCTTCAATTATTGGTAATCCATGGTCGCGCGCGATCGCACAGATCGGGTCCATGTCCGCGCACTGTCCATAGAGGTGGACGGGCATAATGGCTTTAATCTTTTCCTTAGCAGAGGCTGTTTTGAGGCAGGCACTTATCTTCTGGGGGGAAATATTGTAGGTTTCAGGATCAATATCCACAAAAACCGGGAGCGCGCCGAGGCGAGCAATGGAACCGGCAGTCGCAAAAAAGGTATACGGAGTGGTTATGACCTTGTCTCCATAGCCGACATTGAGAGCCATAAGGGCAAGGAGAATGGCATCTGTTCCGGAAGCAACACCAATTGCGAACTTTGAACCCGAATAGTTCGCCACTGCTTCTTCCAGTTTGACAACCTTTTCGCCTAAAATGAACAGTTGACTTTCCAAGACCTCATCAATTGCCGGTTTAATTTCATCACGGATGGTTGCATATTGAGCTTTTAAGTCTAACAGAGGAATGTGCATAATGGTTCTCCTTAGTCCAGTGCGCAGTGGTTAGTTAATAAGCATGTTTATTGCTAAAACCTTTCCAGAGGGTACGCCACATAATTTTTACATCAAATCCGAGGGACCAGTTTTCTATATAGAAGATATCATATTCAATCCGTTTTTCAATCGACGTGTTTCCTCGCCAGCCATTGACTTGCGCCCAGCCGGTTATTCCGGCTTTCATTTTATGACGGAGCATGTACCGCGGCACCCTTTCCTTAAATTGTTGGATGAAAAAAGGCCGTTCCGGCCGGGGGCCAACAATACTCATCTCTCCTTTTAATACATTAATCACCTGGGGAAGCTCATCAAGACTCATTTTTCTTAAAAAAGCGCCCAGTTTTGTTCTCCGTTTATCTTCTTCTTTAGCCCAGACCGGACCTGTAACTTTTTCAGCGTCTTCCCGCATGGTACGAAATTTGAGCATCGTAAAAAGCTTTCCATCCAAGCCCATTCTTTCCTGGCGATAAAATACGGGACCCGGAGAGGTTAGTTTGATAAGGATGGTAATGATGACCAATAAAGGGGAAAAGATGGTCAAAATAATAATTGAAAACAGAATATCAAAACACCGCTTGAAAATTCGATTCCATCCATAGAGCGGGGAATCTCGCAGGGTAATAATCGGGATGTTATCAAGTTCCTCCACTCCACCCCGAAGGCTTATATAGTCAAAGAAGTCAGGCACAATTTTTATATCTACCATTTCATCATCTATTGTTTCCATGATGGTCTTAAGGCGGAGATGCTCGTCTAAGGGTAAGGCCAGGACAATTTGATCAATATGATAGGTGGCAAGAATTTTTTTAATATCTTCATAGAGCCCTAAGACGGGAATACCAAAAAATTTAGTTGCTAATTTTTCTTCCCTTCGGGTAAGAAGGCCTGCTACTCGAAGGCCTAATTCCGGATGACTGTTGATACTTCTGAGAATTTTTTGGCCAAGCTCGCCTGCGCCGACGATTAAAACAAATCTGAGATTCAAGCCTTTTTTTCTGAGATAGCGGAGAAAGGCCCGCAGGCTTGACCGGGAAATAATAAGGCCACTGGTGCTCAAAACCCAAAAATAGAAAAATACCACGCGGGAATATTTATATTCTTTTACAAAATAAACCACGGTAATAAGAATCAGAACAGCCACAAGAGAAGCCTTGATAATTTTCGTTGCTTCTTCAAAGAAAGAGACGATTCGCATTGGCGCATAAAGACCAAGGACTCTCAAGACAATCGCCCAGATAATCATGGCATAGATGGCAAGAGGCAAATAAACGCTCAATGGTGGGGCGCTTTTATAAACAGGAATCACATACCCGCCTACGCGAAGATAATAAGAGCCAACCCAGCTCAACGCAATAATTAAAATGTCACTGAGAAAAAGTGAGGTCAAGAAAACTTGGCTGTGTTTTTTTAACATCTTTTACATCTGCCCTGTGGAATTTTTATCTTAAAGTTTTTTGGCCACAATTAATATATAAGCACATAAATCTCTTGCCCGTATGCATTGTAAAAGCATCTCATAAATTGCCATTATCACAAAGAAAGGAACAAAAAAGGAAAAATATGAAGTTTGGAAATAATTCAGCCGGATTTCAACGATTTTATAGCCATGTTTTTGAAACAACGATTTAATGGATGAATAAAAACATTTGTTATAATAGGCAGGAAAACCGGCAAAGTCCTTTACCTCCGGACGAACATAAAGGAGAAGCTGTTTTGATAACTTTCTGGGGAGGAGTTGATTAATGATCGCAAAGGGAGCAAATTTTGACGCAAACGCATGTATACAATACCCGTTGGCTTTAAGAACACGGGTTGATTCAATAAGGAAAGCCTCAAGGTCTTCTAAATGCTCAAGTACTGCCCGGGATACAATGAGGTCAATTCTATCATCTTTAAATGGTAAAGGTCGCATAATGTTAGCGATGAGCTTTTCATCTACGTCGTGATTTTCTCTCACCTGTTCCTCGGAAAGATCGACCGTAATAATTTTCGCATTCTGTGCAGGGTCTTTGTGCTCTGCGAAGGGACAGTATTTCCCCCCTCCGACATCAACAATGATCTGTTCACGCTTGAGGTTAAGATATTCGGTAACAACTTGCTCATATAATGCAAAAATGTTGTTTTTTGCCTTAGGTAAATGATCGCGGAGTTTTTTACATGCGGTTTTGTTTAAAGTAATAAATTTTTTTAGCATTATTACACACGAAACAAAATATTTTAACGGTATGCTGGCGTAAACGGGTTTATGTTTTTTTCGATTTTCACGTCGCAGGATTTTTCTTTTTATTAAAAAGCTGAAGGTAAAGCTCTTCGATCATGGGGATAGTCTTCTCCAGACTGTAATTATGTTCCACGGTTTTTTTTGCCTCTTTTCCTATTTTCATGGCAATACCTGGGTTGTCTAAAACCCATTTGATTTTATCCGCAAGGAGTTTAGGAGAACTGAGAGGGACTAAAAAGCCATTTTCACCATCTTTAATAACATCCCTGGTTCCCGTGGCCTGAGTGGCAACTACTGATTTTTCATAAATCATCGCCTCCAATAAGATGAAAGGAAGGCCTTCCCAAAGGGATGTGCTGACAAAAACATCACTCAGTTGAAGTAATGTTTTGTAATCCGTTCGCCAGCCGAGAAGCTTCACCTCCTCAGATAAGTTCATTTTTCGAACCATCCGGAGACAAGCATTCATCAATGGCCCATCACCAACTAATAAAAAAGAAAGGTCGGAAAAATTTTTTTTGAGGATTGCGGCGGAATAAATAAAAGTGAGCGGATCTTTTTGGGAAGCAAGACGGCTGATCATCGTAATGCGCCGATTTCCTATCGGGAGCCCTAATGTTCTTAAAAATTCTTTTTTTTCTTCCCCGGTTATTGTCAGGTGATAATCAGTGAGTTTAAGGCTTGGGGAAATTATCGTTATTTTTTTTTCTCGGCAGATTTTAAATTTCAGAGCAAGTTCCTTCTCGCTGGGAGAATCAACAATGATTGCGTCACAAAAGAGAGAGGCAATTTTTTCAAAAAAGATAAAAAAGAGTTTTTTTAAAACAGATTGTGGCCCATCAAACGAAAAGGCATGGGGAGAATAGACCACAATCGGAACTCGCGCCAGGCGCGCGGCGACTCGAGCCAAAAAGCCGGCTTTCGAACTATGGGCATGGACAATATCAAAACCCCGGTGCCTAATTTGCTGGAACACGCTTAAAAAGGCAATAAAATCCTTCCAGGGATTAATCGCTCTTTGCATCGACACAACAAAATAGGGGATATCTGCTTGACGGCAAGCATCGGGAAAGGGGATGTCGTTTGTTTGTTGGTTCTTTTCTGAGTTCTTTGAAAAACAAGCCGTGATGCTAAAACGACTTCGATCAAGGTGCTCACATAAGTGGATGATATATTTTTGGACCCCCCCACCCAGAGATTGTGTAATCTGGAGAACATTAAATTTTTTCATAGTGATTAAATATATTTGAATTTCATATTCTCACGGGTTGCTTTTTTATCCAATTTCGAATATATCGGCTGTTTTTCGTTCGAGATTGCTGGATAAAAGAACGCTTTTTTAAGAACCGCTTGAGGTTCCAGACAATATCACCATATACTTTTAATAAATGGGGAGCGCAGATGCAACTATAGAACATAAGAACGAGCTCTGTCAAAAAAAAGAAAGGGAAAAAAATGAACAGGTTAATTTTGGAAAGGTTTTTTATGAGCATGAAGTAACGATTTCGCAGGGTAATCCTCTGCATGAAGGGAGTTTTTTGAAAAAATTTGGATTTAAATCCACTCCCGCCTCTTACATGGTAAGCAACCGCTCTGGGGTTATAACCGCATTCAAATCCGATGAGCTGCATCCTCCAGCACAAGTCAAGTTCTTCATAGTAAGCAAAGAAATCTTCATCAAAATATTCCCCTTCGGTTTTTATCTTTTCCAAAGCTTCTCTTCGAAAAATAGCCGCCGCGCCGCAAACCGCAAAAATATTTTCCTCCTGATCATACTGACCCCAGTCTTCTTTGAGGTTTCCCCGGTCCCGCGCTTTTAAGCTTCTCGTCAGGAAAAGCCCGGTTGAATCAATAGTGCGCGACTTTTCTCCATGGTTAAAAAGTAAAAGTTTACCGCCTACCGCACCATAACGGCTATTGTGAGATAGAGTTTTTACCAATTCTTCTAAAAAGTTTGGCTCAGGAAAAACATCAGGGTTGAGCATAAGGATAAACTCTCCCTCCGAAGCCTTTATGCCCTGGTTGCCAGCTTTAGCAAAGCCAAGATTTTTTTGGTTTTTGATAATTGTCAGGTGGGAATGGTTTTGGTTAAGATATTCAATGGTACCGTCCAAAGATGCATTATCTACCACAATGATTTCATAATCTGTATACAACTGCTTGCATAAGCACTCAAGACATTTTTCAATGTATCGTCGGCTGTTCCAGGTGACGATAACAATCGATACAGTGGGTTTCATAACTGGTTGAGCCACTGCCAGGTCTTTCGCACCCCGTCGAGGAGAGTCGTATTGGGTGAAAATCCGAACTCTTCCCGGGCGCGAGAAATGTCAAGCACATTTATCGGAACGTCAACAGCTCGTTTTTCCGTATAGGTAACCTTTACTGTCCGGCCGGTTACTTCTTTAATGACCGCGAGGAGTTCATTAAGGGTTGTCCCCTTGCCACTTCCCAGATTAAAAACGCGCTGCTGATTGTTTGGTTGGACAGCGTTAATTAAAACCGGGACAGTATCTTTAATATAAATATAATCACGGGTAATATCTCCGTTGCCCCAGACGGTAATAGGTTTTCCTTCCTTTGCTGAGCCGAGGAATACGGCTATTGCCCCTTGGATGGAATGAGGATTTTGTCTTTCGCCATAGAGATTGGCAATTCGAAAGATGACATAATCTAAGCCTTTGGTCAGATGGTAAAGCGCTAAGTATTTTTCAATCATCAGCTTTGAAATCCCGTAAGCACTGGTGGGATTTGTGGGATGGTCTTCAGAAATGGGGATTACCTGAGGTGCTCCATAGACAGTGCCTCCGGAAGAAGAAAAGATTATTTTTTTAATTTTTTCTTGCGTGGCAAGATTTAATAATTTTAGGGTAGAAATCACATTGCTTTCGAGGTCGTAAACGGGATTTTCCGTGGAGGTTTTGGGCAGTGTGGTGCCGACGAAATGAAAGATATAATCAATTCCCTTAATAGCTCGGGCTACATCCTTCTCATTGGTAAAATCTCCCTCCATCATTTGCAGGTCATCAATGATATGGTTAATATTTTTGGTATCAACCTTGACTTTGTCGAAAATTCTAACGGTATACCCGGATTCAAGCAACCCTTCGGCCACATGGGAACCCAGAAAACCACAGCCACCAAGGATGAGCGTTTTTCCGAGATTTTTTTTTGGATTCATGGAGTAAGACGGTTACTTGATTTTTTGGTGCTTCTTGAAGAATTTTCCCACATTTATTAAGTTTTTTTGTATATCAGATTAAGCGGATTCTTTCAAACGGAAATAATTATCCTTCACAATAACCAAATATACTACGCGATGTTTAATAAAACTTGACAAATGGGTTTAATTTTGTGTAATATAGCTTGACATTTTACAATATAAATTTACACAAAAATGCAACAAGTTTATCCACAGCGTTATTGAATGGAGGGATTATGACCTTAGGCGAAAAGCTGAAAAGTATCAGGACAGCAAGAGCCTTAAGTCTGGAGGACTTAGCGAAAAAAACGAATCTTACCCGGAGTTTTCTCTCCCAGATAGAAAAAAACAAAACCTCTCCTTCAATTAGTTCTCTTATTAGAATTGCTGCTGCTTTGGAAGTAGGTATGGGGGATCTTTTNTTGGAAGAAAAGAATATGGAAAACTATATTATTCATGAGAACGAAAGGGAAGCTTATGTGGTTGAAAAGGATAAGGTACGGGTTGAGTTGTTAGCTCCCCGGAGAAAAGATATAAAATTCGAGCCGATGTTAGTCCATTTCGGCATTGGAGGAAAGACGGGTTTGATTTCGGCCGGAGGGGTTCTTTTTTGCTTAGTTTTACAGGGCAAAGTAGAACTGACGATGGGGGGGGAAGTACACGTTTTGAGCAAAGGGGATAGTATTTATCTGGATTCACCGCCGGAACATATTTGGAAAAATATCGGAAAAACCGAGGTAATATCATTTGCGGTGGGTATTTCACCAATGAGTGTGTAAAAAAAACGGTTTGTAAGGTAATGAGGAAACAAAAAAAAATTGGAGAGAAGCCGTGAAGATTCAAAGTAAAACTCGTGCATGTCTAATTTTATGTATTTTTTGGCTGTGTCTTTGTCTTCCTTCTTCCTTTGCTGAAGAAATAAAAGAAGACGGGGCCGTGCCAGACGATAATATGATCAACTCAGAGGGTCTGAACCAAAATAGCAGAGATGATACGATCTCCCTTCCTTTGAAACGCGCTTTAGAGCTCGCTCTCCAGAATAATTTAAACCTTCAAATTGAAAAAATTAATCTTCCTGTTTCTGAGCAAGCGATTATGGTAAATAAAGCTCGCTTTGATCCTTCTGTTTTTGGAGAAACCTATAACCGGAGGTATGAATATCAAACCAGTTTCGCTTTGAGCGGGGCTCCCCTTTTTAAGGAAAATGAACAGGCCGGGAAGTTAGGCATCCGCAAATTCTTTTCCACTGGTCTGGAAGCTGAATCTTATTATAAGGCGTCCCGTTACCGGGATAATTCTGATTTTGAAGGCTTAGACCCTCAATACAGAAATTTACTGATTCTTTCCTTGCGCCAGCCTTTGCTTCAGAACTTTGGACCCTCAGTGAATACCACGGACATCAAAGTAGCACAGAACGATTTCAAAATAACGGAAAGCTCTTTTTTGTTACAGGTAGTAAATACTATTAACCAGGTGGAGCAGACCTATAATGATCTTTCGGGTGCTCTTGAGGCGTTAAATTTGCGCAATGAGTCCCTTCAGTTGGCGGAAAAACTTTTTTCCGATAACCAAAAGCGTTTTAATGCGGGACTTACCCATGTTGGTGAGGTTCAAGAGGCAGAGACGGCCATCGCTTCACGGCAAGAGCTGGTGATAGCCGCCAGCCAAAGAGTAAAAGATGTAACCAATGTCTTAAAAAACCTCTTGCAAATCCAGCCGGGTTCCCCCCTCTATCCGGTCAGTTTTCAAACCGAAGGATTATTGTTCACCGAAGAAAGGATACCCTCATATGAGGAGTCTTTTTCACAGGCTTTGAACAATCGTCCGGATTACTCCCAGAAAAAGATCGCTTTGGAGAGTAAAGACATTATCGTGAAATATAGTAGAAATCAGCTTTTGCCGAGATTGGATTTAGTCGGAACCTTTGGATTAAACGGTTTGAGTGGAGAAGCGCACCCGTTGACCTTTGAAGGCGTGACGGCAGTCAATCCCTATGGAGGAAATTTTGGTGACTCCTGGCAAAGTCTCCGGCATGCTGATGGATACGAGTGGAATGTAGGGGTAACCATAGATTTCCCCCTTGGCAAACGGGCTGACCACGCCCGTTATCAACAGGCAAAGCTCTTTAAAGAACAGGCTATCTTAGATCTGAAAAACCTGGAAGATACTATCGATCTGGAAATAAAGGTCGCTTTAGAAAACATCAAGAGCAGCCGGGACCGGATCGAGGTGGCGGAGCGATTTGTAAATTTAGCGGACAAAACACTACGCCAAGAGGAAGAACGGATGAAAGCCGGTCTTTCTGATACCTTCCGAATCCTGATTTTTCAAGGTAGTCTTATTGATGCCAAAATCAGGAAGGTTCTGGCATTGGTAGATTACCAAAAAGCCTTAGCCCAACTGTACCGGGCTATGGGTACCAACACTAATCGGTATGACATGGTGGTTAATTATCCAGATACATCCAAGTCGGTCCAATAACGATTGAAGGAATGGTGTCAAAATTTTTAAGCATTCTNTTTAAAGACGAGGTGAACAAGGTGAAAGGAAGCTATAAAAGAATTTTCATGGTTTTGTTAGTAATGCCTGTTCTTTTGTGGGGCTGCGGAAAAAAAGAAGCGACACAGCACGATGAAGCAATTCCGGTCACCATCGGAAAAGTTGCCTTAAAGGATCTTACCTATACCCTTCAACGGGTGGGGAGCTTGGAAGCAAAGGAGTCAGTTTTGCTGAAAGCAGAGGCAGAGGGGAGCATAACGGGAATATTCTTTGAGGAGGGGGATTGGGTTAAGGAAGGTCAAGTCTTGGTTAAGCTGAATAACGCGAAAATCAAAGCTACTATGGATCAGTTGGACGCTCGTCTTCACCAGATGGAGGTTCAGTTAGCCAATAGTGAAAGAACTCTCCAAAGAAAGGAGCCGTTAGTTAAACAGGATTTGGTTTCCAAACAGGACTTTGATGACCTCCAATCAAGAATCGAGGTTGAAAAGGCGACCCTTAAAGAGATTAGGGCCCAACGTGCCCATAACCGGGAACTTCTCGATGATACGGAGGTCCGTGCCCCTTTTGCCGGAGCAACTTCCGAGCGGAAGATTTCCGTAGGGGATTTTTTGCGGATCGGTGATCCGGTGGTTCAGCTGGTACAGTTAAATCCTTTGGAGGTTGCTTTTCGGGTGGATGA
>JGI20214J51088_10001708_pt1 | contig 14910 bp, 13 predicted proteins | sample WetSurMetagenome_FD_51088 | JGI IMG/M metagenome (IMG submission 51088) | reverse complement strand
GGATTCAAGACTCAGGCGCGGGAACCGACTCCGAAGGTGGGGTCGCGAGTACCGGCGTCGGCGACCACAGGGGAGACGCTGCATGGCTCGAATCTGATCGCCTGCGGCAGTTTTGTTTCCGGCCTTGCCTCGGCCACCTCCTGCCTCAGCCCCGCCAAGACCACCCGGGCACCTCTCGATCGANGCGCCGGTCTCGCCGCCGCCCGTTCGGCCCGTTCCGCGTCCCGAATCAACGCATGGGCCGGGTCGCCGTCACGCGTGCGGGAATTCGCGGTCGAGGATCTCGGAGATGAACCGCTCGATCGACACGGGGTAGAATTTGACGTTCGGCCCCAGGATCACGCCCGTGTCCAGGATCTCCCCCCGCATGAGTTCATCCAGCGCTCGTTCGATCTGCGCTCGCGGGTCGCGGTCGACCCTCGTGATCCGGAGGTCTTCACTCTCCAACTGCACGTTCTGCCGACCAGCGTATAGGAAACTGAAGACTCGCCCGAAGAGGGTCCGATCCATGAGCTGCGGATCGTCGAAGAGTTGCTCGTAAGTCTGCCCCAGATGCCGCGGCGTCAAGATCATGCGGGGTGAGACGCGAATCTTGCCCCGGATCTCCACCGACCGCTGGCCTTGCTCCTCATCCGGCGCCACCAGGACGTACGGCAGGACATGATAACCGGTCACGATGCCTGTGACCGGTTTCCGCAGCACCTGGGTATCCTCGAAGACACGTCGCAGGTAGTCCGACTCTGGATGGGGATTGTGCATTGCGCGCTACCACCCCTCTCGATTCCGACTGGATCTCACCACACGCCACCGCCGAGAGACACCTCTGTGTTGTTTTTATAGCGCTGATTGCGGCGCGGTACAAGGGTAAGCGCGCGGCGGACCGGGATCTCGAACCTGCGCGCCGGCCACGGATGCTCTGCTAGCGAGCCTGACCGGGCATCTTGCGCTGGGGAGAGGCGAGCATGCTGTCGAGGGCCTGCCGGAAGACCTCAAAGGGATAGGCACCGAGCACGAGCTGTCCGTTGAGCAAAAACGCCGGGGTCCCCGTCGCCCCCAGCGCCCGACCGATCATCGTTTCCGCTTCGACCCGTTTGCCGTAGGCCGGGTTTTCGAGACAGGCAGCAAATGTTGCCTCGTCCAGCCGGAGGTCGGTCGCGTACCGCTTGAGACGGGCCGACGTGAAGGCGATCGGCGAGAGATTGGCAAAGAGGATATCGTGGTATTCCCAAAACTTCCCCTGATCAAAGGCGCAAGAGGAGGCCCGCGCGGCTTGCACCGAGGCCTCCCCAAGGATCGCGAGATGGCGGTATGCGAGACGGACTTTTCCGGGCCGCATGTACTGCTCTTCAAGCTTGGGAAGCGTNTCCTTCGCGAATTTCCGACAGTACCCGCATTGGAAATCCGTGAAGTACACCATCGCGACCGGGGCCGTCGCCGGCCCCTTGCTGGGTCCGGGGCCGCGCTCGAGCGCGGCAATCAGTTCGTCCCGTGTCCACTCGTCCTTCTGTTCCCCTGCCCAGACGCCCGTCGCCCCAACCGCGAGCGCGCCGACGCAGAGCACCGCGAGTCCCGCACCCCACCAGGAAAACAACCTCACAGGCATCCCCCGTACGCGCCCTACTGCCACAGGGAGCGGATTCGGAGCGTTCGTTCCGGCTGGACGACGTCGTTGGTTCGCAATCGGATCAGGAAAAGATGGGGACCGCCCATCCCCGGCGGCATGGTGAAACGAGCCGACAGTTCGGTTTCCTGGCCCGGCATCAGGGTCGTCGCACCGACGACCGACTTGGGCGGTCAGCAGCCCTCAATTACCTCGACCGTCGGCGACACGGGCAACCGGAGCGGCTGATCCCCCACGTTCTTCAATCGGAAGCGCGCCTCGACGAACTGGTTGTAGCGCACGGCTCCGAAGTCGATCAACTCCTGATCTATCGCCAAACGCGGCCCGCCGCGATGCGATGCCGGCTCACCGGTCGCACCATCCCTCGGGACCGCCAGCCAGAGGGCCAACCCGGCCACGAGGGCCAAACCGATGACCCCCGGAATCCAGAGTCCCCACCGTCGCGGCTTGACCTCTCGATCGCCTCGCGCGCCTCTTCCCATAGCTCCCCCCACGCCCATCGATCCCATGACCCGAAACGATGCACGTACCTTACCCGGTGAAAGGCTCCCGGTCAATCGCTCAGCACCGCTGACGGTCCCCGGTCACGCTCGGGCCTTGACACCGGCCTATGAACCGCGCTAGCGTGCAGCCCGTACACCCGCCTCGTGGAGAAGGAGCGTTGCCCCGTGGAAACCTCTCAACCGTGGGTGACCTGCTTCCTAACGGACATCCTCCTGACCTACCTCGAAGAGCGGTATCCTGCCAAGTCGGCTATCGACTACGCCGCCCTGTTTCGTAGCGCTGACGGGTTCGTCGCGCCACCCGATCCCCAGACTTTCCTGCGGTACGGCAACAACTGGGTTCCGCTGACCGTCCTCCGCGAATTGATCATCCAATGCGAGCGCATCACCGGACGCAAGGATGTTCCCTACCTGGCAGCCCGCGCCTACTTCGAACACGGCCGACACGAACTGCTGACGGTGTACGAGATCATCTTTCGGGTCCTGAACGACGTCCGATCGGTGGTTCTGTTTTCCCACCTGTGGGCGACCGTGCACACGAACTACCTTCGGCTCCAGTCGTTCGAGACGCCGGCACCCAGACCGGCGCTGCACATGCTGGCGCAGTTCACCGGAAACGTCAGGCCCGCCGTCGGATCCATCCACCTGGTGCGCGGCCTGGCGGAGGGGTTCCCGCGCCTGTATTCTTTCATCGAGGACCTGCGCTGCATCGAGGAGGTTTCGCAGCTCCGGATCGAGGATATCGTCCGCGAGTTCCCGGAGTACCGAGTGACCGTCCGCGGCGATCACCTGACGATCCAGGCCTCAGGCGCAGTGCAGCCCCTCGTCGAGGCGTGTCATGTTGCGCTGGCGTCCGAGACCGTGCCCCTTCCGTCTGATATCCTCACGGACACCCCCGACGTCGTGGTCAAGGCGACGCGGAGCGGCACCATTCGCGTGCTGACGAATCGAGACGAGGCCGATCCGCTGGAGCGAACCCGTGCGCCCCTTGCATACCGTATCGTCAGGCCCGGGACCATCGGCCGCGCCGGGCAGAGCTTCGCCTTCGAGGAGGAGCAGATCTACGACGCTCCCTACTCCCGCTTCCGATTCGTCTGGACTGAAANACCGCATCCCGAGGCCCTCCTGTCGATCGAACAGTTGCGGCGCCAGTTCTCGGAGCTCCTGTTTGAGCATCTCAGGCAGGCGCGACGGATCCAGACTCGGCTGGTGGAGTTCAATATCGAGCGCAGCCGGCTGGTCCAAGAGAATATCGACCTTCGGCGCGAGATCGAACGCAAGTACAGTTATGCGGGAATCGTCGGGCAGAGCAAGCCCATGCAGGAACTCTTCGCGCTGATCCGCTCCCTGGCCGAGACGGACGTGACGGTGCTGATCCAGGGCGAGACCGGGACGGGGAAGGAGTTGATCGCGCGGGCCATTCACTATAACAGTCCGCGCCGATCCCGTCGGTTTCTGGCGGTCAACTGCGGGGCCCTCGCCGAGACGTTGCTGCAAAGCGAGCTGTTTGGGCACGAGAAAGGGGCCTTCACCGGCGCGGATACCAGGCGAAAAGGCATCTTCGAAACGGCGGACGGAGGAACCCTGTTCCTGGACGAGATCGGCGAGATCTCGCCGAGCACGCAGGTGAAGCTCCTGCGGGTGCTCCAGGATGGAGAATTTCAGCGGGTGGGGGGCACCGACACGATTCGCGTTAACCTCCGCATCCTCTCCGCCACCAATCAAAACCTGGAGGCGCTCGTCAAAACCGGCCGGTTCCGGCAGGATCTGTACTACCGCCTGAACGTCTTCCCCATCCTCGTCCCGCCCTTGCGGGATCGAGCGGAAGACATCCCGCTACTCGTGGACCATTTCATCCAGATCGCCAACCCGAAATTGCGCAAGGCCATCCGCGGCGTCAGCCCCGAAGCTATGTCGGTGCTGATCGCCCATCAGTGGCCGGGGAACGTCCGGGAGCTGGAGAACGTCGTTCAGCGCACGATGGTCGTGGCCAAGAGCGAACTCGTGGAGCTCGCGGACGTNCCCCGCGAGCTTCGGGGCGAGGACGACGGGCCGTCCCGAAACGCACAGGACCTGCGGGGTCTCGCCCGGGCCTCCACCGAGCTGGTCGAGAAGCAAACCATTCTCGACGCCCTGACCAAGACCGGCGGCAACGTGACCCATGCGGCCAAGGCCCTCGGCGTTAGCCGCGCCACCCTCCAGAGTAAGATGAAAGCCTACGGGCTCCGCAAACCGGAAAAAGAGTAATCCGTCGGCTCGCATGGACACCTTCGGAAGGGTGCCCACACTGGGTGCCTCCCACGCTAGGCGGTTCTGGATTTCAACTGCACAACGCAGAAGGCGTCAATCCTTGGCTTGACGCCTCCCGGATTCTCTCGAAAAGCCGCGGACGTTCCGCTCCTGCGACACTTCGAGCATCGGCGTCTCCCCCGCCACATCATCGCGCCTTTTTGGCACTTCCCTTGCCTCTCCGACATACGAGTTGATGGACGGGCCATCGTGCCCCCCTTCAAGGAGCCATGTCAATGTCCCACACCGCTTCCGCTAATCGCCTAGTGGGTCGACGCCTGTACCTCCCTCGCATGAGCGACTGCGCCGCGGAGGCGCTGGCGGCCGCATTTCGCTCGGTGGGATTCGATGCCACAGCCCTGCCGCCTCCGGATGTCCGGACGCTGGAGTTGGGTGCTCTGTACTTGAATGGTGATGAGTGTCTGCCGGCCAAGGTAACACTCGGCGATATCCTCAAGGTCATCGAGACTCCCGGTTTCCGACCCGAGAGAGCGGCATTCTTCATGCCCACGACGAAAGGGCCGTGCCGCCTCGGTCAGTACGCTCCCCAAATCCGCAGCCTCCTGCGCCGGATCGGCCACTCGGATGTGCACCTCATATCTCCCATAGAGCGGGACGGCTATCAAGAAACCGGAACCTATGCGCCCACGCTGATGCGGACGGCATGGCGCGCGGTGGCGAGTTCGGATCTCTTGACGAAGCTCCTCCTGAAGACGAGGCCCTACGAGCGGACCGGAGGCGACGCGGATCGCGCGTACGAGTTCTCGCGGCGAGAGTTGTGCGCGGCTCTGGAGACCCCAGGGTCGTCGTCGCAGCCCCAGCTTCGCCGTCTGTCTGACACCCTGGGCCGAATCCGCGACCGTTTCCGTGCGATTCCTGCTCACTACGAAAGAGGACGGCTCCTCATCGGTATCCAGGGGGAGATCTTCTGTCGCCTGGAGGAGTTTAGTAACTCACATCTCATCCGCCGCCTAGAGGCCTGTGGAGCCGAGGCATGGCTGTCCGACATTTCCGAGTGGATCTGGTACTGCAATAGTGATGAAGAACAACGCCTGCGGCACGACGGGCGACGATATTCCTTTGCCATGACGAAGGCGAAGTTGCGGGACCACGCCCAGCGCTCCGACCAGCATACTCTGCATAGGCTGTTCGCATTGGATTTCCAGGGCTATCAGGAACCCGAGGGCGCCGAGGGTCTCCTGCAGGCCGGATTTCGCTACCTTCCCTGCACAGGCGCGGAAGGTGAGATGGTTCTCTCGGCAGGTAAGATTGACCACTTCTATCGGCACGGGGTGGACGGCATCGTTGATGTGAGCCCTTTCTCCTGCATGAACGGCATCGTTTCCGAGGCGCTGTATCCGCGGCTGAGCCAGGACCATGCCGGATTACCCATAAGAAACGTGTACGTTGACGGCACCGGAAGGGACCTGACAACCGAATTGGAGATCTTCCTGGAGTTGGCCCGAACCTATCAGACCAACAAGCCCCACGCGCGTCGCTACCCTCCAATGTTTCGTGAGCAACTGCGTGTGTCGGCCCCCGCGGTGGAGACGTGCCTCGCTCCGACCTTCTCGCTCGCATCGTGAGTGTAGTGGAATATGCAACCACACCGGTAGCGCGCGGAGATGCTCCCTATGCGCCGGACCCTCTTGAGATTTGCGACACACGTCATATGGGATTCCAGGGGCCCGCCTCTCCCGGCCACGTGACACCAGGGGAGCCTCGAGCTGAATCACCGCCGGGGCACTGGCGGAATCCCGGCGGCTTTTCCCCCCCTGCGTGTCCCAGCGTTCCGAGGAGGTGATGTCTATAGACTAACAAGCGCAGCGAAGCCCGAATGCCTCTCACCGGCACGGCCACTCTTCGGGAGGGAAAAATCATGACACACCGCGGACGAACACCGCTCGCGCTTCTTGGGTTTCTGCTTCTCACGTCACTCCTCATCGCACCGGACGCATCCCCATGGGGATCTGCAACGCACGCGTATATCGACGACAATCTGGGCGCCGATCGCCCCTTGCGGAATGCGAACGAAATCTATGGCGGCATGGCTCCGGATGTTTTCAATTACATGTTTGACCACCCGGATCGGTTGCAGTTCCTGTATGGGCAAACTCACACCAACTTCATGAGGTTGTGGGACGTCGCTCATCGCCCGTTGGGAAGGTCGGTCGCCTTTGGCTTTGTGAGCCACAATGACGTCTGGGGCGCGGACTCCACGGCGCACCATCAGTGCACTCAATGTAACGAGCCGTACGGATATGTCATTGCGAAGGCCCAGGAGATGTTGAAGTTCGCACCCTTTCCTCCCGAACTCGGTATTCCTGATGCGGTGGCCCTCGATGTCTACCATAACATCGTGGAGAGTGCCGTGGACCTCCTGATCAGTCGCCAAGACTTCCACGTGGGTCAGAGGCTCACGGCGGGAGCCCTGCTTCGCAGTCCGGAGTTCCCGTTGCTCCTCGCGGAAGCGNACGCTCGTGACTTCTCCCGTCAGTTCGGACTGACTCGAGCGGAGGCGGTCAAAGCAATTGTTGGCGAGGAAATGAAGTTCCGACGAATGATGATCCAGTACGGCCAAGTCCTGATGCAGGACGACGAGACCGCCATGCAATTGGTCGCAGAGCAGCTCGCCGATCAGGCCGCGACCTATCTCGGCTCATTCGAAATCACTCTCCCGCTAGAGCCAGCACAGGTCGTCGGGCTGGCAAAACAGCTCCTCGGCGTTGCCATGTGGCTCTGTGAGCCCGACTACGCTCAAGAGNTCCAAAAGACGATTCACACGGTGAACCACGCGCTGCATAACCACGGGGTTCGGTACTGAAGGCCGCCCCGTCGGGCGGCCCCCGGGATTGACCGGGGGCCGCTCCTGTGTGCCAGACAGACTGCCCGGTTCCGGCCGGTCGAACTGACCGATTCGAAATTCCGTCAACCTTTCGTAGACAACGCCCACCCCCTGTTCGCCCCTCCAAAGCCGATTCGACGCGATGTAAAGCATTCTAGGCGGCACGCGAACGGGACAGTCTAACGTGGTAGCCATTTCCGTCGCGCCGCATCCGCGCTCTGTTGCACGCCGGTGGCACTTGGACCTTGAAAACACGTACATAGTAGATCCCGGCGTCAANGTTCATGGCAACGGGCATCTGGCACTCAAGTTGCCCTACCTGTTGGCGTACCTCGCAAAAGACCCTGACCGGACGAGGCGAGCCATGCCGCCGACGATCGAAATCATCCTCCGCCGCACCATTACGCTGGATCATCCGCGCTGGACCTGGGAGCAGATCGTGGCCGCGGTGCGTGAAGCGCTCCAAGGTCGGGGGGACTACGCTTTCCTCGCCGCGGACCTGCTGGCCGCCGAGAGTGCCTAGACGGCAGGTCGCCCCGACGGGACAGGATTCCGCCAGAATGGAATGGGAGTGACCCCATGCCGACCGATGCCCACCGCGCGAGCTGTTTTCTGAAGGCGTTGGCGGCTTTCTACACCAGAGGCTCCCAACTGGTCAGCGAGGTGGGAGGCTGTACCGCCATGCTCATCAACGAGGGAATGAGCCGTGCGTCCGCCTCGCCGTCGGAATCCGCTTGGCGGGATCCCCTCGTCCGGGTGGGCGACATTGGCGGGTTGGGTTGGCGCGATGGGTGTCTTGAATTTACCCGCGGTTCGGAGTACCGTTTCAGGGTGGCGCCGGCTCGGCCGANTGCGTCGCCCTGAGGGGAGACCCTCATGAGTATCAGCGTCGGAATCGACATCGGGACCGTCAGTGTCAAAGGCGCGGTCGTTGGGGACCCCGAGGATCGTCCACTCCTCCAGCGGCTGGTGCAGGCCGGGGGGTTTACTCTTCATCCGGCGGTTCAGCTTCTCCTCCTTTCTCCCTATCGCCGCACCCTCGGCAATCCCGTAGGCGTCGCGGAGATGATCCTTGGCGCCGTCCGAGACGCCATCCCCGACCTCCCCGCCCACCGCATTCGCGTGACCGGGTCGGGCGCTCGGCTCTTCCAGACCCACGAAGCGATCGAGCGCGTCAACGACTTCAAGGCCATCGCCGCCGCGGTAGCGTTCCTGCATCCGGATGTCTCGACCGTCTTCGAGATGGGGGGTGAATCCTCCCGCTTCTTGCGTCTCGCCGTCGATCCCGTCACCGGGCAGCCTGCCATCCTTGACTATGAGACCAACGGCGACTGCGCGGCAGGAACCGGCGCTTTCATGGACCAACAGGCTCACCGGCTCCGCTATCGTGTGGAGGAGGTCGGTCCCATCGTCTTGACGGCCCCCTCGGCGGCCCGCATCGCCGGCCGCTGTTCGGTCTTCGCCAAATCCGACATGATCCATGCCCAGCAGAAGGGAGCCACCCCGCCCCAGATTCTGCGCGGACTGTGCGATGCGGTGGCCCGCAATTTCAAGGGCAGTATCAGCAAAGGCAAAGCCGTGGTGCCGCCCGTGGCGTTCGTGGGCGGGCTCGCGCGAAATGCCGGCATCGCTCAATCCCTGCGCGAGTTGTACACACTCGACGAATGCCAGCTTCTCGTCCCCGACGCGGCCCCCTGGTACGGAGCCATCGGCGCCGCACTTCTGTGCGGACGCACCGCACCGGGAACGGCGACCCACGCGCCGCTCACCATCGGGTGCCCCGCGCCGTCGCATCCGAACGGCAACGGGAGCGACGGCGCGACGGCCCGGCCCCTCAGCCTGAAGAACGTGCTGCTCCTGCGCGATCGAGTCCGCCCGCCGCGCCTCCCCGCGCCCGGCGCGCAGGAGGAGGCGTATCTGGGCATCGACATCGGGTCGGTCAGCACGAACCTGGTCGTTCTCAATGCGGGNGGAGACGTCCTGCACGAGATCTATGTCCGGACCGACGGTCGCCCGATCGAGGTGGTGCGGGAAGGACTGCGGACGATCTCCCAGATCCTGGGGGACCGCATTCGCGTCTGCGGGGTCGGCACGACCGGCTCGGGTCGGGAGTTGATCGGAGAATTGGTCGGCGCCGACACCATCACCGACGAGATCACCGCCCACACCACGGGCGCCTCGCACGTGGGCCGGACGCTCTTGGGCGAGCCGGTGGACACGATTTTCGAGATCGGCGGGCAGGACGCAAAGTTCATCTCCATCGAGGACGGCGTGGTGGTGGATTTCGCCATGAACGAAGCCTGCGCTGCAGGAACCGGCTCGTTCCTCGAGGAGCAGGCGGAGCGGCTCGGGGTCGCCATCAAGGAAGAGTTCTCGCGCCTGGCTTTTCAGTCAAGGGCCCCGGTCCGCTTGGGGGAGCGCTGCACGGTGTTCATGGAACAGGATGTGAACGCCTGGCAACAACGCGGGGCGGCCCGCGAGGACTTGGTGGCGGGCCTCGCCTACTCCGTCGCCCTCAACTACCTCCACCGCGTGGTCCGGGGGCGCCGGATCGGCCAGGCGATCTATTTTCAGGGCGGCACCGCGTACAACGACGCCGTCGCGGCCGCCTTCGCCGGGATCCTGAACCGGCGCATCATCGTGCCGCCCCACAACGGCGTGATCGGCGCCATCGGCATGGCGCTCTTGGCCCAGGAGAAAGTGCGTGGGACGGGCCGGCCCACCACGTTCCGCGATCTCGACCTGGGGGCGGTCCGGTACTCCCTGCGGGAGTTCGTGTGCCGGGCCTGTTCCAATCTGTGCGACATGCAGGAATTCACCGTCGAGGGCATCAAGACGTACTGGGGAGACAAGTGCAGCGACAAGTTCCGAAAGCGCACCCGCACCGAGCGCGCGCCGGTGATCCCCGACCTGATGGCACTGCGACGGGAGCGCCTGCTGGACGGGTACGACGGCCCCCTCGGCGCCGGTCCGCGTGTCGGGATTCCCCGGGCGATGTTTTTCCACGACCGGTTTCCCTTCTGGCGCGCGCTCTTGGAGGGCTTGGGATGCGCCGTGATCCTATCGGACGACACCAACCGGAAGATTGCCCAAGACGGCATTGACCTGACGGTGGCGGAGCCGTGCTACCCCATCCGCGTGGCGCACGGTCACGTGAAGGATCTGCTGGACAAAGGGGTGGACTGGATCCTCCTCCCGAACGTCATGAACGCCGAGCCGACGCCGGACGCCACCGAATCGCAGATGTGCCCGTGGGCCCAGACGCTCCCCTACGTCGTAAAGAGCGTCCCGCGCCTGGCGGCGATTCGCGAGCGGATCTTGGCCCCGACCGTACATTTCCGGCTGGGGGAGGAGCACGTTGCTCACGATCTTATGCCATTCGGACGGATGCTGGGCGCGCGCAAGGCCCATACGTTCCGCGCGGTGGCCTCTGCGTTTGCGGCCCAGCGGCGGTTTCAGGCCGCGCTGGAGCAACTCGGCCGCGCGGCGCTGGCAGCGCTGGTGGCGAGCGGCCAACCGGGGATCGTCCTCGTCGGCCGTCCGTACAACATCCATGATCGGGCCATCAACTTGGACGTGCCGCGAAAGCTTCGGGACTTCTACGGGGTCAACGTCATACCCTTCGACTGCCTGCCCCTCGGTGACGTGGATATCCGTGACGTGAACGACAATATGTATTGGCACTCGGGCCGGCGCATCCTGGCCGCGGCGAAGGTCGCGGGCCGTACCCCCACCCTGCACCTCGTGCACATCACCAACTTCAAATGCGGCCCCGACTCTTACGTCAAACATTTTCTCGGATCCGCGTGCGGCAAACCGTTCTTGAGCCTGCAGTTCGACGGGCACAGCAACGACGCCGGGTTCCTCACCCGGTGCGAGGCGTATCTGGACAGCAAAGGCATGCTGCGATGGTGGGGACACAACTCCCGGGCCTGCGAGGCCGCCATCTCTACCTCCCTCGCATGACCGACTGCGGCACCGAAGCCGTGGCCGCCGCCCTTCGATCGGCCGGCATCGCGGCGACAGTCTTGCCGCCGCCCGATCGTCGCACGCTCGAACTCGGAAGCCGTTATCTCACCGGCGACGAATGCCTTCCGGCGAAGGTGACCCTGGGAGATTTCTTGAAGGTGACCGAGGCGCCGGACTTCGACCCCGCGCGCGCCGCCTTTTTCATGCCGACCACAGAAGGGCCCTGCCGCTTTGGCCAGTACGGTCCGTCCATCCGGAACGCCCTCCGGGATGCCGGGTTTCCCGACGCACTGCTCGTCTCCCCCACAACGGGCGACGGATATGACACCCGGGGAATCTCCGGCTCCGCCCTCCGGCGAGTCGCCTGGCGCGCTCTCGTCTCCTCGGACCTCCTGAGAAAGCTTTTGCTGAAAACCCGACCCTACGAGCGGATGCCGGGCGACGCAGACCGCGCCTACCGGGTATCGTTACGCGAGTTGTGCGCGGCGCTGGAGAGCCGTGGACTCTCTGCAAGGGCTCATCTGGCGCTCCTGGTCGCCACGCTCGTCCGCATTCGCGATCGCTTCCGCGCCCTCGCGGTGCGCTACCAGCGAGGGCGGCTCCTCATCGGGATCCAGGGAGAGATCTTCTGCCGGCTGGAGGAGTTCAGCAACGACCATCTCATCCGAAGGCTGGAGGCATACGGGGCGGAGGCTTGGCAGTCGGACGTGTCGGAGTGGGTGTGGTACTGTAACGTGGACCAGGAACTGGCCCTCCGCCATGCCGGGGGTCGCTTCTCGCTCGTCTTGCTGGGCGCTGCGGTCCGTGACCGAGTCCAGCGTGCCGACGAGACCGCCCTCCGCGCTCCTTTCGCGGAAGACTCCGCAGGCTACGAGGAGCCGGAGGATGTGCGTTACGTCCTCCGGGCCGGCGCGCCGTACCTGCCCCAGGCGGGTGCCGGCGGCGAGATGGTTCTGTCCGCCGGCAAGGTGGACTGCTTCTTCCGGAAAGGGGTNGACGGCATCATCGACGTGAGCCCTTTCACCTGCATGAACGGCATCGTCTCGGAGGCGCTCTACCCTCGGCAGCGCGCCGAGCACGCCGGACTTCCTATCAAGACCCTGTATGTCGATGGGACGGATCGCGATCTCACGCCCGAGTTGGAGATGTTCCTCGAGTTGGCCTGGTCCTACCAGCGTGTCAAGCCGCACCCGCGGCGGTATCCGGCTTGGTTCCGCTGAGGGTCAAACCTGGCGGGTCGCTACCCCTCCAGCGCTGCCAGAAACTCCAGGCTCTGGCGGATACCGCGCTCCGGATCACCTTCCCCCGGGAATTCGAAACAGAAGGGAAACCGTTTGCCGGTGGCCTCCAGGGCGGCTATGATTTCTTTCAGGGGCAACGTGCCGTTGCCGAGGTACGTGGACTGCCACCCATCCGCGGTCTGTCGCACGTCCTTGGCGTGGGTGTAGTTCAACCAGCGCGTCAGCGCTCGGATGGCCGCGATCGGATCCTGGCCGGTCGTCACATAATTGGCGAAATCGAGGTTCGTACCGAGAAAGCGGCAACTGAACGTGCCGAGCGTCTGCTGCACGTCCGAGAGAAGATGATCCGGCGCCTTGGAGTTGTTTTCCAGGGTCAGCCGCACCCGGAGCGCGGCCGACCGCTCGACCGCCATTCGGCCGGCGTAGTGGATCGTGACGTCCCCCGGACCGGCGCCGGGCCGCTGCCCCAGATTGACCCGGAGCAGCGTGGCGCCCAGGTCGCGCGCGTCCTCGATATCGCCGAGTAACCGCTGCTGCACGGCCGGGTCCAGATGGTAGAGCGGCGCCATGGTGGTGTACGCCGCCCGCAACTTGAGTTGAACGAGTTGCCGTTTCACCTCAGGCAACTCGACGCGCTTATTCCGCCAGTGCACGTCTCGGTACTCCACCCCTTGCACCCCGAACGCGGCGGCCAGTGGCGCGAGTTCGAGCACGCTCATGCCGCCCGATCGGAGCCGATCGTCATACTGAACCGCGGAGATAAAGATCTCGCGTCGCTGTCTTCCCCGGGCCGCCGGTGACGTCAGGAAGCCGTGTGCCATCTTGCTCCTCCTTCCGGACTGTCCGCATCCGTCGCAAGGCAACGGCGAATCCACCGCCCGCCTCTTCACGCCTGGAACGGGTAAACAGCTCTACCGTTCGGAGCGCGGGTGCATTCTAGGAGCACGCCGATCTCGATGTCAATCGCAACTGCCCAAGCGCCGTATTGAACACCGACACACGTGGCGACAGATTTGATAGAATGCTTGACGATGGCGGTAGCGCCCGTGAACCGGGAGGGACGAGGCCGTGCCTGAGCGCACACGAGACCTGGGTCATACCCGCAGCGCCGCAGGAAACGCGGCAACGTCCGCGTTGATCGGAAGCGAGGCGCCGCTGCGGATCGAAGAATACGAAGGCCATCGCGTGCTCGTGGCGGGCGGCGTGATCCTCTCGGTTGCGGTGACGGACCAGGATCCGCCATTCGGTTACTGGACGGCCATGCTCCCCGACGGGGTGCCGCGCTCTGCCCTCTTGCTGGGGCTGGGAGCTGGCACGCTGGCTCACCTGCTGACCCGACGATTCCCCACCGTACGGATCGTCGGCGTGGACAACGACGCCGGCCTGATCGAATTCTCTCGTCGCTATTTCGATCTCGCCTTGCCCAACCTCGAGATCGTCATCGGCGATGCCTTCGCGTACGCCGCCGGGTGCCGCGCCCAGTTCGACTACGTGGCGGTGGACCTGTTCCGCGGCCCCGTTTTTCAGCGGAACGCCTTGGCCCGGCCGTTCCTCCGGCAGCTCAAGGCGCTCGCCGGACCCACCGGAGAGATCGCCGTCAATTTCTTCAAGGACCGACGGAGCGAGGTGTATGTCGGACGTCTCGCCCGGGTGCTGACGATCCGCCGGATCGAGCGTCTGGTGTGCAACGTCGTCGTCCACTGCCGCGCCGGTGAATAACCATCTACGGGATCGTTCCGCCCCACCGACGACGGTGAGCCCCAAACCGGAGGAGATGCGTCACGCCCAGCACCTGCAACGCATGGCGGAGATCGTCGCCGGGCGACCCGCCCGGTTCGAGCCCAACCGCGCTTTCAGCGCCGCAGCCATCCAGAGGTTCATGGCGTATCTGGAGTCTCTGACCGAGCGCGCCCGGACCAACGGGATCCCGCGCACGGATCAGCACCGCCTGCTCTGCCTGGCGCGTGACCTAGAGCAGTCCATCCTCGAGAGCAAGTGCCACGAACTCGTCAAGACTCAGGACGCGGAGTACCTAGCGTTGATCCGAGGGATCATCGCGGAAACGGCTGCACACAAGGCCAGGATCGTCGCACGCCTGACTGCCACGCCAAATCCTGGTTGACGGGCTCCCGCGCCCGCGCCCCCCTCGACAGCGTGCCGCCCAACCGCGATACGGAACGGGTCACGCGTTACCGCCCAGATCGATCATGTTGGCCCCCAGTGCCGTCGCGACCCGCTTCGGGTCGCGCAGGTTCACCAGCCGACGGACGATCTCGGCAATTCGCCCGACTTCTCCCCGCGCGCTCGTCAGCATGTCCAGCGTCGAGGCGTCGGTCCCCACATTAGAGGATCGATCGAGGATCTCCAGATAGTTAGCGATTGCCGTCAGGGGGTTGTTGATCGTGTGTCCCAGCGCGGCAGCGAGTTCCCGACTGGCCAGCC
>JGI20214J51088_10001707_pt1 | contig 14916 bp, 9 predicted proteins | sample WetSurMetagenome_FD_51088 | JGI IMG/M metagenome (IMG submission 51088) | reverse complement strand
CGCACATGTGACTGTGTTTTCCATGGCTGCGGGGTGTAGTTGTACAGGTATATCATGTGCTGAATGGGCTGGTTGCCATGGGCATAGTTACCCATATTCATGACCTGCATCTCCCTGATCTCGTGAATGGTGAAGCCATAGTAGGAGTTGTCAAACAGAGGAGGGACAATGAATACTGAGTCCAGTTTTTGTGCCATCTTATCATTTCCGCCCATAAGTTTTGCAAGACCGCTAATATCATGAAAGACACTCCATGTGTAGTGCCAGCTATTACCTTCCGTAAATGCATCGCCCCATTTGTAAGGACTGAAAGGAGACTGGAATGATCCGTCCTCATTCCGGCCGCGCATAAGTTTGCGTCCCGGATCAAAAACATTACAATAATTATGTGAGCGTTTTTCAAAAACGGCTATCTCATCCTGCGGCCTGCCAATGGCGGTTGCCAGCTTCGAAATGCACCAATCGTCATAAGCATATTCAAGTGTGCGGGCAACGTTTTCATTAATACCTGCATTATAAGGTATATAACCCAGTCTGTTATAGTATTCAGCCCCGGTACGTCCGACTGATTCAAGTGGGCCGGGTCCGTTAGTGTTTTTAATTATAGCCTTGTAAAGAGTGTCAATATTATAACCTCTAATTCCCTTAAGATATGAGTCAGCAATAATGGAGGCCGAGTTTGAGCCGATCATACAGTTCCTGTGTCCCGGGCTTGCCCATTCAGGAAGCCATCCGCTCTCAAGGTAAGCATTAACCAGGCCTGCCATCATGTGGGAATTGAGCTCGGGGAATAGGACCGTGGTCAAAGGGAACTCAGCCCTGAAAGTATCCCAGAAGCCGTTGTCTGTAAACATATAACCATCAGCAATCTTCCCGTTATATGGGCTGTAATGAATTATCTTTCCTGTTGCATCCAACTCATAAAATTTCCGTGGGAAAAGCGCTGTGCGGTACAGGGTTGAATAGAAAGTCCTTATCTGATCATCTGATCCGCCTTCTACCTTAATGCGGCCGAGAACATTATTCCACTCAGCAGAAGCAGCTCTCATGACCTCATTAAATGATTTGGATCCTGTTTCATTTCTGAGGTTAAGCTGAGCCTGTTCATATGAAATAAAAGAAGAGGCCACTCTTACATTGACTGTCTCTCCCCTGACTGTGTGAAAACCTATGACAGCGCCGACATGGTCGCCTTCCTGTCTTGTCAGTCCGGGTGTTGTCGTTCCATCAAGCCATGTGGTGTAATAATCAAAATCATGATCAAACACCAATACAAAATAATTGTGAAAATTATCAGGTACTCCGCCATGGTTGTTTCTGCAATAACCAAGGATTTTCCGTTCAGAAGGGATGATCTCTATTGCTGATCCACCTTTATAGGCATCAATAAGGATGTATGACGAATTATTCTGAGGGAAAGTGAATCTGAACATGGCAGCTCTCTCTGTCGGAGTAACTTCGGCAGTAATATCATAGTCAGCCAGGTAAACACTGTAATAATAAGGTTTTGCCACCTCGGCTTTATGTGAAAACCACGATGCTCTCTCCTCTTCAGATAGTCTGATTTTTCCAGTCTCAGCCATAAGTGAGAAAGCTGCGTAATCATTAATCCACGGGCTTGGCTGGTGAGTCTGTTTAATGCCATTGATTTTATTGTCACCATATGCATAACACCATCCATCGCCGTTTTTGTGCGTCTGTGGCGTCCAGAAATTCATTCCCCAGGGCATCGCTATAGCAGGGTATGTATTGCCGTGAGACATAAGGTATTCAGACTCAGTACCCATGAGCGGGTTGACCATCTCTGCCGGAGTGAAATCAATCATTTTATTTCTTTTGCAGCCGGTTGTCAATAACAATGTTAAAAACAACAGACAGCAGAGAAGATATTCCCGGAAAAGATGTGCCTTATTCATTTTGGTCCACAGTGTTTATCACAGTTCAAGCAGTTCAACAGCTCTCTTTAACACCATATCAGGCTCAAGCCAGTTGAGGCATGCAAGGTCGCCTCTCCGGCATTCTCCTTTCCCGAATATTGTGCATGGCCGGCAGGTCAGCTCCTCAACAGGCACCTGAATAATATTTTTTGCATCAGTACCCCATGCGCTGAAACCTGCCCACGGATGTGTGGCACCCCATATTGAGAGTGTCTTTATTCCCATTGTTGACGCCAGATGCATATTTGACGAATCCATAGCAACCATCAGGTCAAGTCTGGAAATAAGAGCCATCTCTTCAGCCAGTTTCAACCTTCCTGCTATACTAACAGCTCCCGGCACTTTTGCTGCCAGTTCCTGCAGCTCAGTCTCTTCGTCCGGACTGCCAAACAAGAAGATGCTTATGTTTTCGTATTTTGACAGACTGCAGAGAAATGATATCATCTTTTCTACGGGCCACATTTTAAGCTTATGCTTTGCCAGCGGGGCCACTCCTACTCTTTTCACTCCCTGAGCTGATACATATGAAGTTATTCTTTCAAGAGCTGCATCTGATGGTCTCAGCCATGGCCCTGCGGTCATTGTGACAGGAAACCCTGCTCTTGCAAGAGCGTCAGTATACCTGACAACAGTATGTTTCAACGGATGGGTGATTTTTCCCCTGATCAGCTTTCGTTTTTCCATGCGCCCTTTCCTGATCTTTGAAACACGGCACCCAGATAAAAGAAAAAGTGATCTCAAAAACTGGGATCTCAAAACATTATGAAGGTCAGCTACAGCCGTCACCTTATACTCTTTACGTATCTCCCTGAAAAGCCTTATCAGTCCGGGAATGCCCTTGTGCCTGTCGTGATGATAAGCCACAACAACCTTTAGTCCGGGAATATCACTGAAGAACAGATCAAAAGGTTTCTTGGTAAGAATAATTATCTCTTCTTCAGGGTATGACGAGAGTAGTGCCCTGATAACAGGGACTGTCATTATAACATCACCCATGGATGATGTGCGTATAACAAGAAGGCTCATTTTAATATTTATCGTACGACTTCTCTTCAATGAGTCCCGAACCTGTTGACAGATTAATCTTTCTTTTAATCTCTGATCTGAGGTCATTCTTAAAATATACTGAGCGGGCAGTCTCAATAAAATCCTGGGAGAAGTCGCGATTTCTTTCAAGCTCCCTTATATGATCTTCTATTTCCCAAAGTTCTGTATTTACCTTATATAGATCTTTGTAAAGCGGGTCAGAATGTTTTATTATTCCTGAGACAGCCTCTTCAAGAGCCTTAAATTCCTTTTCCAGATTTGCACGTTTTTCCTTATCAGCAATTCGCTCCAGCTTAATCTCAATAATCGTGAGCTTATCTACGATTTCTCCGTTTGATACTTCTATTTTCATCTGAATTGTTTTGTTATAGGTAAAAATAATCTTTTTATGTAATCCTGCCAATAATTCTACTGAGGATCAACATCAATTGTAATTCTGAGTGTCGAGCCAAATTCACCTGTGGCAGACGCAACTGCAGAGGCTATAAGCTCTTTGACTTTAGTAACTGACAAGTCCCTGTTTATCTTTACAAGGATGCACTTGATGTACCATTTCTGGACCTGCATAACAGGCGGAAACTCTGGTCCAAGTATCATTTTGCCAAGTTTTTTTCTCAGTCTTTCGGCCAGTTGTGAAGCAGCCTTGTTCAATATGTCTTTATCGTGATGCTTTACGCTTAACCTGATCAATCTGGTGAATGGCGGATATCCGAACATTTCACGCTCAATAATCTGAGCTTCATACATTCCTGTATAATCGTGCTTTATGACCTGCTGCAATATGTAATGTGCCGGAGAAGTTGTCTGAATAACCACCTTCCCTGTTCTGCTTCTCCTTCCTGCCCGTCCGCTGACCTGCTCCATCATCTGGAAACTTCTTTCGTGTGCCCTGAAATCGGGAAAATTCATCATGCTGTCGGCATCAAGCACTCCTACAACGGTAAGATTCTCAAAATCCAGCCCTTTGGATATCATCTGGGTGCCAATAAGAATATCGGTATCACCTGCAGCAAAGTCAGAGAGTATTCCTGAGTGAGCTCCCTTTTTACGTGTTGTATCCTGGTCCATGCGTGCTATCCTTGACGAAGGAAACATCAAACGTATCTCTTCTTCAATTTTTTCAGTCCCAAGGCCTGAGGTGCTTAATGAAGAAGAACCGCATTCAGGGCAAACAGATAATGGCCTTTCGCTTTTCCCGCAATAATGGCAAACCATACGGTTTATTCCTTTGTGATATGTATAGCTCACCGAGCAGTCAGAGCAACCGTGAACCCATCCGCAATCACTGCATATAACAAAAGGAGAAAAGCCTCTGCGATTCTGGAATAATATTGATTGTTCTCCCTTATTGAGGGCGTCCTCAACGGTTTCGAGAAGGAGCTTTGAGTAGTTCGAACCCTGCTTTTTCTGCCGCTTAAGATATCTCATATCGGCAAGAATTATCTTGGGAAGCCTGACATCACCAAACCTCGATGTAAGTGTTGCAAGGCCATACCTGCCAGTAACAGCATTAAAATAGCTCTCGACAGATGGTGTTGCTGATCCCAGAAGAGTCCGCGCTCCATGCATCCTTGAGAGCATCATGGCTGAATCTCTGGCATGATATCGCGGGGCCGGATCATATTGTTTAAATGATGGATCATGTTCCTCATCAACAATAATCAAACCCAGATCAACAAAGGGAAGAAAAACAGAAGAACGGACCCCGAGAACAAGGTTCAACCGCTTCTCTTTATCATCGTTGTTCACCAGTTCCCATACTCTCTGTCTCTCGCGGGCGGTCATACGTGAATGATAAATTCCTGTCTTGTCTCCAAAGTGTTTTCTAAGCCTTTCAATAATCTGCGTGGTAAGGGCAATTTCAGGGAGCATATATAACACCTGTTTGCCCTTGTTCAGCTGCTCCTCAATCAGATGTATATAAATCTCGGTCTTGCCGCTTGATGTTACACCTCTCAATAGCACAACCTCCTTTTCACTGAAGCTCTTATGTATAGTGTCTAAGGTTTCTTTTTGTACCGGCGTAAGTGGAGAGGGTTTACTGACATCCCTTCCTTCTCCTGTTTCAATTTTGCGTCCAAGAGAAAGAATATTTTTGTTAATGAGCGCATTGAGTGTTGCAGAAGTAGCACCGCTTATTTTCAATAACTCCGCTCTGCCAATAAAGTGATTTCCTGTTTTTGGATCTGTTTTTGACAGCTTATGAAAGGCACTGAGAAGTTCCTTCTGCCGGGGAGCATTGCGCATTTTGTCTTCATCAGTGACATCCGTTCCCGGTGTCACAATTATTTCTCCTTCAAACTCAGCTTCCTGATGTACCTCTTCTCCCGAGGTGATTAATCCCTTCTCAAGAAGAGAGTTTACTATGCTAATTAAGCTTTTTTTGCCCGGCGGCGATGGAAGTCTGTCGACGTAAACGCTGTTTTTCCTGAGCAGTATATCCATTAGCCATTGTTCAGCCTCATCACGATCAGTACCGCAGTCACCGTTCAGGGTAATCATCATCCGTCCTGTAGGAAGCAATGAGGATGGAATAGCAGCTCTTAGCACCTCTCCCTTAGATGCCATATAATACGAAGATATCCAGTCAATTAAGTCCAGAAGGCGGCTATTAATAGTATAACCGTGGAGGATTTCCGAAACAGGTTTCACCTCAAACTGAGATGGCTTGACAGAATGAAGGGAAAAAACCACTCCGGTGCAGCTCTTTTTTCGTCCAAAAGGTACCACAACCCTGGAGCCCCTGACAATTTCATCTTTTAAACCGGCAGGGACAGAGTAGGTATAACTACCTGAGAGAGGTAATGGCAGGACTATTTCAGCAAACTCAAAATCCATCACATTTAAAAATGCAAATTATAAATAATGTTCGAGTTTACCCCTAACAGAGGAATATTAAAGGTAGCTGTCAGGCTGTGATGGTGAAGGAAGAGATAACAGAAATAAGGTTGTCGCGCCGTATAGGCTTTACCAGACAAGCGTCACAGCCTGCTTTGAGTGCTTCATTATTTCCCTCATCAAACACAAAGGCAGTCTGGGCAATTATTGGTATGTTTCTCTTTACTTTTCTTATCTCAGCTGTAATTTCTGTTCCATTCATTCCAGGCATCTGCATATCAAGAAGAACCATATTAATTTTCGGATCATTCTTAAGAAAATCAAGGGCTTCTTTGCCTGAGCCTGCTGTAACAATCTGAATCCCTGCATCTACAAGAATACGTGTGATGTAGATCAGTACATCTTTATTGTCGTCAATAATAAGGCATTTGATCTTGTTCCAGATAAGCCTGTTCTGCTTTATACCCGTTTTGTCTATTGGTTTTGCCACACCAGCCTGGCGGTAAGGAATAGTAAAGGTAAAAACGGACCCGACTCCTTTTTCTGAAAAGACATTTATCTTCCCTCCCATCTTGTCAAGTACCTGCTTTGCCAGGGAAAGACCCAGTCCAAGGCCTTCAAAAGGTCTGTGATGGCCGCTTACTTCCTGGTTGAACTCCTCAAAAATGCGTTCAATGTTGGCTTTGTTTATGCCAATACCTGTATCTCTTATTGAAAAGAGGAGCTCTTTATTCTCGTAGAAATAGGTCAGGATTATCTCTCCCTCAAGAGTGAATTTAACTGCGTTATCAAGCAAATGTCTGAGAATCCTTTTCAACCATGTTCTGTCAGTGAATATCAGGTCGCCTACATCACTCATCTGGTTCATAACCGTAAGAGTGATAGGCTTTTCACTTCTCAGGATGTTACATTTTGCCTCATTTATTACTTCAGCAACAAGAGATCCCACAGATGTCTCATCATAAGATATCTCCATCTGGGAGCTTTCAAGCCTGGAGAGATCAATTATGTCTCCTATAACCTGTAAAAGTTTTTCGCTGTTTGCATTAATCAGATCAACATACTCAGCTTTCTGGTCATCTGAAATGTCATTCATCATGAGCAGGTTGGAGAAGCCAACCACACTGTTGAGAGGTGTTCTTACCTCATGAGATATGTTAGCAAGAAAGCTCGATTTAATCCTGTTGCTTGCCTCGGCCATCTCTTTAGCTGATATCAGTTCCTGCTCAGCCCGCTTCATCTCTGTGATATCGCGTGAAATCATCAGGAAGCCCATTGTATCACCCTTTTCGTCTTTGACAAGCACTGATTTGGTTGAGAGATATACATAATGTCCGTTTTTATGACGAAGCATTATCTCGATCTTTGAGATGCCGTCTCTTTGAAGATTCTTTGCGTTATCAGATTCAAAATCTGCACTTTCAGGATGTAGCAGTTCCTGTGCGGTATACCTGTCCTGTTCTTCTTTTGTAAAACCGAGCACCGAGTAAAAAGCGTCGTTGGCAAGAATCAGTTCATTATTCCTGTCATAGAATGAGATGCCATCATTTGCGGCTTCAATTAGTTTTGAATGAAATCTTTGTGTGGCTGTGAGGTCATGGGTGATAATATTATGTTCTCCCGCAATCCTGTCAAGCAGCTCAGATATCTCTCTGTAAGCCTCTTTTAGCTCCTCCTCCTTCGCGGCAAGAAGCCCTGAAGTTTTTGCATGATTATAGAGCCAGTAACCGATAACAACACCTGCAACAATTATAGATAAGGCAATAATTACCTCACCAAGGTAAGAGTTTTGTGCTTTTGTATTTCCTGTTGCTGCAGCTCTGGCGGATAATGTTGATAACAAGAATATTGCCAGAACAAATGAACCCCCTACAACCTGTAAAAACTTTCCCCGTCCTTTTGAATTCCCCAATCTCATTTTATAACACTTTCAACACTACCTTAACGGCAGCCTCCCTGCTTATCTGCATAAAGTAATTATGATTCAGAACTTTAAACACAAATTTGGGAGACAAAGGTAAATATTTTTTTCAAATAATTATTGATAATCATCATAATGAGAGAGATTATTGTCTGAGAGCTTCTCTTATTTTCTCTGTTACATCAGAAAACTTCTCTGCGCTAATAACCTTCAGTCCGGAGATATCGATCAGGCGACGGGCTTCATCAGCATTTGTGCCCTGGAGCCTGACGATTACAGGGACTCTTATATTGTGAATTGACTTGTATGCCTCCACTATTCCGCCGGCCACGCGGTCGCATCTGACGATGCCACCGAAAATATTAACAAGAATTGCCTTCACTCCGGGGTCTTTAAGGATAATTCTGAATCCGGCTTCCACTGTTTTGGCATTTGCACCGCCTCCCACGTCGAGAAAATTAGCCGGGTTTCCTCCTGAAAGTTTTATAAGATCCATTGTTGCCATTGCCAGTCCGGCTCCGTTAACCATGCAGCCTACATTGCCATCAAGCTTGATATAATTCAGGTTATTTTCTGAAGCTTCAACTTCAATAGGGTCCTCCTCAGAAGTATCGCGCATGGCGGCCGGTCCGGGATGGCGGTATAAGGCATTATCATCAAGTACCACTTTACAGTCTACTGCCAGTATCCGGTTATCACTTGTTTTAAGAAGGGGGTTCACCTCCATCAGTTGCGCATCAGCTGAGATGAAGGCCTCCCAGAGCCCTCTTACAAAACCCTGCATCTCTTTGTTTGCCTGCCCGTTGAGACCCAGGTTAAAGGCAATCCTTCGCAACTGGAAATCATGAATCCCCGTGCAGGGATCAATCCACTCTCTGTAAATATCCCCGGGAGCAGTATGTGCCACCTCCTCAATATCCATTCCCCCCCGGGGTGAATAAACAATAACGAAACAACTCTTTGCCCTGTCAAGTAAAATACTTAAATAAAACTCCCTTATTTCACTCTCTCCCTTATAATACACGTCACGGGCAATCAATACCTTTCTTACTATTTTTCCTGCCGGCCCGGTCTGAGGTGTCACAAGTGTCATGCCCACCATCTTTTCAGTAAGTTCGACCACCTCACTTATCGATTTTGCAACCTTGACGCCACCTCCTTTTCCTCTGCCACCGGCATGTATCTGTGCTTTTACAACAAATGTCTCCGCGCCCATATTCTTCTTAAGCGACTGTGCAACAAGTCTAGCCTGTGAGCCGTTTTCTGCCACAAAGCCCTCTTGTACAGCAACACCGTAAGCCTGTAAAATTGATTTCCCCTGGTACTCATGTATGTTCATATCATACAGTCTTTTATGTAACAATCTAGTCTGAAAGGTTTTATAAGTTATGAAAAATAAGTCAATTTATGATTATTTTCGCTGAAAATTAAAGCGAATGAGGAAGCTATCCAATCAGGAACTGAATAGAAAAACCATTGTCGATTTTAAGGGAGCCGGTAAAACACCTTTCATTGTTGTGCTTGATAATGTCAGGAGTCTGAACAATATCGGGTCGGTGTTCAGGACGTGCGATGCGTTTCTTGTTGAATCGGTCTATCTGTGTGGAATAACAGCTACTCCTCCGCACCGTGAAATACAGAAGACAGCGCTTGGGGCAACAGAATCTGTCGAATGGAAATACTTTAGTGACATTGCCGATGCAATAAAATCATTAAAGGAAGAAGATGTAAGTATAGTTGCAATAGAACAGGCAGAAGGGTCTGTGTCTCCTGAGGACTTTATAGCTGAACCAGGTAAACGTTATGCTCTTGTATTCGGCCATGAAGTGAAAGGCGTAAGTCAATCAGTGATGGATCAGTGCGACTGGTGTATTGAAATACCTCAATACGGTACAAAGCACTCGTTCAACATAGCAGTTAGCGCAGGCATTGTACTCTGGGAATTGTATAAAAAGTTTGAAAGGATGAAATAAAAAAAAGGCATCGTAATGATGCCTTTTTTTATCGGTTTGTGATATAGTTTACTTTACGATTGAAGTAAAGGTTTCATCAGCAAAATATTTTGCAAACTCGAGGTCTGTTTTTGCATAATCTTTCCACTTAGCGTTATAACCAACGGCTTCGCGGAGGTTGTTAAGCATATAGTCCCTGTCACCAAGACGAGCGCCGCATACTGCCTTCAGGTATGAAGGAGCACCGCATTTGCAAGCCTTAACTGAATCGAGAGTTACTTTTGCTTTTGTCAGGTCGCCCTTGAGAATCTGAGCAAGTGCAAGGTTGAAGCTAGGTTCTGTTCCGAGCAGGTTAACTGCCTGGTCATAGTTGCCTTCATGTATTGCAATAACACCAAGTCCGTATTTTGACTCAGCAGTTGATGCAGACATTGAGTTGAAATATTCTTTTGCACCAGCGAGATCGCCTTTCATGAGCTTTGCAAAGCCAAGGTTGTTCTTAATAACGTCGTCATTCTTGATAGCTTTTGACTTTTCAAGAGCAACGATAGCGTCATCAGCTTTACCCAGGTTAAGGTCAGAAACACCTACATTATTCCATGCGCGATAGCATTTCGGATCTTTTTCTGTAGCCATTGTGTAGAACTTGAGCTGTTCCTGAGGATCAGTTGTAAGAGAACCTGCATAAAGCATGTGTTCAAGTGTGAGGTTTGCAACATTGCCACTTCTCATAGCTTCAAGAATCTGGCTATCGCTGAGGCCGATAAGATTAGCGTCAACAATGAATTTTGATCTCCTGAGTTTAGGAAGGATGTCAGTCTTAAGTGTTTCAAAAGCAGCTGACATGTTCTTGATCTCTTTTTCACGAACGGCAGGATCCTGGTACATTGAAAGAACTCTCAGAATGAGCTCTTTGTCCTGCATGGTGGATTCCTGAACAAGTGATTTGAAACCATCCCAGTCTTCAGATGTTGTCTGGCTCTTTATGAGGTTCTTGTCTGCAAGAACAGGGCTCTTACCAAATTCCTTGCCTATAAATTTATTGGCTGTTTCACCCCTCTTTTCAGAGAGTTTGGTATTGAGATCCATTGGGCCATCAGGAGAAGCATAAGAACTTTCAGTAAGTCCTGTCAGTTTCTTTGTCGAATCCTGTCCAAGCTGTGCAATATAATCTTTCAGTGCAGCGATATCTTCTTTCTTAAGTTCAGTCGGACGAATGTCTGCCTGGTTTATCTGATAGAGTATTGAAGCAACTTTCTGATCAGGAATAATTCTCTGATAAGCATCTTTAAGTTTAATCCCTTTGGGGTCATCCATAACAAGGGTTGATGTTGCAATAACACCATCTGCAAGTTTTACAGGATCAAAAACAAGGGTCTTGCCTTTCTTTGTTCCTTCAATTTTAAGTTTGAATTCCGAAACCTTCATTTCAGGTTTGTAAGGAATGCTGCCAGACCATGTTACTGTTCCGCCAGTCCAATTGATAGTTTTGTTGTTTGACTGAACTTGTTCACCCTGTGCGGCGAGTAATTGGTCAAATGCTGTTTCTCCACCTTCATATGTTAGAACAGGAGTAACTTTCAATGTAGCTTTTTTATCAAAGTACTTTGCAGGATAGGTTGCTTTTACCTGTGCTGCTACCATTCCACCGTGTGCTTCAAGCACCTTAGGTGTAACTTCGTACTGTACTTTGTCAGCATTCTTCTTCATCTTAGCAAGACTGCTACAGCTCGATACGAGAACAGCAGCCAACAGAAGGACAAAAAGTCTTGTAAGGTTTTTCATAGTTAATCTTTTATTTGGTTGCAATCAGAAACAATGATTAATAACAATTATACAATATTTCTGCTTATGATGCAAATTTAACAAATATTAAACACCAATCGCTATAGAAATGCAAAAATTAAAATATCCTCATATTCATACCTGGCTTCACTTCCTCATTAAAAATGGTGTCAGCCAGCAATCTGTAGTCATTTTTATTCTTCACAAAATCCAATGAATTAATATCAAGAATCAGGTATTTATTTTCAGTATTTTGTTTAAAGAAACTGAAGTAACTCTCCTGAATATCAGCAAGGTACGAAGCTGTGATTGTCTTCTCATATTCTCTTCCACGCAAAGCAATATTATTCAAAAGACGGTCAGGAGAGAGATGAAGATAAACATAAAGATCAGGCTTTGGAAGAGAGCTGTAAATGATATGAAAAATTTGTCTGTAAAGATTAAATTCATCCCTTTCGAGGGTTGAAGAAGCAAATATCAATGATTTCATGAAGTAATAATCTGCCACAGTAAAGCTTTTAAATAAGTCCTGTTCAACAATTTCATCCTTTAGCTGCCGGTATCTTTCAGCCAGGAATGAAAGCTCCACAGGAAAGGCGAATCTGGCGGGATCTTCATAAAACCTGGGTAAAAAGGGGTTTTCTGCGAAGCGTTCAAGAACAAGCCGGGCATTAAATTCTTCAGAAATCATTGTGGCAAGAGTTGTTTTCCCGGCTCCTATATTCCCTTCTATTACAATGTAATTATATCTGTTCAGGTAATCAGTCATGATAAAACAATAAAGATTCCCAAAAATAGGTAATGAAAAATGAAGTCCAATAAAAAAGAGCCGCAAAATTGCGGCTCTTTTTTAAGCTTTATCATTTAAGTGTTTATTCACTTCTGTCTCTTCTATGATCTCTTGGTTTATTGTCGCGATGACCATAATCACGATGCCCGCCATGATTTTCGCCGCCTTCACGCGGTTCACGTCTCTCACGGGGTTCGCGCTTTGGAGGTTCAACATATCCCTCAGGTTTTGGAAGAAGAGGTTTACGTGAAAGTCTCAGTTTGCCTGTCTTCTGGTCTATCTCAATGAGCTGAACTTCAACTTCATCGCCTTCCTTAAAGAGGTCTTCAACTTTCTCAACTTTTTTCCAGTCCATTTCAGATATGTGGAGGAGTCCGTCTTTGTTTGGCAGAATTTCAACAAAAGCACCAAACTGAACTATTGTTTTTACTTTGCCTTTATAAACCAGTCCTACCTCAGGTACAGCACATATTGCTTTAATACGGTTCAGTGCAGCAATGATCACTTCTTTATTCTCACCAAAGACGTCAACCATGCCCTGCCCGTTCACCTCTTCAATAACAATGGTAGCTCCGGTAGTTGCCTGAATATCCTGGATGATTTTTCCACCAGGGCCTATTACTGCTCCAATCATCTCTTTCGGGATAAATATCTTTTCAATCCGTGGAGCGTGAGGTTTAAGCTCGGCACGTGGTTCAGCAATAGTCTCCACCATGATGTCAAGTATATGCATACGTCCTGCACGTGCCTGGGCAAGTGCCTGGGCAAGTATCTCGTATGGCAGACCATCAACCTTGATATCCATCTGCGTTGCAGTTATGCCATCGCGTGTTCCGGTGACTTTAAAGTCCATATCACCCAGGTGGTCTTCATCACCAAGGATATCTGAAAGAACTGCAAAGTTCTTTGCACCCTTGTCGGTGATAAGGCCCATTGCTATGCCGGATACAGGTTTCTTAATCTGTACGCCTGCATCCATTAATGCAAGGGTTCCGGCACATACTGTTGCCATTGAAGATGATCCGTTTGACTCAAGGATATCAGATACAACACGTATTGCATATGGGTTTGTCTCTTCCGGAGGCATCATGTTTTTCAATGCCCTGTGGGCAAGGTTACCATGCCCTATTTCCCTGCGGCTTAAGCTGCGGGCCGACTTAGCCTCGCCAGTTGCAAAAGGTGGGAAGTTATAATGAAGAACGAATTTTTCCGAGCCCTGTTTGAGCACTTCGTCAATCATCTTCTCGTCGAGTTTGGTACCAAGGGTAACAGTTGTAAGAGACTGTGTCTCACCTCTGGTAAATATTGATGATCCATGAGCTGCAGGCAGCGGGTCAATCTCGCACCATATAGGGCGAATCTCATCAAGCTTACGTCCGTCAAGGCGTCTTCTCTCATCAAGAACAAGGCGACGTGCAGCTTCTTTCTCCACATCGTGATAATATCTTGCAACGAGCATTTTGTTCACCGGATTCTCTTCAGTATACTGGGCAAGAAATTCATTCAGTATATTTTCAAAGCCTTCGGTACGGGTCTTCTTGTCAGAGCCTGCAGAGGCAACAGCATATGCTTTAGTGTAAGTTTCATCCCAGATTTTCTTGCGAAGATCCTCATCGTTTACTTCATGGCAATAAGTACGCTTTTCAGTTTTGCCGACCATTTCGGTAAGCTCTTTCTGAGCAAGACATTGCGGTTTAATAGCATCGTGTGCGATACGCAGTGCCTCAAGCATCACCTCCTCTGATACCTCCTTCATCTCACCTTCCACCATCATTATATTCTCATAGGTGGCACCTACCATTATATCAAGGTCAGCTCTTTCTGTCTCCGAGAAAGTGGGATTGATAATGAATTTCCCATCTACCCTGGCAACCCGTACTTCAGAAATAGGTCCGTTAAAAGGAATGTCAGACACTGCCAGCGCTGCTGATGCAGCAAGCCCGGCAAGTGAGTCAGGCATAATATCCTTGTCGGCAGAGATGAGGTTTATAGTAACAAATACCTCAGCATGAAAATCATCCGGAAAGAGAGGACGAAGAGCCCTGTCTACAAGACGTGATGTAAGAATCTCGTTGTCGGAAGGGCGTGCCTCTCTTTTAAGAAACCCGCCGGGGAAACGGCCCATTGCCGCATACTTCTCTTTATACTCAACAGAAAGAGGCATAAAATCAACATCCTCTTTTGCGTCTTTCGCTGCCACAACCGTTGCAAGCAGCATGGTGCGCCCCATCTTGACCACAACCGATCCGTCAGCCTGCTTGGCTAATTTACCGGTCTCAATGGTGATTGACCTGCCATCGCCTAGATCAATACTTTTCTCAATTAATTTATACATATATTTCTCTGATTATTCGGAAATGAAGATAGATAAACCTCCCGGAAAATAATCAAAAAAGGCAATATTTAATTGCCTTCTTATCCTTATTTACGCAGGTTCAGTGCCTTGATAATTTCGCGATACCTGCTGATATCTTTATCCTTGAGGTAATCAAGAAGACGCCTCCTCTTGCCAACTAATTTAATCAACGCCCGCTGGGTGCTGAAATCTTTTTTGTTTTTCTTCAGGTGTTCTGTGAGGTGAGCAATTCTGTAGGAGAAAAGTGCTATCTGACCCTCAGCGCTTCCGGTGTCAAGATCAGATGACCC